>WNFI01125354.1_pt1 | contig 23606 bp, 14 predicted proteins | sample 5400471 | NCBI WGS metagenome assembly WNFI01 (sample SAMN13153348, study PRJNA577476) | soil metagenome | isolation source: 100 cm saprolite on Douglas fir-dominated hillslope | place: USA:California | collected 2013-09-17
ATACCTTTCGTTGTCCGTAACGACGCCAGCCACTCGGACATCCTGTTCCAGACCTCCGACGAGACGTGGCAGGCCTACAACACCTGGGGTGGCAACAGCCTCTACCAGTGCACGATCAACTGCCCGCCGGGAAACCCCCAGGCCTACAAGGGTGCCGCCAAAGTGTCCTACAACCGGCCGTGGCACTCGGCGCTCGATGACAACGGCGCGAGTTGGTTCATGTACGCGGAGTACCCGATGATCCGGTTTCTGGAGGCCAACGGGTACGACGTGAGCTACACCAGCGGTGTTGACGTCTCCCAGCCCGGCTACTCGGGCGCCGTCGACCAGCACAAGATATTCATGTCGACCGGCCATGATGAGTACTGGTCCGGCCAACAGCGCGCGAACGTGGAGGCTGCCCGCGGCGCTGGCGTCAACCTCGCCTTCTTCAGCGGGAACGAGGTGTTCTGGAAGACCAGGTTTGAGCCCAGCATTGATGGCTCGAACACCGCGAACCGGACGCTGGTGACCTACAAGGAGACGCATTTCGACGCGCCCACCGATCCGCAGGACCCCCCGACCTGGACGGGTACCTGGATGGATCCGCGGTTTAGCCCGCCGGGGGACGGCGGGAAGCCGCAGAACGCGCTGACCGGCCAGTTGTTCACCGTCAACGCCGGCACGACCGACATCAAGGTGCCGGCCCAGTACAGCAAGCTCCGGTTCTGGCGCAATACCCGGGTAGCGAACCTGGCGTCCGGGCAGTCGACCACGTTGGATTCGGGAGCTGGCACTCTCGGTTACGAATGGGACGTGGATGCCGATAATGGCTTCCGGCCGCCCGGGCTCTTCGACATGTCGTCGACGACAGACACAACTGCACAGCCCTTCACCGACTACGGTAGCCAGGTCACGACGGCGGCCACCACCCACCATTTGACCCTGTATCGCGCCCCCAGCGGTGCGTTGGTGTTCGGCGCCGGGACCGTTCAATGGGCCTGGGGCCTGGACAGCGCGAATCCGTCCGGCAACACCGACACGGCCATGCAGCAGGCCACGGTGAACCTGTTCGCCGACATGGGCGCGCAGCCATATTCCCTGATCGCAGGGCTCACGCCTGCCACCGCATCGACGGATACCACCGCACCCACGTCAACGATCACCTCGCCTTCTCAGGGGGCCGCCTTCTCCGATGGCGCGGCCGTCACTATCAGCGGGACGGCGACCGATGCGGGCGGGGGGGTGGTCGCCGGCGTCGAGGTGTCGACGGACGGCGGCAAGGCGTGGCATCCAGCCACGATGTCCACGGCGAATACCTCCGTCACCTGGAGCTATTCGTGGATTGCCCACGGGAATCCCACGACGACGATCGAGTCAAAGGCGGTCGACGATAGCGGCAACCTGGAGAAACCGGGGCCGGGAGTCACGGTCAATGTGAACTGCCCTTGTTCGATCTGGGGAACCAATGTGACGCCTACGATCAAGGATTCGGGTGACACGGCATCGATCGAGACAGGCGTCAAGTTCCAGTCCGATACGTTCGGGGTCGTCACCGGGATCCGCTTCTACAAGGCCGGTACCAACACCGGGACGCACATCGGCAATCTCTGGACGGCTAGCGGCCAGTTGCTGGCAAGCGCCACCTTCACCGGCGAGACCACATCGGGCTGGCAGCAGGTGAACTTTTCGCAGCCAGTGCCAATAAACCCGAACACCACCTACGTGGCGTCCTACTTCGCTCCGAAGGGCCATGAGTCGGAGGACGACAGCTACTTCTACATCGTGCCGCCGATCGGGTCGCCCGTGAGCACCGTGGACAGCCCGCCGCTGCACGCACTGCAGAACACCAACGGCGTCACCAACGGCGTCTTCACGTATTCGAGTAACAGCACGTTCCCGACCAGCACTTTCGACGCGGCGAACTTCTGGGTCGACCCCGTCTTCTCACCGGCTGGACCGCCCGGACAGGTGAGCAGCGTCACTGCGACCGCCGGCTTCGCCTCGGCAAACGTGAGCTGGACGGCACCGACGTCGGGCGGTCCTGTGACGACCTACACCGTCACGCCCTACATCGGCTCGGTCGCACAGACCCCGACCGTGGTCTCCGGGTCGCCTGCGCCGACATCCACCGCTGTGGCTGGGCTGACCAACGGCACCAGCTACACATTCACGGTGACCGCGTCGAACCCGGCCGGGTCAGGCGCGACCTCCCCGCCGTCCAACGCGGTGACGCCGTCATCGACCCTGCCGATCGTCCAGAACGGCGGCTTCGAGAGCGGGCTGAGCGCGTGGACGCCGGGTGGCCAAGCACCGCCGACCGCCAGCAGCGTCAACGTTCACTCCGGCAGTGGCTCCGCCCTGCTTGGCACGGTGTCGGGTACCGAGCCCAATGGAGACAGCACCCTCGCCCAGACGATCGCCGTCCCGAACGCGGGTACCAGCACGCTGCGGTTCTGGTACAACCCGGCCACCACGGACACCTTGTGCTCAGGCAGCGCCTGCCAGTTCGACTGGGAAGAGGCCCAGATCCGCAGCACGACCGGCCAGACGCTGGTCAGCGTCTTCAAGAACAACTCGAACTCGCAGACCTGGACCCAGGCCACCGCTGACCTTACGCCCTATGCGGGCCAGAGCGTTGTGCTCTGGTTTAACGTGCACGAGGACGGGTCGGTCCCGCCAGACGACAGCTCCATGTACCTGGACGACGTGGCGGTCACCAACTCGCAGTCCACGGCGCCGGGGGCGCCGACTGGGGTGTCGGCGACTGCGGGTAATGGGCAGGCGACGGTGAGCTGGACGGCGCCGTCGAGCAATGGTGGCAGTGCGATCACTAGTTACACGGTGACGCCGTTCGTCGGCTCGACCGCGCAGACGCCGGTGACGGTGTCGGGCAGCCCGCCGGCGACGTCGACGACGGTGACGGGGCTGACGAACGGCACCACCTACACGTTCACGGTGTCGGCGACCAACGCGGTCAGTACCGGCCCGGCGTCGTCACCGTCGAACGCGGTGACCCCATCAGGCCCACAATGCCCGTGCAGCATCTGGCAGAACGCGGCGCCGCAGGGGGCGATGGACGCATCCGATACCAGCGCGGTCAACCTGGGTGTGCAGTTCCAGGCCAGTAGCAGTGGCTATATCGCCGGGGTGCGGTTCTACAAGTACGCCGACAACACCGGGACGCATATCGGCGGTTTGTGGACCTCTACCGGCACGCTGTTGGCGAGCGGCACCTTCAGCGGCGAGTCCGCCTCGGGCTGGCAGGAGCTGGACTTCTCTAGTCCGGTGCCGATCACCGCGGGCACGACCTATGTGGCGTCCTATCACACCAACACCGGGCATTATGCGTTTACCTCCAATGGGCTGTCGTCGGCGGTGACCAGCGGGCCGCTGACGGCGTTGGCCGGCGGCGGTGTTTACACTTACGGGTCGGCGAACGCCTTCCCCTCCAGCAGCTTCAACGCCTCGAACTACTGGGTTGATGTGGTGTACTCGCCGATCTCGGGCAGCACGCCACCGACCGTGACGACCGTGACGCCCGCGGCTGGCTCGACCGGCAACCCGGTCTCAGTCGCGCCAACGGCGACATTCTCCCAGGCGGTCGTGCCCAGCACGGTGTCGTTCACTCTCAAGGATTCCGGCGGGAACAACGTTGCCGGCTCGGTGAGCTTCAACGGTCCTAACACGGTGGCGACGTTCACGCCCACGAGTTCGCTGGCGGCCAGCACTACCTACACCGCGACGGTGTCGGGAGCGCAGAACACTTCCGGCACGCCGATGAGCAGCCCGAATTCGTGGAGTTTCACCACTGGTGCGGTATCTCAGTGCCCGTGCAGCATCTGGCAAGGCGCGGCGCCGTCAGGTGCGGTGGACGCGGCCGACACCAGTGCAGTGAACCTCGGTGTGCAGTTCCAGGCCAGCAGTAGTGGCACTATCACCGGGGTGCGGTTCTACAAGTACTCCGACAACACCGGCACCCATGTCGGCAGCCTGTGGAGTTCCAGCGGGACGTTGCTAGCGACGGGCACGTTCACTAACGAGTCGGCGACCGGCTGGCAGGAACTGGACTTCTCCACACCCGTGCCAGTCACCGCTGGGACCACGTACGTGGCCTCGTACCACACCGACGCTGGCCATTATGCGGCGACCTTGAACGGGCTGTCGTCGGCGGTTACGAATGGGCCGCTGACGGCACAGGCCAGCGGCGGTGTGTACGTCTACGGGTCGGCGAACGCATTCCCGTCGAACACCTACAACGCGTCGAACTATTGGGTCGACGTTGTCTATTCGCCGTAATAGCGTGCTACGCCAAACGCTGCGCGGCCGGCTGATCGGTGGCATTCTCCCGGCTGTCAGAGGCCGGCTGGCTGTCGGAGACAAAGGGAGTATGAGATGAAGGGCCTTGTTCTCGCCGCGGGGTGTGCCATTGTCGTTGCCCTGGTCGGGTGCACCCAAAGCGCCACACCCAGCGCGGCGCCGAGCGCTTCGGCTGCTAGCAGCCCTAGAACGGTTCCCGCCGTGGCGTCGGCTAGCTGCAAGGAGCAGTATCACGCGTGGCGGCAGGGCCAGGGCAGAGGGCTCATTGCTGCCCTGAAGACTGTCAGCTTGGCAGGCACGGCCCGAGACTCCCAGGTGCTGACGGCCGCGTTGAAGAAGGCCAGGCCGGCCGTTGCCAAAGCCGCTCACCACCCGGTTCCCGCTTGCGCTGACCCACGCGGATACTGGAGCGTTCTGCTGATGCATGTGAATGCAGCGGTGGCCCGTAGGGCCACGGCATCGAGCGTGCGGGCAGCGATGAAGGACGTCCCGATGATCGAGCACAGGCTCGTTGTGGAACTGAAGCAGAATTCCCACTGATCTGACGTTCGCTTACTACGACCAGAGGGTTCCACGACCTGGCAGGCGCCTGTGATCACGTCGGCTCGGTGAGTCGAGTGCGCGGGCGACCAGCGCCTCGCTGCGAGCAGACGTCGAGAACGCCAGGGGCACCACTGACTCGACGTCGAGCTCACCGCGCTTCTCCGCCGTCTGAGCGGACCCATCGGGCGTCACGTTCTCGGCGAGATAAGCGCCGCCGACACCCCGGTATCACTGCAGTCAGTTCGACTCTCCTATACACATCCGGATGCCAGCATCTTGCACTGTGCTACGCCGGCAGACGCCGATGATGGAGACACGATGAAGGTCGCGGTGGTCGATCTCCGCTCCAGGCCTGATGAGACAACGGCAGGCTTGGCGATCGCCACGGGCGAAAGCCTGCCGACGACCAGGTCGGCGTGATGTGAACACGCCGCACGAGTCACGGCTTGGCTGGTATGCGCGCAGGTTGGCCAGGATGTCGCCGGCCGAGGTGCTCTGGCGCGCGCATGACAAAGCATTTCAGGTGGCCTGGGTCCGGAGGCAGGTACATCGCGAGCAGATTGCCCCCGATACGCATGGGATGTCTACCCCGTGTCCGGGATCTGCGCCCCGGCGACGCGCTATGCCTTCCGGATCAACCATCGGTCGGAGGACCAGACAGGGAATATCAAGCAGGTCTGGGAACTGTCGCGTTTGCAGCACCTTACGCTGCTCGCGACAGCTTGGTTCCTCACCCACGACGAGGCTTACGCACTCCTGGTCGCCGACCAGTTGCGTTCGTGGTGGCAGGACAATCCGTTCCTGTCCGGCGTGCACTGGACGAGCGGCATCGAGGTCGGCCTTCGCCTGATAAGCATGACCTGGATACGGCGGATGCTTGACGACTGGCCGGGCGCTGCCGACCTGTTCGAGCGCAATGAGCTTGCGCTAAACCAACTCCGCTGGCATCAGCGGTACCTGGCGGCATTCAGGAGCCGAGGGTCGTCGGCCAATAACCACGTCATCGCGGAAGCGGCTGGGCAGCTCGTGGCCAGCTGCGCGTTCCCCTGGTTCCCGGAGAGCGAACGCTGGCGGCGGTATTCCGCGCGCCTTCTTGAGCGCGAGCTGATGCGCAACACGTTCCCGTCCGGGCTCGGCCGCGAACTCGCAACTGATTACCAGTGCTTCGTCGCCGAACTTGGGTTGCTCGCCGCCGTGGAGAGCCAGGTGGCCGGCAGCCCCCTGAGTGCGGCCGTATGGCAACGGCTGAGCGCCATGGTCGACAGCGGCGCCGCGCTGATGGACGAGAAGCTGCGTCCGCCGCGGCAGGGCGATGGTGACGAGGGCCGCGCGCTGTTGCTCGACTCACCGGGATCCAATCGATGGCCTACGTTGCTGGCGCTCGGGGATGCTCTCTTTGGACGGCTCGACTGGTGGCCCCGGACGACACCTGACGCGGCGAGCTCGATCATCGGCGGCTTGTTCGGGCCGCCCTGCCGCGTGGTCGGCCGTCCGGGAAAACGGCCGTGGCGTTTCCCGGACGCAGGAACGACCTTGCTGCGGACGACGCGAAACCACTACCCCGAGATCTGGTGTCGCTGCGATGGGGGTCCGCATGGATATCTCAGCATCGCTGCGCACGCCCATGCAGACGCCCTATCAGTCGAGGTCCGCTATGGCGGCGTGGACATTCTCGCCGACCCTGGCACGTATTGTTATCACGGCGAACCGGACTGGCGGTCGTACTTCCGTTCTACGACCGCCCACAACACCGTCGAGCTCGATGGGCGGTGCCAGTCCATCGAAGGCGGGCCATTCCTCTGGCGGCGTCACGCGGACGCAAGAGAAATCGACGTCCAAGACATCGGGGATGCTGTCGAGTGGACAGCGGAGCACGAGGGTTACCTATCACTGGACCCGCCCGCACAGCACCGTCGCTGCGTCCGGCTAGACCGGGCTTCGCATACCGTCGATATCGTCGATGAGATTCTCGGCAGCTGCCACGACGTCCGGGTTCTGTTCCATCTTGGCCCGGACGTCGACGCCGAACTTGACGGTGGATGGGCGATGCTGCGCTGGGCCGCTGAACCCACAGCCGGTGCGGCGCGACTAGAACTGCCCCGCCAATTGACGTGGAGCCTGCATCGCGGCGAGACAGACCCCATCCTCGGCTGGTACTCCACCGGCCTTGGACGGCGCGTTCCCGCCTTCACCATCGTTGGACGCGGCCGCTCTGCGCCCGGCGAACCCATCAACACACGTCTGGAATTCCTCGACGTCAGCACCAGCGGCCACGCCCTCATTCACCTGGCCGAGTCAGTGTGCGCATCCGACGTACTGGCCCGAGGGTCGCTTGCCGATCAATCGGATGCCAGTTGATCGAGCGCGCCTCAGGGGGCCTGCAGCAGCACGCGTAGTCGCTCGATGCACCGGCCGCGAGTGGGGCCTATGCTGCCCACGGGCAAGCCAAGCTGGCTCGATATTTCTGCATACGAAGCCGGCGGGTCTGTCATGAGCAGCTCAAGCAGTCGTTGCCACCGCCACGGCAGCCGGGAGAGCGCCTGTCTGACTGCCTCTGCACTCTCGGCTGCGAGCAGGCGCTCGTCTACATCAGGCTCATGGGTGACAACATCATGAAAGGCGAGGTCGTCGTCAACCAAGATCACCCTCTTCCGCCGTGCTACATGGCGCAGGCATTCGTGCCGAGCGGTGGTCGCTAGCCAGCTTCCAACCCGGTCGGGGTGCTCGATGCGATCGATGTTCTCAAGCAAGCGGAGCCATGTTGCCTGGACGACGTCAGCGGCGTCACTGTCCGCCAGCTTGAAGTCGCGGGTCATCGCCCATATCAGCCTTGAGTACTGGCTGACCAGTTGCTCCCAGGACGACCGGTCCCCGCGCGCCGCGCGCCGCACCAGTTGCGAGATATCCACCCTGCCGTCGTCACGTCGAGGCGCCGGTGATTCGGCACTTCGAACGAGTGCCGTCCCTTCGCCCATTTGCGTTTCGCGACGGCAGGCAGTAGCGACCTGCCCGCTCACGCAATCCCTCCCCTAATTAGATTTGCCTTCCCGACGCCGCGGTCGGCGCTGCCGTTTCATGACCGGCGCCGAATCTGCGCCTGCATGCGTATAGCCGGTGGTTTCTGATGCTGGTGTCCTGGGCAGCAGCTTCGGGAGCTGCTGCTCAATAGGCACCGTCCCCTCGCGTAACGGCGGCCCACGTCTTCCACAAGATCTGCAGATCCAGAAAGAAAGTCCAGTTCTCGACGTAGCGAATATCGAGCCTGACGGTCTCTTCCCAGGGCAGGTTCGACCGGCCGCTTACCTGCCATAGGCCGGTGATTCCTGGTTTCACCGCGAGCCTGCGCCGCACGTACTCGCCGTACTTGAGCATTTCGTCGGGTAGGGCCGGCCGCGGCCCGACCAGGGACATGTCTCCGGTAAGGACGTTGACGAACTGCGGCAATTCGTCGAGGGAGTAGCGCCTGAGCCAGCTGCCCGCGCGGGTAACCCGAGGGTCCCTGCGGATCTTGAACAGCAGGCCGTCGCTATCGTTGAGCTGCACGAGCTCGGCCTTCCGCTGCTCGGCGTCGACGACCATTGTGCGGAACTTGAAGACCGTGAATGGCTCGCCGTCCTTGCCGACGCGGGTCTGCCGGAACAGCACGGGTCCAGGGCCGTCCAACCTGATGACTGCGGCGATGGCGGCGAAGACCGGAAGCAGGAAAACGACCGCGGTGAACGCGATTGCGCGGTCAAAGGCACTCTTGGTGAGACGCCAGATCCCAGTGAACTCGGGGTGATCGACGTGTAGCAGCGGCAGCCCTGCTATCGGCCTGATTGTGGTCCTGGGGCCGGCCACATCTAGCAGGGCGGGCGCTACGCACAAATCGGTACCGGTCTTCTCGAGCTCCCAGGACAAGTTTCGCAGCCGATTTCCGGCCATTTCAGGGCATGCGAGCACGGCAACCGTGTCGGCCTCAACTCGCCTCACGACATCCGCTACGGTCTGCATGCCGCCGATCACGGGGATCCCGTCGATGACTGGCGGCTGCTCGGCACCAACGACGCAGGCGCCCACGATCGACAACCCGTGATACGTGTCTCGCCGCAGCCTGGCGGACAGCTCGGAGATGACGTCCGGGTACCCGACCACGACTACCTTGCGCATGCAGGCGCCCCGGGCGCGCAGTCGGTGCAGGCGTTTGCGAAGCCGGTAGCGGCCCACGAGATCGAACGCGGTCATGCACGGCAGAGCTACGAGCACGTACTCGCGCGCCAGGTCGATTTTGGCGGCGTAGGAGAAGATCGCCACGACGGCCGTCAGGCCGACGCCGGCGTTCACCACACGACGGAACTCGTCGGAACCGACGCCCAGGAACTTGTCGTCGTTGGCGCCGGCCAGCTCAACAGCTGCGAGCCAGATCAGCGGCAGGGCCAGGCCGAACCAGATGTAGGCCGAATCCTGGGTGTCGGCGAGGCTGAAACGCACCTCGAACGCCAGCCAGCCGGCTGCAAGAGCTGCGCAGGCATCTACGATCAGCAGCTGGCGCCGGTACGCGATGGTCCAGACCCGCATCTTGCGCACGGCAAGCCGTGTCAGCAGGCCGACCTGAACCTGATCCGGGACAACTATTTCCTCGGTCACCGCCCACCCCCCAAGCGCACTGCCAAGCTCCCTGGCAGGCGCCCCTCCACTCGCTGTGCGTGCGTAACACACCGGAGACGCGCAGACACATAGGGCGGTTGACAACCATTTTTACGGCAGGCTGCCTCAGTGCCTATGAGGCTCGGTATCAGCAAGAGTTATCGCAGGTCAGAGCATTAAAGTTACTCAGGGTAACCAAAATGAATTCTGTGATTCGTGATCCATGGGTCGTTACATGGGAAATCAGTGGGAGGTGCCCATAAATGCAGTAACAAATCTGGAGAATTTAGCTCCTATATGTAGAGAATCGGCTATATAGCTTCTACCTGAGTGCAGCAGCTCGGGTGCTGGGCAGTCTTGCCGAACCTCGGTCGCTGCCTCGCCAGGAGCACTACCCGGCCAGTCCCCCGAAGCTAGACTCGGGCCCGTGACAGAGGCGGCGCTCGGGCCAGAGGACCTGAAGATCGTCACGCTTGCCCGTGCGGCCAGGGCCCGGGTTGGCTCGGCCGAAGGCGCCGCCGTCCGGGATGAGACGGGCCGGACGTACGCGGCAGCGACCGTCGCGCTGCCGTCGTTGCGCCTGTCGGCCCTGACGTTGGCGGTCGCCATGGCGGTCTCCAGCGGGGCGGCGGCGCTCGAAGCGGCAGCGCTGGTGAGCGACGGCCCTGGGCCGGCTACCGAGGATATCGACGCGGTCAAGGACATCGGCTCTGGCGCTCTCATCATTTACGCAGCTTCCGATGGCACCGTCCGCGAGATGCTGCGCCTCTGACCGGCAGTTCTGACCGGCCGTTGGCTGGCGCTCCCGCGTCCGCGGGTCGGCTGGCCGCCCCTGGTCGGGTAGTAGGGGAGAATCACCAGGGTGGCGGAAGCGCAGCGTGAACGCCCGGCTGGCCCTGACGAGTTCTCGGCCGGATTCGCCTGCTTCGCCGGACGGCCGAACGTCGGCAAGTCCACGCTCATGAACGCGCTGGTCGGCACCAAGGTCGCGATAACGAGCAGCAAGCCGCAGACAACGCGCCGGGCGATCAGGGGCATCGTGCGGCGGCCGGACGCCGAGCTGATCATCATCGACACGCCGGGGCTGCACCGGCCGCAGACCCTGGTGGTTGCGATCGTCACCAAGACCGACCAAGCGTCAAGAGAACAGATCGCCGGCCAGCTGACGGCCGTTGCCGGGCTTGGTGACTGGGCTGACATCGTGCCGGTATCGGCCGTGACCGGCTTCCAGCTCGACGAGCTGACCGACGTGCTCGTCAGCCACCTTCCGGCCGGCCGGCCGCTGTACCCGGATGGCGAGCTGACCGACGAGCCCGAGCAGCAGCTCGTGGCGGAGCTGATCAGGGAGGCGATCCTGGAGGGAGTCCGCGACGAGCTGCCGCACTCGATTGCCGTCGTGGTCGAGGAGATGGCGCCCCGCGAGGGCAGCGCCGACCTGATCGATGTCCAGGCGGTGCTGTACGTGGAGCGGCCGAGCCAGAAGGCGATCGTGATCGGCTCCAAGGGAGCCAGGCTTAAAGAGGTCGGCTCGCGGGCACGGCAGCAGATCGAGGCGCTGCTCGGCAGCCGCGTGTTCCTTGATCTGCGGATCAAGGTAGCCAAGGACTGGCAGCGGGACCCGCGGCAGTTGCGCAGGCTTGGGTTCTATGACTAGCAGTTCGGAATTTCGCAGGTCAGACGGGCGCAAACTGAGAGCCCGCAGTACCGCGAATTCCGCGGATTAGCTGACCCAAGATCGCCGGGCATGTGATGATCGGGACTCCGGCGTGCGGTTCACCCCGGCTAGCTAGTCGCCCGGAAGGGCAGGCTGGAGGGAAGCAATGCTGGCCCTTGTCGGGTCGAGGCTCGGTTACCGGACGACAGGTAGCGGTGTCTTCCACTGTGAGCGCTGCGGCGGAGACCGGCCTTACCGGCACCGGTCTGGCCGGCGCTGGGCACACCTGCTCGGCGGTCCGCTCGCCTTGCTGGGCGGCAACGGAGAGCATTTGCGCTGCGCGGTCTGCCGCACCTGCTACCGGGTGGAACTGCTGGCCGTCCCGACTATCGAGCAGATGCTTGTCGCCCTCCTCGTGGGCACGAAAGCAGCGGTACTGGCGATGCTCAGGGCTGGCGGTGCGGGAAGCCCGGCGGCCAGGCGCCGGGCCGTCGAGATGATCAAGGCCGCCGGCGCCCCGGACTATCACGACGGCCGCCTGCTGACTGCCCTGGCCGACCCCGATGGCCCCGGTGGCCCTGGGGGCCCCGCAGGTCCCGCTGGCCCCGGCGCCCCCGGTGTCCCCGGTGCCCCCGGTGCCATCGGACAGGCCGCAGCGGGAGATGACGGCCCGGTAGTGGGCCTGCGTCCGGCGGTTGAGGCCTTCGCTATCCAGCTCGATGGACCCGCGAGGGAGTGGTTTCTCGCCAAGATTGTCGAAGTCGGGCTGGCCGACGGCCCGCTCAGCACGGCCGAGCGGGCGGTGGCCGGAACCGTCGCCCGCTACCTGGGCATGACTCCCGCGCATGGCCGCGACGTCATCATGCTCACCGAGGAAGCCGCGCAGGCCGGGTAGCGGAGCGCCGGTGCCGCCGCGCCGCCGCGCGGCAAGCCGCAGCCGCCGGTTAGCCGCCCGCATGGGCGAGAATGACACCGTGAGCATCTACCGCGACGACGGGATCGTGCTGCGCACCCAGAAGCTGGGCGAAGCCGACCGCATCGTCACCGTGCTCGCCCGCAAGACCGGCCGGATCAGGGCGGTCGCCAAGGGCGTGCGCAGGACCAAATCCCGGTTCGGCGCCCGCCTCGAGCCGTTCACCCATGTCGACCTGCTGCTGTATACCGGGCGGAGCCTGGACGTGATCACCCAGGCGGAGACGCTCAGGAACTACGGGGAGGCGCTGGCCGGCGACTACCCGCGGTACACCACGGGTACCGCGATGCTGGAGACGGCCGAGCGGTTCACCGTGGTCGAGAAGGAGCCAGCGCTGCGGCAGTTCCTGCTGCTCGTCGGCGGGCTCAGGACGCTCGTGGACGGCGGGCACGGCCCGAGGCTGGTGCTTGACGCCTACCTGTTGCGCTCCCTGGCCGTCGCCGGGTACGCGCCCGCGCTTGACGAGTGCGCGATCTGCGGTACCAGGGCCCCCGTGGGCCCCACCCCTGACCAGGCCACGGTGCACCCGGCCACGGTCAAACCGGCTGCTACGCATCGGGCCAACGGGCGCAGGACGTTCGGCGTTGCCGCGGGCGGGCTGGTCTGCAGGTCCTGCTGGGCGCCAGGAGCCGCGACTGCCGCCGCGCCAACGATCGACCTGATGAGCGCGCTGCTGCGGGGTGACTGGGAACTTGCCGACGCCAGCGAGCGGCGGCACCAGGTGGAGTGCAGCGGCCTGGTGGCCGCGTACGTGCAGTGGCACCTTGAGCATTCGATCCGGTCGCTGCGCCACGTGGAGCACGCGTGAGCCGCCGCAAGGGGGTCAGGCCGCCCGAGCCGCACGCCAGCGGTGTCGGGCCGCCGGCCATCCCGCCCGACCTCGTGCCCCGGCACGTGGCCCTGGTAATGGACGGCAACGGCCGGTGGGCCAAGCAGCGCGGCCTGCCCCGCACCGAGGGCCATAAGGCGGGGGAGTACTCGCTGTTCGACGTGATCATGGGTGCGATCGAGCTCGGCATCCCCTACCTGGGGCCGCAGGCCAAGGCTCTGGCGCAGCGTGATCAACGAGCTCGAGGACGCCGAGCAGATGACGGCCGGCAACTCGGTGCTGACGCTGCAGTTCTGCGTCAACTACGGTGGCCGGGCCGAGATTGCCGACGCTGCCGCCGCGATCGCAGCCGACGTGGCGGCCGGCAAGCTGCGGGCCGACAGGATCGACGAGAAGGTGTTCGCGCGGTCCCTGGACGAGCCTGGCATTCCCGACGTGGACCTGTTCGTGCGGTCCTCCGGCGAGCAGCGGACGTCCAACTTCCTGATCTGGCAGTCCGCCTACGCCGAGTTCGTGTTCCTCGACACGCTCTTCCCCGACTTCGACCGGCGGCACCTGTGGCGAGCATGCGAGATCTACGCGAGCCGGGACCGGCGGTACGGCGGAGCCCGGCCCGACCCCGTGCTGGACACCGACATCGGCGCGTGAGCCACGAGCGCCGGAGGCTCGCGCCTGTCCCGGGCGTGTACCAGAGTCAGTGCAGGCCGCGGAGGACGGCGGCGATCAGGATCACCGCCGTCGCAACCACCCTCAGCAGGCGCCCCGGCAGCGACAGGCGGGCCCCAGCCAGATACCGCCAGACCGGTTACCAACAGGGCGACGGCCAGGACAGGCAGCAGCCAGCCCGGCAGCTGATGCATCCACAGCAGAGGTGTAGCGCTGTTCTGCTCGATCGATGTCCTCGCCGGGGAGGAGCCCGGGGTGAACAGGGTATTGCCCTGAGGCAGCGGCCGCGGGCAATGCTGGCGGCGGCGGTCGGCCTGGGCGGGCCGGCGGCTGTCGCGGCTCGTGCTCACGCGCGGTCGTCCTTCCTCGGCGGTACGGGCACCATGGGGTGTCCGGCTGTAAGCACCGGCTGTAAATGAGTGGCGGCTGGCCTGGTCTCCGACCACGATAGCGGCACCACCAGCAGCCCCGATCACGGCTAAGCTTGCAGGCACCGCCGCCCCCTTCGCCGGGATCGAGCGCGCCGGTGAACCTGTCAACCGCCGAACGTGTTAACCGCCGCAAGGCGCTGGAGAATTCTGATGGCTCGTCGCAGTGACCGCATGGAGACCATAGTCAGCCTCAGCAAGCGGCGCGGGATCGTGTTTCCGTCCAGCGAGATCTACGGCGGCCTCCGGGCCTCCTGGGACTATGGTCCGCTCGGCGTGGAGATCAAGAACAACATCAGGCGACAGTGGTGGAAGTCGACCGTTACCGAGCGCGACGACATCGTTGGCCTGGACTCCAGCGTGATCCTCGCACCCGAGGTCTGGCAGGCCAGCGGGCACGTTACCGAGTTCGCTGACCCGCTCACCGAGTGCCAGTCGTGCCACAAGAGGTTTCGCGCCGATCACCTGATCGAGGCCTACCAGGAAAAGCACGACGGCAAGGAGCCGGCCCGCGGCCTAGCCGACCTGGCCTGCCCGAACTGCGGAACCAGGGGGGCGTTCACCGAGCAGCGGATGTTCAACGGTCTGCTCCGTACCTACCTCGGCGCGACCGAGGATGAGTCCGGTCTGGCGTACCTGCGCCCCGAGACGGCGCAGGGCATCTTCATCAACTACAAGAACGTCCAGCAGACCGCGCGGAAGAAGATCCCGTTCGGCATCGGCCAGATCGGCAAGTCGTTCAGGAACGAGATCACGCCGGGCAACTTCATCTTCCGCACCCGCGAATTCGAGCAGATGGAGATGGAGTTCTTCGTCAAGCCGGGCACCGACGAGGAATGGCATCAGTACTGGCTAGACACCAGGCTCGCCTGGTATGTCGGGCTCGGCCTCCGCGAGGAGAACCTGAGGCTCTACGAGCATCCGAAGGAGAAGCGCTCGTTCTACTCTGCGCGGACCGTCGACATCGAGTACCGGTATGGCTTCCAGGGCAGTGAATGGGGCGAGCTCGAGGGAATCGCCAACCGGACCGACTATGACCTGTCGACCCACACGAAGGCGTCCGGCCAGGACATGTCCTACCTTGACCCGGAGACGAACGAGCGGTACGTGCCGTACGTGGTCGAGCCCGCCGCTGGCGTGGACCGGTCGATGCTGGCTTTCCTGCTCGACGCGTACGCCGAGGACGAGGCGCCAGACGCCAAGGGCGTCATGGAGAAGCGCACCGTCCTGCGGCTTGACCACCGGCTGGCGCCGGTGAAGGTGGCCGTGCTGCCGCTGTCACGCAATGCCGACCTGTCGCCGAAAGCACGCGACGTTGCCGCGAGCGTACGCAAGCACTGGAACGCCGAATTCGACGACGCTGGCGCCATCGGCCGCCGGTACCGCCGCCAGGACGAGGTCGGCACCCCGTACTGCGTGACCGTCGACTTCGACAGCCTGACCGACCAGGCGGTGACCGTTCGCGAGCGGGACTCGATGAGGCAAGAGCGGGTCGGCATCGACAAGCTGATCGCTTACTTGTCGGACCGTCTCGGCGGTTGCTAGTCCCTGCCCGGGACACAGAACCGGCTCAGGATGCGGCCCGCGACGCTGCGCGCGAGGTCAGGGCCGGTCCCGCGACGGGTCTCGCGGGAGACCGCAGGTGCCGGCGTCCGGTCAGGAAGGCGAGACCGTACAGGCCGGCCACGATGATCAGCAGCGCCCGGTAGCCCGTGATCAGCGACACGTACTCGATCACGCCGCCGGTCATTGCGCCGAGCAGGTTCGCGGCGAAGGCGACGGTGGAGTCGCCGACATCGCGGAACCGCTGGGTGAAGACCAGGTTCGCCAGGAAGATCGGGGCGAAGGCGATCAGCACCGCTGCCACGAAGCGCGGGACCAGACCGAGCGAGAGCAGCGAGGACTGCGGCACGATCCAGGCGACCACGAGCGCCGCGAGCAGCCCGGCGTAGAGCAGCCTGGGGCGCCTGATCACCACCCGCCTTGAGGTTTCGACGGCGGCAAGCACGGCCAGGAGGACGCCGCCGAACACGAGGGCGTTGACGAACCAGGTTGTCCCGAACAAGAGCGCGAACTGGACGACGCTCTTGGTCTCGAGCAGCATGAACGCCGCGCCCATGAAGAACAGGTCAGCGAAGCCCCTGGCCTTGCGCACCGGCCCGGAGAACGCCCGGACGAGCAGGACGGAGGCGAGCAGGATCAGCGCGAGCGTCATCAGGTAGAACGACGGAATCGTGTTGGTCGCCAGGTAAATGAAGGGATGGTCATCGGTGGCCGGCGGCCTGACGGCAGCGGGGGCGTGCCAGGTGTGCACGCAGCGCACCGCCGCCGGGTTGGCGCTGATCGTCAGGACCGACAGCTGCTCCTTGTGCGTGCCGGCCGTGTTGATGCACGGCGCGTGATGGAAGGCAGCCTCGAGCGTGTTCGCCAGACGGTCCTTCAGCCAGAGCGTCCGGTAGTAGTTGTACATGGCGAAGACGCCGGTCCCCGGCATCAGGTGGGCGCGCGCCGCCTGCACGGCCTGCAGCGTGAACAGGTAGCTCTCCAGCCGCAGCGATGACTGACCGGCCACGAGGGTGAGCGAGTCGGGCAGCGCGAAGAGGATGAGGTCATAATTCTTCTTCGTCTGGGACAAGAACGCCCTGCCGTCATTGATGTGCGCGCTGACCCGCGGGTCCTGGTAGGGCTGGTCCGCATTGAGCTTCCTGCCGAGCTTGTAGATCGTCGGATCGATCTCGACCGCGTCGACGTGCTTCGCGCCCATCCGCAGTGCCCCGGCCACGTCATTGCCCGTGCCGGCCCCCACGACCAGGACGTTGTTCAGCGGATTGCCAGGCGCCTGGGTGTAAGGGCGGTAGAAGATTGGCGGCCGCTTGGCTGCCGTGGTGATGGCCTGGTGCGGGATGCCGTTGACGATGACCGGGATCGTGTGCGCCTGCGTTCGTGCGCCGACGGTGATCCGGTAGTAAGGCGACCAGAGGTCAGGCGAGGTCAGGCTCTGGGCCGTAAGCAGGCCGGCCAGGCTGGCCAGGCCGGCGAACGGGATCAGCCCCACGCGCCGCCCGTACGCTGCGAGCAACGCGACGGCGGTGATGATTCCCCACGCGAGCGGCTTGGCATCGAAGAAGGAGAGCGCCGAGAAGGTGGCGATGCCCACGATGCTGCCGAGGATGTCAAGCCGGTAAGCCTCAAGCGGCTTGAACCGCACGAAGGTGCGTGCGACTCCCTCACCGATCATTGCCATGACCGCCGCGACAGTCAGGAAGATCACCGGCAGCATCAGCCACGTCGGCAGGCCGGTGGTTTGCAGCGCGCCGAAGAAGATTAGCTGCGTGCCGCTTGTGTGGCTGATCTGAACCGGGAACCGCAGCACGAACAGCACGAGCAGCGCGAGCGCGACCGGCGCCAGCGGGAACAGATTGAGCCTCGACCTGGCCCGCAGGAAGCCGATCCCGATCCCGAGGAAGCTGCCGAGCAGGACGAAGTTCGAGTAGTACGACAGGTAGACGATGTTCGCACCGAGCCAGCGGATCAGCGCGAGCTCGACAAACAGCATCAGGAAGCTGAGCAAGACCAGCCGGAGCCTGACCAGCGCGCCCGGATCCTCGGTGCCGCCCGCGGCTGCCGCGGCTGCTCCGCCCCCCGGCGCCCCACCGGATGCCACCGCGTCCCGGCCGAATAGCACCCGGACGGCGCGCCTTGCCGGGGACTGCATCGGGCGGGGGAGCGCGTCGGCGGGCCGCGAGCGGGCTGGGTCGCTGGTCATCGGCATACTGCCTTTCCAGTTTGGGGCCGAATATGTCAACCTACCGTTGCGGGCGCGCGCGGTTGAAGTTTGGCGGCCCGGCACGAGGTCTATCACGAGGCGCCTGATCCCGCGGAATCTGCGTGGTGCGCTGGCGGAAGCAGGCGAAGAACCCGGCGAACAGCGGCCTGCCGCTGGCGCCGCTATGTTTCGCGTAGCGGGCGGGGAGGCCAGATCGCCGCGAGTGGCGCAGCCACCTTGCCCAGGCGCGCGAAAGCGGGGCCATGTTGCCCGGCGGCTTACTCCCCCGGGTCTGACACGGGGCGGGGAAAGCGGGCGAACATCTCGGCGGCTGCCCGGTGGAACCCGTCGGGCAGGCCGGCGGCGGCCATTGTCGCCGCGATCTGGTCCATCTCGGCCGTCCAGCGCCATCCCTTGCTGGCTGCCGACCGCTCGGCTGCGCTATGCCGCTGGCCGAGTCCGGGCTGGGATAGCTGCCACTCCGCCGTCAGCACGTCGCTGACGCCTTCGGCTTCGGCGAGCTCGCGCGCGGCCAGCAGCAGCGCGGCAGAGCCCTTCGTCCACGCGGCGTAGGCCATCTTCAGCGCCGACGCGGACCACGGGCCGTCGCCGGCGATCCTTGCCTCGAGCCCGGTGCCGTCGAACAGGCCGCGGACCGACGCGGCGGCGGGCCCCGACAGGTACAGTCTGGTGCTGTCGGCCACCGCAGGCGGCGGGCCGACGATACCGCCGTCGACGTACCGGGCGCCGCCGGCCCTCACGATCTCGGCGACCTGGCTGGCGGTCTGCGGCGAGATCGCGTTGGCGTCGACATAGATGCCCCCGAAGCCGGGCAACGAGCGGGCGACGTCGACCGCCGCGTGCGGCGGGCAGACCGAGAAGATGATGTCCGCCCGCGCGGCGACTGCGGCCGCAGCGCCGACGTCGTCGAGTCCCGATGCGAGCGCGCGGGCTGCCGTCTGCCGGCCGCGGCCCGCCGAAGCCCACAGCACCTGGTGGCCGCGCCCGGCGAGGCAGCGCCCCACCGCCGCGCCCATCTCGCCAGGATGCAGCAGCCCGATCACGATCGGTTCGGTCATCGGCAGGCTCCATTCCTCGCCCCGGCTCACGCTCTGCTCGCGCTGGGCTCGCGCTGGCTCCGCCCGCGCGGACCGGCGTCAGGGTATCGGCCGGCGCAACGCCGCGTGCGCGCGTCATGAAGGTCGCCAGGCTCGGTAGAGTCATGCACGAGGGCCGAGAAGGCCGTGATCACTGAGCCGCCGGGTGCCCAGCAATCCGGGGGGTTCCGGGGGGTTCGTCCCCGGCCCAGCCCCGCACTGCCGGGCCGCGGCACCGCAAGGAGAGCGTGCAGTGCCGAAGCTTGTCTATGACTTCACCGAGGGCAACAAGGACATGAAGGACCTCCTCGGCGGCAAGGGTGCCAACCTCGCGCGCCAAGTTCTCCATGCCAGGGATGATGGAGACAGTGCTGAACATCGGCCTGTCCGACGCGTCGGTCTACGGCCTGGCCAAGCAGGCAGGCAACGAACGGTTCGCCTGGGACTCGTACCGGCGGCTGATCCAGATGTTCGGCAAGACCGTGCTCGGCATCGAGGGTCACGAGTTCGAGCAGGCCATCGACGCGGCGAAGCAGGCCAAGGGCAGCAGGAACGATCTCGACCTGGACGCGGAGGACATGCGGGCGCTCGTCGACACTTTCAAGCAGATCGTCAAGTCGCAGACCGGCGAGGACTTCCCGCAGGAGCCGCGGGCGCAGATGGACATGGCCGTCAACGCGGTCTTCGACTCCTGGAACTCCGACCGGGCGATCCTGTACCGGCGCCAGGAGCGGATCCCCGCCGACCTCGGCACCGCCGTCAACATCGTCGCGATGGTCTTCGGCAACCTCGGGCCTGATTCGGGCACCGGGGTCGCGTTCACCCGCGACCCGGGCACCGGACAGCAGGGCATCTACGGTGACTACCTGCAGAACGCCCAGGGCGAGGACGTCGTGGCCGGCATCCGCAACACCGTCCCGCTGCAGGAACTCGAGCCGATCGACCCCAAGTCCTACCATGAGCTGCTGCAGATCATGTCGACGCTCGAGCATCACTACAAGGACCTGTGCGACATCGAGTTCACGATCGAACGCGGCAAGCTGTGGATGCTGCAGACCAGGGTCGGCAAGCGGACCGCAGGCGCCGCGTTCCGGATCGCGGTCCAGCTGGTCGACCAGGACCTGATCGACATGAACGAGGCGCTGCGCCGGGTTACCGGCGCGCAGCTCGCCCAGCTGATGTTCCCCAGGTTCGGGAACATCAGCAGCGCCTCCCTGATCACCAAGGCGATCAGCGCCTCGCCTGGCGCCGCCGTCGGCAAAGCCGTCTTCGATTCGACCACGGCGGTCGAGTGGGCTGACCGCGGCGAGGAAGTGATTCTGGTCCGGCGCGAGACCAACCCGGACGACCTGCACGGGATGATCGCCGCCCGCGGCATCCTGACCAGCCGGGGCGGCAAGACCAGCCACGCGGCCGTGGTAGCGCGCGGCATGGGCAAGACGTGCGTGTGCGGCGCCGACCAGCTCGAGGTCGACGTCAAAGCCCGCCAGTTCACCACCGAGGGTCCCGACGGCCAGCTGGTGGTCCGCCAGGGCGACGTGATCTCGATCGACGGCACGTCGGGCGCGGTGTACCTGGGCGAGGTGCCGGTCGTCGCCTCCCCCGTGGTCGAGTACTTCGAGGGCAACCTTGACCCGAACGCTGACGAGCTCGTCAGCGCCGTGCACCGGATCATGACGCACGCCGATCAGCGGCGCAGGCTCGGTGTCCGGGCCAACTCGGACACCGGCGAGGACTCGGCCCGCGCGGTCAGGTTCGGCGCCCAGGGCATCGGCCTGACCAGGACCGAGCACATGTTCCTCGGGGAGCGCCGGCAGCTCGTGGAGCGGCTGATCCTGGCCGAAGACGACAAGGGCAGGGTGGCGGCGCTCGCTGAGCTCGAGCCGTTGCAGCGCGGCGACTTCGTCGAGATCCTCGAGGCGATGGACGGGCTGCCCGTGACGATCAGGCTGCTCGACCCGCCGCTGCACGAGTTCCTGCCCGACCTGACCGACCTGTCGGTCAAGGTCGCGCTGGCCGGCGACCAGGCCAGCGAGAAGGACAAGAAGCTGCTCGAGGAGGTCCGCCGGCTGCACGAGCAGAACCCGATGCTCGGCCTGCGCGGCGTCCGCCTCGGGCTGGTCATCCCCGGTCTGTACGAGATGCAGGTGCGCGCGATCGCGCACGCCGCGGCCGACCGGATCAAAGCGGGCGGTGACCCGCGCCCGGAGATTATGATCCCGCTGGTCGGCGCCGTGCAGGAGCTCGAGGTCGCCAGGGACGAGGCCGAGAAGGTGCTTGCGGAGGTCGCCGAGGAGACCGGGGTCCGCGGGCACACCCTGATCGGCACGATGATCGAGGTGCCCAGGGCCGCGCTGACGGCCGGCCAGATCGCCCAGGCCGCCGAGTTCTTCTCGTTCGGCACCAACGACCTGACCCAGATGGGGTGGGGCTTCTCCCGCGATGACGTGGAGGGCGCGTTCTTCGGCCGCTACATCGAGATGGGCATCTTCGGCGTCTCGCCGTTCGAGACGCTGGATGCCGACGGCATCGGGCGGCTGGTCAAGATCGCCGTCGCCGAGGGCCGCGCCACAAGGCCAGACCTGAAGATCGGCGTGTGCGGCGAGCACGGCGGAGACCCCGAGTCCGTCCGGTTCTTCCACGGGGCCGGCCTGGACTACGTCTCCTGCTCGCCATTCCGGGTTCCCGTCGCCAGGCTCGAGGCGGGCCGGGCGGTCGCACTCGAGGACTCAGGGGGCAGCGACAGCAGGTGACCGGAGGCAGCGCATGCTGGAGCGAAGCCAGCGGACGCTGGACCGCGGGTGCCTCCTATGACCGGCACGCGACGGCAAGGTTCGCGCCCGAGCCCGCCAAGAGTGCCGGTAGCGGTGAGCGCGGCCCGTTCCAGCGAGACCGGGCCAGGGTCCTGCACAGTTCCGCGCTGCGCAGGCTGGCCGCCAAGACGCAGGTCGTCGAGGTCGGCCAGGCCGACTTCCCGCGCACTAGGCTGACCCACTCGCTGGAGTGCGCGCAGATCGGCAGGGAAGTCGGGGCCGCGCTCGGCTGCGATCCCGACCTGGTCGACGCGGCCTGCCTGGCCCATGATCTCGGGCACCCCCCGTTCGGGCACAATGGCGAGTACGCGCTGGCCAAGGTCGCGGCCGGGTGCGGCGGGTTCGAGGGGAACGCGCAGAGCCTGCGCTTGCTGATCAGGCTGGAGGCCAAGGTCGCCGGCGTCGGCCTGAACCTGACCAGGGCCACGCTCGACGCCACCCTCAAGTACCCGTGGCTGGCCTCAGACGCCTCGTCCCGCGCGGAACAGTTGCCCGCCGGAAGGAAATACGGGGCTTATGACGAGGATGCTGAGGTGTTCGGGTGGATTAGGGAGGGGGCCCCCGACGGCCGCCCATGCCTCGAGGCGCAGGTCATGGACTGGGCCGACGACGTGGCGTACTCGGTGCATGACCTGGAGGACGGCCTGCACAGCGGTCTGATCGGGCTGGACCAGCTGCGCGACCCCGGGCAGCGCCGCGAAGTCGCTGCCCTCACCCAGGCCCATTACTGCCCGCCCGAGTCGGTCACGGTCGACGAGCTGTGCGACATCTTCGACCGGCTGCTGGCGCTGGGCTGCTGGCCGCGGCGCTTCGATGGCGAGCCGCAGACGGCCGCCGCCGTGAAGAACCTGACCAGCGAGCTGATCGGCCGCTTCTGCGGCGCCGCGCAGCGAGCCACCCTGGCTGGCCGGGCCGGCCCGTTGTCCCGTTATGCCGCAGACCTTGACGTGCCCACGCAGCAGCGGATGGAGTGCGCATTGCTCAAAGGCGTGACCGCCTTCTATGTCATGGGGCGGGCCGGCGCGGTCGCGTCGCAGGCCAGGGAGCGGGAAATGCTCACCGACCTGGCGGCGGCGCTCGCCGCTGACGCACCGGGCACGCTCGATCCGATGTTCAGGCCCGCGTATGAGTCTGCCGCCTCGGATGCTGCCCGGCTGCGGGTCGTCGTCGACCAGGTCGCGTCGCTGACCGATACGTCAGCGACGGCCTGGCACGCCAAGCTCTGTCAGTAGCCCCGGCCGGCGGGCATCGGCCAGGCGGCCCGGGGGCCGGGCTAGCTGCCGATCGCCGTCTCCGGATCGCGGCCCGACCGCACCAGGGTCAGGATCTCGCCGAGGCCTTCCAGTGCCCAGCCGTCCTGCCTGACGTCGACGGATACCCGGGCGCCCGCCACGTGCAGCGACTCGATGTGCAGCGGCAGGAACCTGGCCGGGATGGCCGGATCGCACCACAGCTTGCCGACCGGGACCGACGGGTCGAACCGCAGCAGCGTCCGCAGCAGGTGGAACGGGGCCGCCGACGCCCATGCCTGCGGCGAGCAGGATGTCGGGTAGCTCACCGGCTCGGGGAACTCCGCGCGGTCGAAGCCGCAGAACAGCTCGGGCAGCCTGCCGCCGAAGGCCTCAGCCGCGTCCAGGATGCCGGAGAAGACCTGCTGCGCCTCCTCGACGAAGCCGTAGCGCATCAGCCCGGCCGCGCAGATCGCGTTGTCGTGCGGCCAGACCGAGCCGTTGTGGTAGCTCATCGGGTTGAAGGCGCCGCAGGCACCAGCCAGGGTCCTGATCCCGAAACCGGAGAACATGTCCTGGCCGACCAGATGCCTGGCGACCGAGGCGGCCTTGCCCGCGTCGACGATGCCGGTCCACAGGCAGTGGCCCATGTTGGAGGTCAGCGAGTCGATCTGGCGCTTCTG
>WNFI01005150.1_pt1 | contig 23595 bp, 22 predicted proteins | sample 5400471 | NCBI WGS metagenome assembly WNFI01 (sample SAMN13153348, study PRJNA577476) | soil metagenome | isolation source: 100 cm saprolite on Douglas fir-dominated hillslope | place: USA:California | collected 2013-09-17
TGTTTCTCGCCGCGGCCCTCTTCTGGTCGGTCTTCGAGCAGGCGGGCTCGACGCTCAACCTGTTCGCGGACCGCAACACGCACAACGTGATCTTCGGCTGGCGCTATCCGAGCAGCTGGTTCCAGTCGCTGAACTCGCTGTTTCTCATCGCGCTCGCGCCGGTTTTCGCCTGGCTGTGGCTTCGACTGGCGAGGGCCCACGAGGAGCCGTCGAGCCCGGCCAAGTTCGCGATGGGTCTTCTGCTGGTCGGAGCCGGCTTCGTCATCCTGGTCTGGGCCGCGCGGATGGCCGCGCAGGGCGTGCAGGTCAGCCCCATGTGGCTGGTCGTCACGTATTTCCTCCACACGTGCGGCGAATTGTGCCTGAGCCCCGTCGGCCTGAGCGCGATGACCAAGCTGGCGCCGGCGCGCATCGCCGGCCTGATGATGGGCGTCTGGTTTCTCGCGACTTCCGTCGGCAACTTCATCGGCGGGCGGGTCTCGTCTCTCTATGAATCGTGGCCGCTGCCCAGCCTGTTTGGCGCCGTTGGCATGTTCGCGATCGGTGCGGGCATCCTGCTCTTTTTGTTCGTGACACCGATCAAGCGGCTGATGGGCGACGTGAACTAGAGTCGAACCCCGGACCTCGAATATCTCGAATATATGGTGCTCGAAAAATACAAGGAGAAGCGGAACTTCAAGGCGACGCCGGAGCCGTCCGGCGATGTCGAGCTGGCGGAGGAGCGCGCGAAGAAGCAGAAGACGTCGAAGGAGCTGTTCTTCTGCGTTCAGAAGCATCTCGCCAGCCATCTGCACTATGACTTTCGCCTCGAACACAACGGCGTCCTGCTCTCGTGGGCCGTCCCAAAAGGCCCGGCGCTCGACCCCAAGGTCAAGCGGCTGGCGATGAAGGTCGAGGATCATCCGATCGAGTACGGCACGTTCGAAGGAGTCATCCCATCCGGGTACGGCGCTGGCATCGTCATGCTGTGGGATCACGGCACCTGGACGCCGCAGGTGGACGACGTGGAAGCGGCGCTGAAAAAGGGAGACCTGAAGTTCACGCTCGACGGCTACAAGTTGAAGGGCTCGTGGGTCCTGGTGCGGACGAGCGGCCGTTATCCGGGCGGCCCGTCATCAAACGATGGCCGCTCGTGGCTGCTGATCAAGCACAAGGATGAATGGGCCGGCGACGTCGACATCACTGAGTTCGCGCCGAACAGCGTGAAGAGCGGCGGCGATTTCGCGGACATTCTGGCGGAGGACAACCCCGAGATCTGGATCTCGAACCGTCCGGCCAAGGGCGGCGAGACGGGAGCCCTGTTCGAGAAGATCATCGAGCGGGCGCTGGAAATGAAGGGGAAGGTCCCGAAGATGGCCGTCAGGAAAAAGCCCGCGACGACAAAGCCCAGAGCGAAGCGGCGCACAACATGAATATGGACAAAGCTGACTGCATCCTGTTCAGCGGCGCGGCTCCCGGCGCCGAGGCGGAGTTTGGCGCGTGCGCCGAGCGCCACGGCATCGAGGAAGTCAACTTCACGTTCGAGGGCCACACCGAAGCGCGCCGCCGCGGCATTCGAGTCCTGAATCACGAGGAGCTGCAGGCCGGCGACGTCAGCCTCGAATACGTGTCGAAGCTGATGCACCGCCGATACTCCGACAGCCCGACGCTGCGAAAGATCCTGCAGACGCTGTGGTATCAGGTCAACAACGGCCAGGAGATCTACGTCATCGGCGTCATCCTGGACGATGGCACGGTGCGCGGCGGGACGGGATGGGGCGCCGAGTTCGCCAAGCTGTGTAACAAGCCGCTCAGCGTCTTCGATCAGGACAAGAACGGCTGGTTCTGCTGGACGGGGTCAGAGTGGAAGGGTTGCGCGGTGCCGGTCATCACGCACCCGCATTTCACCGGGACCGGTACCCGCAGCATCAACGCGAACGGTAGGAAGGCGATCGAGGCGCTGTTTGCCAATTCGTTCAAATAGGACACACCCCTTCAACCGACCACCGTTACCGAAAGCAGCCCGCCGTCACGCGTCTGGAATCCAGCCCGCCAGGAACTCCGCGGTGCCCGGCGGTCCCGTGACCTCGAGCCAGACTGGCCCTTCGTCGGGCTCCATGGTCAGAACGAACTGCAGGAAGCGGCAGCATCGCCGCTCGGCCGCGATCATCGCCGCCATCGCCGCAAGATCTTCGCCGGCATGGAAGCGGAACCGGAAACCGTCGGCGAGGCGCTCGTGTGCGTCCGCGCGCGCAATTACGCCGGGTAGTAACGCCTGACGTCCGCGGCGCAACTCCTCGAGTGACAACGTACAGGCGATAGGCCGATCAGACTTCATAGATCTTCAGTCATCTTAGCTCGGAGGCGCATCGGTCTCTGTCGGCGCGATCCTAACAAAGGCCGCCGGGCGTTCGCGCACAAACCCAGGACCGAACCACGCTTCGGCCTCGTACTGGTTGTGCGCCCGGCAGCGCAGTTGGATGTTGTCCATTGTCGCGTTTCCACCGGACGCATACGGCATGACGTGATGAAACTCCAGGAAGCCGCGCTCGGTGCACCGGCCCTTCGCTCCGACGAACGCGCACCGGGCTCCGTCACGCTGCCATACGGCCCGCTTCACCGCGGACAGGATGTGGCGCGACCGCGTGGCCGGACCTTCCGGCGCGTGAGGGCGCTTCACGTTGGCCAGCTTGCCTCTCTCTATGTGGTCGACGAGCAGCGTATCGCCGGGCGTGTGGCGGGTGGGCGCGGGGCCGCGATAGCCGTGGGCACCGGGTCCGCCGGCGGCACGCGAGGAGACGGAAGCCCGGCAGTGCCGGCGGTCGCAATCGGCACATCCGCGACCGTCGCCAGCACGCTTGGGGTGGGCGGCGTCGGCGCCTGGGGCGGGGGAAGCTTGCGAACGGTCGCGGGGACATCGGGCCGGGGCTGGAGCCCGGCCACCAGTTCCTCAACCTTGCGCTTGCTCTTATGTCTCGCCGCGTCGAGCACCGCGCGATGATTCTCGTCCGTCAAATGGCGCGCCAGCAGGCTGACGGTGGTCAATGTCAGCGACCCGTCGGAGAGCCGCTCGAGTATCGTGGGCCACTTCCGGACCACGCGTGCCGACTCGATCCGGTTGTAGGCAGCGTGCTCGGACAGGTGCAGGCACTGCGTGCAATACGTGAACAGCGACCTGAAGCCTTCACCCAGGTACAGCCTTCGGACATCGAGTTCGGCAAGGGACGCGATCAGACGGGCCGTCGCATCACGCTCGCCGGCGGCCAGTGTCTTGACCTCGATGATCAACTCTGTGTCGGTGAGATGCGCGAGCGACGGGGAGTTCTTTTGCATGCTCCCGTTGTAGCATCGCAGTTTCTGCCATTCGAGGATGCCCGTGGGGGCGTTTTCCTCAGGCTCGACGGTCAACGCCGGCCCGCAGTCAGGCCGCGCGATCCTGGGGCATCCTCGCGCGATGTGATCCGTGTCTGCGAGACTTCCCTCGCGCGATTTGGTGAACGTCGAAAAACGTGTCAAGAGTTTTTCGGGGTCCGGGCCGGATTCTGTGGCGTTCCACTCGTTCCGGAACGAGTGGACATCTGGCACAACATCGGTGCCATCCGGGAGCGCATGTGGGCTATTGATGGCGATCACACCCGGAGACGCTCGCGCACGACGTCATCCGTCAACGCGTCGATCGGGCCGGCGGCAACGTGCCGGCCCTTCTCGAGGATGCAGAAGTCGCTGGCTACGCGGCGCGCAAAGCGCAACTGCTGCTCGACCAGGAGCACCGTGACCCCCGCGTCCCGGTTGAGCGCGAGAATGACATCGCCGATCTCGTGGACGACGTTGGGTTGAATTCCCTCAGTAGGCTCGTCCAGAATGAGCAGCGTCGGCTCGATCACGAGCGCACGGCCGATCGCGAGCTGCTGTTGCTGCCCTCCGGAGAGATCCCCGCCACGCCGATGTCGCATCTCCTTGAGCACCGGAAACAGATCGAAGATACGCGGAGGAATCGACCGCGCGCCCTTCCCGCGCACTCCGAGGCCGACGCGCAGATTTTCCTCGACCGTGAGGCGCGGAAATATGTCCCGGCCCTGGGGCACGTAGCCGATGCCGAGGCGCGCGCGCGCGTGGGCCGGGAGCCTTCGAAGATCGGTCCCGGCAAACGCGATCTCGCCGGACGTCGCGGGGAGCAGCCCCATAATGCACTTGAGCAGCGTCGTCTTGCCCATGCCGTTCCGGCCCATCAGGCAGGTGCGCGACCCTGCCGGCACCTCGAGATCGACGTCCCAAAGCGTGTGGCTGCCGCCGTAGGACTGGTTCAGGCCTTTGACCGCGAGCATGCTCATCCCCCGAGATACACCTCGATCACGCGGGGATCGGCCTGCACCTGCTCCATCTCGCCGTCCGCCAGCACGCGTCCCTCGTGCAGCACGGTGACCCGTCTGGCAATTGACCGCACGAAGTCCATATCGTGCTCCACCACAATCAGCGAGTGCTCGGCTCGAAGCGACAGGAGGAGCGCTGCCGTGCGCTCGGTTTCCTGGGCGGTCATTCCGGCGACCGGCTCGTCGATCAACAGCAGATCCGGCTCCTGCATGAGCAACATGCCGATCTCCAGCCACTGTTTCTGTCCGTGCGGCAGCGTGCCCGCCAGGGCGGCGCGTTGTGCGGTGAGCCCGATGACCTCGAGAGTATCGTTGATATGTTCGCGGTCGGCGGGGGTCAGCCGCGCGGCAAGCGCCTTCCAGAACGACTTGTCGCCCCAGAGCGAGAGCTCCAGATTCTCGAGCACCGTCAGGTTCTCGAATACGCTCGGCTTCTGAAACTTGCGGCCGATGCCCGATTGCGCGATCTCGGGTTCCGTCAACGTCAACAGGTTGATATCGTCGCCGAACCATGCGGAGCCCCGATCGGGACGCGTCTTGCCGGTCACCACGTCCATCATGGTGGTCTTGCCGGCGCCGTTGGGGCCGATGATGCAACGCAGTTCGCCCGGCTCCACCGTCAGGGTGAGCCCGTCGAGCGCCTTGAAGCCGTCGAAGCTGACCGTCAGGTCTTCCAGACGCAGTGCCTTGCGAAGCGACCGTTCGCCGGGCGGACGGGTCATTCCACCGAGCTCCCCCCTGACACGCCGGCGCCGGCCCGCCTGGGCCCCGCGGACACTCCGGCCGTGACGGTCCGTCGAGGGCGCGACATCAGACCTACCAGGCCCCCCGGCAGGAACAGCGTCACGACGACGAACAGCGCGCCGAGCGCGTACAACCAGACCTCGGGGAGCGCACCCGTGAAAAACGTCTTCGCGTAGTTCACGAGGACCGCCCCCGCGGCGGCCCCGAACAGTGTGCCGCGCCCGCCGACCGCCACCCAGATGACCACCTCAATCGAGTTGATGGGCGCAAACTCGCTCGGGTTGATGATACCCACCTGGGGCACGTAGAGCGCGCCGGCCACGCCGGCGACGACGGCAGAGAACACGAACACCGCGAGCTTGTAGGACTCGACGCGGTAGCCGAGGAAGCGCGTGCGGCTTTCCGCGTCGCGAATCGCACGAATCACGCGCCCCGCGCGCGAGGCGACGATCGCGCGGCAGGCGAGGTAGCTCGCCGCCAGCGCCACCGCAGTGATCACGAGCAGGATCACGCGCGTCCGGTCCTGGTGGAGATCGAAGCCCAGAATGTCCTTGAAGTCGGTGAACCCGTTGTTGCCGCCAAAGCCCATGTCGTTCCGGAAAAAAGCGAGCATGAGGGCGTAGGTCAGCGCCTGGGTCATGATCGACAAATAGACGCCCGTGACCCGGGATCGGAAGGCGAGCCACCCGAACACGAACGCCAGCGCCGCCGGCACCAGCGCCATCATGGCGAGCGCGAACCAGAAATGGTTGAAGCCCAGCCAGAACCACGGCAGCTTCTGCCAGTTCAGAAAAACCATGAAGTCGGGGAGGATCGGGTGGCCGTACACGCCGCGCGGCCCGATCTGGCGCATGAGATACATGCCCATGGCGTAGCCGCCCAGGGCGAAGAACGCGGCGTGCCCGAGGCTCAGAATCCCGGCGTAGCCCCACACCAGATCGAGGGCGAGCGCCAGCATCGCGTAGCAGAGGTACTTGCCGAGGAGCGTGAGCGAGAACGTCGAGAGGTGCCAGGCCGAGGACGCCGGGACGAGTTGATTGAGCGCCGGCGCCAGGATCGCGACGGCGCCGAGCAGCACGAGCACCGCCGCGCCGCCGCGGTCCTCGTCCGCCGCCGTCCACAGCCGCCGGGCCACAGACACTACTGGCTTTCCGCCGCGCGTCCGGTCTGGGGAAACAGTCCGCGGGGCCACCGTTGGATGAACAGAATCAACGCGACGAGCACGACAATCTTCGCCAGGACGGCCCCGGCATACGGCTCGAGCAACTGATTGACGACACCCATCGACAGGCCGCCGACGAGCGTGCCCCAGAGATTGCCGACGCCGCCGAACACGACGACCAGGAACGAATCGATGATATACGACTGCCCGAGATTGGGGCCGACGTTGGTGAATTGACTGAGCGCCACGCCGGCGATGCCGGCAATGCCCGACCCCAAACCGAAGGTCATCGCGTCCACCCACTCGGTGCGGATCCCCATCGCTTGCGCCATCGCCCGGTTCTGCGAGACCGCCCGGATCTCGAGTCCCAGGCGCGTCCGCTTCAACACGGCCACGAGGATCGCGAACACACTCAGCGTGAGGACGACGATGTAGAGGCGGTTGTAGGTAATCGACAACGCGTCGTTCAGTTGCCACGTGCCGCTCATCCAGGCGGGGGTTTCGACCGACCGGTTGTTCGCCGAGAATACGGACCGCACCATCTGCTGCAGTACGAGGCTCACGCCGAAGGTGGCGAGCAGCGTCTCGAGCGGCCGGCCGTAGAGAAAGCGGATGATCGTGCGCTCGAGCACGACCCCGGCGAGGCCGCCGACCACGAAGGCCGCAGGCACCGCCACCAGGATCGACGCGCCGATGTGGTTCGGCATCGCGAGTTGCACCACGTACGTCGTGTACGCGCCGAGCATCATCAGCTCGCCGTGCGCCATGTTGATGACACCCATGACGCCGAACGTAATGGCCAGCCCGATGGCGACCAACACCAGCACCGATCCGACGCTCACGCCGAAGAACAGCGTCTCGAGGCCAGAGTAGAACTTGCGCAGGCGATCGATCCGGCGCACGGCGGCGGCGGCGGCCGCCCGGACCCGCGCCTCGGGCTCGACGAAACCGCCGTCGGGTGACGTCTCGAGCATGCCGGCCAGCCGGTTCCGTACCTGCGGCCTGACCGTGCGCGCGAGCGTCGCGACCGCCGCCTGGCGGGCGGCCGGATCGGGCCCGTCGAGCGCGACGAGGGCAAGCCCGATCTCGATCTCGTCCTTGACGCTCGCATCCCGCTCGACGCCGAGCCGGGCGCGCAACAGCGCGATATTCACCGGGTCGAGCGCGCGCATCATCTCGCCAACCGCGGCCAGCCGCACCCTGGCGTCCGGACTCGCCAGATCGAAGCGGGCGACGGCAATCCGCAGGAGCCGTCGCAACCCGTTGTTCGTCCCGATCGCGGCGAGATCGTCGCGCGCCGCCGGACCGGGGACGTGCGCTCGGATGGCCGCTCTGGCTCAAGCGTTCGATCAGCGAGGCTTTGTCGGCGAAGCTCGCGTCACGCAGCCCCGCCAGCGTGGCGAGAAAGCCTTCATCGCTCCGGCCTTGGGCAAGCACCGCCGGCGCCAGCAGGACCGCCAGCACCAGCGGCAGCCAGCGCCGCCTCGACACTATTTGTAGTTCTGTCCCGAGCAGACCTTGGTCTTCTTGTTGTAGTTGCCGCACTTGAGCGTCACCCAGTCCGCCTCGATGTCCTTGCTGGCCGGCAGATAGTCCGACCACGCATCGCCGGGCACCGTGCCGGTGGTCTTCCACACGACGTTGAACTGCCCGTCGCCGCGCACCTCGCCGATGAAGACCGGCTTGGTGATGTGGTGATTGGGCAGGAGCTTCGCCATCCCGCCGGTCAGGTTCGGGACTTCCAGGCCCGGCAGCGCGGCGAGCACCTTTTCCACATCGGTCGAGCCCGCTTTCTGCACGGCCTTCACCCAAAGGTTGAACCCGATGTAGTGCGCTTCCATCGGATCGTTGGTCGTGCGCTTGGCGTTCTTGATATAGGCGTGCCACTGCGTGATGAAGGCCTTGTTGGCCGGGGTGTTGATGCTCATGAAGTAGTTCCAGGCCGCGAGGTGCCCGACCAGCGGCTTGGTGTCGACGCCCGAGAGCTCCTCCTCACCCACCGAGAACGCGACGACCGGGATCTCTTCGGCGGAGACCTTCTGGTTCCCGAGCTCCTTGTAGAACGGCACGTTGGCGTCGCCATTGATCGTCGATACCACCGCGGTTTTCTTGCCGGCGGAGCCGAACTTCTTGATGGCGGCGACGCGTGCCTGCCAGTCGGCGTAGCCGAAGGGAGTGTAGTTGATCGAGATGTCGTCGGCCGCGACCCCTTTGGCTTTGAGGTACGCCTCCAGAATTTTGTTGGTGGTGCGCGGATACACGTAGTCGGTGCCTTCGAGGACCCATCGCTTCACGGCGACGTCCTTCATCAGATAGTCGACCGCCGGAATGGCCTGCTGATTGGGCGCCGCTCCGGTGTAGATCACGTTCTTCGACGACTCCTCCCCCTCGTACTGGACGGGGTAGAAGAGGAGTCCATTGTCCTTCTCGAACACCGGCAGCACGGACTTTCTGGATACCGAGGTCCAGCAGCCGAACACGACCGCCACCTTGTCGTTTTCCAGCAGGCCGCGGGCCTTCTCGGCGAAGAGGGGCCAGTTCGACGCGGGATCGACCACGACCGCTTCGAGCTTCTTGCCGAGCAACCCGCCTTTCTTGTTCTGCTGGTCGATCAGCATCAGCACGGTGTCTTTGAGCGTCGTCTCGCTGATCGCCATCGTGCCGGAGAGCGAATGCAGTACGCCGACCTTGATGGTGCTTTGCGCGGCCACGCCGCTCGATAACGCCCCGGCTGCCAACAGCCAGGTGGTCAGAAACAGATATCGGCGATTCATCGTCCAACTCCTCTCGAAACACGAAATGAAAAACCCGACGCATGGGCGATCGCAGGGGACCCCGGCGTCCGTCACATCTGTAACTGGACGCCGATGCCGACCTGCTTGAAGTTGGTCTGCACGGCGTCGAAGCGCGTATCCTTGAAGAAGAACATCACGCGCGCGTTGAAATCCCTGATGATGTAGTTGAGGTTGAGCTCGCTGGTCTTCTGCCCGTAGTTCCTGTCCACGCCGGTGAGCCCCTTGCTGAAGTTTGCCTTGGCGTACTTGCCCAGGATCTGGAACTTGCCAGTCATTCCCGGCGTCGGTGGGAATAGATAGCTCGCCAGAGCGTAGGCCCCGTCGCTCTCGGCGTAGCGCGCATTATAGCCGCCGAGTTTGCTGTACTTGGCGTATTCGCTCTCGATGGTGAACGCACCACCACCCGGTACTTTCTTCTCGAGCAGGAAGTCGGCGCTCCACGCCGACTTATTGCTTCCCTGCACCTGCCCGGCGAGCCCGACGGCCAGGAGATTCTTGGCCCCGTAGTACGTACCGTTCAGGTAGTAGCCCCCTTCGGGATCCCAGAAATCCACCTGCACGCGTCCCGCGCCGAGCAGGGTCTTGTCGCCGGTCGCGGACGTCCCGTCGTACGCCCCGGCTGACAGCTTGACTTTGTCGAACTGCCCCCAATACAACACGCCGTTGTCGCGGCCGGTGGCGACAAACGGATAACCGTCCTGGATGCCATCGGTGTAGACGGCCCATTCGTTCGAATAGTACGGGCCGTACAGGTTGGCTCGGTCGCTCGGTGGCAACATCCGGCCGACCCAGAAATTCGCCTTGTCCGACACCTCGAATTGCGCCGCGGCGTCCAGCACCGTCAGGTGGTTGCCCGGGCCGTCGTACTCGGTGTTGAACATGAACTTGATCTTCTTGGCGGCGGTGCCGTTCACGTAAAGACGGACACTGTTCAGGACAAAGGCGTCGGTGGAGCTGCCACCGTCGGGGGCGGTGTGCACGAAGCTGCTCTGCATGCCGGCGCCGACGGTCACCGGCGGGAAGGGCGCGTCCTGCGCCTGCAGCGGCGTCGCGTCCAGCCACAGCGAACACGCGATGAGCGCAGGGATCCAGCGACCCGCCCTCAGCGCAACGCCCTTACCGACAAGTCTATTCAGCACGATCGATCCTTTCGTGTGGAAGTAACGCGAGACTCGGACATCTTGGTGAAGCGCGGCGGTCTGGCCGCTGACTCTGCCGCAGAGCAAGTTCGCCGCCAAGCGAGACGAACAGGGCGCGGGTGGGCAGCTGACAGTAAGGCCCCCATGCCGAGAACGTTAGGGGGCGGCCAGGGCTCGGAGCCGTGGACGAGCTCGACGGACAAATTTGTCGAGAACGAACGGCGTGCCGACGTTTATGTTCCTAAACAACCGCTCCGGGCTCACGCGAAGCCCGGGCGCGTCCGTTCGAAGGGCTCGTATGCGACCGGAAATGTTGACGCGCCGAGATCTACGACAAAAATGTCGCAGTCGCGGCGAACCGCCCACCCGGCCTCACGTGATCTTCTGGAGCTCTTCGAGCTCCACCCATCTCGCGAGCGCCGCCTCCAGGTCGCGCGCGACGCTGTCGATGCGCGCCAGCACCGTCCGGATCTGCCCGGCGGGCGACTTGTAGAACTCCGGCGAGGCCGCTTCGTCGCGCAGCGCCGCCTGTTCCCTTTCGAGGGCCGCAATCCGCTCGGGCAGGGCGTCGAGCTCGAGCTGTTGTTTGTACGAGAGCTTCCGCTGACGGACGCGCGACGCCGGTGACGGGCGGGTCGCGCCTGCCGGTTGGAGCGACGCCCCAGCCGGAGGGGGGGCCGGAACGCGGCGCTGCCGCAGGTAATCCTCGTACCCGCCGACGTACTCCGTCACGCGCCCGTCTCCCTCGAACCCGAGGGTGCTCGTGACGACGCGGTCGATGAAGACGCGGTCGTGGCTGACGAGCAATACGGTCCCCGGAAAACCGCTCACCACACGTGCTTCGCTTGGCCGTTGACGATGACCGTGTCGTTCCCGTCGTTGATCGTATCGGCGACGGTACGCTCGGGATCGAGCTGCTCACGCTGCTGGTCGAAATACGCAATCTGCAGCCGCGTCCCGTGGCGGATGCCGCCTTCGTCGGGCTCCAACTCCCCCACCAGCAGCCGCAGCAGCGTCGTCTTGCCCGATCCGTTCGGACCGATCAACCCGACGCGATCGCCGCGGAGGATTCGCTGGGAATAGTTGCGGATGACCACCGCGTCGCCGTACGCCTTCCGGACCCCTTTCGCCTCGAACACCATCTTGCCGGTGGTGTCCGCGCTGTCGACACTCATGCGAGAAGCGCCCGCCTGCGCGCGGCGCGCCGCGCGCTCCGCGCGCAGCGCCATCAGCGCTTTTACGCGTCCCTCATTCCGTGTGCGGCGGGCCTTGACGCCCTGGCGCAGCCAGATCTCCTCCTGCGCCAGCTTCTTGTCGAGCCGATCGAGATCGCGCGCCTCGGTGTCGAGCGCGGCGGCCTTCTTCTCGAGGTAGACCGCATACGACCCGGGCCATGAGGTGAGCGCCCCGCGATCGAGATCGACCATGCGGGTGGCGATCGTGGAGAGAAAGGCGCGGTCGTGGGTCACGAACAACACCGCGCCGGTAAAGCCGCGAAGAAACTCCTCCACCCACTGAATCGCCTCGATGTCGAGATGGTTGGTCGGCTCGTCGAGCAGCAGGAGATCCGGATCCGAGACCAGCGCCTTCGCGAGCAGCGTGCGCCGGCGCCAGCCGCCCGAGAGCGATCCGAGCGGGCGTTCGGCCGGCAGGCCCAGCTTCCTCACCGAGCGCCCCGAGGCCGGCCGACACCTCGTCGAACACGCTGCGATCGCCGGCGCCGGCGGGGGCGGAGACTTCCTGTTCCAGCCGGGCGATTCGGAGACCCGGCGCGCGCCAGATCGTTCCTCCATCGAGCGGAATCTCGCCGGCGATCGCCTTCAGAAGGCTGGACTTGCCGCTGCCGTTCCTGCCAATGAGCGCGATCCGCTCTCCCGGCTCGACGCGCAGATCCGCATCCTCGAAGAGAGGCAGATGGCCGAACGCGAGATGTCCCTGCTGGAGATGAAGGATCGGCACAAGAAGAAATGCTGAACTGTGAAGTATGAAGGCTGACTATGAACTGCGAACTGCAAACTGCGAACTTTAGAGAAGCCGTCGCGCCAGAACGGCCCAGACCGCCTGGGCGAGCCGCCGGCGGTCGTGACGCGCGATCTCGCCGTGCCACAAGTCGCCGGTGACGACCTCGCAGTGCGGCGGCACGTCGCCGATCTCGAGCGGCGCCTTGTGCTCCTCGGCATAACGCGCGAGCGTGCCGGCTGGTGGCCGGGCCGTGTTGACGATGACGACATCCACAGGGCGGCCGACGGTCTCACCGAGGAGCCGGACGGCGGTCGCGGCCGTGAACGCCGTCATGCCGCGGCCTTCGGTCAGCAGGTTCGTGACGAGCACGATCGGTCCCTCGACCCGGCGGATCGCCTCGGCGGCTCCCTTCACGAGGAAGATTGGCATCAGGCTCGTATAGAAGCTGCCGGGACCGACGAGGGCCGCCTCGAAACGCGCAATCGCCTCCGCCGCCGCCGGCAGAATCCTCACCTCCGGCTCGAGCCACAGGCGGACGACGTTCTGGCCGGCCCGCTGCGCCGCATCGACCTCCACCTCGCCCCGCGTGACCGTGCCGTCCCGATACTCCGCGCAGACGCTCGCCTGCTCTATGCTGACGGGCCAGACGCGGCCGGCGCAGCCGAGCAGACCGCGCAGGCCGTCGACGGCGGCGAGAAAGTCGCCGCTGTACTGCTGCATCATCGACAGCAGGACGCCGAGCTGATCGCGCAGCACGCCCGAGCTGCCGCCGCTGTCGAACATGGTGACCACGGCGTTGACCGTCAGCCACGGGTTCGTCTTCAGGCCGCCGAGTAGACTCGGCAGCCCTGTGCCCCCGCCGAAGCACCCGATGTTGAACGTCCGCAGTTCCATCGAACCCCTGAGTGTACCCTGACTTGCGGTGAGCGTGACAAGACGGGCCGGGGTCGAACCCGCCGGTAGGTCGAACCCGCCGGTATAATGAAGGGATGCCGCAAATCTCCAACGCGCAGCAGAAGGCGATCGACGTGCTGGCGCGGGACCTCGACGACATCTTTGGCGCGCGCCTCCGGTCGCTCGTCGCCTACCCCGGACATCATGGCGACGGCTCGGTGCACTCCTGCGCCATTGTTGACGGCCTCGGCTTCCGCGATTTGGTCGCGTGTCTGCCGCAGACCGAGGGCTGGCATCAGCGCGGCATTGCGGTGCCGCTGATGCTCGCCTCCGGCGAGCTCGAGCGAACGTTCGACGTCTTCCCGCTCGAGTACTCCGCCATCCTGGCGCATTACCAGGTGGTGCGCGGCGCCGACCCGTTCAAGGGCATGTCCGTTCCGGCGGAAGACGTCCGGCGCGCGACCGAAGGACAGGTCAAGAGCCACCTCATTCACCTGCGCGAGGCCTTCCTGGAGTCGCACGGCGAAACGACGCGGATCGCCCGCTTGATCGCCTCTTCCGCGGCGCCGCTGCGCGCCCTCCTCACGAACATCGCGCGTCTTCAGGACGGTTTCCACGCAGCTTCCCCGACGGACGAGGCGCTGGCAACGATGGCGGAAACGCGGATGGGCGTCCCGGCTTCGCTCGTCCGCGAAGTCCTCACCTCGTCAGCGGGAGGCCACTCGACGATCGCGGATCCCAGCGCCCTCCTGGCGCGTTACATCGACGCGACGCAGAAGATCTGGGCGTACGTCGACGGGTGGAAATCTTGAAAATGGCAAGCGCCAGATGGCCAGTGCTTGCTTTGGCATTGGTCATTGGTCATCTGACATTTGTCGGTGCAGCGGACGCTCAGCCCGCACCGCCGGCGCTCACCGGTACGGTGAACGACTTCGCGGACATCATCGACCCGGGCAGCCGCGCCGAACTCGACAAGCGCATCCGCGCCCTGAAGGCGGCAACCGGCGACGTCCTGGTCGTGGCGACGGTGCCCACGTTCCAGCCGTACGGCACTATCGACGAGTACGCCGTGAAGATGTTCGAGAACGGCGGACGCGGAATTGGTGAAAAGGGCAAGGACAACGGCCTCCTGATCGTGGTCGCGAAAGACGACCGGAAGGTCCGCATCGAGGTGGGGTACGATCTCGAGCAGTTCATCCCCGACGGATTTGCCGGCCAGACGATCCGCGAGGCAATCGGACCCGCGTTCCGCGCCGCACGCTACGGTCCAGGGCTGCTGGACGCGACGACGCGGATCATCAACCGCATCGCCGAGAAGCGCGGGGTCACGATCCCCGACGTACCGGTCTCACGCGCCAGTCACGCATCGCGAACCCGTTCGCATTTTCCGTTCGGATTGCTCTTCTGGGTAATCGCCGCGATCGTCATCATCGCCCGCAGCGCCCGCCAGGGACCCCGGCGCTACTGGGGGCAGGGCCCGTGGAGCAACTGGACGGGCGGCGTCGGGCCGTTCGGCGGCGGCGGATTCGGCGGCGGCTCGGGAGGCAGCTTCGGCGGCGGCGGTGGGGGATTCGGCGGTGGTGGCTTCGGAGGGTTCGGCGGCGGCAGTTCGGGAGGCGGCGGCTCGTCGGGAAGCTGGTAGCTGGAAACTGAAAGCTGGTAACTGAGAGCTGGTAACTGAGAGATAACGGAGAGAACGATGCGTAAAGCGATGCACGTGGCACGGCTGGCAGTTCTGGCGATCCTGGTCACGGGTCTGTCCGGCTGCTCCTATAACAAGTTCACCACGCAGGAAGAGGCGATCAAGGCGCAGTGGGCGCAGGTGCAGAACCAGCTCCAGCGCCGGAACGACTTGATTCCGAACCTGGTCGAGACGGTCAAGGGGTACGCGACCCACGAAGAATCGGTGTTCAAGGAGATTGCGGACGCCCGCTCGAAGCTGCTGGCGGCGAAGTCGCCGGAGGAAACGATCCAGGCCGCGAACCAGCAGACGTCGGCGCTTGGACGCCTCCTCGCGGTCGTCGAGAACTATCCCAATCTCAAGGCAAACGAGCAGTTCAACCGGCTGATGGACGAGCTCGCCGGCACCGAGAACCGGCTGGCCACCGAGCGGATGCGCTACAACGAGCGCCTCCAGGAGTACAACACCTCACGTCGCAGGTTCCCCGGCAACCTGACGGCCAAGATGTTCGGCTTCAAGGAATATCCCTACTTCGAAGCGCCGCCGGCCGCGCAGGCGGCCCCCAAAGTGGACTTCAGCAAGAAGTAGATTAAGGAGTCCAGTGTGACGAAGCGACAAACTGCAGGCCTGCGCCTCGGCGCGCAGCTGCTGGCCGTGGGCTTGTGTGCGTTTGGTGTCCGCGGCATGTACGCGCAGGGCTTTCAGCTGCCTGCCGCGCCGCCGCCCACTCCCGTTCATAAGAGCGACGATCCGATCCTCAAGAACTTCACCTGGCGATCGATCGGTCCCGCGAACATGGGCGGCCGCATCGACGACATCGCGGTCGTCGAAAGCAGCCCCTCCACCTTCTACGTCGGTTTCGCGACCGGCGGCCTCTGGAAGACCGTCAATAACGGGACGACGTTCACGCCGCTGTTCGACGAACAGCCGGTGACCTCGATCGGCGACATCGCCGTCGCGCAGTCGGATCCTGCTGTCGTGTACGTTGGCACCGGGGAGCCAAACAACCGCCAGAGCTCGTCGTTCGGCGCAGGCGTGTTCAAGACGACCGACGCCGGCAAGACCTGGACGAACGTCGGGCTGAAGGAAACGCAAAGCATCGCGCGGGTCGTCGTCCACCCGAAGGATCCCAATACCGTTTACGTCGCGGCCATCGGTCACCTGTTCGGACCGAACGCCGAGCGCGGGGTCTACAAGACGACGGACGGCGGCCGGACCTGGACGAACATCAAGTTCATCGACAACGACACGGGCTTCACCGATCTGGTGATCGATCCCGTCAACCCGAACATCCTCTACGCCGCGTCGTACCGGCGCCGGCGGCAGCCCTGGGGCTTCAACGGCGGCGGGCCGAACAGCGGCATCTGGAAGACGACCGACGCCGGCAAGACGTGGACGCGGCTGACCGGCAACGGTCTGCCCGCTAATCCGCTCATCGGCCGCATCGGCCTCGACGTCGCGCGCTCGCATCCCCAGACGATTTACGCGTCGATCGAAGTCGGTCCGAGCGGCGGCACGGGGGCCAACGTCAACGACGACGGCACGCTGATCGATCCCGGCACGGCGCAGGGACGCGGCAGCTTCGGCGGCGGCGGCCGCGGCGCGACGCCGCCGCCGCCGAATCCGAACAAGTCCGGCATCTGGCGATCGGACGACGCCGGCAAGACGTGGAGGTTTCTCTCGAACTCGATGGATCGGCCGATGTACTACAGCCAGATCCGCGTCGACCCGACCAACCCCGAGATCGCCTACCAGGGGGGCGCGCCGTTCTTCAAGACGACGGATGGCGGCAAGACCTGGAAGCAGGTGCCGGGGCTCGCGCACAGCGACCATCATGCGATCTGGATCAACCCGCGCGACCACAACCACCTCATGGTCGGCAACGACGGCGGCCTCGACATCAGCTACGACCAGGCCGAGACCTGGGAGTTCGTGAACTCGATCGCCGGCGTCGGCCAGTTTTACAAGATCAGCGCCGACATGCGGAAGCCCTACGTCGTGTGCGGCGGCCTGCAGGACAACGGCAGCTGGTGCGGCCCGAGCGGTGTCCGCAGCCAGAACGGCATCCTCAACTCGGACTGGTTCCGCGTGGGCGGCGGCGATGGCTTCTACACCGCCAACGACTGGTCGGACTGGCGCATCGTCTACGCGGAGTCGCAGGATGGCGCGACGCAGCGGCTCGATCTCGGCCGCGGCACGACGGTGAGCATCCGCCCGCGCGCGCCCGCCGGCAGGGGCGGACAGCAACTCCCCGCCTGGGCGGAAGGCGTCGATCCGTCGGTCCTCGCCCAGTTCGGCTTCGGGCCGGGCGCGGCCAACGGCAACGTGGCGCCGCCGCCGCCGCCGGGCACGGCGTTCCGCTTCTACTGGAACACGCCGTTCCAGCTCTCACCGCACAGTCCGTCGACGATCTATCTCGGCGCCGAGCGGATGTTCAAGTCGATGGATCGGGGCAACACGTGGGTGATGTCCGGCGATCTCACCCGCAACGTCGGCCGCAACGACCGGCCGATCATGGGCGTCGACGGCAAGGCGGCGATGGCGTCGAAGCACGACGGCGCGGCCGCTTACAGCAACATCGTCACCATCAGCGAATCCCCCGTCGTCCCCGGGATCGTGTGGGCGGGCACCAACGACGGCAACCTCCAGATCAGCCGCGACGGCGGCTTGACGTGGAAGAACGTGTCCGACAAGGTGCCGGGGGTGCCGAAGGAGACGCACGTCTCGCGCGTCGCGGCGTCGCCGTTCGACGCCGCGGCCGCCTACGTCACCTTCGACGGGCACCGGACCGACGACCACAAACCGTACGTGTTCGTGACCAAGGACTTCGGCGAGACGTGGACGTCGATCGCGTCCAATCTGCCGATGGGCAACGTCAACGTGATCACGGCGGACAGCCGGAACCACAATCTGCTGTTCCTCGGTACGGAGTACGCAATCTACCTGTCGACCGACGCCGGCAAGTTGTGGAAGCCGCTGATGCAGGGCATGCCCACGGTCCGCGTCGACGACCTCATCATCCACCCGCGCGAGCGGGATCTCATCGCCGGTACCCACGGCCGCAGCATCTGGATCCTCGACGACATCTCGCCGCTGGAGGAAATGACGGACCAGACGATGACGGGTGACGCGTACGTCTTTGACGTCCGTCCGGCGACGGCCTGGCTGAACGACATCCAGAAGCAGATCACGGTTGGCGGCCAGAAGTACTTCCGCGGCGAGAATCCGGAGCCTGGCACGGCGATCAGCTACTGGCTGAAGGGTGACGGCTCAAACGTGCGGATCAGCATCAGCGACATCACCGGGCGCGAGGTCAGGACCATCGACGGGACGAAGACCGCGGGCCTCAATCGCGTCCGCTGGAACCTGCAGGGCAACCCCGCGAGCCGCGGCGCGCCGCCGGCGGCCGCCGGCCAGGCGGCGCAGCCCGCGGCCGCCGCGGCCGCCCTGCAGCCTCCGGCGACGAATCCTCCGGCGACGCCGCCCGCCACCGGCCGGCAGGGAGCGGGCCGCGAAGATCGCCCGGTGACGACGGCTGCGACGCAGGGCCGCGGCGGCCAGCCCGCTCCAGCGGCAGGCGAGCAGGCGCCGGCCGCGACCGCACAGGGTGGAGGCTTCGGCCGGGGCCGGGGCGCATTCAGCGCGCCGCCTCTGCCGGCCGGCACGTATCTCGTCAAGGTGACGGTCGATGGCAAAGTCATCGGGACGAAGACGGTCGTGATCGAAGCCGACAGTCTGCAGTAGCGCTCACAGGGCAAAGGGCGCGGTGTTAGCGGTGCTGCCCTCGAACAAAGCCCGGATCGGTACGCGTCGCGGCTACCAGCCGGATCCGTCGGCACGACGGCGCGTCAGGTTTTCGAACTGTTCGCCCCGTCGTTCCAAACAGCCCAATCCGATTCGTGCCTTCGGGCCAATAAGTAAACACTACGCGACTAGTCAGGAGCTATCCGGCTCACGCGACGGTGACTATCATTCCATGCCCTGGCGCAACGCATCCTGCCAGCCGAACAGCAGCCGAATCTCGCCCGTGTCCCTGGCGACGTCCGGGTTCACGCGAATGACGATGCGGGAATGATCGCTGACGATCTGTCGTCTTTCTTTATTTGACATTCAAATAGAATCGTATACGCTCCAGTGGCATGTCTACTGGTGGTGCCCAGAGGGCCGACATTCTTCAAGGCACGCTCGACCTGATGGTCCTGCAGACACTCGCTACGCTGGGGCCTCTCCACGGCTACGCGCTCGCGGCCGGAGCAGGTCTCGAAGGGCGTCCTCAGACTCAATATGGGAACGCTGTATCCGGCGCTCATGCGCTTGGAACAACGCGGGCTTCTTCGGGGCGCCTGGGGCGTTACCGACAAGAACCGCAAGGCACGGTTCTACAGTCTCACGAAGTCTGGGCGTCGTGAGCTGATCGCCGAGAAGGCTGAATGGGATCGTATGGTGTCCATTCTTCACGCTCTGCTGCACGAGGGCTGAGCCCAAGGGTTTCCATGGCCCACATCCGTGAGTGGATCGACCGTCTTCGTGGGACGCTCCGTCCGAGGCGGAGCGATCTTGAGCTTCAGGAGGAGTTGCGCCTGCACCTTCAGTTTGCCGCCGAGGAGGCGCAGCGGAGAGGCGATTCCCCCGCGGGTGCGGCCCGCACGGCCGCCATCGAAGCCGGCGGAGTGGCTCAGGCGATGGAGGCCCTCCGCGACCAGCGCGGATTTCCGTGGTGCAGGGATCTCGCGCGCGACCTGCATGACGCCTGTCGTGGACTCGTCAGAAATCCCGGTGTTTCGGTCGTCGCCGTCGCCTCCCTGGCGCTGGGGATTGGCGCCAACACGGCGATCTTCTCCCTCGTCAATAGCCTTCTACTCCGGACGCTCCCGGTCCGGGAGCCTAGGCAACTCGTCCTCATCAGCAGCGGCACGGACTCGAGAATTCCGTATTGGAGCTCCGACGTTTGGGATCAACTTCAGCAGCGGCCCCAGCTCTTTGACGGCACCGTGGCATGGGCCACGACGAGATTCGATCTCTCCTTTAGAGGCGAGACGCAATTCGTTGATGGAGTTTGGGCCAGTGACTCCTATTTCGACGTTCTCGGCGTTTCGGCCATCCTTGGACGCGCGTTCTCCAGCGCCGACGACCGGCCCGGAGGCGGTCCTCGGACTCCCGTGGCGGTGATCAGCTACGGCTTCTGGCAACGGTATTTTGGCGGCACACCGGCGGCGATCGGTCGCACGCTCACCCTTGACCGAGTGGGATTCACGATGGCGCCTCGCGCTGGCGGCTGATGCGACAGGTGCTTATTGAAGGCGCGGTGCTCGCCGGTTTAGGAACGGCGCTCGGATTGTTTGTGGCATCGTGGGGCAGCCACTTGCTCGTACAGCAGTTGTCCAAGCAGATCGCCGATGCAGGCCCGAACTCAACCACAAACCAGGTTTTCCTGGATCTCTCCCTTGACTGGCGTGTGCTGGCATTCACGATCGGGGTGAGCGTCGCCACGGCGTTGTTGTTCGGATTGGCGCCGGCCCTGCGCGCGTCCCGGGTCGCACCGATCGACGCGCTCAAACAACACGCTCGCGGTACTGCGGATGATGCGCGGACGAGGCTTGCGAACGGGCTGGTTGTCGCGCAGGTGGCATTCTCGCTGATGCTCGTCGTCGCAGCGGGATTGTTCGCGCGCACACTCTCGTCGCTCACCGCACGTCCCCTCGGCTTCGATCCTGCTGGGGTCCTCCTGGTCGACATCGATATGGGGCGGGCACACGTCGATCCCATCGAACGCGCCGCGTTGTACCAGCGCGCGCGCGACGCCGTTTTGCTCGTGCCGGGCGTGGCCCACGCTGCCGTGGCCGCCCTGCCGCCAATCGCGAGCCGCGTCATCGGCCAACCCATTCAGGCAGTGTCAGGCGAGCCACCTCTTCCTCCGACTGGCCGGATGAGCGCGCTGAACGTGGTCTCGCCTGGCTGGTTTGACACCCTTGGGACACCGCTCAGGACGGGACGCGACTTCACCGACCGAGATCGACTGGGCGCGCCGGCCGTCGTCGTCGTCAACGAGGCGTTCGTGCGCGCATTCATGAACGGCACGAACCCGATCGGCCATACGATCACTCTCTTCCTTCCGGGACCGCCGCCGCCGCCGCTCGAAATCATCGGGGTTGCGGTTGACGCGGTATACGCAACCTCGCTGCGCGACGTTATCGAGCCGACGATCTACCTGCCGCTGGCGCAGTGCGGCGACGTCTGGTCGCGGTTCCTCGCGTCGATGAATCTCAGCGTGCGATCGAGCGGCGGCTCACCAGCGCTGCTCACCAAGAGCGTCGCGGCAGCCATTGTGGCGGTGAATCCGGAGCTGGCTTTGACGTTTCGTTCACTGTCCAGCCAGATTGATGCTTCGCTAACCCAGGAACGTGTGCTCGCGCAGCTGGCAGAGTTCTTCGGCGCGCTAGCAATATTGTTAGCCGCCCTGGGCCTGTACGGCGTCACCTCCTACGCCGTCAACCGCAGACGGGTCGAGTTCGGAGTCCGAATGGCGTTGGGCGCGACGCCCGGCAGCGTCGTGGGGCTGGTGCTCACTCGTGTATCCACGCTTGTGCTGTTGGGCCTCGTGATTGGCGCGACGGCGAGTGTGTGGGCCTCGAAATTTGTCGCGCTGCTGCTCTACGGCTTCGAACCGCGCGAGCCATCAACGGTGATCGGTGCGACGGGTCTTCTCGCCGCGGTTGCCGGGATGGCAGCATGGCTTCCCGCAAGGCGCGCCTCCCGGATCGATCCCGCCGTAACCTTGCGATCCGAGTGACACTCGCGCTGCACGATGCCTGGCCCCAGTACGCAGGGCGAGGCCCCCGTACCCAAGCGCGGCTGTAGGAACGTCGGCGGCGATCACTGCACCAGGACACCGCCGGACGCTGTCGATTTCTCTTAGTACCTCAACGATCCGGTTCAACCGATGAAAGCCGGGCTCACGAAATAGGTTCTTCCAAACGCCGCAGGAAGAACCAGTCGATAAAGCTGTCGGCAACGGCGACGGAGGCCGTCGCCGATGTCCAAGTCGAAATCTCGCAAGAAGAGGCCGCCCAAGCGGGTTCTGACGCTCCCGGATCTCGAACACGCCAAGACAGCCGTCCTGAACAGCCTGACGTCTGCCAGCGGCCAGCGAACCTACGACCACGCGATTCGCGAGTTCGTCGCCTGGTACCGTTCGGAATCTCGCCTCGCGTTCAACCGCACCGTCGTGTTGCGGTACCGGATCCACCTGGAACACAGGGGATACACGCCTGCCACCATCAACCTCCGGTTGGCCGCCGTTCGGCGCATTGCCTACGAAGCGGTCGATGCGGGCCTGCTGAGTCCTGAAGTGGCGGCTGGTATCCGTCGCGTGAAGGGAGTACGGCGCATGGGCACGCCTCGGGAACTGGCTGACGCCTGAGCAGGGACGCCGGCTTCTCGAGGCGCGACGCCGTCGACCGCCCGCCAGTTGCGGGATCACGCGATGGTCGCGATGCTGATCGGCTGCGGCTTGCGCCGCGCCGAACTGTTGGCCTTGCGTCTGAGTCAGTTCAGCAACGCGAAGAGCACTGGGTGATCGCCGATCTGGTCGGCAAAGGTGGACACGTGGGGACCGTCCCCGCCCCACTGGGTGAAAAGCCACGTCGACGCGTGGACGGCCCCCGGCGACCATCACGCAGGCCCGGTGTACCGCGCCATCAACAAGGCTGGGCGTGTCTGGGGAGATGGCATGTCGCCCAAGGTACTGTGGGACGTTGTCCGCACCACGGCGACTCGCGCCGGAATCGAGAAGTTGGCCCCGCACGCCTCGCGCCACACGTGCGCTCGTCTCTGCCATCTCGCGGGCGGCGAGCTGGATCAGATCCGGTTCCTGCTCGGCCACGTCTCCATCCAGACGACAGAGCGCTATCTGGGATGCAAGCAGAAGCTCCGGATTGCCGTGAACGACCGAATGGGAATCGAACCTGATGCCGCTTGACCGGCACTGCCGCCAGGGCGGATGCTGACTCCGCCCTGGGCGACGACTCAGGAGTAATCTGAGCTCCGATGCCGAATCTGCCAGCATCATCGGCCAGCAGTTCGCTGGTCGCGTTGGGCTGTTCCTCCGCGTGGACGACTTCGAGACCGCCTATCAGCGCATGGTCGCAGCGGGCGTGCGATTCGTCTCGCCGCCTCGCGACGAGCCGTATGGGAAGCTGGCGGTGTTCCTTGACCTGGAAGGAAACCGCTGGGACCTTTTAGGGGACGATCCGCGTCTACGTGTCTCGGCCTGAGCAGGCCCCTTCAGGCGCCATGGAACTTTGTCACATGGAAATGACCTTGGTGTGGCCGGCAGGCCAGTATCTGCCGAGTTATGTAGCAGCCCTGGAGCGCGGCTGGTCGCCGGACAACGTTCGGGGATCCGTCGCCGCACGGGAGGAACTAGAACGCATCGCATCGGACGCAGCCGCGTTCCTCGCGAGCCTGGTTGACAGGGCAGCAAGCGGCCATCCGATCATCCTGCCAGATGGAACGACGGTGCCGCGACTGCCCGGCTATCGGCGGTGGCTGTGGGACGGTGAATTCTGCGGCAGCATCGGGTTCCGTTGGCAGCGCGGCACGGAGGCACTCCCTCCTCACTGCCTTGGGCACATTGGCTACGCGGTCGTGCCCTGGAAACAGCGGCGTGGTTACGCTACCCATGCTCTGCGTGAGGTGCTACAAGAGGCCAAAGCGGAGGGCCTTCGCTATGTCGAGATCACGACCAGCCCAGACAATATGGCTTCACAGCGCGTGATCGAGGCCAATGGCGGCGTACTGGTTGAGGAATTTGTCAAACCCGCAGCCTTGGGCGGTACACGGGAGCTTCGATACCGCGTTCACGCGCATC
>WNFI01570084.1_pt1 | contig 23591 bp, 19 predicted proteins | sample 5400471 | NCBI WGS metagenome assembly WNFI01 (sample SAMN13153348, study PRJNA577476) | soil metagenome | isolation source: 100 cm saprolite on Douglas fir-dominated hillslope | place: USA:California | collected 2013-09-17
GCCCGGCGACAGCATCGTCGTGCCGGAAGAGCTCGACCGCACCACGATCACCCGAGCGCTCAAGGACATTTCGCAGATCTTCTACCAGTTCGGTCTGGGTGCTGCGGCGGTCAAGGTCATCCGGCAATAATCTGGTGGGCCGTTATGCCTGATCAAGCTCACTCGGAGAACCTCAAGGACGCTCCGGCAGGCCAAAGTCGAACCGTCGAGGACGAAATCAGCCTTCTCGATTTGCTGATCGTTCTCGCCAAGCACAAGCGGATCGTGCTCGGAGTTCCGTTTGCTGTTGCGATTGTGGCTGCGATCATCAGCCTGCTCCTGCCCAACATCTACACCGGCACTGCCCGTATCCTTCCGCCGCAGCAGAGTGCTTCTGCGGCCTCCGCTATGCTGAACCAGCTCGGTGGCGTTTTGGGAGCCTTTGGAGGTGTGGCCGGTGGGGCACTGGGGGTCAGAAACCCCAACGACCTCTATGTCGGGATGCTCAAGAGTCGCACCGTCGCCGATAACCTGATCACCCGCTTCGATCTCAGCAAGGTGTACCGGCAGGAATTGCAGAGCAGTACGCGCCTGGCATTGCAAGGCAACACCTCAATTGCCGCCGGCAGAGACGGCATTATTGCCATCGAGGTCGACGACAAGGATCCGAAGCGCGCGGCAGATCTCGCCAATTCTTATGTTGAAGAGTTGATGAAGCTCACAAAGGTTTTGGCGGTGACGGAAGCATCTCAACGCCGATTGTTTTTTGAGCGTCAGCTACTTCAAGTAAAGGACAATTTGACCACCGCCGAGGTGGCGGCGAGACAGGGCCTTCAGAAGGGCGGCCTCGCCCAGGTGGATGCCCAGGGGCGCAGCATGATCGAGGTCACGGCGCGCCTGCGCGCCCAGATCTCGGTCAAAGAAGTTCAAATCGGCTCCATGCGTACCTTCGCCGCCGAAGGCAATCCCGAGCTGCAGCGGACCCAGCAGGAGCTCGAAGCGCTCAGGCGCGAACTCAGCCGCGTCGAAGGTTCCTCCCCGATTGCCGCTGTCGGAAAAGGAGAGGCGTCGAGCAGCAGCGGCCTGGATAACCTCAGCCGTTTGCGTGACGTGAAGTACAACGAATTTCTCTACGAATTGCTCGCGAAGCAATACGAACTCGCCAAGATAGACGAGGCCAAGGACGCCACCATAATTCAGGTGATGGACGCGGCGATCGAACCCGACCGCAAGTCCAAGCCGAAACGGACGCAGATCGTCATATTCTCAGCGCTTCTGGCCCTGATCGCGTCGATACTCTGGGTATTCATCCGTGAAGCAACGGCCAGAACGAAGACCGACCCCGTACAAGCTTCTCGGCTTGAAGCTCTGCGGGGTTACCTGAGGTGGAAATAGCTGAGGGGGGACAAGTTCCGCAACTGCAAAGCTTAGGCCGCCAATCCAGCTAAGCTAACGCGGTTCCACAGGTCAAGGCCAGCCATTGGCTGACGCGAAGTTCGCACACGCGGCGTCCTTAAAGGTCAAGTGTGTATCTATGTGTGGCGTCGTCGGCTTTGTTACATCCAAGAACCTCGTCACTTCGGAGCTCGTCACCGAAATGGCGTCCGCCTTGGCTCATCGCGGGCCGGACGACGCCGGGTATTGGCTGGACCAGGACGCGGGAATCGCATTGGGACACCGCCGATTGTCGATCGTGGACCTGTCGCCCAATGGACATCAGCCCATGTGGTCCAGGTGCGGCCGCTATGTCATCGCCTTCAATGGCGAGGTGTATAACTTCCAGGAAATCCGGAAAGAACTCGATTCTCGATCCACCTCAGGCCCGATCCGGTGGCGAGGACATTCGGACACCGAAGTGATGCTGGAGGCAATCAGCGCATGGGGTTTCGACGATGCACTGAAGAAATTCTCCGGAATGTTTGCCATCGCGCTGTGGGACCGCGAGCAAAGCGTGCTCCACCTGGTACGGGATCGCCTCGGCGAGAAACCTCTTTACTACGGGGAAATCGGCGGATCCTTCGTGTTCGGGTCGGAATTGAAGGCGCTCCGGGCGTTTCCGAACTCCGGGCTGGAAATCGATCGCGGTGCACTTGCCGGGCTCTTGCAGTTTCAGTACATACCGTCGCCCTGTTCGATATATCGCGGAATTCGTAAGCTCGAGCCGGGCGCCGTGTTGTCCGTGCACGTCATACAGACCGGCAGATTCACCTACGGTGCGTCACAGCGATACTGGTCGATCGACCTAGGGGAGTCCACCGAGAGCCAGTACGACGACGGACCTCTTGTCGATGAGCTGGAGTCCCTGCTGCGCGACTCGGTCAAGCGCCAAATGATTTCCGATGTTCCGCTCGGCGCGTTCTTGTCGGGGGGTATCGATTCCAGCACCATCGTGGCGCTCATGCAGGCGCAATCTTCCCGGCCGGTTCGGACGTTCACAATCGGCTTTCAGGAGGAGGGATTCAACGAGGCGCAATATGCAAAGGCAGTCGCTCAGCATCTCGGCACAGAACACACCGAGTTCTATGTGACACCGGGTGAAGCGGCCGCGGTGATACCCAGACTGCCGGAGATTTACGATGAGCCATTTGCCGACTCCTCGCAGATTCCAACGTTTCTGGTCTCGCGCCTGACGCGCCGGCACGTCACAGTATCCCTCTCAGGAGACGGCGGCGACGAATTGTTTGGCGGTTATCCGCGCTACCTGTTCGGTGAGGTCCTGTGGAACCGAATCCGCCGGCTTCCGCAGTGGAGCCGACGCGTGGTCTCCACCATAATTGCCGGATTGTCGGCTCAGTCCTGGGATCGGCTCCTGGGCTATACGGCCCCTCCGAGTCTGCGCTCCAATGTTACGGGTCACCGGTTGCATCGGCTGGCTGAAGTGCTGAACTCGACAGGGTTTGGTGACATGTATGTTCGCCTGGTTTCCCTGTGGCAATTCGCGGACACGATTGTCCTGCGCGCAGGTACCGAATGCCGCGGCAGCAGGGTGCGGGCGGCCGACAAACATTCCTATCTGAATCAAATGCGCCGATTCGATATTGAACAGTATTTGCCCGACGACCTGCTCGTCAAAGTCGATCGCGCGTCGATGAGCGTCGGATTGGAATCGCGCGCCCCGATGCTCGACCACCGGCTGGTGGAGTTTGCCTGGAAACTGCCGCGGGATATGCTCGTGCGCGACGGACAAGGCAAATGGATTCTGCGCCAGGTGCTCGATCGATATGTTCCGAGCGCGCTCGTCGATCGGCCCAAGGCGGGATTCGGAATACCGATCGCCGAGTGGCTGCGACGCGATCTCCGGGAGTGGGCGGAGCACCTGCTGGATGAGCAAACCATTCGTAAGCAAGGTTTTTTGGATCCAGTGCCGGTGCGGAGGATGTGGGAGCAACACCTGAGCGGCAAGCACGATCGTCACGTCCATTTGTGGAGCGTGCTGATGTTTCAGGCCTGGGTCGAGGTGCAGGGGAGAACAGATTCCCGCAACACCTCAACTCGCGCGGCACAGGCGGCGTGAAGAATATGGCGACCGTCAGTACCAACATCGTAGCCAACTTCGCGGGACGCGCCTGGGTCATGCTCATGGGCTTCGCGTTCGTGCCGGTCTATCTTCATTTGCTCGGCATCGAGGCCTACGGCCTGATCGGTTTTTTTCTCACGCTCCAGAGCGTGCTCGGCATCATGGACCTCGGACTCTCGCTCACGCTCAACCGCGAACTCGCGCGCGCGAGCAACCTGCCGGACGACGGGCTACGCATGGCGAACTTGCTTCGCACCATGGAGCTTGCCTACTGGGCAATGTCCGTGGCTGTCGGCCTACTCGTGGTCGCAGTCGCCCCTTGGATCGCTAAGAACTGGGTGAATGCGGTCACCTTGTCGGGCGACGCGGTGGAGAGCGCGATTCGCATGATGGGTGTGGTTATTGCACTGCAAACCCCGTTCGCGCTCTACCAGGGAGGGCTAACCGGACTGCAGCGGCAAATCAGCGTGAACCTGATCCTCGCCGTCGCCGCCACGTTGCGCGCCGCCGGCGCCGCCCTCGTGCTGTGGCTGCTGTCGAGCACGGTCGAAGCCTATTTCGCGTGGCAAGTCATCGTTTCCGCGGTAGCCACCGGCCTTTGTGCTTGGACCTTGTGGCGGCTTATCCCGAATGGAACCAGGCACACACGATTCGACCTGTCGCTTCTTCGTGGCTTGTGGCGATTTGCACTGACCGTTTCCGCCAATGCGATTGTGGGCATCAGCCTTACCCAACTCGACAAGCTGATTCTGAGCAAGTTGCTCACCCTGGATCAGTTCGGCTATTACGTGCTGGCTGCGCTGGTAGCTTCTCTCCTGTGGGCGATAATTCTTCCGATCAACACGGCTCTTTTTCCGCGTTTTGTCCAGTTGCATGAGCAGCGTGACGAAACCGAGCTCGCGGCCTTCTATCACAAGGCCTGCCAGTTCATGGCGGTAGCTCTGTTGCCGGTGGCGATGATACTCATACTGTTCCCTCAGGAGTTGCTGGTCCTTTGGACTCGCGACGAGTCCATCGCGCGCAACGCGGCCTTGTTGGTTACATTGCTTGCGATCGGTACTACAGTAAATGGAGTCACGAGCGTCGCGGGGTATCTTCAAAGTGCGGCCGGATGGCCCGGACTCATCTTGTATACCAACACAGCAATGGCGGTGGTCCTGGTTCCGACCCTGCTCGTCGCGGTACCACGCTTCGGCCCCGTGGGCGCGGCCGCTGTGTGGGTCGCGATCAATTGCACTTATTTATTGGTGACCGTACCGATCATGCACCGCAAACTCCTAAGCAGAGAGCTTGCACGCTGGTTCATCGCGGACCTCATATTGCCCGCAGTCGCGGCAATCGCGATTGGGATGCCCATGCGACTACTGATGCCAGCTGGCTGGTCGCCGCTCGCACAATTCGCCTTCCTTGTTTGTGCCTGGGCTATGGCTGTCTTGGGGGTAATACTGGTCGCGCCGCTGATCAGACGGGCTTTCGCCAATCATGTGCTGGGTCTCCTCGGCAAAACGGCGGCCGCACAGCGTGCAGGTATGTCCGGTTGAGCCGGAACTGGACCATCGGGCGACGACTATGCGTCAGTTGAAACAAATGCTTTCCAGGCACTTTCCAGAACTGGCGGGCGCTTATCACGCGTTTCGGCTATCTCACGAAATGCGGAAGCACCCGGAGAAGACTACGCCTTTCGGCTTCCGCTTCGTGGGTAATGCCAGGATGCAAAACGGCAACTTCGAGGCGGATGAAACGCGCCTGCTTCAGCGCGCTGCTGCGGATACCGATGTCTTCGTCGATGTCGGGGCGAACATCGGCTATTACGTATGCCTGATGCGGTCCTTGCGCAAGCATGTCGTGGCAATCGAACCGTTGGGGCAGAATCTCGATTTTCTGTTCGCCAATCTTGCGGCGAACCGCTGGACTGACGTGGAAGTGTTTCCGGTTGGTCTGGCTGCCGAACCGGGGATTCTTGAAATCTATGGCGGCGGCACTGGAGCCTCGCTGATACCAAACTGGGCCGGTGCATCTGGAGTGCTGCGCAACACGGTCCCGATCAACACGCTGGACAACATGCTCGGTACGCGTTTCGACGGTCGGCGGCTGCTAATCAAAATCGACGTCGAAGGTGTTGAGCTGGATGTGCTGCGCGGCGCCCGGCGCACCTTGGTCATGTCACCGGCACCGAAGTGGCTTGTCGAAATATGTCTAACTGAAAACCATCCGGACGGCTATAACCCGGATTTTGCCGAAGTGTTCGGTCTGCTCTGGGCGAGCGGCTACACTGCTTACTCGGTTGAAGCAGGCTTGCGTTCGGTGACGCCGGCAGACGTGGAACGCTGGTTTGCCACTCGCAAGCGCGACTTCGGCTACGTGAGTTTCTTCTTCGAGAACCTCAGATGAACCCGCTTGTAAAGCGCCTGCTGTGGCGTCCGTACTATTGGTTCTCGAATCTTCTGTTCGATCCGCTGGAGCTAATCAAGAAATATCGGGCGTTGCCTCAATTCGTCCGCAACTGGCGTGACTACCAGCGCATGAACCAAAATCCCAGTCTCGAAATCCGCCTACGCGACGTGTGGTATCGCGCTCACGATCGCTACGACAGCGCCGGCACGGCACATGGTCACTATTTTTTTCAGGATCTGTGGGCGGCGCAAAACCTTTACGGAAAGCGGGTCAGTGCACATGTAGATGTCGGCTCGCGCATGGACGGTTTCGTCGCTCATATTTTGCCGTTCTGTCACGTCACTTACGTCGATATCAGGCCGCTGTCGCTTCATTGTGAAAATTTCGAGTTCCGCCAGGGCTCGATTACCGAAATGCCGTTTGAAAGCGACTCGGTCACCAGCCTCAGTAGTCTGCACGTGATAGAGCACATCGGGCTTGGACGCTACGGCGATCCGGTGAATCCATTAGGCCATTTGAAAGCGGCAGCTGAACTCTCGCGCGTTTTAGCTCCAGGGGGACGACTGTTGCTTGGGACGCCTATCGGGCGTGAGCGTGTATGTTTCGATGCACATCGGGTGTTCGATCCTGAAACGGTGGTGCGAGCCTTCGATAGACTTGTACTGACTGAATTCTCTCTTATCGACGACGAGGGCCGCGGCATCGTCGCAGACGCGGCGTTCGAGCAGGCAAGGCGTTGCGAATACGGCTGCGGACTGTTCGTTTTTGAGAAACCGCTAACAAAGGGTTTGTCTTGAGTATGATCGAACGACTCCGGAAGTGGTATCGACGTATTTATGACTTCAATTACTACAACCGCGATCAGTGGGTTGCGTCCTGGGCTGCACGAATTCCGAAGGGTTCGAGAGTCTTGGATGTCGGGGCTGGAATCGGAAAGTATCGGTCCTTGTTTTCTCATTGCGACTACAGAACACAAGACTTCGGTCAGGAACCTGACACCGTCGGGAAATACACTCCCCTCGACTATATAAGCGACATCATGGCGATCCCCGTTCCCAACGGGTCATTCGACGTGGTGTTTTGCACCGAAGTCCTGGAACACGTGGCCGAGCCGATCCGAGCAGTAAAGGAATTGGCCCGCATCCTCAAACCGGGAGGCACGTTGCTGCTGACGGCTCCTCTCGGATCCTTTCTGCACCAAGAGCCCTTTCACTACTACGGCGGTTACACGCCACACTGGTACCGGAAATTCCTGAGTGAAGCAGGTTTTTCTGTGCGCAGTATTGACCCCAATCAGGGGTTTTTTTGTTGGTTTGCGCAGGAGACTTACCGTTTCAAAGAATTAGTTCGCCCAAGCAACACGGCTAGGCTTGGTGTCTGGAAACGGTTCGGAACAACGCTTGTATGGATAGTAGTGCGATCTTTGGCTTGGGTTGTGCCCCCGATTGCATATTGGCTGGACGAACTTGGCCTCGACCACACGGCTACGGTCGGATACCACGTGTGTGCGGTGAGACTTTGATGGACTCAATCGGTTTGTGTGAATTCAACGGCTGATGAAAGAACGGTCTTCGGTCCCATTACTGGTCGTCTCATGCGATAAGTACGCAGACGTTTGGCCGTATTTCTTCGGGCTGTTTCGCCTGCGCTGGCCCGACTGTCCATTCCCCATTCTATTGGGTAGCAATCAGTTGTCGCCGGAATTACCCGGAGTCACCAGTGTTCCGGTAGGTCCCGACTCGAGCTGGAGTACTGGAGTACGAAAGATGTTGGATCGAGTCACGGAACTCCATCCTGGCGCAGATTATCTACTCGTTTTTCTAGAAGATTTCATGCTCACTGCGCCTGCCGACACTAGACGCATTCTCGAACTGGTCCAAACTGCGCGCCGAAATAAAATAGGCTGCTTGCGTCTTGCGGCCGGTTTGCCTCTCGCATTGCCGCCGACCCACGAGCTCTCGGAACTCCCCGGGGTGGGTGTCGTTGCGCCCGGCGAACCCTATCGCGTTACCCTGCAGGTGGCTGTGTGGCGGATTGAGACATTGCGCCAGCTTCTGCCGCCGGGACTTAGTGCGTGGGATTTTGAAACGATTGGAACTCACATGAGCGAAGGACTCGACGATCCCTTCTGGGCCGTCGTGCGGCCTGCTATCGAATACGAGCAAGCCATCGAGAAGGGAAAGTGGAAGCCGGAGGGTCTCGCGATCCTCCGGAATGCCGGACTGGATGCGAGCGCACTCACGCGCGGCGTCTTTTCCGAGGCAGACTTGGTGTCGCACTACAATCGGAGTCGTGAGGAGAGCGCGATTTCCGAGCACCGTGGTGCCGCGCTTCGCAGCTTCCTTGCTGGACGCAGAATCGACGGCCTGGCTCATATTTGGAGGGGTATTCGTCATGGAAAATCGAGTTTCTCGGATTTGACCCTCAGTCTCGTAGGATCGCTCGGTAGGGCGGCGACTAGAAAAGCCCTGTCGATCTACGTCAGGCTGCGTCTCCGGTCATACTCCCAACGTGAAAGCAAACAGTAGGCTTTCCCTGGGGTATACCGAATTCTGGAGAGAAGAGTGACCGGCACAGGCTCGGGTCGTATTCCGGTTTTCGATTTGATCCATTGGCGCGACCCCATTTCACAAGCACGACTGTTGCCGATCGTCACGGCACGAACGCCCGCAGGCGTGCCTATTTGCGGCGCACTGAGAATCGAAGGAACCGACCTGGGCTATCCGATTGTCGATTGCGTCGCACGCCTTACGCCGGAGCTCGCTTATCGGTACCGCTCGTGGTTGTCTCAGTTGGGGCTTTCACCGCCATCTGCGAATCAATCCACTAACGCGCTCCAGGCCGAGTCAACGGTAGAAAGCTTCGGTTGGCAGTGGACTTGGAACAATCAGATGCGTTCGGAGGCGGATCTGCGAATGCGTGTCGCGGACAAGTTTGGAATTGCGCCGGAGTATTTTGCCGGCAAACTGGTGGCGGATATGGGTGCCGGCGCCGGCGATCAGTCCAGCTATTTGCTGCGACAGGGTGCTGCCGTGATCTCGGTAGACCTCTCGTCGGCAATCGAAGTGGTGTCCGCGAAACTCCGGATGCACGGCACCTGGTTTGGAGTGCAGGGGGACATCACGAATTTGCCGATAGAAGCCGAGCAGTTTGACTGCGTCTACTGCGAGGGCGTGATCCAGCATACCCGCGACTCGGGACTTGCCGTGCGAGAGTTGAGCCGGGTCGTACGCACCGGCGGCGATGTCTTGGCGGCCCACTACCTGCGTACGGAACCGATATCCGCCTGGGGGCGGGCCAAGCGCAAGGTATCGCTCTGTGTCTATGGACTGATGAGATCCAGACTTAGCCGGCTCGAGCGGTTCAAGCTGCTTCTGATAACGGGAAACTTGGCAGCGCTGAGCTACGTGCCGTTGCTAGGGGCATTGATTCGCAAGACCGCGCTCGCTCTCTACTACGATCTGATGCCCGACTTCAAGACGACCTGGACGAATACGTTCGACTACTACGGAAGTCACGCGTATCAGCGCTTTTTGAAGGCGGAGGAATTCGCTGCGTTGTTCAGCGCAATCCCGGGTATGAAAGTCGAGTTCGAGAAATCGGGAAACATAAGGGCATCAAAATCGCAACACATAGAAAATAAGTCCGAAATTGATCTGAAATCAGCAGGAACCGGCTGAGATGTGTGGTCTCGCCGTTTTGGTACATGGAGCAATCGGCAGGGAGCCGGTTTTGATCGAGCGTATGACCCGGGCCCTGTTGCACCGTGGACCGGATGCTCACGCGATGTCTCGGACTGCGGGTTGCGATCTCGGCCATACGCGTCTGAGCATCATCGACCTCTCCTCCGGCGATCAGCCGATGCAAAGCGCGGATGGCCGTCTGTGGATCGTGTTCAACGGGGAGATCTACAATTACCGCTCCCTTCGCGAGGAACTTGCCGGTCTCGGACACGCTTTCCTAACGCAGTCGGACACGGAAGTTATCCTCGCCGCCTACACCACATGGGGAGCGCGTTGTCTGGACCGGTTTCGCGGCATGTACGCATTCGTCATCTGGGATCCCCAGTCGCAAGCTTTGTTCGCCGCGCGCGATCCGTTCGGTGAGAAGCCGCTGTACTACGCCGTCACGGACGACAAGTACCTGTTGTTCGCCTCGGAGGTCAAGGCGATCGAGGTGACGGGCCTAGTGCGGCGCGAGCTCGACCTGGAGTCGATCGACGCCTACCTCGCGCTGGGCTACGTGCCTCCGGACCGGAGCATCTGGAGCACCGTGCGTCCGCTTCCCCCCGGCCATTACATGCGCTGGAGTGCTGGGAAGACCGAGCTTGTGCGCTATTGGATGCCGTCGCTGCGCACACAGGCACTGGGACTGGACGACGCCGCGGAGCGATTGCGCGGGCTTCTGGGCCAGGCCGTGGAACGGCAACTCGTTTCCGACGTTCCGGTCGGTGCTTTCCTCAGCGGAGGGCACGACTCCAGCACGATCGTTGCCCTCATGGCCAAGCGTTCGACGAAAAATATCCAGACTTTCTCCGTCGGATTCGGCGGCCTGATCAACGAGCTTCCTTATGCGCGGTCAGTGGCGAGACGCTACCAAACCGAGCACCACGAAATCGATTTGGGAGAGCCGCCGGTCGCCGAACTCTTGGAGCGCATGTCGGAGGTGTACGACGAGCCATTCGCCGATTCGTCTTCCATATCGACGTACCTCATCTCCCAATTCGCACGGCGACACGTCAAGGTGGTGCTTGCGGGCGACGGGGGAGACGAACTATTCGGGGGATACACCTGGTACAACCCGCTGTTGATGGCCGAGCGGATGACGCCCTCGTACCTGCGCTGGATCGCGTTGCGGCTGGCGAGCAAGATGCTGCGGGACCGAAGCGCCTGGCTTCGGCGATACTCATCAGCTCTCGGACTCGCTGCGCGCTGGCCCGACACCTGGACGCGTGCCGTAATGGGAGAGACCTATTTCAATACCGCGGAGCGAAAGGCGCTCTGGGCAGATCGACCGAGTGCGCCTGCATCTTTCCGGCCCGGCGCTCTCTATCAGCCCCCTGCCGAGGTGCAAGGACTCGACCGGGCGTTCTACTTTGACCTTACGTCCTATTTGCCGGGCGACATTCTCGTCAAGGTTGACCGCGCGTCCATGGCCCATGGACTTGAATGTCGTGCACCATTACTGGATCGGGACCTCGCGGAATTTGCTCTGTCCCTGCCGGCATCTCTCAAAGTTAGGTCCGACGACAACAAGATTGTGTTCAGGGAGGCCGCAAGCCTGTGGTGGCCGGACGAGATTCGCAACCGTTCCAAGCACGGATTTGGCGCTCCGTATCTGACTTGGCTCGGCCTGCCTGCGGTTCGCGGCCTCTTGTCGAATGTCCTTCGCCCGGGCTCGCGGCTTCGGTCGCTTTTCCCTGGACTGGACAGTGATCTACTCCAACGGCCAACCTACAAGACTTGGATTTTGCTGGTTCTCGGTCTATGGCTTGAGCGTCGGGCCGCAGACATCTAACAAGAAGCCGAAATGAATCCCCGCTCGCAATCGATTGAACCGCTTCGGGCTCCACGGGTAACGGTTCTAATGGCGGTCTACAACGGCTCCGCGTACCTGCGCCAGTCGGTCGAGTCGATTCTCGCGCAGTCTTTTCGCGACTTCGAGTTTCTGATCATCAATGATGGCTCAATCGATGATTCCAGGGCGATCCTCGCTTCCTACGACGATTCTCGGATCTGCATCATTGAAAATTCAACAAACATGGGTCTGACGAAATCGCTCAATCGCGGGCTTGCCAACGCTCGGGGGGGACTCATTGCGCGCCAGGACGCTGACGATGTATCTGACCCGACCCGGCTGGAGAAGCAGGTAGCCTTCATGGACGCTCACGTCGCCGTCGCGTTGCTGGGCGCGCAAGCGCGATACATAAATGAGCAAGGGGCACCACGTAATTCTCGGTTGTGGTGGAAGGCAACCACGCCTGAAAGCATGCGGTTTCAGTTTCTATTCGACAGCCCCTTTGTGCATACCTCGGTAATGTTTCGTCGCGCGGTCATTTGGGATACCCTCGGTGGCTACAATGAAACTTACAGGATGAGCCAAGATTTTGAACTGTGGTCGAGACTACTGGAATCTCATGAGGCCAGGAATCTTCCCGATATATTGGTTAATCAGAGAAGTCACTCTGCCGCCATGTCTGCGAACCGTTCACAGACTAACGCGCATCGAGTTGCGCGTGTTTTTCAAAGCAATCTGAATACCGTTCTTGGAGCTAATCACGGCTATCAACATTGGCCAGCTCTATGGGTTAGAGTGACACATTCGAAGTCTACAGATCCTCTCTCTTCGGCCGAAGTTTTCGGTACGATCAACGCCATTTACAATTCATTTCCCAAACGCGGTCTACCTGCTGGAACGCGCGCGGAAATAAGACTCCTACGCTCGTCAATACTCCTGCTAGCTGCTCGACTGTGCGCGCAGCATGGTCGGATTCGAGCTGTTGCCGCTGCTTTACGAGCTGCATTGGCTTGTCCGTCGCTTGCTATCGGCGAATTACACAGGGCGTTTGTGACTGTTTTGATTCGACAAGCTCCGAGTCTAGGTAGGGCAAGCATTACCAATTCCAAGTTTTTCGGTCGGTAAGCGCTTTGTCCTCTAAAACGTTGCCGCAAGTCAGGTTATCCAATGTCAAAAATGAACAGCATGGAAGAAAACGCTAGAGTTAAAGGTGACCTTAGGTTTGCTTTCGGGAAAAATTGGTCAAGCTTCCTTGCGTTCGTTAATGAGGTTTCCCTAGAAGAAGCAACGAGGTCGATAACAAATGCACTTCAACAAAACGACCTTGCCAATCTTGCATTTCTCGATATCGGGTGTGGAAGTGGATTATTCAGCCTTGCCGCGCGACGCCTTGGCGCCGTGGTGCGCTCGTTTGATTTCGACGTGGACTCAGTCAGGTGTACTGAGCAACTCAAGGAGCAATACTATCCGCATGATCCGGATTGGATCATCGAACGAGGATCTGTTCTTGACGCCGACTATGTGAAACGACTCGGATTATTCGATGTCGTGTATGCTTGGGGAGTTTTACATCATACTGGCGACCTGAGGTGCGCTCTCGGGTACGTCGCCTCGTTTGTGCGGCCAGGCGGTCATCTGATTATCTCCATATACAACGATCAGGGCCATTGGAGCGAAATCTGGCTTTGGATCAAGCGAACGTACAATAGATTACCCGGTTTTCTGCGGCTACCGTTTATGTTAGCGGTAATGATGCCAAGGGAACTTCGGTCGCTGGTGTTCTCATTTGTTACGCTTCGACCAACTCGGTATCTGAAAACGTGGTCCAACTACCGGCAGCTCAGAGGGATGAGCAAGTGGCATGATCTCGTCGACTGGGTGGGTGGGTATCCGTTTGAAGTCGCCAAGCCCGAGGAGATCGTGTTTTATTTCAAGGACCGCGGATTTGAACTTGTCGGAATGACAACTTGCGCTGGCGAAATAGGTTGTAACGAATATGTCTTCCGACTGTAGAGAGAAGTGAGTCTTCGAGTCAGCTTTTCCGACCTAGGTTATCAAAGGCAACGCTCAAAGTTGAAGAACGGAGAAACAAAATAAGATCCGTCAAGACTTAGATGATTGTTGTCGAGATACAGAATCTTCCCGTCGATCTTGCTTCTACACACATCCTCCTTGCAAAAATATGGTAGAGGATCAAATATACATCCGCCCGGATAGCGGCGATTGATGGTTTCAATGATTTCTCGGTATTGGTGCTGTCTACGCATAACGTCGGGTTCACGGATATTGCAGTCCTCATTTCCTCTTGCGTAACATTTTGGAATATGATTTTCCATCTCGGGCACTTGCAAGAGAAATACGATCTTCTTCCCGTGTTCGGTGGCCTGGCGAACAAAGTTGTTGAGACTACTTGCGACAATATCTCTATTCGAGCTCGCAATAGGATATTGATCGGATCGGAATCTATACGACAGCCTTCCCCTTTCTCTGCCTATCCCTGTTCCTTCCGTCCACAGCGCGAATCGCCCCGCAATAATGACTGTCCTTATGTCGTTGTTGGTCTGAACATATTCGATCGTTTCCTTGGTGAAATCCCTGCAGTTGAAGACATTCTCCCAATGTAAGCCCGGGAAAGGCCCGCAATTGCCGTGCGAAAGCAGAATCCCCGAGAGCCCGTGGCTACCCAGGTACTTAGCGATGCCAGGTAAATAGTGTACGGCGTGCGAGTCTCCGATGATTGCGGCACTTGGTCTAGGCTTGCGGGACGTCTGACAGAGTTCGCTCGGAGTGAATTCTTTAGTATCGAGGTACAAGCATTCCAGCCACGGGTTAACGCTCCATTCGCTTGCACTTAATGTGTTGGCTGCTCCTTCAGAGGTTCGACTTGGAAAACCGTTGAGCCAATAGGTTGTGATTCCCAGGAGCCCGCATAGACTCAATAACCCCAAGTAGGTAATCAATCGCCAACCATGACTGGGCTCGTTTACAGAAGAGAAGCGGAGAAAGGTCTCATTTCTGATGGGTTGTTCGATGAACTTCCACGTCAAGATCGCCAAAAGGAAGCTGAGCCCGATTGCACTTGCCGCGTGAATGGGCAGTAGTTCTCCCAGATTCACAATTCGAAAAAATGAGATAAGCGGCCAGTGCCAAAGATATAGGCAGTAGGAGATAAGGCCTATGAAAACAATGGGCCGTTTTGCAAGCATTCTGTCGTTTATGAATGCTCGCGGTCCCGCTTGTATCAACAGGAAAGTGCCCAGTGTAGGTGCGAGAGCAGCCCAACCGGGAAAGGTGGAATCTCGGTTGATAAATATGGCCGATACTGCGATGAGTGAAATGCCGACGACAGAGGCAGCATTCTGCGCCGTGGATCTAAAGACATTGGTGTTCTTCTCATGAGTTAACAGCGTATCCGCCCTGTGGGCATCCTCTGCCTTCTCGCTTTCAACAGAAGCTAACCACCCGCCCAAGAGCAATTCCCAGGCCCGCGAAGGTAGCAAATAGAACGTTGACGTCGGGTGATAGATCACTCCCCAAATTGATTGACCAAATGACGCGAACAAAAGAAGTACCAGCCAATTCGATACTCTCCCGCGTATTCTCCAAATAGCAAGGATCGTGATAGGCCAGAAACAATAGAACTGCTCTTCAATTGCCAGGGACCACAGATGAAGTAGCGGCTTAAACTCGGCGTAGATATCAAAATATCCGGCCTCCCTCCAAAAAATCACGTTTGAAATGAAGACGGCGCCTGCGAACGTGTGCTTGCCGAGGTTGTGATATTCGTCAGGGAATAGAACCCACCATCCTATTACCCATGTCGCGACTAGGACGATCGACAGCGTGGGAACGATCCGGCGAGCTCTCCGGTAGTAGAAAGAAACCAGAGAAAAGCGACCCTCCCGCTTTTCTCGAAGGATAAATCCCGTAATCAGATATCCCGAGATGACAAAGAAAACATCGACGCCGATGAATCCCCCCGGAAACCACCTGACGCCGGCGTGAAACATGATGACGGCGAAAACGGCGATCGCGCGTATCCCGTCGATGTCGGCTCTATAATTTGGGATCGTGTGCAAATTGATAGCAGTCGTTCGAACGGGAACGGGCGCAACGTTTGCCAACACGGTGCATATTTAGTCAGCGAACCTTCGGATAGCAGACAAAGTGTATAGTGAATTTGCCTTGAAGCCGGTACTGTAAAAACCACAAGCAAGATGATTGACGTGCTCTTACCGCTGTCCGTGATGTGCGTTATCAGCGTCGTCCTTTGGCGCTCTCTGGCGCTGCGCGATCGAAGACTCCCGATATTCGAGATCGGGGCATTCTTTATGGTCGCGACGACAGTCTATGCGGCGGAACCGCTCGTTTGGTACGTCTTGAGCGGAATGCGATTTTCCATATTGACTCACGGCAGGCTTCTCAATCTGGATCCAACTCCGGACGAATTCGCTGAGGTAGGCTGGATGCACGTCGTGTTTATGGCGACGTTCGCTCTGGGCTACCTTGGGTGGCGAAAGCGCACCTGGACGGCAGCTGTCGCTCTGGCGTCGATTCCGCGCGTTACGGTCATCGTCGTGGTCGCTCTGTGGCTATTTCTCATTGGTGTTGTTGTCATTTTGCGCTTCGCATATGGAATCAACTTTTTTGTCGCATACGATGAATCGCTTTATGAGGCTGCTGCGGCTTTTGCTCAACTACCGTTGATCGCACGACAAGTGATTCCTATTGCGTATGGATTGTTGATTATTCTTAACATAGTAATAATCGTAATGTTGGTGGCACATTGGAAAGTCAGGTTGTGGCGCAATGTGCTTTTCACCTGGATTGCCGTATCGTGTTTGAACTACTTGCTTAATCCAGGAGGGCGGTTTGCTCTTTTTTCCATGCTGATTACTTTTGTAATGGCCTTCCACCGCTTCGTGCGCCCGATTGGAATATCTGAAGGGCTTTTGGGCGGCTTGATGTTATTTGGCGCTTTTATGGGGGCGTCATTTATGCGATGGGGCTCGCTTTTGGAGCAGGCACAGGAAGTGCTAAATGTGCTGGACGGATACCAGGCTGTTTTCACCATAAGCGACGAGTTCCAGAACGCCTACGGCAGTCTGCTGGAATTCAAGCACAATTTGGAGCACGGCCTGCTCGATCCAGTCCCCTGGCAAATTTACGCCGCGGACATCCTGATGACGATACCTCAGCAAATCTTGCCGTTTGAGAAACTGGAGCCGGTGGAGTGGTATGTTGGAGTCACACAGAATCCCGATTACTTCAATTTCAGCGTGTTCGCTCAGGCGGCTCTCGGTTTTGGCTGGGGAGAAATCGCGTTGCGTGGCGGGCTTTTGGGGTTTGCCTTGGCAATAATTCACAACTGGTGGGCGCGAAAGCCTTCCGCATTATGGCGCACCGTATTCTATATATGGGTAACCGTGGTGTCTTATCAGGCAGTCCGCAATACATCGTTTTACCTGGTGCCATTGATTCTCTATAGATTCCTGCCGCTGTTGCTCATCGTCCGCATTGGGGAATGGTTGGTTGACGGAGCTGCGAACGCTCGGCCGCTACCCCGGGCATCGGGGCAACCGACACGGTGAGCAGAGCAAGCGTAAGGGGAGGGAATCGTCCAAGCGTCCTGCATCTGGTGCCCTCCTTTACCGGCGGAGGTGGTGAGCGGCAGCTCGCGTTGCTGGCGCTGGAGTTGTGTCGTCTGGGCGTGGACGTACACGTCGCGTTCGTTCATCCTGGAATAAATCTGAAGCTCGTTCTGGGTTCTAACGTGGTGCTCCATTCCATCCCGAGTTCCGGCAATCACGATCCGGCCATTTTGCTGCGCATCCTTGCGGTCATTCGATCCGCAAAACCCAGTTTGATTCAGACGTGGTTCAGGCAGATGGACGTGCTGGGCGGAATAGCGGCAATACTCCAGGGCGTGCCATTCCTCCTCAGTGAGCGTTCGTCGGCTCTTGCCTATCCCCGCACGTGGAAAAACTGGTTGCGCCTGCACATCGGTAAGCGCGCCGCTGGAATCGTTGCGAATTCCGACGGTGGGGCGGCGTATTGGGCCGCGCGGCCTCACCCGCCCAGGATCGCCGTGATTCGCAATGGATTGCCGCTTCAAGTCATCCGAAATACCGAACCGGCGGATCCGACCGCATTGGGCTTGCCCGCGTCCACGCGGCTGATTCTGTTTGCCGGCCGACTGAGCCCTGAGAAAAATCTGAACACGCTGGTGGAGGCATTGGATGAGGTGCTGGTCGGGCGACCCGAATGTGCAGCTTTGCTGTTTGGCGACGGCGAGCTTCGGCGTGACGTGGAATTGCGTATCGCAGCCACACGCTCAGCACAAAGGATCCGCCTGATGGGCTATAGAGAGGATCTCTGGCGCTGGATGCGGCGGGCGGCCGTGTTCGTTTCGATCAGTCGGTTCGAGGGCAATCCGAATACGGTCCTCGAGGCCATGGCTCTCGGCTGCCCCCTGGTCGTATCGGACATCCCCCAGCACAGGGAAATTCTCGATGACACCACGGCGCTATTGTGCGATCCGGGTTCCGCCGCGGAAGTGGCTTCGGTTATCCGGATGACCCTCGATGATCCTGCGGCGACAAATGCGCGTGCTGAGGCGGCTCGCCAGCGTTCAGCTGAATGGTCGATCGAAAAGGCCGCGCGTCAGTACTTCGCGCTCTACGAAGCGCTGGCATCCGATCGCGTGGCTCCCGCATGAAACTATCGGCGCTCGAATATCTCTGCTGCCCGCGGTGCCGCGCGACGGAGCTGGACCTCCGCGAAAAGTCTCCAGGGGGCGAGCGCGACGAAATCGCCGAGGGGCGCCTTGTGTGCGGCCGCTGCTCGGCGAGCTTTCGTATCCTGGGTGGTATACCGCGCTTCGTGTCAGACGAGGAATACGCCGGTTCTTTCGGGTTTCAGTGGAATCAGTTTCGCAAGACCCAGCTCGACAGCCATACGGGATTGCCGCTTTCCAGCGACCGTCTGTTCCAGGGCACCCAGTGGCCGCGTGCGATGAAGGGCTGCCTTCTCCTCGAGGCAGGTTCCGGCGCGGGGCGGTTCACCGAAGTCCTGCTTCAGACCGGGGCAGCGGTATTTTCTTTCGATCTGTCGAACGCGGTGGAAGCCAACGCGAAAAATAACGGGCACATGTCCAATCTCAATCTCTTTCAGGGAAGCATCTACGAGATTCCGGTTCGGGAGGGCATCTTCGACAAGGTGTTTTGCATGGGCGTGCTGCAGCACACTCCCGACCCGGAGCGCTCGTTCCTCGGTCTGGTCCGTTTTCTGAAACCCGGCGGCGAGATCGCTGTGGATGTCTATGCGTGCAACCTACGCTCGCTGTTAAGCTGGAAGTACGTGCTTCGCCCGATCACAACCCGCATGAACAAGGACAGCTTGTTTCGCTGTGTGCAGCGCGCCGTAAAAGTGTTGCTGCCGATGGCGATCTTTCTGCGGAGAATCGGTGGACGCTGGGGTGCGCGACTCATGCCCATCCTGCAGTATTCGCATTGGGGATTACCGTACGAACTGAATCGGGAGTGGGCGACGCTCGATACTTTCGACATGTACTCGCCCGCGCACGATCATCCGAGATCACTTGCTGAAGTGCGTCGATGGTTCGATTCGGCGGGGCTAGAGAATACCGTCGTCAAATACGGCCCGAACGGAATCGTAGCGCGCGGCCGTCGCCCACACCGTCCAGTCAAATCGGATGGAGAGCGAAGCGAGAACGGGGCTGTTCGCTCCGTGCTGACGTAACTCAAGCGTGGCCCGCGTCCTAATCACCGGTGGTTCGGGTTTCATCGGCACAAATCTGATTGAGCACTATCGCCTCCGAGGCGATCAAGTCGTCAATATCGACGCTAATCCCCCGCAGCATCCCGAGCATGGGCCGCTATGGCGGAGGATCGACGTTCTCGATCGCACCGAGCTTCTTCGCGCAGTCGTCGAATTCGATCCAGAGCTCGTCTACCACATGGCTGCACGTACCGATCTCGACGGAAGGACTGTCGACGATTACTCGATCAACACCCAGGGCGTTGCCAACGTTATCGAGGCGCTTCGCGCTCTTCGTCGCCTGAGACTCGCGGTATTTGCATCCTCGATGCTGGTGTGCCGGATCGGCTATCGGCCGAAGGATGAGTTTGATTACTGTCCAAGTACTGCGTACGGAAAGAGCAAGGTCGAGAGCGAACAATTAGTCCGCAAGAACGCGGCAAACACCGTGCCTTGGATTATCGTGCGACCGACGTCGATATGGGGTCCGTGGTTTGGATCGCCTTACCGCGATTTTTTCACCATGGTGCAGCGTGGCCTGTATTTTCATCCTAAGGCGCAGGCGATCCGCCGATCGTACGGATTCGTGCTGAACACGGTGTTTCAGCTCGATCGCCTGGCTGCCGTTGGAGGCGGCGCGCTGCTGGGACGCACCGTCTATCTGGCCGACTACGAGCCGCTGGAACTCAAGCACTGGGCCGATACGATCCAGCGGGCGTTGGACGTTCGCCCGGTACGCCAAGTGCCGCTCTGGGCCATGCGGAGTGCTGCCAAAATCGGAGATTTCCTCAAATTGTTCGGAGTAACGGCGCCCATCAGCTCGTTTCGTCTGAATAATATGCTGACCGAGATGATTCACGATATTTCTCCCCTGGATCGCGCATGCGGTACCGTGCCTTACACAATGGAGGAAGGCGTGAGGTTTACCTGCGATTGGCTCCGCCGCAACAGCAAGTAGCCCAGGTATGCGGATTCTGTTCACGGTACATGGGTACAAGCCGGCGTGGCGTATCGGCGGACCGATTATCTCGGTGTCCTCGGTGGCCGAAGGTCTGGTTCGCAAAGGCCACGAGGTAATTGTTCTTACTTCGAACTCAAACCTCAATGAAGATCTCGACGTTCCAACCGATTGCCCGGTTGATGTCGACGGCGTGCAGGTCTGGTACTTTAAGCGGCACGAGCCGGTAAAGCGCCTGTTTTCGCGGATCACGTACTTTTCAAAATCGCTGGGCTTCCTTTACTCGCCGAATATGGCTCGAGCGCTCGATCGCATGGTACCGAGCGTCGATGTCGTGCATACGCACTTACCTTTCATCTATCCAACCTATGCAGCGGCGCACGCGGCCTTCCGCTACGGGAAGCCTTTGTTCTATCATCAACGAGGCGGATTTGATCCCGAACGCCTGAAGTTTCGGTCGCTGAAGAAGAAGCTTTACATGCGGATGATCGAAATATCCATTCTGAAGCGTGCAACCACGCTGATCGCCCTTACCGACGCTGAGGCGGCGAACTATGAAAGGCTGGGAGTCAGTACACCTTGCCGCGTGATCCCCAACGGGATTGATACTGCGGCTTACTCAGTTTCCCGCGATCACGCTTTTATCGAGGCAATAGGTATCGGTCAACAGCATACCGTCGTACTGTTTTTGGGCCGAATCCATCCGATCAAGGGTGCGAATCGCCTGCTCGACGCGTTCCTGCAGGTCAAGCAGGAATTCCCCGACGCCATACTGATCTTCGCCGGACCCGATGAATTTGGGCTTGAGGCGAGCTTGCGGCGGCGGGCCAATGTGGCTGGCTTCGCACAGAGCGTGGTCTTTCCCGGAATGGTTCACGGTGCTCTTAAAAAGCAACTGTTGGCACGGGCGGATCTTTTCTGCCTACCTTCGGAGGCGGAGGGTTTCTCCATGGCCGTGTTGGAGGCATTGGCGAGTAGTACCGCCGTGCTCCTGTCTCCGGGCTGCCATTTCCCGGAAGTGGAGCAGAAAGGGGCCGGACGGATTGTAGAAGCTGATCCAGATATCCTTGCTGGTGCCCTTCGCGAACTGCTTTCCGATCGTAGTGAGCTCGCGCGCATGGGGCAGGTTGGCCGGCAGCTGGTTGCCGAGCGCTACACTTGGGAGAGCGCAACGACCCAGCTGGTCGAAGCCTATGAGGAGGGAATTTCGCGTCACGCGATTTCCTTGCGTAGGCATTAGCAAACAACCGGACGCGCTGACGTGTTGATGAAGGCGACTCCATAGTGCGGTTAATTTTTGTAAATCGCTATTTCTATCCGGATCAATCCGCCACAAGCCAGATCCTAACGGACCTGGCTTTTTATTTGGCCGGATTGGGGCATGACGTGTATGTGGTGACGAGCCGGCTTCGTTATGAAGAGCCCGGAGCGTCATTGCCTTCTGCGGAAACGGCAAAGTGTGTGAAGATCCACCGAATTTGGACGTCGTGGTTCGGACGGGATAACCTGCTCGGCCGGACAGTTGACTACGTAACTTTTTATCTGAGCGCCGGCTGGCGACTGTACCGGCTCGCGAGGCGCGACGACACCCTTGTCGCCAAGACCGATCCGCCGTTGATCTCGATTGTGGCGGCGGTTGTTGCATGGTTGCGCGGAGCGCGCCTCGTAAATTGGGTGCAGGACGTATTCCCCGAGACGGCTATGGCGCTGGGAGTGAGAGGCGTGAGTGGCTGGCTTGGATGGGCCCTGCAGCGCATGCGCGATGCGTCTCTTAGGCAGGCGGCGACCAACATAGCCTTGGGCGAAAAAATGGCCGCGTACCTGGTCGGGCGCTGCGGGCGGCCCGATCGGGTAAAGGTAATTCACAACTGGGTTGATGACGATACGATTGTCCCCGTCCCGCCCGAGCGGAGCCGGCTGCGCGAGCAATGGGGGCTGGCGGGGAAATTTGTAGTGGGGTATTCCGGCAACATGGGCCGGGCGCACGAATTTGAAACGGTTCTCGAAACCGCGGCGCAGCTCAGGTCGGAAACAGACATCGTGTTTTTGTTTATCGGCGGGGGAAATCAGAAGGCTTATCTGGAAAACGAAACGATCAAACGTGAGCTCACCCAGGTCTTGTTCAAACCCTATCAAGACAGGGAGACTCTACCGGAGAGTCTCGGCGTTGCGGATGCGCACCTCATCTCTCTTCGACCGGAATTAGAGCGCTTTATTCTGCCGAGTAAGTTTTATGGCGTTGCGGCCGCAGGGCGGCCCGTGATTTTCATCGGAGACCCCGGCGGAGAAATTGGCGAGATCGTACGATCGGGTCACTGTGGCGCGGTCGTCCGGCCTCGGGAATCCGTCGAGTTAGCAATGTTGCTGCGGAAATTGAGAGACGACAACGATTTGAGACGCGAGTGGGGACGTAACGCCCGCCGCTTGATCGAGGAAAACTTTTCGCGGAAACGGGCGATGACCCTTTGGCAGGGGGTTCTATCTTCACGCAGCCATTGATCGCCGGGGCCGAGCAACACGCAATCAGTCAAACCCTGCTGCGGCTCGAGAAAATTCTGGGATATCAAGCCGTCACGGTGTCGGTCGATGTCCCGCAACTTATGACCACGTTCCGATCCCACAAATAAAGCACGGTGATCCCGAAAAGCAACGCCGATAAGGGAACGAGCGTGGCACACTGTTGCCGGGCAGATGGGTTCGAAGGGAACCCTGCGCATCCTGTAAGCGCACCCAAGAGCAAAACTGCACCTAATGCAAGACGCATGGCCTTTAGCTTGAGGATCCCGCCGCTCGCTGTCTGTCAGGGAATCCATACAAACACCAAAGGGGATTCCCGCTACGCACAGTTCATAACTAGAAGGCGAACCTCCTGGACGGGTCGACGACGAAGGAGACAGGATTCGTTCCCGCGCCGACATACCCGTTGTGCCGCAACTGCCGGAGGTGGCATCCACCGTGTAGAGGGAAACCGTGTTGTCACTGTCGTTGGCGACATAGGCAAAGCGCGGGGTCGTAGCCGGGGCGCGCCCGACTCCCCCTCCACACGCGGTCAGAGCAATGGAAAGGATAAAAGCGGAAATAGCCGGTCGGCTGCTACTTGTCGGTCCCGTGGCTTCTGCGGCTTGAGAAAAACAGCCAGAGATAAAGCGCGACGTAGACGCCGCAAAAAAGAAATGACGCAGCGACGAGCCACTGCGTCTCCCCCCAGAACAACAAGGCGGGCACGGCGCAACATAAGGTCATCAGCCAGCCGAAAGGCGCGACCATGCTGTTCAGCCGGGTCAACGATGCAGGGTCGGAGATATCCGTGCGGGCCCGCGTCAGCCGCGTGTAGATCACTTGGTGCAGGTGCAGGCGGTCCGGCTGTCCGGGCGATTGTCCTTGTATGGCCTTCCTGCGATACATTGAAAAGAGCGTCTCGAATATCGGATAGACGAGCAGCAGCAT
>WNFI01656445.1_pt1 | contig 23587 bp, 29 predicted proteins | sample 5400471 | NCBI WGS metagenome assembly WNFI01 (sample SAMN13153348, study PRJNA577476) | soil metagenome | isolation source: 100 cm saprolite on Douglas fir-dominated hillslope | place: USA:California | collected 2013-09-17
GCGGCCTCGCTCTCGTCGGCGCTCTTCGAGCCGGCGCCCGGCGCGGTGAGGTAGGAGGTCTGCAGCGCCTTCGCGTGCCAGGTCATCGGCCCGCTCTCGCCCGGAACGTGGAAGCTCACCGCCACCTTGCGCCCCGCCAGCGTTCCGCTCTTGGGGTTGCGCGCGAAAGGCAGCCTGACGGCGTCGCTCCACACCGACTCGCCCGGCTTCACGGTGACGCTCTTCCTGCCGCGGAAGCTGACCGGTTGATTGGTTCCGGCAATCAGCGCCGAGCTCGCCTGCTGCAGGCCGATATGGACGTCGGCGAAGGTCACGGGCTTCGCCCCCAGCGCATTCGAGAAGCGCAGGCGCGCCTCGCGGCCCCAGAGCTCGGGCTTGAGGATCATGCGGAACGACTGGTCGCGCGCGCCGGCCTCCGCGGAAGGGATGGCGAGCTTCATGTCGGGCTGCGCGGAAGGGTTGCCGACCGGATAAGGGCCCTGCACCGAGCCCGCCCAGCTCGTCACCCATTTCGATTTCGGCTCATCGGCGGCCTGCGACGGCGCGGCGCATAGCACGAGGAGCAGCGCGGCGAGGAACGCCGCAACGGGCTTCTTCGTCATCTTTTTCTCCTCTAGCGTTTCTGCGGCCAGCGCAGCGCCTTGACTCCGACGTAGAACGTGACTGCCGCGGCGATCGCGAGAACGGTGCCGTAGAGCGCTGAGGGCAGCGTCGGCTCGCCGTACGCGACCAGCACGCAGCCGCTCTCGGCGAAGCAGTCCAGCCACATGCCGTGCAAAGCCATCGTGTAGGCCTGGGCGAGAGCGAAGATGCCGGCGAAAAAGCAGAGAATTCCGACCGCCCTGGCCGCGCTGCTTAAGGCAATGTATTTCATGCCTGCCTCCGGGCCACAGACTACCAAAAGTTGCTGACGCGCGTAGGGACTCTCATTCCTGGACCGGCAGGCTGAAGTAGAACTTGGCGCCGGCATCGACCTCGCCCTCGGCCCAGACGCGCCCGCCGTGGCGCGCGACGATGCGCTGCACGGTGGCGAGGCCGACGCCGGTGCCGGAGAACTCGGTCTCGGCGTGCAGCCGCTGGAACACGCCGAACAGCTTGCCGTAGTAGCGCGAGTCGAAGCCGGCGCCGTTGTCGGCCACGCAATACACCAGCTCGTCGTCGCCGCGCTCGCCGGTGACGGTGATGATCGGCGCGGCGCGCTTCGCGCTGTACTTGATGGCGTTCGAGATCAGGTTGGCCCACACCTGCTTTAGGAGCGCTCGGTCGCCGCGCGCCGGCGGCAGCGGCACGACCAGGAAGGCCGCCGGGCTGCCGCTGCCGAGCTCGGCCCAGACCTCGGCGGCGAGGGCGCCCATGTCCAGCGCCGCCGGGTGCAGCGCAGTGCGCCCCAGCATGGAGAATTCCAGCAGGTCGTCGATCAGCGTGCCCATGCGCCGGCTGCTCTCGCGGATCACGCGGAGCAGGCGCCTGCCTTCGCCGTCGACCTTGCCGCCGTAATCTTCCTCGAACAGGCGGGCGAAGCCGTCCACCGCGCGCAGCGGCGTGCGCAGGTCGTGCGACACCGTGTAGGAGAAGGCCTCCAGCTCCTTGTTCGCGAGCTCGAGCTCGGTGGTGCGCTCTTTCACGCGCAGCTCGAGCTCGTCCGCCTGGCGCTGCACGCGCGCGTGCAGCCGCGCCTGGGCCACGGCGATCGCGAGCTGCGAGGCCGCTTCCCGCGCCACCGCCACCTGCTCCTCGGGAAACTCGCGCGCCTCGCCGCCGAAGCTGAGGGCGCCGATCAGCTCGCCGCCGGCGATCATCGGCACCGCCATGTACATCTCGACCTTGGAGCCGAGCAGGGCGTCCTTGTGCTCGCTCGGCGGCAGCGCCCTGGTGTCGATCACCTGCAGCTCGCCGCGGCGCAGCGCCTCGATGTCGCCCATCAGGGCGAGCGGATAGCGCACCCCGGGCCCGACGTGCATGCGGTGGCGGCCGACCGCCGCCAGCCATTCCACCTCGCCGGTCGCGTAGTCGAACAGGTTGACGATGGCGCGCCGCACCTGCAGCAGGTCGCGCAGCGGCCGCAGCGCGGCCTCGGCGATCGTCTCCGGCGTCTGGTTGCCGATCAGGCCGCGGTCGATCTCGTGCAGGATCGCGAGCCGCTCGGCGTAGCGGCGGCCGATGTCCTCGATGCGGTTGGCGCCGCGGGTCGTCCACAGCACAAGCCAGGCGAGAACCACCATGCTCGCCGCCACCAGCATCGCGACGCCGGCATCCACCTCATACCAGCCGAGTTGCTCGCCCTTCAGGCGCAGCCAGCCGAGCAACGGAAGAATGAGAAAGAGCGCGCCCAGCAGGCGGCGTCCCATTCGCGCCGAGGCGGTGTCGCGGGCGATGTCGCGAACCCAGCCAGTACCGGCCCGCGCCGCGAGTAGTCCCGCGCCCAGCACTACAAAGGAAGCCGCGGTATGCAGTGCGACCGTGGAGAACAGGCGTATTTGGTAGAACGCCTGGGCGCCGAAGAGATATCCAAGAACCGACAGCCCGGCGAGGACCAGCACCGCAGCAGCAAAGCCTTGCGCGGCCGCCGCGTAGGCGTCCCGGCGCAATAGCAGCAGGGCGGCAGCAACGAGCACAAAATTGGTGGCCGTGGCGGGAGACATACGGCCGAGCGCACCCGGAGCGGCCGTGTCAGGGTCGCGGACCAGCAACTCGTCGACGCCGGCGTTCCAGCGAAACAAATCCTCGCTTAGCGTGACAAACGCAATCGCCATGACCAGCGACGCGCACGCGGCGCCGAGATTGCGCACGGACGCCTTGCCTTCCCAGAGGTTAAGAGAAAGAAGCGAAGCGCTGGCGAGGATGAAGCACAACGCGGTGTTGGCCTTCATCGTCGCCAGGCCGGGCAGGCTGCTCTTCGGGACCGGCACGTCCAGCAGCGCCCATCCCAGGAGCACGCCGGCGCCCGCGAGCGCCACGGCACCGCCGCAGGTGAGTGAGAAAGCCCGCGAGTTCAGAGGAGAACCGCGGTGAGAAACCGCGTGCTAGCGCTCTTCGGAGGCAGCGCGGGGGATGTGCACGCCGGCCGGGATGTCGTGCAGCGGCTGCGGCTGCGGATAGCCCTTGCTTTCCATCTGCGGCGGCGGCTTCGAGCCCTTCTTGGGACGCCCGGGGCGGTTGGTGACATGGTAGATCTTGAGCGGCGGCACTACCGGCGGCTTCTCCAGGTAGAGGCAATCGGCTTCGCTGGGCATGCTCGCCAGCGAGCCGATGCGCGTCCGGCCGACGAATATCGTGTAGCGCAGCATGTGCGCCGAGTGCGGAAGCGGCTCTGCCACGACGATGTACTTGCCGACGGTGAATCGGCTTGCAGCAATCCTTGGAATGCTCACGCTTGCGCCCCTTTCGGTTGCCCGCTCCTGCCCCAGGTTCCCCAGAATTCCCTGCCGCGCATCTCGACCCGCATGCGCACCACGACTTCCGGATCGACGCCCTCGATGCTCGCTGCCTTGTCGTCGGGCAGCGCGCCTTCGATACGCGCGCCGTGCACCAGCAGTCCTTCGGCCTCGCCGTGCTCGAGCGCGAGCCGGCAATGCTCGAGACGCTCCTTGCCGCCGGGCGTGTCCGACCAGGCGCAGGAGCCTTGAACGTTGGGCGACCACAGCAGGTAGCTGCAGCCGCCGCCGGCCGAGCTGATGTCGCCCGCCCAGACCGTCATCACCACCGCGCCGTCGGCCTTGCGCACGCCGCCGCGGCTCCAGCCCGGATCCTGCAGGAATACGCCGCGCAGCTCGAACGCCTTGCTGCGCGAGATCAGCCGCTTGCCGCCTTTTCTTGCCTTCGCCTTGGCGACGGCGCCGCCCTTGGGCCGGGCGCGCAGCACTTCGTCGCACCAGGTCACGACCTCGGGCTCCGACAGGTTTTCCGCGTTGGCGCGCAGCTGCTTCACGTCTGCGGTTACGAGCGCGTCGATGCGCTCCCTCGTCCACTGCACGGCTTAATATCGCTTTCCGCTGCTGAATTCGACCTTGATGCGCGCCACCCGCTTGCGCAGGGTCTCGATCTCGGCCTGGACCGCGAGGCGCGAGGCTTCATCCTGGGCCGCGCGCAGCCGCTCGGCGGCTGAATTCCAGTTGGCCACCAGGCGCTGCTCTTCCTCTCGCCACGCCTTACGCTTGTCCAAGAGACCTCTGCTTGGGAATGAAGGAAGAGACTCGTGAAACTGCAGCCGTCATGGTACCACATGAGGCTCGCCGCTAAAAGAAAATTCTGAGGGATTTCATGGTCATGCGCTCGACTCGGGCTTCTGCGGCGGCTCGCGGGCGGCGGCGAGCACGCGCTCGGCGGCGCGCGGCATGTTCTTCATCAGCCACCGCAGGTCCGGAATGATGCGGTCCTGGGCGACGCACAGGCTCTGCAGGCGAACGGCATTGGTGCGCTCGTCCAGGCGGCGGTCCATGCGGCAAGCGCTCAGCAGGGCCACCGGTCTGCCGGAGAGGAAGACGTTCCACGCGCCCTGCACGTTCGCGGCGGCGAGAGAGGTGTCCGCCTTCAGCAGGACGTCGGCCAGATCGCTGAACACGCGCACCGCGCCGTATCGGGCTTGCATCGCGCCCACCGTGCCGCCGGCGCTCTCGTCGAAGGCGGCCTGGGTGCAGCCGGCCCGCGTCCAGCTCAGCAGGACATTGTGCGCGCCGAGGAATCTGAGCTGGCCGAGGCCTATCGCCGAGTCCACGTTCGTGCCGCCCCTGGCGAGCCACCGCCGGATCGTGCGCCATCGCGTGAGCGTGGCGACAGCCACGATGCCGTCGCCGGCGCGCAAGCCGGAGTCGAGAAAGCGCCTGACGGGCTCCAGCAGCGAGTCGTCATCGTGGTAAAGCTGGGCGATGTGATCGCCGTGTCCGGGCTGCTCGAGCAGCCGCTGCCAGCGCGAGATGCTGGCGGCTGCCGCCGCTTCCAGCGAACCTGGAAAGGCGCCGGCGTTTTCCAAGGGATTCGCCTCCGCCCCCTACCAGGCAGACGCTAGCACCGCACCGGGCATATTTCTGTCGTGCGATGTAGAAGGGGGTGTAGTCGAAATTCGACAAAGCCAATTGCTTTCCCCGAGCTTTTGGGGTCAAAATCTTTTCCCCCCGTTTGCCCTCACCCGGAGATAGAAGCCATGGTCAGCCTCACCGTCAACGGCAAGACCCGGAAAGTGGACGCCGACCCGAGCACGCCTTTGCTCTGGGTCCTGCGCGACAACCTAGGCATGACAGGCACCAAGTTCGGCTGCGGCATGCAGCTCTGCGGCGCCTGCACCGTGCACCTCGACGGCAAGCCGGTGCGCTCGTGCGGCACGCCGCTGTCGGCCGCCGCGGGCAGGAAGATCACCACGATCGAAGCGATCGGCAACACCGCGGCCGGCAAGAAAGTGCAGGCGGCGTGGCGGGAGCTCGACGTGCCGCAGTGCGGCTACTGCCAGTCCGGGCAGATCATGAGCGCTACGGCGCTGCTTGCGAGCAAGCCGAAGCCCACCGACGCCGACATCGATGCCGCGATGGACGGCAACATCTGCCGCTGCGGCACTTATCCGCGCATCCGCGCAGCGATTCACAAAGCCGCCGGCTCGAAGGAGGCCTGATCATGACCACGCGCCGCGAGTTTCTGAAATCCAGTGCAGTAATCAGGGGCGGTCTGGTCAGCGGAGTTTCCCTGCCGGTAAGCCAGCTTGCCTACGCCGCAGGCTCGCCTGCGGCGGTCAATGCGTGGGTGCGGATCGCGCCCGACAACACGATCACCATCCTGTGCGCGCGCTCCGAGATGGGGCAGGGCGTGGTGATGGCGCTGCCGACGCTCGTCGCCGAGGAGCTGGAAGTGGACCTGAACAAGATCAAGGTCGACTTCGCGCCGCCGGGCGAGGTGTACATCAACGGCATGCTGGGCGGCCAGATCACCGGCGGCTCGACCTCGGTGCGCGACGGCTGGGAGAAGCTGCGCATCGCGGGCGCGCAGGCGCGCATCATGCTGGTCCAGGCCGCGGCGCAGAAGTGGAACGTGGATCCCGCTGCTTGCAAGGCCCAGAATGGATTTGTCGTCTTTAAAGATAAAAAAACCTCTTATGGGAGCGTGGCCAATGCGGCCTCCAAGCTCACGCCGCCCAAGGAAGTGAAGCTCAAGGACCCGAAGCAGTTCAAGTACGTCGGCAAGCCGCTGAAGCGCCTCGACACCTACGGCAAGACCAACGGCTCGACGGTGTTCGGCATCGACGTCAAGCTCCCCGGCATGCTGTACGCGTCGCTCGCGCAATGCCCCGTCATCGGCGGCAAGGTGGTGAGCTACGACGGAACGAAGGCCGCGTCCATGCCCGGCGTGAAGAACGTCGTGCAGATCAGCGACGGCGTCGCGGTGGTGGCGGACAGCTGGTGGCGGGCGAAGACCGCGCGCGACGCGCTGACCATCCAGTGGGACGAGGGCCCGAACAAGTCGCTCAGCTCGGCCTCGGTGTCGCAGGGGCTCGCGCAAGCGATGTCCAACAAGGCGGCGTCGATCAGGCAGGAAGGCAACGTCGAGCAGGCGATGAGCGGCGCGGCGAAGAAGCTGGAAGCGACCTACGAGCTGCCGTTCCTCTCGCACTCGCCGATGGAACCGATGAACTTCACCGCCGACGTGCGCAAGGACTCGGCGGTCCTGATCGGCTCGATCCAGTTCCAGCAGCTGGCGATGGGCGTGGCCTCGCAGATCACGGGCCTCAAGCCCGAGCAGATCACGATCAAGACCACCTTCCTCGGCGGCGGCTTCGGCCGGCGCATCGACATCGACTACATGGCGCAGGCCGTGGAGCTGTCGAAGGCGATCGGCGCGCCGGTGAAGCTGGTATGGACGCGCGAAGACGACATGACGCACGACTTCTACCGTCCGGCGAGCCTGCACCAGATGGCCGGCGCGCTCGACGCGCAGGGCAAGCCGGTGGCGTTCAGCCTCAAGATGAGCTCGCCCTCGGTGACCACGCGCATGTTCCCGCCGCTGGTGAAGGACGGCGTCGATCCGCTGATGACCGAGGCGATCCTGGTGCCCTACGACATCGCCAACCAGTCGCGCTCCTGGAGAAGCAGCCGCGGTTCGCCAACGTGCTCAAGCTCGCGGCCGAGAAAGCGGGCTGGGGCAAGCCGCTTGCCGCGGGCCGCGCGCGCGGCATCGGCCTGATGGAGGGCTACGACACCTACATGGCGCAGGTGGCCGAGGTGTCGGTGAAGGACGGCGTGCCCAGGCTGCACCGCGTGGTCGTGGCGGTCGATCTGGGCAGGATGGTCAATCCGAACATCGTGCAGCAGCAGCTCGAGAGCAACGTGGTCTTCGGGCTGCAGGCCGCGCTGTACGGCAACATCACGCTGGAGAACGGGCGCGTGCAGCAGACCAACTTCCACCAGTACAAGCTGCCGCGCATGTCCGAGACGCCGAAGATCGAGATGCACATCGTGCAGAGCACCGAGAAGCCCGGCGGCATCGGCGAGCCGGGCATGGCGCTGCTCGGGCCGACGATGGCCAACGCGATCTACGCCCTCACCGGCAAGCGGCTTCGCAAGATGCCGTTCACGCTGTCTGCCTAGCGACCAGCTTCAGCCTCAGCAAAAAACCCGCTTCGGCGGGTTTTTTGTTTTGGCTTTTGTTTTATTGATAAAAACCCCCACCGCCTTTTCGCAAGACTACGACCGCGAAAAACGCTGGTCCGACCAGATCGTCAAGAGCCTCATGGTCGGCGACGCGGTCTGGCTGGAGCAGAAGAATCACCATCGCTTTCTTGGCTTGTTCATAAATGTGGAAAAATCCAAAGGCGCCGTCATCGTCGCCCACGGCCGCGGCTGGAGCCCCGACTTCGAGCTCTACGGCACGCTGCGCACCCGCCTCGCCGAGATGGGCTACACCACGCTCTCGATCCAGCTCCCGGTCCTTCCCAGCACCGCCATCCTCGGCCTCTACGTCCCGCTCTACCCCGACGCCCGCGAGCGCTTCCAGCTCGCGGTCGATTTCCTGAAAAGCAAAGGCCACAAGGACATCGCCATCGTCTCCCACAGCCTCGGCGCAACGATGGCCAACCAGTACCTGATCCGCACCGACGACACCGCGGTCAAAGCCTGGGTCTTCATCGGCATCCTGCAGGGCCTGGAGGAGATGTACCGCATCAAGATCCCGGTGCTCGACATCTACGGCAGCAACGACTGGACCGTCACCATGTACGGCGGCCCCGAGCGCCTGGCACAGATCCGCAAGAACCCGGCTTCAGCCCAGATCGTCGTGCCGAAGGCGACGCACTTCTTCGAAGGCCGCGAGGAAGAGCTGCTGAAGCACGTCGCCGGTTTTCTCGACAAGGCAAATTTGCGGACAACAAGATAAGCACGCCCGCGCTCTTCCTGCCTAGAATCGTCCGGAGGAGGGCGCGGCCACCATGATTGCAAGGGCGATTGCAGCGGTCTTTGGCGTCATTGTTTTTCTGGCCGGTTGCTCCCAGACCGCCCCTTTCCGGACATCGGTGACGACCTCCATTAGTAGTGCCTGCGAAAGCCAGTACGAATCTGCTCGCCGCGAGCATCGCGTCATCGATGAGCATCTTTCCGACCTCCAAAACAAGTGCTTTGAATCGTTTCGCGAGCATACAGGCGATTACGATCTTTTCTTTGTGGAGTTCGACGATCAGGGCTGGCTAGCTAATCGCGATCAGCTATTGGCGCTTACGAAATGTCTGAACTATCTCATTCAATCAGATCAACCCGATGGCAAACCATGTGAACCCGTTGACGACGCGATTCCGGTGTCGAATGATCGCCAGCCCCTCTCGATAATCGTATACGTCCACGGATGGCACCATTCTGCCGCCCCGAACGATCAAGACGTTAAAAATTTCCGCAAGCTGCTCCACAATGCTTCCCTGGTTGAGAGCGATCTCTGTGCGATCAAGCGCAACAAAATCCAGAACACAAGCGTCTCGAAATTGGAGAGTGCCTGCGTCGACGGCGGGCATGTCGATTTTCCATGGCAGAAGAAACGCCGGGTCGTCGGGATTTATGTCGGCTGGCGAGGTGATTCTGCGTTTCCCGGCGTGCCCTTGCTGAATTTGGGGTCTGTATGGGACCGCAAGCTAGCCGCGGAGAAGGTCGCACATGGTGCTGTGCAAGAGTTGTTCGCCATGCTGCACGATTTTTACCTGAAACATCAATGCCATCTCGCGGAGGTATTACCTGGCAACAAGAAAGCTGTCTCAGTGGGAGGACGCGGCAAAAAGAATTGCGCCGACGTACGAATGCTAACCATGGGGCATAGCTTCGGCGGCCTAGTAACCTATCGGGCGCTTACGACCCGCCTCATGACCGGTGTCGCGGAAACGTTTCGCCAGAACCAATCGTCGAAAGACTTACCTTACGCCTACAGCTTCGGGGACCTGACGGTGCTGGTAAATCCGGCGTTTGAAGGGACCCGGTTTGAGCCCTTGGCGGAGGCCGCTTTGAATCGCAAGTACCAATCGGGCGACGAGCACGAGGCGCATCGTACCGCGCAACTTCCGATCCTTATCGTAGCGACTTCCGAGGGGGACTGGGTTACGCATTGGACGTTCCCCATATTCCGCTTCTTCACCACTCTTTTTGAGTCCACCCGCGATCAGACCCAGAACAGCGCCAATCTAAATACGGTTGGATGGACCGATCGGTACCAGACTCATAAGCTGTCATGTGGTGACGGGCCCAGTCTTTGCGCAAACCCACCAGCGAAAACGTTTGAGGAAATCCCCCCGAAGGCGTTAATGGAAGCCATCAACGAGGAACGAGCATGGTATGAGGCTAAGCGTCACGACTCATGTCTCAGAGTATTCAATAACAAATCCCTGGACCTGGCCGACGGCCTCAGGCTGACGAAGGTGGAACCCGACCCCGCACGGCCTGATAGGCCGGAATACATGCCGCTCTGGGTGGTGCAAGCCGATGCCAACATAATTCACGACCACAATGATTTTCTTAGCTGGAATTTCACGAATTTTTTGCGGCAAATTTACTACGTGATCTTGGGCGAGGAAGATGCGGTGATGGTGCGTGTCTTGGACGACTCACCAAAAAGTGACAAGCCAAGTATTTTAGATTGTCTCTCAGGTTAGTCCATGCGGGCGCGGAACAGCGGGCAGGGATTGACCGTGCAGGCGATCGCCGGCACGTACGTGGTGCTGATCGGCATGGACATGAAGCAGGAGGACTGCGACGGCCACCTCGGCTTCGCGATCCACCGCACCGACCACCAGGGCGAGAAGGCCGTCTGGATGGAGGGCATGAAGAGCTTCGAGGAGACCGACCCGGGATTTCCGCCCGGCGGCAAATACCCGACCAACGAGCAGCCGATCCAGGGCTTCACCTGGTCCGACTTCACCGCCAAGCCGGGCCGGCGCTACACCTACCGCGTGCAGGCGCTGCGCGGCTCGCCGAAGAAGCTCGAGCCTTACAAGACCTGCTCGGTCGAGGTCACGACCGAGATCGAGAACGGCAGCGGCCACAACGTTTTCTTCAACCGGGGCGCCGCGGCCTCGCAGGAGTACGCGCGGCGCTTCGGCGCCAAGCCGCCCGACGAGAAGAACCCGAAGGACCCGCGCTGGGCCTGGCTCTCGCGCGGCGCGATGGAGGCGATCGAGGGCTTCGTCGCCCAGGCGCGCGACGGCTCGTTCGGCCTGCGGGTCTCGGCGTACGAGTTCCGGCTCGACCTGTTCGCCGATGCGCTCGCCAAGGCGAAGGGGCGCATGGCCGACGTGCAGATTCTCTACGACGGCAACCCCAACCCGCCGGACAAGCACGGCAAGGTCTTTCCCCGCGACGACAACCGGCAGACGGCGAAAAATTCGGGCATCAAGGCGCTATGCACCGAGCGCGTGACGCGCACCGGCGTGAAGACCCCGCCGATCTCGCACCACAAGTTCATGGTGCTGCTGGAGAGCGGCATGCCGGCCCAGGTGCTCACCGGCTCGACCAACTACTCGCGCGGCGGCGTGTTCGGCCAGTCGAACGTCGTCCACGTCGTGGAAGACCCGGTGATCGCGAAGCGCTACCTCGACTGCTGGAAGCTCATCCACGGCAACCCCGACTACGTCGCGCTGCGCTCCAAGCTGACCCAGTCGAACCACCTGCCGGTGGGCGAGCCGCCGGCCGGAAGCATCGCCATCTTCAGCCCGCAGCAGAACCTGGACGCGCTGGAGTGGTACGCGAAGCTCGCCGCCGGCGCCAGCGACGCGCTCTTCATGACCTTTGCCTTCGGCATCAACAAGCTCTTCAAGGACGTGTACAAGACCGGCAAGTCCAAGCTGCGCTACGCGCTGCTCGACAAGCTGCTCGGCCCGGGCGTGAAGAAGGCTCAGGTGCCGGCGGCCAAGGCGGAAATGCTCGCCCTGCGCAAGATGAAGCAGAACCGCTTCGCGGTCGGCAGCCTGATCTCGGTCAACGAGTTCGACCGCTGGGTGAAAGAGACCCTGACCGGCTTGAACGAGCACGTGCAGTACATCCACGACAAATTCATGCTCGTCGACCCGCTCGGCCCCGACCCGATCGTCGTCACCGGCTCCGCCAACTTCAGCGACGCCTCCACCACCGACAACGACGAGAACATGCTCGTCATCCGCGGCGACAAGCGCGTCGCCGACATCTACGTCGGCGAATACATGCGCCTCTGGAACCACTACGCCTTCCGCGAATGGGCCGCCTCACGCAAAAAAGGCGACCCGGCGGAACAGAAATTCAAATACCTCGACGTCAACAACCAGTGGTGGCGCCAGTACTTCGGCGACACCGACCGCTCCCGCCAGCGCGAGTATTTCTCCCACTGTAGCCTGTAGGCGCGGCTGGAATCCGTCCCAAGGGGAATCAAGAGATCACTTGTCCGCGGTCTCTCCGAGCTGTTTTTCATTCATGGCGATAGAATCCTCAGGCAGTTAGGCGGGGAGGCAGTGCTCCCCTTGGGGTCACTAGGGGGATGAATGGCGCAAATCAAGTATCAGATTTTTGTTAGCGCAACCTACGAAGATCTCAAACCCGAGAGGGAACAAGTAATCAAGGCCATCCTAGAAATGGGACACGTCCCGGTAGGGATGGAAATGTTTAGCGCTGCAGACCAGACACAATGGAAGATAATCTCTAGAACAATTGACGAGTGTGATTACTATGTAGTCATCGCCGCCCATCGCTATGGGTCAACAGAGCCGACAACAGGCTGTAGCTACACCGAAAAAGAATATGACTACGCTATAAAAAAGAAGGTGCCTACGCTGGGTTTCGTGATTGATTCGAGCTGTACTTGGTCACCAAACCTTATGGAGAAGGACGCGGTGAAGCGCACGGCCTTGGAAAAATTCAAGGAGAAAATCAAGAAGAAATATATCAGCTACTGGAAATCAACTGATGATCTCCACGCCAAGGTGACTGTGGCGCTCATAAAGGAGATCAATACCAATCCAAGAGTAGGCTGGATTCGCGCTGACCAGGCTGCCACCGCCGAAACAACCTTGGAACTGAGTCGCCTGAGCAAGGAAAACGCTGCGTTGCGCAAGCGAATAGCGGAACGCGAGACAGAGCAGGCGGATAGAGAAGAAAAAGAGAAGGAAAATGTCTTAAGGATTTTAAAAGCAAACAAAGATCACATTGAATTTTGGTATGACGAAGACGAAGGTTGGAAAGACAGGATGGACGTGAGCTTGGAGCGAATCTTCAATATCCTAGCGCCCCAGCTGCTAATAGAAAAATCGGTGGAAGATACTGCTAGATACCTTGGAATGATGCTGAATTGGGAGAAGAAAGAAAAACTACGAACCCCGTGGGCTATTCCCAGCAATACGACCAAACGGTTGTTTTCTGACTTTGCTGCGCTCGGTCTTGTTGAACCTTCGACAAAAAGACACCTTACGGCAGATAAGCACGAATACTGGTCACTAACGCCCAAAGGGCGGGAAATTCTCGCTGACGTTCGGAGAAAGAGATTGGAAGCTGGACTCAGCGCGACCGAGCCCCTTCCGCCGGGGGCAGACTCGGCTAAGTTGGAAACGCCGAAGACGAAAAGCAAGTAGCTGTTGTCACCAAACTAGTACAAAGTGCAGCGGACTGCGGCGTAGCAGCTAGCGCTCTTCAGTTCTTTGCGGAAGGGTGATGCCGTGCGGGATTTCTTCGCGGGGGACGGGAGGGGCTTCGTTGGTGCGGGGAGGCGTGCCCTTCTTGGGGCGCCCGGGGCGGTAGGTGGACTGGAAGGGGACGAGCGGGGGGATGATGGGCGGCTTTTCGAGGAACAGGCAATCGGATTCGCTCGGCAGGCTGGCGGTGACGCCGATGCGCTTGCCGGCGAGGAATACGGTGTAGCGCAGCATGTGCGCGGAGTAGGGGATCGGCGTGGCGACGATGTCGTACTTGCCGACCGAGAATTTCCTGCCGACTACGGTAGGTATGGTCATTCGAAGGTGTTCACGAGGACGCGTTTCGATTGGGTCCAGGTGGCCCAGTATTCTTCGCCGCGCTTTTCGACGCGCAGGGTGAGGACGTGCTCGGCATCGACGCGGTCCGCGCTGGTCCCGTTGTCCTTGGGCGCCGCACCAGCAGCGCGCTTGCCGTAGGTCAGCAACCCTTCTGCGGTGCCGCGCTCGAGCGCGGCTCGGCAATGCTCCAGGCGTTCCTTGCCGCCGGGCTTGTCGGACCAGGGCCGCGACTCGGCCGTGTTGGGCCCCCACAGCAGGCAGCTGTTCTCGCCTTCGGCTTTCTGAACTTCTTCGGCGCGGACCGTCAGCACCACGGCGCCGTCGGTCTTGATGCCGCCGCGGCTCCAGACCCGGTTGCGCAGGGTGACGCCGTGCATCTCGAACGCCTTGCTCCGCGTGACGAGCCGGCGCGCTTCGCCCGGCTCGCGGACCCGGCGCGCCACGGCGTGGCCGCGCGGGCGCGCGTCGAGCAGCTCGTTGCACAGCGCCGCGACTTCGGGCTCTTTCAGGCGCTCCGCGTTCACGAGCAGCGCTCGCAGCTCGGGCGTGGTCAGCTTGTCGATCTGTTCCTTGCTCCATTTCGCGACCCGGCCCCGGGCCTCGATGCCGCGCGTGCGTGGCATTTCTTTCATGAAATCGAACTCCATCCGAAAAACAAAGAGCCCGGAAATCCCGGGCTCTGATCAGCTGCCTGCGTCAAACCGGCTTGATGTTGGCGGCGCGGGGGCCCTTGGGGCCTTCCTCGACGTCGAACTGCACCTTGTCGTTTTCCTTCAGCGATTTGAAGCCGCCGGCCTGGATGGACGAGAAGTGCGCGAAAAGATCCTTGCTGCCGTCGTCGGGGGTGATGAAGCCGAAGCCCTTGGCGTCGTTGAACCACTTTACGGTACCCGTGCTCATGTACGTTTCCTTGAGGTGAGTGAGAGAAGGCGAATAGCCCTGCGGAACGTCAAGGAAGGGAAAACCACCAGGTGAGCACAGCGCGAACCGCTACAGCCTAACCAGCCGTTTCACTGCTTGAGAGTCCTGCACCACCGTTATACAGGTGTTAGGGCTCCCAGTCCAATCGAATCAACGCGCTAGGGCATCCCCGGAGCCGGGTTTCTGGGTGAAGTCCAGGCTGTCCTCGCCGCTGTGATCGGTCAGGATGTGCTTGTGCGTGAGGTACAGGTGCTCGAGGCGCGCGCCGTAGCCTTCGGCGTCCAGGCTGGCCTCGCGCCAGGGGCTGAGCACCGAGGCCGGCTTGCCGCGCAGGTAGCTGTTCCAGGCGCGCTGCACGTTGGTCGCGATCAGCCGGCTGTCCTTCTTCTGCAGCAGCACGTCGGCAAGCTCGCTGAAGATCCGCACCGCCGGGTACTGCGCCAGCTGGATGTCCACCAGGAATCCGACGGCGAGGTTGAACGCGGCCTGGGTGCAGTCGTCGCTCATCCAGCTCAGGAGAACGTTGTGCACGCCGGTGCGCATGAGCTGCCCGCGGCGCACCGCGGTTTCCACGCTCGCGCCGCCGTATGCGAGCCGCTGGCGGATCCCCTCCCAGCGCGGCAGCGTGCAGAGCACGACGATGCCGTCGCCCGCGCGCAGGCCGGAGTCGATGAAACGCGCGACCGACTCCACGAGGAAGGCGTCTTTCCGGTAAACCAGGGCAATATGATCGCTGCGGCCTGGCTGCTCCAGCAGGGCCGCCTGCCACCGCGGGCCCGTTGCAGGCCCGCTTACAGCGAATTGTGACGAACCCATAAGGGCCTTAGCGTCTCCTAACAGGATGCGCCTCTGCCCCCCTACAACCGTACAAGTTACCACCTAAGGCGCGCGTCGGCGAATGCCCGATGTCGCCGTTCCCGACGGCGTGTCGTAGCCGAAAGAGCTACAGGCAGCTAGGATTTCTTCGGCGCCGGGTGAATGTTGTCCACCCAATGCACTTCCTCGGGCTTCTCGACGACCGGAATGTCGAGGTTGACCACCACCGGCTCCTGGCCGCTGCGGCAAAGCACGCAGGAGAGCGCCTCGGTGTCGCTGGCGTTGATTTCCTGGTGCGGGACGTAGGGCGGGACGTAGATGAAGTCGCCCGGGCCGGCCTCGGCGACGAACTCGAGCCGCTCGCCCCAGCGCATGCGGGCCTTGCCGCCGACGACGTAGATGACGCTCTCGACCGGGCCGTGGTGGTGGGCGCCGGTCTTGGCCTTGGGGTGGATGACGACGGTGCCGGCCCAGAGCTTCTCGGCGCCGGTGCGGGCATGGGTGATGGCGGCGGCGCGGTTCATGCCCGGGGTCTGGGCGGTGTTGAGGTCGAGCTCGCCCGAATGGACGACGCGCACGCCGTCGAGCTTCCACTTCGCAGCGATTTTTTCGGCCATGTTCGCGCTGACCCGGTACTTCTCTTAACATAGCCGGGGTGGGAGCCTTGTACAAGAGCACCTGCATTGCGATCGCCGCCGCCGGCCTCGCGGCCTGCGCAGGCCAGGCGCCGAAACCCGCCGCGGACGCGCCCGCCAATCCCACGGCCGTGTTCGAGAGGCAGATCACCAGCAGCGGCATCCTCGGCTTCCAGCCCTTCGAGATCAGCGAGAAGGGCTACGTGCGCGCCAACATGCGCCGCGACGAGCACAGCATGAAAGGCACGGGCTTCCCCGGGGCCCTGCTAGGCGTGTTCACCGGCGAAGGCGACACCAGCATCGCGCGCCTAGACCGCAACGTGCGCTGGACGATCGACCACGACAGGCGGGAATACACGGAATGCCCGGTGCACGGCTGCCCGTCGCACCCGGGCGGGGCAAGGCAGAAGCCTGCGCCGCACAGGGAGGAGCCCAGGCAGGAGGCGGAGAAGGGCTGCGTGATGCGGATCGCGAGCAACAAGTTCGACGTCAAGCCCACCGGGCAAAAGCGCGTGCTGAACGGCTTCAGCACGGACCAGTACGCCGCCGCCTGGGTGGTGAGCCTGCGCGACGGCGCGCAGCGCACGACGACCAGCACGCTCAGCTTCGATGTCTGGACCTCGCCGCAGACGCCGGAGATGCGCGACGCGTTCAGCGTCGAGTGGGCCTTCAGCCGGGCCTACCTCGCGAAGGCGCCGAGCGGCCGCGCCATTCCCCCCGCGAGCTCGGCGGCCGACCGCGTGCGGCTGATGCCGCCGGAAGTGACGCAGATGATGCTCGGCTATCTCTCGAGCCTGAGTCCGAGGGACCGCGCCGCCTTCGCGGATATCGGCCGGCGGCTCTCGCGGATCCGGGGGCAGCCGGTCTCGACCAAGATCGAATGGCGCCTCGCCGGCGACGCCTGCGCGCCGAAGGAAAAGAAGGGTGCAACGCGCGAGGCGCCGCTCCTTTCGGTCGCCATCGAGCTGAAGTCGCTCAAGGTCGAGCCGGTCCGCGACAGCCTCTTCGCCCTGCCGGCGAATTACAAGCTTGCCAAAACTCCATAGGAAGCCCATGAAATCCAGCCTCGTTGCCATTGCGTTTGCGCTCACCTGCGGCGAGCGCGTCGAGCGGGATCGCGCCCAGATCAGGGCCACCAGGCAGAGGCTGCAAACGAACATCGACAAGGTGAAGGACGCCCAGAAGAAGGAAGCCGAGGCGAAGAAGCCCCTGAAGCCGCGGCCCCCCGTGCCGGAGGCGAAATGATCGGGGACTGGAAGCTCTGCATCGCAGCGCTGGGCATTGCCTCGAGCGCTGCCTGGGCGCAGGCGCCCGTCGAGCGCGGGCGTTATCTGGTCGAGGGAATTCTCACCTGCGGCAACTGCCACTCGCCCAGGGGACCCGGCGGCGTGCTCGATGCGGCGAGGCTTTATTCGGGCGGGCCGCAAACCTGGGACACGCCCGCCTACACGGTGAAGGGCTCGAACATCACGCCCGACCGGGAGACCGGGATCGGCGGCTGGAGCGCCGACGGCGTCAAGCGCGCGGTCCGCGACGGCAAGCGGCCGGACGGCCGGCAGCTCGCACCGCAGATGCCCTACGCGTTCTACAAGATTTTCACCGGCGCCGACCTCGATGCCGTCGCCGCGTACCTGCTTTCGCTGCCCGCGGTCGCGAACAAGGTGCCCGCACCTGTGTACAAGGGACCGGCAATGCACGTCGAGATTCCGCCCGGCGCGGAGAAACCGATGCCGGAAAGCGCCATGAAAGACCCGGTGAAGCGCGGCTTCTATCTCGTCACCATCGGCCATTGCATGGAGTGCCACACGCCGGCGGTGAACGAGCGCCGGGACTACAGCGGCGCCCAGGGCAAGGGCGGCGAGGTGTTCAAGGGGCCCTTCGGCGTCTCGGTATCGCGCAACATCACCTCGCACAAGGAGAAGGGCATCGGCGCCTGGAGCGACGCGGAGGTGAAGCGCGCGATCACGCAGGGCGTGCGCAGGGACGGCAGCAAGCTGCTGCCGCCGATGGGCTTCGCCTGGTACGCGCGCATGACGGCAGCGGATCTCGACGCGGTGGTCGCCTACCTGCGCACCGTGCCCGCGAGAGATTGAGCGGCTATTCGGCCTTGAGGCCGAGCGCCTTGATCAGCTCGCCCTTATAGCGGTAGTCCTCGCGCGTGCGCGCAGCGAACGCCGCACTGCCGAGGTAGATCACCGGCTGGTGCATGCGTTGCGCGCCGGCGCGGAACGATTCGGACTGCACCGCCTGCTCGCAGGCGCGCTCGAGCGTCGCGAGGATCGCGGACGGCGTCCCCTTCGGCGCGAACAATCCGTTCAGCCCCGGCGGCATCGACGGCATGTTGAGCTCGGCGAAGGTGGGCGCGTCGGGAAACGACGGATGGCGCCGGTCGGCGAACACCGCCAGCACGCGCAGCTTCTGGCCAACGACCACCGCGACCGAAGGCGCGCCGAAATCGAGGCGCCCGGCGATCACGTCCGGCAGCGCCGCCGTCTCGCCGCGGTAGGGCACCGAGACCACGTCGAGGCCGAGGCGATACGCGAGGTTGGAGACCGACAGATGCGGCACGGTGCCGTTGCCGGAATGCCCGTACTGGAGCTTTCCCGGATTGGCGCGCGCGGCGGCGATGAGATCGTCCATGGTGCGGAACGGCGACTCGGGCCGCACCGAGACGGTGAACACGTTCTCGAACGACTGGCAGATGTACTCGAAGGAGTCGACGCCGTACTTGATGTCCTTCATCAGATGCGGCCCCATCGCGATCGGCGTGGTCGGGCCGGCGCCGAGCGTGTAGCCGTCGGGCTTCGAGGCGGCGAGCTGGCCGAAGCCGACGCTGCCGGAGGCGCCGTCTCGGTTGAGCACCACGAACGACTGGCCGAGCAGCGCCGACATCGCCGCCAGCAGGTGGCGCGCCATCACGTCGACGCTGCCGCCGGGCTGAAAGGCGATGATCACCTGCACCGGCCGCGCGGGATACGCGCCCTGCGCGCAGGCCGCGCCGGCGGCGATAAACTGCAGCAGCAAGACGAGGAGGCGAAAGACATGGATGATCACGCACCCATTGTAAGCCGCAGGGAGTTTCTCCTCGGTGCAGCCGCCGTAGCCCTGTCCGGCCTTCCGCTCGAAGGAGTTTCACAGGACGCGAAGCGCACCCGCCTCATCCTGCTCGGGACCAAGGGCGGGCCGCGGGTGGGCACCACCGCGAAGAATCCCTCGACCCTCGTCATCGTCAACGGCGTGCCCTACGTCGTGGACTGCGGCAACGGCGTTTCCCAGCAGTTGGTCGCAGCCGGCGTGCCGCTCAACCGCCTGCGCTACATCCTCCTCACGCACCACCACTCCGACCACATGCTCGAGTTCGGGCCGCTGGTCTACAACGCCTGGGCCAGCGGCCTGCTGGGCCGCGTCGACGCCTACGGCCCGCCGGGCACCGCGAAGATGCTGCGCGACTTCTTCGACTACATCAAATTCGACATCGAGACCCGCATCGAGGACGAAGGCCGGCCCGACCTGCGCAAGATGGCCGGCGCGCACGACTTCGACAGGCCCGGCGTCGTGCTGCAGAACGACGACGTGAAGATCAGCGCCGCGCTGGTGCGCCACCCGCCGATCAGGCAGGCCTACGCTTACCGCTTCGACGCGAAAGACCGCTCGATCGTGATCTCAGGCGACACCACGTACGCGCCCGAGCTCGCCGAGTTCGCGAAGGGCGCCGACGTGCTGGTGCACGAGATCATGCACCTCGGCGGGCTCGATACCCTGCTCAAGCGCAATCCCAATGCCGCGACCTTGCGCGAGCACCTGCTCGCGAGCCATACCGTCCCCGAGGACGTGGGAAAGGTCGCTGCCGCGGCGGGGGTCAAGACGCTGGTGCTGAGCCACCTCGTTCCGGGGGACGATCCGACTATCACCGACGAGCAGTGGACCGAAGGCGTGCGCAAGCATTACTCCGGCCGCATCGTCGTCGGCAAGGACCTGATGGAAATCCCGGGCTGAACTTACTCGGCCTTGATGCCGGCGTCCTTGATGACCTTGCCCCACTTCGCGACCTCGGAGCGCACGAAGGCCGCGAACTCCCCGGGCTTCTCGCCGCCCGCCACGGTGCCGAGCCTGAGCGCGTCGTCCTGGATTTCCTTGTTGCGCAGCGCGCCGGCGATGTCGCGATGCAGGCGCTCGATGACCGGCGCCGGCGTGCCCGCCGGCACGAAGATGCCGTTCCATCCCAGCCCCTCGATCGGCATGCCGGCCTCGGCCATGGTCGGCACCTCGGACAGGATCGCGAGCCGCTCCTTCGCGGCGATCGCGATGCCGCGCAGCCTGCCAGCGCGCACGTGGTCGCGGATCACGACCGGCGAGAGAAAGGCGGTGCTGACGTGGCCGCCGGTCAGGTCGGGCAGCTCGGCGCCGATCGCCTTGTAGGGGATCTCGCGCACCTGGATGCCCGCGGTCAGCTTGAGGAGCTCGCCGACCATCTGCGTGATCGCGCCGGTGCCGCCGGAAGCGTAGGTGAGCGAATTGGGCTTCGCCTTGGCGAGCGCGACGTATTCCTTCAGCGTGTTCGCCCCGACCGAGGGACAGCGTGTAGCCGTCGGGCGCGGAGCGCGCCGCCTCGCGCGCGCCGATCATGCTGTTCGCCCCCGGCCTGTTCTCCACGATCACCGGCTGGCCGAGCGCCTCGGCGAGCTTGGGCGCGACGCGCCGCGCATTGACGTCGACCGCGCTCCCCGGGCCGGTGGGCACGATCCAGCGCAGCGGTTTCGCCGGCCAGGTTTGCGCATTGACGGTGCCCGCCCATACCAGCGCTGCAATCAAGATGGCTTTCATATTCATTTTTGAATTAAAAAATCGATGAGAATGCGATTAAACCCTTCGGGGTTCTGAATATTGGCGATGTGCGCGGCATCGGGAACCGACACATGCCGCGCGCCCCGCACCTTCGCCGCGAGCCCCGCCATGAGCGGCGGCGGGCCGCCGCGATGGTCGTCCGCACCGCTGACATACAGGGCGCGCGCCCGGATTTTCGGCAGGCGCTCCTCCAGCGCGAGGCCCAGGAACGCCCCGGCGCAGCCGAGATAGCCCTGCACGCTGGTGCGCCGGATCATCTTGCGCACGCCGTCCATCGCTGCGGGATTCGCCTTGCGGAACGGCTCGGGGAACCAGCGCTCGAGCGTCGGCTCGACGATCGGCTCGATCCCCTTCGCCGTGACGGTGGCGATGAGCTCGCGCCACAAGGCGGCGAACTCGGGAACCATCTGCGCCCGGCAGCAGCAGGGCACGAGGCGATCGACGCGGCCGGGATGCTCGATCGCGGCCGCCTGGGCGACGGCGCCTCCCAGCCCCAGCCCGACGAGGTGGCTCGAGCGGATGTCGAGCGCGTCCCACAGCAGGACCAGGTCGCTCACCAGCGAGCCGATCGTGACCTCGCCCGCGCTCGGCGAGGTCCCGCCCTGGCCGGGCAGGTCGTAGCGCAGGACGCGGAAGGCGCGCGCCAGCGCCGGGAGCTGCCCATCCCACATGGAATAGTCGTTGGCGATGCCGGTGACGAAGGTCACCCAGGGCCCGCCTGCGCCGTCGACGCTGTAGCTGACTTGGGCGCGTTCGCTCATCCCTCTAATAATAGCCGGTGGATCGCATTACACTCCCGAAAGCAACGGAGGAGCCATGACCGAACAGGCGATTGCGGATCCGGTAACGCAGCTGGAGATCGACCAGCGCGTTTTCGACCTCTACGACGAGTACTGCCACGGCCGCATCGACCGGCGCGAGTTCCTGATGCGCGCAGCCGCCCTCGTGGCCGGCGGGCTGGCGATGGCGCAGGCGCTGCTGCCGCGCTACGCGCAGGCGCAGACGGTCTCCTTCACCGACACGCGGATCAAGCCCGAGTACGTGAACTACCCGTCGCCGGGCGGCAACTCGGGGACGATGCGCGCCTACCTCGTGGCGCCGGCGGGCAAGGGCCCGTTCCCGGCGGTGCTGGTGGTCCACGAGAACCGCGGGCTCAACCCGTACGTCGAGGACGTGGCGCGCCGCGCTGCCGTGGAAGGCTTCCTCGCCCTCGCACCGGACGGCTTATCGCCGGTTGGCGGCTACCCGGGCAACGACGACGACGGCCGCCAGCTGCAGGCGAGCCTCAACCAGGAGAAGCTGCGCGCCGACCTGCTGAACGGCGCGCGCTTCGTCAAGGCGCACAAGCTTTCGAGCGGCAAGCTCGGCACGACCGGCTTTTGCTACGGCGGCGGCGTGGTCAACTTCCTCGCGACCGCGATGGGCGCCGACCTGCAGGCGGGCGCGCCGTACTACGGCGCGGCGCCCGAGACCGTGGCGGTGCCGAAGATCAAGGCGCCGCTGCTGATCCACTACGCCGAGAGCGACGAGCGCATCAACGCGATGTGGCCGGCGTACGAAGCTGCGCTGAAGGCCGGCAAGGTCTCTTTCGAGATGCACCGGTATCCCGGTACCCAGCACGGCTTCCACAACAACTCGACGCCGCGCTACGTCGAGGCGGCGGCCAAGCTGTCGTGGGAGCGGACGGTCGCGTTCTTCAAGAAGCATCTCGCCTGAGGCGCCGATGAAGCCGATCCTCCTCGCGATCGCGCTGTCGCTGGCCTGCGGCGGCGCGTTCGCTCAAACCAGGGCCGTCGAAGCCGACAAGCAGCAAATCCAGAAGGACAAGCAGAAGCTGCGCGCCGAGCGCGTCAAGGCCAGGGAGGCCAAGAGGAAACTGAAGCGCGACAAGCAGAAACTGCGGGCCGACCAGGAGAAAGCGGAAGGCGCGAAGAAATAAGCGCCGCGCGCGGGCTCACTGCTTGGTGCGGATGAGGGCGGCTTCCACCGCCTCGAGCGGCACCACGGCGTCGAAGAACTCGCGCCCGCCGAGCGCGCCGAGCACGACCAGCTTCGAGGTGGCTTCGCGCACCGTGCCGGTCAGCTCCTGGCCGCTGCGCAGGCGCACGGTGACGCGCTTGCCTTTCTGCGCCGCGAGGACCGACTGGATAGTGTCGCTCGCGGAGACGGCGACGTCCTGGGCGAGCGCCGGCGAAGCGAGCGCGAGGCAGGCAAGGATGACGGGCAGGGTGCGCATCGGGTAGTCCTCGGTTGTGGGTGGCTATACTTATCTTATGGCAATTGGGGGAAAAAGCGGCGGCCTGAAGCGGGCCGCGCCGAAAAAGCGCCCGCGCAAGGCCAAGGCGGGGAGCCGCGGCCTCACGCCGCAGGAATCGGTCGTCGAACAGCCCGATGCCTTCGAAAAAGAAACCCAGGACCGGATCGGCCGCGAAGGCGGCGTGGTGCTGGCCGCGTACCGGGATCCGCTCGGCAGGAATTCCCTTATCGTCGCCGTGCTGCCGCTCGACAAGGTCGAGCCGACGCCGTTCCAGCGCGACGTCTCGGACATGCACCACAAGCGGCTCGCGGACGTGCTGGACAAGACCGGCTACTTCCTCGATCCGATCATCGCCATCACCGCGCCGCAGAAGGGCTTCTGGACGCCCAACGGCGGCCACCGCCTGGCGGCAATGAAGCGCCTCGGCGCGCGTTCTATCACCGCGCTGGTGGTGCCGAAGCGCGAGCTCGCCTGGGAGATCCTCGCGCTCAACACCGAGAAGGCGCACAACCTCAGGGACAAGTCCCTGGAGGTCATCCGCATCTACCGCGGCTTGATCGAAGAGGACTCCGGCCGGCCCGAATCGAAGTTCTCCTACTACCTGGAAGAAGCCTCGTTCGTGACGATCGGGCTTTGCTACGAGAAGAACCCGCGCTTCAGCGGCTCGGTGTA
>WNFI01423975.1_pt1 | contig 23583 bp, 20 predicted proteins | sample 5400471 | NCBI WGS metagenome assembly WNFI01 (sample SAMN13153348, study PRJNA577476) | soil metagenome | isolation source: 100 cm saprolite on Douglas fir-dominated hillslope | place: USA:California | collected 2013-09-17
GCGCTTCGACCATCCGCCGGCCTTGGCATCGAGATACGCCTGGTCCATGTAGGCGAGGCTCGGCGCCATGATGATGCCGGAGGTGTGATGCTCGGCGAGGGAGCGGCCCGGCAGCACGGTGAAGTCGGGCAACTCCGAGAGCGCAACGTTCATTCGGAACGTTCCGGATCCGCAGCGCCAGCGAGCGATGCGCTCGCGAAAATCCTGCGGAAGGGCCAAAGGATCGATGAGCGACCCGTACAAGAGCTTCGGATTCAAGTTAGATACGACGCTGCGAGCCCGGATCGCCTCGCCTTTCTCGGTGACCACACCCACTGCGCGGCCGGCTTCGACCAGCACTTCGCGTACCGGGCTTGCCACCCGGATCTCCACGCCGCGCTCGGCCGCCGCTTTGGCCATTGCCTGGCTGATCGCGCCCATGCCGCCGATCGCATGTCCCCAGGCGCCTTTCTTGCCATTGACCTCGCCGAACACATGGTGCAGCAGTACATAGCCGGAGCCGGCCGAATAGGGACTCGCGTAGTTGCCGACGATGCCGTCGAAACCGTACGCCGCCTTGATCGGCGCGCTCTCGAACCAGGCATCCAAGTAGTCCCCCGCGGATTTGACGAAGAGATCGAGGAGTTCACGGCGCATGGGCATGTCGAGCTTGGCGATGCGTTTGCCCAAGCGCGCGCTGCGCAGCAATTCAGGGATCGCCGCAAGCCAACTACCGGCGGTGACATTCGGCGGCGTCTCGAGCACGAGGTCGCGCAGCACATCGGCGATCACATCGAGGCGCTCGCCGTAGGGCGTGAGCCGGGCGGCATCGCGTGCGGAGAATTTCGCGACTTCCTGTTCGGTCTTGCCGGCGCCGATCTTGAGGTATTGGTTCGCGTCCAGCGGCAGAAAGTTGGCCAGCTTGCGCTCAACCACCCGCAAGCCGTGCCGCGCCAAGTCCAGATCCCGGATGACCTTGGGATTGAGCAAGGACACGGTGTATGCCGCCACGGAATTGCGAAAGCCCGGATGAAATTCCTCGGTCACGGCCGCGCCGCCGACCACGCCGCGCCTCTCGAGCACGGTCACTTTGAGACCGGCCGCCGCCAGATAGGCCGCACAGACGAGCCCGTTGTGTCCGCCGCCGACGATGACGACATCGCGCGGCTTTGAATCAACCATGGTTCTTTCGCAGATCGTTGCGGACATGCCAGCCCGTACCGGGTGCGCAGTCGAGGCGGCTCTCCGGAATGAGTTCACGCATACGCCGCGCGAAGCTTCGCAAGCTTACCTCGGTGCGTCCCAGAGGACCCGGCGTATAACTCCGCGATCTCATGCCGGTCTGCACTCGTTCGATGAGCGCCTTGTCCTCGAGGCTCACCCGGCGATTGATGCGCCAATTGAGGTAGCGAGCCGCGCGCATCTCGCGCCGGTCATCGGGGTGCGCGTAGGCGATTTCGCGGATCAGTGTTTCCGTGGGCGAGATCGGTATCATTTGCATGAAATCGATCTGATCCGGATAAACATCGAAGGCCACGTTCGGCCACAGCTTGAAGTAGGTCCACAGCCTCTGACGATCGTCGGGCAAATGCGGCGAATTCGGCAGCACTGCCTGGTACAGGCGCTCCGACAGCTGCGAGGAGGGGACGTCGCGGAGGTATCCCCACATTTTATCGACCCAGGGTTGTGCCTCCACGCCGTAGCTCTGGCCGAACAGGCGCGTGAGGCCGGGGTGCGCCACCGTGATGTGCATGGCGTCGGAATAATTGTCCGTCACGTTCTTCCAATTCACATGACGCGTGCGCAACGTGACGCGGCCCATCGGTTGTAGTTCTTCGAGGCGATACGCCGCCAATTCGGTCTCGTACGGGGCGAGCATGTGCGCGACGCTCGGCAATCCCGGCTTCAGACGCACGAACACGAATCCCTTGTAGATCTCGGTCTCCACCGGCTTGAGCCCGTATTGATCGAGAGCGAAGTCGGCAAATTCCTTGCGGTGTGTAACGGCGGTGAGACGGCCGCCCAGGTCATAGGTCCAGGCGTGATAGGGGCACACGATTCTTCCGGCACAATGACCCGAACCGCCGTCCACCAGCCGCGCCGCGCGATGACGGCACACATTGAAGAACGCCTTCACGCCAAGGTCCTGGCCACGGATGGCAACCAAGGGTTCGCCCAGGAAATCCAGCGTGTGGTAGTCGCCGGGGTTGGGTATGTCGTTGAGGTGGCATATCACTTGCCACGAAGCGGCAAATACGCGCTCCTTCTCGGCTTCCAGGAAGTCCGCATCCCGATAGATCCACCCCGGGAGACTGAATCCTTCCAGGTGGGCGGGAATTTGCGCGGAGGAGTCGGCGTGCACCGAGCGCTTGGCGTCCATGTTCGATGACCCTTTCAAAATCTTGTTGAACGGTAGTATAACAAGAACGGGTGTTGCCCACTAGTCAGCGTCTGACTGACCAGAACGCGGAACCGGATTGTAGGTGGGGTCCTACGCTTTGCCGCGTTTCGGCGCGGCGTCGGCCTTTTTCTTCCGGGGGGTCACCAACAGCCGCGGAAAGCCGCCGTCGCACAGAGCATTGACCCAATCCTCGCAGAGAGCTATCGCCTCGCGAGGCTTGAAAACCGTACGTCCCAAGCTCAATTCCACCCAAAGCCCGTCGAGCAGCGCGGACAGCGCGATCGCGGCCGGGCGCAGTCTGAACGGCGGCGCGGCGCCTGAGTCGACGAGCTGGCCCAGCAGCGACTCCAGGACGGATCGGTACTTGCCGTAGGTGCTGAAGTGCACGGCACGTATTTCGGCCGAGTGCGCCACCATGCTCCAAAAGACCAACCAGACATTGAATATTTGTGGATCGAGGATCTCCGGAGCGAACGAAGCGCGGAAAAAATTGCTCAATCGGTCGCGCGGCGAAACCGCATGGTTTTCCGCCTGACGGCGGATCGACTCCAGCAAGGACAGCGCCAGGGTTTCATACGTTTCCGCGATGAGACCCGACTTGCTCGGAAAATGATGGTTGATCAGGCCGATGGACACGCCGGCCGCGGCGCTGATACGGCGCACCGACACGCCTTCATGGCCAAACTGCTTGAGGCAACGCAGAGTCGCGTCCACCAGTGCTTCACGGCGCACCGCGGGCGTGGCGCGGTGAAATTTCGGTACATGCCGCTTGGTTGCCATTCGTTTCCTTTTTTTCGGATTATACCCAAGCGCAGCCGAATGGCCCGCCGCGGTACGTCGGATTGAAGCGCCGGGAAACCCCTACGACGGATGGTCGCCGACAAAGGGTCCGATTCGCTCGGACACATAGCGCCTGATGTCCAGGGGGTGCGCAGCGTAATTGATCGATCGTACAGTAGCAACTCGCGCCCAAAGAGACGAAGGCTCGGAGCCGCGATGCGGCCCGGGACCGCGCCTGCGGCCGGGGAAAAGGCGGAGACTCAGGCCGCGCGGAAAGCCCGGAAAGCGAGGCCGAGCGCGCTCGCCACCGCCTCGTGCGTCAACTCACCGGCATGAACATTGAGGCCCCGAGCCAACCCGGGGTCATTGGCGATGGCTTGGCGCCAGCCGTGATCGGCCAGCGCCCTCACGTAGGGCAGCGTGGCATTGGTCAGTGCAAACGTGGACGTGCGCGGCACGGCGCCGGGCATGTTGGTGACGCAATAGTGGATCACGCCGTCGAGGACATAGGTCGGTTCGGCGTGCGTGGTGGGCCGGCTGGTTTCGAAGCAACCCCCTTGATCGATGGCGATATCGACCAGCACCGCGCCGGGCTTCATCGTCTTGACCATTGCGCGAGTCACGAGCTTCGGTGCCGCGGCGCCGGCTATGAGCACGGCGCCGATGACGAGGTCGGCGTCGCGCACGAGTTCTTCGATCGCATGAGCGGTGGAGTACACGGTTTTCAGCTGACTGCCGAAGAGGGACGACAGCTCTCGGAGTCTCTTGACCGAGCGGTCGACCACGGTCACGTCGGCGCGCAAGCCAACGGCCATTTCCGCGGCGTGAGTGCCGGAGACGCCGCCGCCCAGCACGACGACCTTGGCGGGCGCCACACCGGGCACGCCGCCCAACAGCACTCCGAAGCCGCCATTGGCCTTCTGCAGGCTATTGGCGCCCACCTGCACCGACATGCGCCCCGCCACTTCGCTCATCGGCGTGAGCAGGGGCAGCGAGCCGTCGGGCGCAGTGACGGTCTCGTACGCAATGGCCGTCGCTCCCGAGGCAAGCAGCGCCTGCGCTTGTTCAGGGTCGGCAGCCAGATGGAGATACGTGAACAGCGTCTGCCCGCTGCGCAGCTGCCTGCATTCCGCGAGTTGCGGTTCCTTGACCTTCACGATCAGATCGGAGGTCGCGAAAATGTCAGCGGCGCGTTGTGCGATGACCGCTCCCGCTGAATTGTAGTGCGAGTCCTCGAAGCCGATACCGGCTCCGGCGCCGCTCTGCACCAGCACCTGATGTCCGGAGTCGACGAGCTCGCGGACGCCGGCGGGCACCAAACCGACGCGATACTCGTGGACCTTGATCTCTTTGGGGACGCCGATTTTCATTAGATCGCTCCGCTGGCGGGCCGTTGGGGGGACTTGCGCTAGGTTACGTAAGCCTGAAATCGGAAAATTGCAAAAACTGGTCTCAGGACGGGAGGTAATGGCAGAATACAAGCATCATCGCTCGTTTTGAGCAAGAAAATGCCGTTATCGGGCAGGGGGCTGCTGCATGAAACTAGACCGCTACGATCGCGCCATCGTCCGTGCCCTGCAGCTCGACGGCCGCATCACCAACAGCCAACTGGCCGAAAGCGTCAACCTCTCGGAATCGGCGTCCTTGCGGCGCGTGCGGGCCCTGGAGGAATCGGGATTCATCGAGGGATACACCGCCCTCATCAATCAGCAGAAGGCGGGCTGTCCCGTCAACGTGTTCGTCAACATCACGCTGGAAAGACAGGAACAGGCGCATCTGCACGCGTTTGAGGAAGCGGCGCGCAAAGTTCCCGAGGTCATGGAGTGCTATCTCATGTCCGGCGAGTACGACTATCTGCTGCGGGTCGTGCTCGCCGACACCGCCGACTTCGAGCGGCTGCACAGCCAGCATCTCACGCGATTGCCCAATGTGGCCCGGGTGCATTCCAGCTTCGCATTGCGCACGGTGCAAAAATCGCGCGAGTTGCCCGTTCGCGACTTGCCGGATCGCTAGATCATCGCGCGCAGTTCCCGCACCGGCAAACGCTGCCGGAGCCACTCTTGGCGCGACTGCGGCGCCAGAACGAGGTGCGGTCCGACGCGGGCCAAAGTGCTCTCCACGCACTTGGCGACATCGTCGAAAGTGCGCGGCATGATTTCAGGTCTTAGGCTTCAGCACCAGCGAGAAGCTTATTTTTACGGCGTCGGCCACCCACTCGGTACTCTTCCAGTCGCCTTGCCCGGCCCCGAAATCCAGGCGCTTGAGCTTGGCGCTCCCCTCGAGTTTCGCGCCCGCGCCTGCCAGCGAGAATTGAAATTCGATCGGTACGTCTTTGGTCACCCCGCGCAGGGTCAGGGCGCCGACGGCCGTATAACCCGCGGCGGTCTTGGTGAAGCTGCGGGTGACGTAATGCGCCGTAGGATAGTGCGCCACATCGAAGATGTCGGACCCGCGTACGGTCGTGTCGCGATCCTTGTCCATCGAATCGACGGACTTCAAATCGATCTGCACATCGAAGCGCGAGCTCGCGAGAGCGTCCGGCGCGAACTCGATGTCCGCGCTGAATTTATGGAACGAGCCCTTGAATTCCGCTCCGGCCTGCACGCCGACGAATTCCAGCCGGCTTTGCTGCGGATCGGCGGAGTAGCCGGGGCCTGCGGCGCTCGCTGCGGCCGAGAGGGACAGGGCGGCGAGGCAGGGCACGAGGCGTCTCATCATGATCATTTCTCCGATTTGGCCTTCTCTGGCTTGACAAGGGGCAGCATGCGCAACAACACGTCGTCCTTGTTCCAGAAGTGATGTTTGAGCGCTGCGAGAATATGCAATACCGCGATCGACAAAAGGATGAAGCTCATGGTGTCATGCGTGGCGCGCAAAACATCGAACGCTGTCTCGTTCTTGCCGATGAGATTGGGCCAGGTGAACAATCCGAACCAACTGACCGAATAGTTCTTGGCGGACGACATCATCCATCCGGTGCCGCCATAGCAGGCGCAATATCGCCAGCATCAGCACGGTCATGCCAAAACTCTTGTGGCGTGCGAGCAGCGCCAGCTTATGCGCGCCGATCGGAAGATCCTCGGCCATATACGCAAGGGTGAATTGAGTCACGATCAACGCGGCGATGAGCCAATGAAACGCTTTCGCGACCGCGCTGTAGCGCGTTGGTGAACTTTGGTTTGGCATGACACAGGCTCCGCGTGCAGACTGCACTCGACTTAGTTTAGCAAGACGGCGGGGCGCTGCTCGTGTTCAAAAATTTGAGTATCGGTGTTCTCGCGCTGCTGTTGGCTGCGTGCGGCGCTCCCAGGCCGCGACACGCCGCCCCGCCGCCGAAACCCGAAGAATCCATTTCGAGGCCGGGTTTGCCGCCCGGCAGGGTCTATCGTATCGATGAAAACCAATCCGAACTGCGAATCCTCGTATACCGAGCCGGTCCTCTTGCGCACTTCGGACACAATCACGTCATCGTCAATCACGCGATCCGCGGCGCGGTCAACCTGGCTGACGTGCCGGGCGATTCCGTATTTTGGCTGACTGTGCCGGTCGCCGGCTTTGTGGTCGACGACGCCCAAGCGCGCCGCGAAGAGGGAGCCGATTTCGCCGGGGACATTCCGGACGACGCCAAATCAGGAACTTTGCACAATATGCTGAGCACGGCGCTGCTGAACGCCGATGACTTTCCGGAGATCGCCGTCCGCAGCGTCGCCGAGCCCGGAGCTCGAGCCGCCTCGGGTGCCGGCGCGTTGACCGCGACCGTCGCCATCAGCGTCGCGGGCAATGAATCAACGGTCGACGTGCCGCTGACGCTGCACGTCGATTCTCGCCGCTTGTCCGCAACCGGATCGTTGGAATTGCGCCAAACCGCCCTTGGACTCACTCCGTTCAGCCTGATGCTGGGCGCGCTGCAAGTCCAGGATGCGATGACGATCAAGTTCGAATTCGTCGCGGTGCCGGGTTAGGGGTTACGCGCGCCCACGCTTTCGAGCGCTGGGGACAGCAGAATCGGCGTCCCCTCGGGTGCGATCAATACGGCAGCAGGCTAGCCGGAATGCATGCACGACGAGACGTTCGCTGCACGAGAAACCTAATGGGGTAGGTCGCTAATTCGACGCCGCCCGTGACGACGGCGGGCCCAAAAGACCTCTAAGCGATTTAATCACCGCGGTGGCGCTTATGGAGGCGATGTCCGCACTTACTGTCTCGCTGTAAGCATACGGTCCGTCGCCGAGACGCTTTCTCCTGCGATTGACCACTTCCGGGTAGATCGTTGCTACGTGATTGATGCCAGCTTTGATGTATTCGGAAAACCGCATGTAGTTGAGTCCATTGGCAACGATTACGGTCGGCTTGCCGAAGGACGCACCCAAGTGGGCTGCCATGGTGTCGTTCGTGACCACGGCTTCCGCACCGGCAACCCAATGAAGTAACTCTGACAACGCAACCCTTCCGGCAATACTGTCCGCGCCAGTTCGCTTCTGAATGATGCGCACCATCTCACGCTCGGCTTTGCTATTTCCCGCAAGGAAAATCTTGCTGAAATAATATCGACGGTGAAGCGTTATGAATTCGATCCATCGCTTGACCGGCCAGCGCTTGCTGCGCGTGCTGGCACCGACAAAGCAAATAATATAAGGGTCGGCCACGGGAAGAGGAAATCGGTGCTCGATCCGAGGACGGCTACCGCCATAGCGGATTCCGCAGGCCCACTCAGCGAATTCAGCGTTGAAATGAAATTCGTGCATCAAGGCACGAGAAGGCTTGAACAACGAGGTATACAAGCTATCCGATAGCTGGTTCCAACATGCATGGACATTTGTATTTTCGCTTCCGATGCTGTTAATCGGAGCAGCGGCCAGCATGCAAAGATCGTCCAGTAACAAGGGTCGAGTACACGAGGGGGCAATTACGGTCTGGAATCCCTGTCCCCTCAGTTGTCTCCAGATTTCTAGCCGGTAATCAGCGCGTTCCAAATACCGATTTTTGTTGACCCACAGCGTATCGTCAACGGCGTCTTTATCCAATAGCGTAAATAAGTCCCGCCAGGAATCATTCCCTAGCAATGTGATTTTATGATCCATCCAGCGCGACGAGTTTTTATACATCCGTAGTTGGTTTCGGAACAGAAGGTAGTCCCCGATATCGTCTAAGCGAATCAATAGAAGCGTTTTGCTGCATCGCCGAGGCGGCGGTAATCCGTGCTGAAGGTCCTTCCATAGAGCATAGCTTTGTAACACACGCCGGCGATCCTTCGCGGAATCGGATTTTCGGATAAACAGGGAAACATAACGGCCTAAAGCTTGCATGCTTTGCTTCTCAAAGTACTTCAATTCGGAAGTCTAGCCTGTCAACCTCATAAGAGGTGTAGGACTAAGCCCGATTCTTCCTTTCACGGTGCCGGCACGACGAGCGTGCATCGCTCCCCAAGATCGCCGCCACAAATCCCGCGGAGAGGGTTCTTTGTGCGACGCGATAAGATATTTAGACCCGAGGTTGCGACAGGCTTGAATCGCCGATGCGTATTCGACTCGCTTTGCGGTCCGGGTACTATTGCTACGGCGATCTGACAGCGCTCCTTGAGCGCCGGCGTGGACGTGGGCCCATGTGTCCGCCCACCATCCCTGCCCGACGGCTCCGATCTTCCGGATTTTCATCTGCTCATACAGGGCGATGCGCTTGCACAGGCGCACGCAGCGCCCGAAACTCTTCAATGCCCACAATCCCAATACGTAGTGCCCATATTCACGCAGCATGATAGTGTCGTTCCGTGCGATGTAGTAGCGCCGATCGGCCGTATGGTTGAATGTCCACTTGTTGAGCCACAACACCCGGTGCCGGGTGATTGCCCCGATCGCGTGCGACATGATCGGCTTTCGCGTTCTGATCACTCGATAGCCTTTGGCTCGCGCTCGAAAACAATACTCGGTATCCACATGATCGATGAAGAATTCCTCCCTGAAAGGTCCGACGACTGCGTGCGCCTTAAGCGGGACCAAGGAGCCCGAGGTGATGACCGATTCTGCTTCTTCCCAGCCGCCCCCGCGGCTTTCATCGGTCGGTTCCCGGGATGCTTCGTCGGTGTCTCGGAAACCCGATCCAATCACGGCCAATCGATCTCGGTCTGGAAAGGCCGCTTGAACCGCGATCAAGGTCTGCACCATGTCATCATCGATGCAGCTGTCCTGGTCTAGAAGCAGTACCCACTTAAATCCGAGCGCGATGGCACGGTAAATACCGCTGTTGAGCGCACTCGCAATGCCGAGATTGGCAAAGTTCAGCATCAGCGTGACCGATGGATTTGCGGCGAACTCTTGCAGCATCATGGTCTCCGCGTCGCTCGAGCCGTTGTCCACGATCACCAGCCGGGTAACCTGCCGCAGAATGCGTCTATACCGCGCGGGGAACTCTGCATCTGGATGATATGTCACCGCAATGGCACATACCTCTTTTCCGCTAGTTAGCTGGTTCGGCTCGACGCTCATCCAGATCGCTGCCCTGCGAAAAGTGGTTCGTTACGACGGTGGGGGCTCATAGTATCAACGCACCGGCGCTCGGCACATAGAGACGAGCCGATGGGGGCGCGGCTCGAAGCTACTCACTTTAGTATCAAACAAAGGTGGACCTCGCTCTTACCCCGAATCACAATGACACCCATTGTCCATGCGGCCCATTTCAATGACTCCTACCTATGCCCGAAATATTCATCTACCAGATCTACCACAAGGGGAGTGAAAATTTAGACCCTGGATTTCGCGTGCTCGATAACTCCTCGAGCGAAAGACCCGATTGGTTCGAATATTGGCCGATTAGACGGTTCTTGCTCAATGAACCATTGCAGGAGGATGCCTTTTACGGGTTTCTGTCACCTAGATTCAAAGAAAAAACTAACCTGAGCTCCGCGGCCGTTTTTGACTTCATCAAGGACAACAGCACGGCCGATATCGTTCTAATGACACCGAGCCTGCACCTCACTGCCTATTACTGGAACGTGTTTCAATACGGCGAATTTTGTCACCCAGGTCTTTTGAACCTGGCCACGCAATTCTTCAGGCGCATCGGGCACCCTACCAATCTGACGGACCTGGTCACGCATTCACGCAATGAAATTTATTCTAACTACATCTTTGCCAAGCCTCGCTTCTGGAGGGCATGGCTCGACATCACCGAGCAATTGATCACGATCGCCGAGACACCGTCCGATCCGCTAGGCGTCGAGCTTCGTAAAATGAGCACCTATCGGGGTGGCAACAACGTCCAGATGAAGATTTTCATTATGGAACGGATCCCGACGTGGATGCTGGCGCGGGATTCTAAGTTCGCCGTGGTTGCGCGAGACCCCTTCGTTGTCCGATCTCGCCTTTACAAGGTGCCCGGTGCGGTCGTCTGCGATGCTTTAAAAATTGCTTACGCCATAAACGGTCGGCAACCGCCATATAGGGACATGTTCAATCTTGTGAGCAAAATGTCGAAAATATTCGCCCTGCAGATCCGGTTCGGAAATTTCGTCGGCTTTAAGGTTATACGCTCCTGTATCACAACTCTGTCGTCCTACTGGACGAAGGCCGGAAAGGCGGGACAGTCTTGAGTTTTGAGAATGATTAACGCACCGCCGCCTTGCGCAACAGGGGCGCAAGGCGGCGACGGTGCAAACGACTGAGAATTAGCCTGGAATTTGCAGGTGTCCGTTCCCTGCACGTTAATTGGTCTCCACGCTGTTAATCGTTTCCAAGTTCGATGCCACGGTGCAGCTTCCTACCCCGGTTATCGTGACTGATCCTCCCTTGACGTAAGCGTTCTGCAGAATGGACAACATGTCCGTATAGAATTGCTCAGTTCTATGTAGCGACGTTCTTCCGTTAAAACCCTCACGCCCTACAAGCAATTCAGGCTTTCTATGATTACTCGCGAAAAAGGTGTCGCAAATTGGCGAAGGGTTGCGGCCTATAGGCAGCGGATTACCGCGCGCCTAGGCCTCCTTCGCCGAGGTGAGCAGAATCGGCGTCCCTTCGGGTGCGATCAATACGGCAGCGGGCATTTGCCGCAGGGGCGGCGGTATTTCCCCGGCCGGCGAGATGCCGATTTCCGCAAGGCGCGCCAAGGTCCCGCCGACGTCGTCGACCTCGAACCGCAGGGTCGAGCGCCGCAAATGCGCGGGGTCATACAGGCCCAGATCGATATAGTCGCTGGTGCAGGATACATGCGGCAACCGGTCATCCGGCTCGTCCATCCCGACGAAGCCGAATTGTTCCCAGTAGGCCTTCGACGCCTCGAGGTTCGGAGTCGGCAGCGCGATTTCCAGAAAATAGCCGCATCGCGACGTGTCGGTCACGATTCGTTTGCTCGGCGAGAAAGTGCGCGCCTCGATGAGTCTCACCAGCTGACCGGTGGGATCGAACCAGCCGACCTCGTTGAACACATCATCGCCGAGATGGCGGAACTCGAATTCCAGGCCCAGCTCTTCGAGGGCTTCCAGATGTTTGAGTAAATCGGGTTTGACGAAGGTCAGCGAGGGCGCCGGGATCGCCGCCTGATGCAGTCCCAGACAAATCCTGCCGTCCGTCACCACCGCGTAGGGATGCGACCACGCTTCTCCGACCTCCGCCTGGGAGAATCCGAGCCGGGTGTAGAAATCCAAGGAAGCCCGAATATCCGGTGTCGCGAGCGAGAACTCCAGGAACCGTCCCAGCACAGGTCTTCAACTCACTCCGCCGACGCACACGTACTTCATCTCGGTGTAGTCGAGAATTCCGTACTTCGAACCTTCGCGTCCGATTCCCGATTCCTTGACGCCGCCGAAAGGCGCCACTTCGGTGGAAATAATTCCGGTGTTCAGTCCGACGATACCGTACTCGATCGCCTCGGAAACCCGCCAGCTTCGCGCCAGATCGCGCGTGTATAAATATGCGGCCAAGCCGAATTCGGTGTCGTTGGCCATGGCGATGGCCTCGGCCTCCGTTTGAAACTTGAACAGCGGCGCCACGGGGCCGAAGGTTTCCTCGCGGGCTACCAGCATCTTGGGCGTCACCTGGGTCAGGATAGTGGGTTCGAAGAACGTTCCTCCCAGAGCATGCCGCTTGCCGCCCAGCCTCACCGTCGCGCCCTTCGCCACGGCATCGGCGATGTGTTCCTCGATTTTGGCCACTGCCTTGGCATCGATCAGAGGCCCCTGGTCGGTGACGCCGGCCAACCCGTCGCCCACGCGCAACTTTCCAACGGCAAGCTCAAGTTTCCTGGCAAATTCGTCGTACACGCCTGCCTGCACCAAGAGACGGTTGGCGCACACACAGGTCTGACCCGTGTTCCGATACTTGCTGGCGATGGCTCCCTGAACCGCCGCATCCAAGTCGGCATCGTCGAAGACGATGAACGGCGCGTTGCCGCCGAGTTCGAGCGATATCTTCTTCACCGTGCCGGCGCATTGCGCCATCAGCTTCTTGCCGATTTCGGTGGACCCGGTGAAAGTCAGCTTGCGCACGGTGGGGTTCGACGTCATCTCGCCGCCGATCGCGGCGGCGGACCCGGTGATCACATTGAATACGCCTTTCGGGATTCCGGCTCTATCGCTGAGCTCCGCGAGCGCCAACGCGGAATACGGGGTCTGGGTCGCCGGCTTGCAAACCAGCGTGCACCCGGCAGCCAGCGCGGGGCCGGCCTTGCGCGTAATCATCGCGGCCGGAAAGTTCCAGGGCGTGATGGCGGCGACCACGCCCACGGGCTGCCGCAGCACGAGAATTCGCTTGTCGGCTTGATGTCCGGGGATGACATCGCCGTACATGCGCTTGGCTTCCTCCGCAAACCATTCGATGAAGGAAGCGGCGTAGGCGATTTCTCCTTTGGACTCGGCCAGCGGCTTGCCCTGCTCCGCAGTCATGAGCATGGCGAGGTCGTCTTGATGCAGGAGCATCAGGTCGAACCAGCGCCGCAGCACCGTGGCGCGATCCTTGGCGGTGCGTGCCGCCCATGCCGGTAATGCCGCGGCGGCCGCGGCAATCGCCCGCCGCGTTTCGGCGGCCCCCATGTTCGGTATGAGTCCGAGCTTTTCGGCCGTGGCAGGGTTGTGTACGTCCAGGGTGCCGCCGTTGTCCGCGGGAGCCCAGGCGCCGTCAATGAAGCACAGCTGGCGCAGCAGCAGAGGATCTTTGAGTTTCATATGCCTACTTAGCCCAGGTGCGGGCGCAAAGGATAGCGCGTTCATTGATATCGTCAACGCTCGAGAATGGCCGTAACACCCATGCCGCCGGCGGTGCAGATCGAGATCAGCCCGCGCTTGGCCCGGGATTCATCGAGAATTTTCGCGAGTGTGGCGACGATGCGCGTGCCGGTCGCGGCGAAGGGGTGGCCGATCGCAAGGCTGCCTCCCTTCACGTTGAGCTTGGACCGATCGATGGTGCCGAGGGTTCCCGGCAGTCCCAGCTTCTCGCGGCAGAATGCGGGATCGGCCCAGGCCTTGAGCGTGCACAATACCTGCCCCGCGAAAGCCTCGTGGATCTCGTAGAAATCGAAATCCTGGAGCGCAAGGTGCGCGTCACTCAGCATTCGGGGCACAGCGTACGCCGGCGCCATGAGCAAGCCCTCCTTCTTGTCGATGTAATCCACGGCGGCCACCTTGCCGTAGCTCAGGTAGGCCAGGACCGGCAGGTCGCGCTCGCGCGCGTAAGGTTCGGACGCGAGCAGCACTGCCGACGCACCATCCGTCATTGGGGTCGAATTCCCCGCAGTCAAGGTACCGCCGGCCGATGTGTCGAACACCGGTTTGAGCTTGGCCAGCTTTTCCAGAGTCGTGTCATTGCGGATGTTGTTGTCTTGAGTAACTCCTAGATAGGCGAGCACCAAATCCTTGTAAAACCCCGAAGCATAGGCGGCCGCGGCCTTTTGATGGCTCTCCAGCGCCAGTTGGTCCTGCTCGGCGCGCGTGATTCCCCAGGTCTTCACCATGAGCTCGGTGCTCTCGCCCATGGACAAGCCGGTGCGGGGCTCCGCGATTCCGGGCAGGACGGGCCGCAGGTCTCTTGGGCGCAGACCGAACCAGGGACTCACGCGTTCCATCAAGGTCTTGCCGCGATAGCTTCGCAGCAAACGCTGCTGAAAGCTCCTGGGGTAGACCACCGGGGGATCACTCACGGTATCGACTCCCGCCGCAATCGCGCAATCGATCTGGCCCAGGGCAATCTTGTTGCCGAGCAAGATCGCCGCCTCCAGGCTGGTGCCGCAGGCGCGTTGCAAATCGAGCCCCGGCGTTTCCGCGGCAAGTCCCGATCCCAGCACGGACTCGCGCGTCAGATTCCATTGACTGGAGTGCTTCATGACCGCGCCCGCGGCCACGTCGTCCAAGCGCTGGCCCTTCAGCCCGTAGCGGTCAACCACGCCGCGCAGCGAGGCGGTCAGCATCTCTTGATTGCCCACACGAGCGTAGGCGCCGTTGCCGCGCACGAACGGAATGCGCACGCCGCCGACGATCGCGACGCGCCGCGGACTTGCTCCGACCAACATAGGCTGACTCCCTAAAAGTTAAGCTAGGGAATTATGAACCTAGCCACCAGCTTATAATCGATCGATGACCCGATTTTCGTCCAAGGTTTTGCTCGGACTTGCGTTTTTGGGGCTCGCCGCCTGCGGCGCAGCCCCGGCGCCCGCCCCCTCCCAAGCGACGAACTCGGCGACACCCCGCGACAACTTGAGGCGAATCGTCGATCGATATTGGGATGAACATGTGCTCCCGGGCAATCCGCTGTCGCCGCAATTCCTGGCGGATTCCTTGAGCCTGGAACGCCGCTTTCTCGCCGAAGTTCTTGCCGTTCCGCGCGCCGGCCTGGACGCGGATGCGGGGTTGACCTACGACATTTTCAAGAGGCAGCTCGAGTTGGACATCGAAGGCCTCACCTATCCGACGGAACTCCTGCCGGTCAATCCATTCGATGGAATCCCGCTGCGATTCGCGCGCGCGGCCGCGGACACGCGGCAACATCCGCTCCAGACAGCCAAGGACTATGAGCAGTGGCTGGTGCGGATCGACGACAATGCACGATGGGCGAGGCAGGCGATCGCGAACATGCGCGAAGGCATGCGGCGCGGTTACACCTCGCCGCGGGTATTGGTGGAACGGATGCTGCCGTTGCTGCAAGGCTTCGGCGAGGATACCTCCGCCAACGTGTTCTATGTGCCGCTGCGGACCGTGCCCGAGACCATCAAGGAACCCGAGCGGACGCGCTTGATCTCGAGCCTCACCGGCGCGGTGAAGGACAAGCTGCTGCCTGCTTATCGTGAATTGCATGCCTTCATTCGAAGTGAATATCTGCCCCGGGCGAGGACCAGTGTCGCACTATCGGCGCTGCCGCTGGGGCCGTCCTGGTACGCATTCCGAGTCAAACGCGCGACCGGCGCCCGGCTGACGCCGAACGAGATCCATGGCCTCGGCACGGCGGAAGTCGAACGCATTCGAGCGCGCATGCTCTCCCTGCCGGTAGGCGCGCCTCTCCCGCCCAAGGCAGAACTGCTGAACGCGTACCAGGAACTCAAGGTGCAAACTCTTGCGGCCCTGCCGACCCTATTCTCAGCGTCCCCGCGCGCGGATTTCGAGATTCGGGCGTCCGCCCTCTCGAGCGAGGCGGGGTCACCCCTGGCCTACCAAAGGGCCGCGCCGGACGGCGGGTCGCCCGCGATCCTCTATGTGAATATCGAACTGAATGCGGTACGGCCCGCTGACGTTGCGATCGCGGCTTTTCTTCAGGAAGCGATACCGGGACGCCACTATCAATCGGCGCTTCAGCAGGAGCGAGTCGACTTGCCCAAGTTCCGGCGATTCGGCAGCGAGCCCGCCTTCGTCGACGGCTGGGCTCTGTATGCGGCGTCGCTGGGCGACGAACTCGGTCTGGCCAGTCTGATGACCGACCGATTCGTGGCGCTGCCCGGGGACGCGTTGTCGTGCAAGATGGGTGAGCTCAAATTCCAGGCGCTGCTTACCCATGCGCGGCAGGCGCTGAGTGCGCGTTTCGATATCCGCGATTTTCATTCCGAGATCCTCAAGGACGGCGCCATGCCCCTGGATATTCTCGAGGCGAAAATGAAGCGATGGATGGAGGCTCGACGCTGATGCAGGCCGTTCAAGACAACCGCCAGGCGGCGATATTCGTCGAACAGTTCGCAGTGTCCGGAGTCAGAATATCCAGTGCGCCCTTCATTACTCGTCGTATTCCTATTGTTCGCCGCCCATACCGCCCATGCCGCCCATGCCGGGCCTGCCGCGCCTGCCGCGGACCTTGCGCAGGAATCCGTGCAGCATGGCGACATCGACATCGCAGTGACGCTGGACGCCGGAGAACAGAGCGGCAGCGCCAGCGCGTCGGTCAGAATTCATGCGCGCCGCGAGGTGGTCTGGTCGCTGATCACCAGCTGCGCGGAAGCCTTGCAGATGATTCCCGGTCTCATGGCCTGTGACGTGATGGAGACGGCACCGGACCGATCATGGCAACGGATTCGACATGTGATGAACTATTCCTGGTACGCGCCCAAGCTCACGTATGAAATTCGTGCGTGGTATGACGAACCGTCGCGCGTGTCCATCGAACGCATCTCGGGGGACTTGGCGCTCCTTCGAGGTTCGTGGGAGTTGCTGAGCGACGGGGACGACACCCTCGCGCACTACTCGGTCCATCTGGTGCCGGGCTTTTGGGTTCCGCGCTGGATGGAGCGAGCGGCCTTGCGGCGCGACTTGCCGAAAATGTTGCGTGCGCTGCGCACTCGTGCTGAATTCGTCCAGAAGCAGAAACCGGGATAGTACGCATGTTGAGCCGAGTCATCCTCATCGCGTGGATTGCGCCGGCGCTGGCGCTCTGCGCTTGCGAACGTGAGCCGGAGCCGCCGCCGGCGCGGGTCAAGCAGGTATTCCATCTGAATCCTTACGAAAAGGACTTCGGCTATTCCCAGGCCGTGCTGATCGACAAAACGCTGTATATTTCCGGCTCGGTGGCGGCGGATGAGAACGGGCGGTTGGTGGCGCCGGGCGATATGGCCGGGCAAATGCGCACCGCTTACTCCAATATACGCCGCACGCTCGCCGCGCACGGGGCCGACTTCGACGAGGTCGTGAAGGAGACGATCTATACGACCGACATGGAGGCCTTGCTGAAAGCCTCTGACTTGCGGTTCGAGTATTACGACAAAGAGCGGCTGCCGACGACCTCATGGGTACAGGTGCAGCGTTTGGTGGATCCGGGATTCCTCGTTGAAATCGAGGTCGTTGCCGAGCTGCCGTAGATCGAGGATCGAGGTATTGCGTAACGTGGTTGACAAGAAATTCGAGCGCCGCCTCGCGGGGCTCATCAATTCCGGTGAACGAGGGGTGCTGCGCGGCGGCCGCAAGGGCGTCGAGAAGGAGTCGTTGCGCGTCTCGCCAAGCGGCGACATCGTGCAGACACCGCATCCCGCCGCCCTGGGCGCGCCTCTTACCAACGAAAACATCACGACGGACTTCTCGGAGTCGCTGATCGAGCTGGTCACCCCGCCGTTCGGCGAGACATGGGAATTGCTGCAGTACTTGTGCGATATCCACCAGTTCGTGTACCGCCATCTGGATGATGAGCTCTTGTGGGCGACGAGCATGCCGTGCGCTCTCGAGGGCGATGCAAGCATTCCGCTCGCGCAATTCGGCACTTCAAACGTCGGCCGGATGAAGACCATCTATCGGCATGGTTTGGGGGTGCGCTACGGGCGCATCATGCAGGCGATTTCCGGCGTGCATTTCAATTATTCTTTTTCCCCGCGTCTGTGGGGCGTTCTCGAGGACATCAATCAGTCCCGGGAGCCGCGCCAGAGCTTCGTCTCCGCGCAGTACTTCGGCGTCCTGCGCAACTACCGGCGTTACGGCTGGCTCGTGCTGTACCTGTTCGGCACGTCGCCGGCGGTGTCGAAGAGTTTCTTTGCGGGACGCGAAACCACTTTGAGCATGCTCGACGCGGATACTTTCTATGAACCGTTCGGCACGTCTCTCCGCATGAGCGACTTGGGCTATCGCAACAAGAATCAAGCAACGGTGAACGTGTCGGTCAACAGCCTGGACGAGTACGTGCGCGATCTCTCGCGGGCGATAAGCACCCCGTATCCGCCGTACGAGAAGAGCGGCGTCAAGGTCGACGGCGAATACAACCAACTCAACGCCAACATCCTGCAGATCGAGAACGAATATTACAGCTTCATCCGGCCGAAACGGGTTGCTCGCTCCGGCGAGCGACCGACCAAGGCCTTGCAACGGGGCGGAGTGGAATACGTCGAAGTGCGTGCGCTCGATGTGAGCGCGTTCGATCCGGTCGGCGTCAATCAGAACAAACTGCGCTTCCTGGAAGCTTTTCTCGCACTATGCCTGCTGCGGGAGAGCGCACCGATCGGGGAGAGCGAGCAGGCGAGCCTGGATGCCAACCACTTGTTGGTTGCCCGGCGCGGCCGCGAACCCAATACGGCGAGTCGGCGCGCCCGTACACGTCCGCCCTCGAACAGCAGCGCGCGAAAATCGATGATGTCGAGCGCACACCCTCGGCGCGGCTGCTCGCGGACATGCTGCAGAGCGGCGAAACATTTTTCCAACTCGCCCAGCGCATGTCGAAATTGCACAAGGATTACTTTCTCGACCTGTATCCGCCCAACGAGCGCCGTCTGGCGGAATTCGCCGCCGCCGCGCAAGAGTCGCACGAGGCGCAGGCTCGCATCCAGGCTGCCGACAAGACTGATTTCGACACCTATCTCGCCCAGTACTTGGCCGATTGAGTCCTATTGGGCGGCCCCATTTAACATAATGCTGCACTAATTCGCGCCGCTTTTTTGCTCCAAAGAGTGGCGCAGGTCATTGAGTGCGCAGCCTCAGGTGAGTACGGTGCAGCTAATGAGCAGCGCCGATCAATTTCCCACGGCAGATCTGCCGGATTCTCCTCATGCCCGCCAGTTGCGGGCGGGCTTCCCCTGGCTCACTTTCCATCCGGAACTCGAAACCGAATTCCGGTGCGCGCATTTCGACGAAAACCTGGTGCATACGCGCGTCAACTTCTGCCTGGCCGTGGTCATTACCATAGCCTTTTCCGCCATGGAATCGACGGTTCTCGGCCCCGAGCTCAACCGCGTTCCCAGCATGATCCACATGCTGGTGATCATTCCGATACTGCTCATCGGACTCGCGTCGAGTTTCTCCGCGCAACGCCATCGGATCTATCCGCCGCTCGCGGTGGTTGCATCGACCATCCTCGGCCTCGGCGTGGGTGCGATTCAGATCATCGCCACTCTGGGCGGCATGTCGATTCTGTTTCCCTGCCTGATGCTCACCATCATTTTCGTTTACTTCATGGCCGGTCTCATTTTCTATCATGCGGTCGCCGCGAATGCGCTGGTGATGTTCGGCTATCTTGCCGCCGGCACGGCACTGCAGTTGCCGGGCCGCGAGTTCGCCTACGATGCGATGGCGATGGTTGCCGCCAATGTGTTCGGCGCGTCAATCGTCTACATGCACGAAAAGACCAGCCGCATGCGTTTTCTCGAAGCCTGCCTGCTGCGCGAGCTGGTGGCGCGGGACGGGCTCACGGGCATACAGAACCGCCGCATGTTCGACCAGCATATTCAGCGCGTCTGGCAGCAAGCCGTGCGCGAGGGGGAACGTGTGGCCGTGCTCCTCGCCGATATCGACTGTTTCAAGGACTACAACGATCGCTACGGACATCAGGCGGGCGACGAATGCCTGCGCGCCGTGGCCGTCTCGCTCAGTCAGTGTGCGCGAAGACCCCTGGATTTCGTCGCGCGTTATGGCGGTGAAGAGTTCGCGGTGGTGCTGTACGAAGCCAGCCGCGAATACGTCGCCGAGGTGCTGACGCGAATTCAGCGCTCCATAGCGGAACTCAATATTCCCCACGAGGCATCCCGAGTGGCCAGCCGGCTGACGGTGAGCATCGGCGCGGCCTTCATCCTGCCGAGCGGCAGCCGCACGTACGAGGGGCTGATCCAACTTGCCGACGAAGCCTTGTATAGCGCCAAGGAACAGGGCAGGAACCGGGTGGTCGTGATGGAAGCCGAATACCATACCTTGAAAACCGGCCGTTTCGAAAAACGCCGCGGGCAGCGCACCGTCTAGTCGCACCAGTCATCGACGATGAAATCGGCGGGGCTATTCCGGCCGGTAGATCGCGATTCGCGCCTCTTCTCCGGCCCTTCTGCTGGCGCGAAACATGCCTTCTGAATTGAATTCCATGGCGATCTCACCTTGGGCGTCGATCGCGATGACTCCTCCCTCGCCGTGCAACTTGATGAGTTCCTCGAACACGACTTCGCGTACCGCCTCTCCCAAGGAGCGGCTGCCGAAGCGCATCCGCGAACAAATATCGTGCGCCACCGCGGCACGAATGAACATTTCCCCGTGCCCGGTGGCCGACACGGCGCAGGAGCGGTCGTCCGCATAGGTTCCCGCACCGATGATGGGCGAATCGCCGATGCGGTTGTAGCGCTTCCCCGTCATGCCTCCGGTGGAGGTCGCCGCGGCCAATCGCCCTTCGGCGTCCAGTGCGACCGCTCCCACCGTGCCCACATGGGATATGGTCAGAGCCGACAGTCCGGTGTCGCCGCTGCGGATACGTTCGAGCTGCCGCCAACGCTCGGGAGTGTGAAAGTAGCTGCGCGGAACCAGCGCGAAGCCGCGGCTCAATGCGAATTCTTCGGCGCCTTCGCCGCTCAGCATGACGTATTCCGAATGCTCCATGACAGCGCGCGCCAGTTCGATCGGATTCCTGATATGAGTCACGCCGCACACCGCTCCGGCGTTGAGCGTTCTGCCGTCCATGATCGCGGCATCCAGTTCGTTGCGGCCGTCGAGCGTGAACACCGATCCTAAGCCCGCGTTGAACAAGGGATTGTCCTCGAGGCTGACGATCGCGCGTGTAACCGCGTCGAGACTCGTCCCGCGCGCCTCGAGCACGGCGTACCCGGCGTCGAGCGCTGCGGCCAGACCGGCACGATATCTCAGCTCTCTCTCGCCGCCCGATTCGGCACGCGGCAGGGTCCCTGCGCCGCCATGAATTGCTAGCCCGAACATCTTACGATGAGTTCCTCTGGTCGCTCAGACGCCGCAAGGCTATCATCATTCGCTGATGAATCCATTGCCCAAGACGGGGGCTATCAAGAGCCTCCTCATCGCGAATCGCGGTGAAATAGCCATTCGCGTCATGCGTGCCGCCACCGAGCTCGGCATTCGCACCATCGCCATTCACTCGCAGGAGGACCGGTTCTCGCTGCATCGGACCAAAGCCGACGAGAGCTACTTGGTCGGCGACGGGAAGGGGCCGATCGATGCCTATCTGGACATCGACGACATCATTCGCGTGGCCGTCGAGGCCCGCGCCGACGCCGTTCATCCGGGTTACGGCTTTTTGTCCGAAAGCCCCGAATTTGCGGAAGCTTGTGCCGCTGCCAAGATCGTCTTCGTGGGTCCTCTGCCCGACACCATGCGGAGGTTGGGCAACAAGGTCGAAGCGCGCAATTTGGCCGTGGCCGCGGGAGTGCCGGTGATGCCGGCGACTCCGCCGTTGCCCGCCGACGAGACCCAGGTGCTGGACATGGCGAGGCTGGTCGGCTTTCCGGTGATGCTCAAGGCGAGCTGGGGCGGCGGCGGCCGCGGCATGCGCATCGTCGAAGACGACCGCGAGCTCATCGAGACCGTGGCGGCCGCGAGGCGCGAAGCCAAGGCGGCATTCGGCAAGGATGAGGTTTATCTCGAGAAGCTGATCCGGCGGGCGCGCCACGTGGAAGTGCAGATCTTGGGCGACTCCCATGGCAATTTGGTGCATCTGCATGAGCGGGATTGCACCGTGCAGCGCCGCAACCAAAAGGTCGTCGAACGCGCACCGGCCGCTTTTCTTGACGACGCGCAACGCGCCGAACTCTTCGAGGCGGCACTCAAAATAGGCCGCGCCGTGGGATATCGCGCCGCCGGTACCGTCGAGTTCTTGCAGGACGCCGACACCGGCAAGTTCTATTTCATCGAAGTCAACCCACGCATTCAGGTGGAACACACCGTGACCGAATGCGTGACCGGGATCGATCTGGTCAAGGCGCAAATCAGGATCGCCGCCGGTGCGCGGATAGGCACCGCCGAAAGCGGGGTGCCGCGCCAGGAAGAGATACGCGTCAACGCCCATGCATTGCAATGCCGCGTCACGACCGAAGACCCGGAAAACAATTTCGTGCCGGATTACGGTCGCGTCACCGCCTACCGCAGTCCGGCCGGATTCGGCATACGGCTCGATGCCGGGACCGCCTACGCGGGCGCCATCATCACACGCTTCTACGATTCGTTGCTGGTGAAGGTGACCGCTTGGTCGCCGACTCCCGAGGAGACCATTGCACGCATGCACCGCGCGCTGTGGGAGTTTCGAATTCGCGGCGTGGTGACCAATTTGCGGTTCCTCGACCAGCTGATCATGCATCCGCGTTTCGCCGCGGAGTGTCCTCCGGCCGCCGCCGGCCGGCACCAAGCAAAAGCTCGATGAACTGGGACCGGAAAAGTTTGCCGACTGGATGCTGGGAGAATCCCGCGTCCTGCTGACGGACACGAGCATGCGCGATGCGCATCAGTCGTTGCTGGCGACGCGGTTTCGTACTCACGACATGGCGGCGATTGCGCCGTATTACGCCGATTTGCTGCCGCAGCTCTTTTCCGTGGAGTGCTGGGGCGGCGCGACTTTCGACGTCGCCATGCGCTTCTTGAGGGAGGACCCCTGGGCGCGCCTCGCCGCGTTTCGCGAAGCCATGCCCAATCTCTTGCTGCAGATGCTGTTTCGATCGGCCAACGCCGTCGGCTACACCAACTACCCGGACAATGTCGTGAGGCATTTTGTCGGACGCGCGGCCGATGCCGGTATCGACGTGTTTCGAGTATTCGATTGCTTGAATTGGGTCGACAACATGAAAGTCGCCATCGAGGCGGTCCGGGATACCGGTCGGCTCTGCGAGGCGGCGATCTGCTACACCGGCAACCTCACGAATCCCCGAGAGACCAAGTACGACCTCGAGTACTACATCAAGCTCGCCAAGGAATTGCGGGCGATGGGCGCCCACGTGCTCGCGATCAAGGATATGGGCGGACTTTGCCGGCCGCGGGCCGCGGCGGCGCTGGTCAAAGCGCTCAAGGAAGAAGTGGGCCTGCCGATTCATTTCCATACCCATGATACGAGCGGCATCGCGGCGGCCAGCGTGCTCGCCGCGGTCGAAGCCGGCGTCGATGCGGTGGACGGCGCGATCGACGCCCTGTCGGGCCTCACCTCACAGCCCAACCTGGGGTCCATCGTCGAGGCGCTCCGATTCGGTCCACGCGATCCGGGGCTCGATGCCGACAAATTGCGGGTGATCTCGACCTACTGGGAACAAGTGCGCCGCGGCTATATCGCGTTCGAAAGCGACAT
>WNFI01126719.1_pt2 | contig 23578 bp, 20 predicted proteins | sample 5400471 | NCBI WGS metagenome assembly WNFI01 (sample SAMN13153348, study PRJNA577476) | soil metagenome | isolation source: 100 cm saprolite on Douglas fir-dominated hillslope | place: USA:California | collected 2013-09-17
CCTTACGCTCATCAGCGGGACGGGCGGACACCTGTTTTTGCACAAGGAGGAAACCACCCATTGCCAGTGCAACTGCCACCGATACCCAGCGACGAATCGTTCGCATGACCACTCTCCTTTGTGAGCTGTAAACCCTTGTCTGCAGGCAGGATGGGCGACGGGCGGCCTCCCAAGCAAGCCTTCTCACTAGATGCAGTTACTTCAGGTAAGCCAAATGATTCCAATGGGTTACATCCGATGGTTCCAGTCCACTGGTACTCCGGGGCTATTGGTATCTATTTTCCTGCCTGCCACAATCCCTTTAGAGGCTGAGGGATGTTTAGCGCTATGCTACTCGCAATCTCCATGGTGGCCCTGTCACAGTTCGCCCTTTACTATTGGCGGGCGGTCCTGGCAGGCGTTGCGGCCCAGCCGGTTTCTGACCGTGTGCTGGTTGCTGCCCAGGTGGAGAATGGGCGCCTTACCCCCCAGCATTTCCAGATCTTGGCCGGCCTGCATGATTTGACCCCCGATCTCTTTCCAAATCGCGGCGGATTGGGTTTGGTCCGCCTCTATTACCGGGTTATCGAGGGTCTTGATGCCTTCCTCGGCAAGAGGATTCCCGCTTTCGCCATCTGGAGCGAGCGCGAACGCGTTCTCTGTGCCCGCTACGCCGCCGTCCTGGTCGACCGCCGCCTTCAAGCCAACCTCGACCTCGCAGCCTCTCTCCGCTCCTGCTAACTCACTCGCTGCAATCCCTCTCAATGATTTTTAGTACGCCCAGCGCAACAGCACGCCGCCGGTCGTGTACCCCGCACCAACGGTGACGATCAGCACCAGGTCGCCCTTGTGCAGTCGCCCCTGTTCCACTGCATCCCGCAGCCCCAGTGGGATCGTCCCCGCCGTGGTATTGCCATACCGGTCGATGTTCACCATCACCTTGGAATCGTCGATCCCTAGCCGCTCCTGCGTCGCTCGTATAATGCGAAGGTTGGCCTGGTGCGGCACCAGTAGTTTCAAATCATCCTTTGTAAAGCCGTTCTTTTCCAGAAGATGCGCCGCCATCTCGGACATCCGCCTTACTGCGTACTTGAACACTTGCGACCCTTCCTGGTGGACATAGTGCATACGCCTCTCGACGGTCTCCTGGCTGGAGGGATGGAGCGACCCGCCGCCCGGCATGTAGAGAAACGCTCCGCCTGAGCCATCCACGTCGTGCTCGAAATCGAGGATCCCGTCGTTCGAGCCGGCCGCCTCCAGCAGCACCGCCCCCGCGCCATCGCCGAATAGAACGCACGTTGCGCGATCCTTGTAGTCCAGAACGGAAGTCATCGTATCGCTTCCGATGACCAGCACTTTTTTGTGCGTGCCCGCGCCAACGAACTGGGCGCCGACGGTCAGCGCGTAGGCAAAGCCGGAGCACGCGGCAGACAGGTCAAAGCCCCACGCCTTCTTCGCGCCAATGCGCTCCTGCACCAGGCATGCGGTGGCGGGAAAAAACATGTCCGGGGTAACGCTGGCGAGCACGATCAGGTCGATATCCGCGGGATTCGTTTTGGTTTGCGCCAGCACGGCCTTCGCGGCTTCCGTGGCCATGTGCGAGGTAGCCGTGCCATTCTCCACGATGTGGCGTTCCCGGATGCCGGTGCGCGTGCGGATCCATTCGTCGTTGGTTTCGACGATTTTCTCCAGGTCCGCGTTGGTCATCACCTTTGGCGGAACGTAACCGGCTACACCCGTAATTTTTGCCGCGATGCGGTGGGACATGACTCTCCTTGCGAATTGCTTCCCGAAGCAAAAGAACCTGAATTTTATGCGATAGCCCTGTGGCGATACAAGGCGCAGTCCGCTCCTCTTCAGAATCGCAAGAGGTAACTCAATTTGATGAAGAACAGCCGGCTTGTGGAGTTGTTCGGCGTACCCTGCGCACTCACCGTGGGCGGAAGCCCGTGAAGCGTGAGATCGCTGTAACCGTTGTTATAGCCAAGATACACGGCCGTTCCGGGATGCAGCAGATACGTCAAGAGCACATCCGTCGTAAATTGCTTGGTCGGCGCGATGGGTCCTCCGTCGAAGCTGCCGAGGTTGGTCTGCAGATCCAGCAGGTTCGTGTTGGCGATCGTCGCGTTGTAATCCAGAATCAACCGCAGCGACAATTCTTTCGAGAACTGGTAATGCAGCTTCGCGCGATTCAGGTAATTGTTGAAAACACTTTGCCCGGGCGAAAACGGCGGCGTCACCCAGCCCGCTCGTGTTCCCAACCGGTAGTAAATCAGCGTCTCATCAAATCGGAAACGCGAGGAAGGCCGGAGCGTCAGCCCGAAATTCACGCGCCTCGCATTTGCCAGGAATGGCAAGAGGCCGGGAGCCGGGAAAAAATTCTCTTGGATTCCCTGCGTATACCGCGCGGAAAAGGAGATCCATTTGTACGGCTGCGTGGCCGCGAGCACCGATGTGCTGTGTCTACGGAATCCGATATTGTCGAAGAGTTCGTAAGCTTCGCCGCGATTGAGGCTGAGGGTCGTCTGCTTCGTCAGGTCCACTTGAAATCCCACGGCGGCCTGCCAGTCCTGCAGCACGCCGTTATGATCCCAGTCCAGCGTCTCGCTGGCAGTGGGGCCAAAATCGATGACTTTGCTTTTCTCCGGTCTCCAGAAATAGCCGCCGAACGCGTTGTTCTGCCGGAGGTCGATGCGAACCACGAATCCCATCTCGGAGCAGAAATTCGGCGAGAAATCGTTGTAGTTGGTGGAAAAACTGAAATGCCGGCCGCTGTACGACGCGTCAGCCCACAGCGCATTGCCCTGTTGCGATCCAATGGCCGGGTCACTTGATGCAAACGACGGGCAATTCCGTTCTGCGTTGAGATCCTGCCGCGTCCAGCTATGCACTCCCTGAACGTTGACGACCCAGTTTCTGGAAAATTTCAACCGCGTATCCAGCGAAGCCACGCGATTGCTTGTGTCCGCGAAATCGCGGCTCGAAAAAAAGCCCCCAATGTACGACTGATTGCCGAACTCTCGCGTTACGCGCACCACCTCGTCCGCCGCTCGCGTGTTATAAGGGCCGCTGCTGAATCTCTGCGCAGGTTGAAGGTCGTCGATGACCAGGGCGCCCAGCGTCCAGTTGCCGAGCTTTCCCGTCATGCGAGTTCCAAATTGCGGGTCCGCAATCCGGCGTGAAAAAAACAAATTGATCGGCGTCGCAAAGAACCCTGCATTCTCAATAAAGAACGGCCGCTTCTCAGGGAAAAAAACCGCGAAGCGCTGGTTGACAGTGACCTGCGGGTCGTCCGATTCCACCTGGCTGAAATCTGGATTCAGCGTGACGTCGAATGTCAGCGAATCCCTGGCCACAAATTTTGCATCCAGTCCTGCGCGATGCTCGAAGTTATCCAAGAAACCGGGAGGGCCGCCGCCCGGCTGATTCAAAAAGTGGTCGTTGGCAAGCAGTCCGTAAGGAATGAGCTGAATGTTCCGCCCTGGCGACACATTTTCCAGGCCATTTACCGGCGCAAATTGCTGTGTCAACCCTTCGACGCGTTGGGTCACATACGGCCAATAGTCGTATTCGCTCTTCCGAAGAATCGCGCGATAAAGCGCCACTCCCCAGGTTTGCTCCGGGTCGCTCGAGAACCGCAGGCTCTTGAATGGAATCGAAAAGAAAACAATGTAGCCGTCGCTCGTGACTCGGCCCGCGTTGTCCCACAACGTGTCGAAGCTGAAGTCGTATCCTTGCCCTTCGGTGTAGATCGCATCGGTCTGCACCCCGAGCGGATTGGAGTAAAAGAAATATGCTCGGTGAAAATCCCGAAACGTGTCCAGCAGCACACCCACGCCGTCGTCCTGATCGGAGGCCTCGCGCTTGGAAAGATGCGCGCGCACCTCGCCCGCTTCATCGTGGCATACGAAGGCGGCGTAAAGATTCTTGTCGTCGTAGGAAAGGTAAGCGGTAGTGGATTCCGTGGCAGGCGTGCCGTCGCCGGGAGTGTTCTGGCGGAAATCGGTGACCGTCAGTTCCGCTTCGCGCGGATGGTTTTCCAGGAAGTCTTCCAGTTTGGGCGCGCGATGCACACGGGGAATCTTCGAAAGAGGGATCTTTGCCTTATTTGGAGGGGGTGCGGCCGGGGCCTGCGCGGAGACCCGTGTCGCCGCGGTGAAAACGAAAATAATCCCAAGAATAGAATTCCGAATGACAGGGCCCATCTAGCTTATATTTATATAACTTCTACTTTTCCCTTGCGCAAGCGTAGAGTGGCATAGATATTGACTTGTTGGGCAAGGCAGCGGCGAAGGCTCGCGAATCTTCGGTTTGGCCACTACGAGGACGGCGGAAGAATTTCATAGCGCCACGAGAGCGTCGCCGTTTTCCTGAGCATGGCCGCAACGGAGCAGTACTTGTCCTCGCTGAGCTGGATGGCGTGCTTTACGGCCACGTCGTCGAGTTGGCCGCGGAGACGATAGAACAATTCCAACTTGGTCCAGACCGTGGGCGGCTCCGCCGCGCGTTCGCCCGAGCAAATCACTTCCAGCGATTCGAGCTTCTGCCGCTTCTTTTCCAGGATGATGACCACGTCGGTGGCAGTGCAGGCGCCCAGCGCCAACAGCACAAGCTCCATCGGGCCAGGCGCCTTGTTCGAGGCACGGTCGGAATCGACGGTTATCGCGTGCCCGGACGGGCTGGTTGCAACAAATTTCTGCTCGCCAATCCACTCTACGGTTCCGGTTTGCATCCAGCTGCCTCCGAGGAAGGTTCCTTAAATCAGGTATGTTGTCACGTTTGCATGATGGATTCCTTGGCGCTGGCCGCAGCGCCGAAGCTTCCGACCGGCAGGTAAAAATATGGAATTTCCATGCCGCTAATGCGCACGCACTTGGCATCAATATTCCGAAACCCTGGCAATCCAAGAAAGAGACAAGAAGCCTTCTTTCATGTCTCTGATAATACATGACCTAGTCGCAGCATGAGCGGGGGAACGCATCCATCATGGCGCTCGAAGTGCTCGCTATTCGGTTCAGTTGCCGTTTCAAACCAAGATCTGTCCCACTTGTTTCAGCAATGTCGCACTTTGGGGGGCCACGAAGTTTCATCTCACTCAATCTCGCATGGAGGGATACATGAGCATGGATCGTTCGAATAGGAAATGGTTGGCAGTAATAGCCTTCTCACTAGTTTTCGCTGCGCTGTTGGTCTCGATCCCTAAGACTCCGGTGATCGCCGCATCCCCGCCGCTTTCGGGCGCGATCTTCACTACTGACATTACCGGTGGAATTGTTAACCAAAATAGTTACAGCGCGAAGTGCGGCGCCTCAGGCGTTTATCTCGACGGGGGGCCGGGGCCAAGCGCACCTGCAACTGCTGCTGGACTCCCCGATGGGAATTACTACTTCCAGGTGACCGATCCCAGCGGGAAAACCCTGCTCAGCACCGATGCCGTACAGTTCCGGGTATTGACCGTGTCGGGTGGGCTGATAACCTCTGCTTCTATTCATCCGACTTTTCCAAATACTGGCGGTAGTGGTGGAGTCACCGTTGAACTCTGCCCGTTCAACGATACGCCGAACAACGGCGGAGTGTACAAAGCCTGGGTAACGCCGGTCGGCCAGTTTCTTGGAGACCCAACGAAGGTAGACAATGCTTGCGGCAATGGCTGTTTCCATGGCTTCGTTCCCGCCTTCTCCAAGGTGGACAACTTCAAGGTCAAGGGCACGGAAGCCGTTGCTTGCATGTCCGTCTCCAAGTTCATCGACGCGAATGACAATGGCATTCGTGAACCGGCCTTGGGTGAAATTCACTTCGGAGGCTGGGGGTTCATCGTTATTGACCCCCTCGGTGCTCAAATCGACGGCAAGATGTTCACGATAGCGCACTTAAAGGACTGCTTTCCCGGGTTGTTTAACTTGGTGCCGGGCAAGTACACGATCATTGAGGATGCAACCAACGGAACTGGCACGTTCGTTGTGACCACCAATACCGTCGATGACAAAAATCAAAACCCCGTAGACACACAGATCACCGTCACATTCAAGAGCACGGACCTTCGTCATGATGTGTTCTTCGGCAACTTCCAGACCGGGCCGTAACTCGCACCGACCGCGCCTCGAAGTCCGCGCGTCGCGGCCGGCGGGAGTTTGAATCGGACGTTTCGACGAAGGTTGTAGTAAAAGTCGGATTCGTCACTGGGGGAGTGACCGCTCAAGTTCTGGGCAGCCACTCCCTCTTCTCTGACGGAGCCTCACTTCCTGATCGCTTGAGCGGCGAGCGCCTCCGGTGCAGTGCGAATGGCAGAACAAACAAAAAGGTGGGATAAATCATGAAAGTCTCGGCACTGAAAGTCTGCATCTTCGCGATGCTTGTCGTTCTTCTGAGTTCTCCGGTGGGCTCACCTGTGCGCGCTCAGCAAGGGTCGTGCGCGACTCAAATCGGCCCCAAAATGCCGGACCTGATTGTGGATCAGGCGGTATTGGGCGCTCAGATGTTTGTCACTGAAGAGACGTTCGGCGGCAGCACTTGCACGGTTAAGGAAGGCTGCGTCACTTCCCCTGGAAAGCATCTCCTCCTGCGCTTCAATGGGAGCACGGCAAACGTGGGCAAGGCGGACCTCGTCATCGGAAATCCCGGGAGCTGCGGAAACCTGTTCATTTTTGACGACTGTCACCAGCACTACCACTTCCAGCAGTTTGCGGTCTACCGCGTTTGGACCCTAGATGGATACGACACATGGGTCGCCAACAGGGATCTCACCATCTCCGCGGATGCGGGCATCAATGCTCAGCTGATCGCCCTGGCCCTGTCTAGCGGGGAATTGATGTCCACCCGCAAGCAAGGATTTTGCATCACGGATGACGTGCGGTACCTTTCCACGGCCGGGCCTGCTACCTATCAAAACTGTGATACGACTCAGGGACTGTCGGTCGGTTGGGAGGATCAGTATCCGCCTCAAATTCCTTGCCAGTTCGCGCAAATCGACGGCCTTGTGGATGGCACGTACGTCCTAGAAATGCATGTGAATCCCGATCTCCTGATTCCCGAATCTGACTATACGAACAATACGGGGGCAGTGAAGTTTCAGTTCACCGCGAAGCACGGCAACACGGGGCCATCGATTCAAGTCCTTCCGTAGGCTCGGGCTGCTCGGTAAGTTACGCTCGTCTGCCGAGGCGCGCGGAACACCGCGCGCCTCACTCATTTTCTCTCCAATCCACCCTCCGATTCTCCTCGGCCGCTGTAGCTCGCCTTGCTGGAAATTTGGGCTTGCATTGCAGGGAGGAACGAGTACGTTTGACACGCTGCTTTAGAGGAGAAAGAATATGCAAGAACGAGCTTTACACTGGCTGTCCTGTCCAGTGATCGCCGTCATCGTGTTCATTACGTTGCTGAGCGCGGCCTATCCCGGAGTGCGAGCGCAGCAGAGCGCCATGGCCGCCGATGGAAAAGAGCAACCGTACGTGATTGAGTACTACTACAAGGCAAAGTGGGGCCACGCTGAAGAATTCCTGGCGCTCTTCAAAAAGAACCATTACCCGGTTCTGAAAAAAGAGATCGAGCTGGGCCGCATGCTAAAGGTCAGCATGACCGTCCCGCGTTATCACACCACGGAAGACGGCCGTTGGGATTACCGGGTCACTATCGTCTTCAAGAACGCCGCGATCGCCAACGACAATTTTGACAGCTCCGCTCTGATCAAGCAGCTCTATCCCGATCAGGAAACCTACAAGAAAGAAGAACAACGCCGCTTCGAAATTCTGGAGGCTCACTGGGATCTGCCGGTCAAGGACATGGATCTCGACGCGCGCTGATTAATTCCTGTGGTGGACACGCGTGTAGAAGTGGCCGATCGAGCGGTAAAAGAGGAATTCGAACTCCAGGTTGGGGACCTCCGGAAGCCACTCCTCGAAGGCGCGTTGTTCGCCCAAGCCACGAAGCACCCGCACAGCAGGCGGCACAGTGCACAGCCGTTTCATTGGAATTCCTGAATCTCGAGAGGCGTGGTCAGTTACCGCGCACCGGGCCGGTTGTTGCAACAACTTCAATGATCGGGCTGGGCAGCGCCCGCATGGTGCGGACGAAAAGTTCGACGATAGCCCCGTCAAACTGCGCATTCGCGCATCGCTCCAACTCCGCGAGAGCGTCTGTCGCATTCCGGGCCTTCTTGTACGTGCGGTCGCTGGTGATCGTATCGTAGGCGTCGGCGATCGCAATGATGCGGGCACCCAGCGGAATTTTCTCCCCGGTCATTGCGTCTGGATAGCCCGAGCCATCGAAGAATTCGTGGTGGTGCAGCACCATTTCGCGGATGCGCGCGAGCGGTGTCAGCGGGTCGAGGATCTTCGCGCCAAACTTCACGTGTGATTTCATCGTCTCCCACTCTTCGGGATTGAGCGGGCCGTTCTTGTTCAGAATACTTTCCGGGATACCAACCTTGCCGATGTCGTGGAGCACGGCGCCCAGACGAACCTCTTCCACTTCGGTGTCTTTCATCCCCATCGCCTCTGCGATCAGCGCGGCATACGCGGAGACTTTCTGCGAGTGGCCTTGCGTGTAGTGATCCTTGGCGTCGATCGCAAACGCCAGCGATGTGACCGTATCCAGCACCGCTTGCGGCAGTGCTTGCGGGCCCTGCGCCGTGGCCGTCGCTGGTTTGCCGTTATTCGGTTCGGTGGCCGCCAGCGATTCGGTGAATTGTTGCAAGCGCTGGTAGATCTCTTCAAACGCTTCGGGCCCCGTCGAGAAAAGCCGCTTGAGTGTCACGCCCAGATAGGCTTCGAGGACGTCGCGCTTCCATTTCTTCGCTTCGTTGGGATCGAAGTGATCGGCGGTTGAGACGGTGTTCCCGCCCTGATGTTTCGAAAGATACATCGAAGCGTCGGCCACTTGGATAAGTTCTTGCGGCGACGAGCCGTGGAGCGGATAGCACGCGATGCCGAAGCTGGCGCTGATGTTTTTCTCGCGCAGCAGCGGATCGGCGGATACCCAGCCGCGGAGCTTGCTCGCCAGTTGCCGCGCATGCTCCATATTGGTTTCCGGCATCAGAATGACAAACTCGTCCCCGCCGTAGCGGGCCACCACGTCGGAGCGCCGGCAATTGGTCTCCAGAATCTGCCCCACGCGCTGGAGCACGAGGTCACCCTCGAGGTGCCCGTAGAAATCGTTCACAAATTTGAAGCGGTCGAGATCCATGAGCGCCAGCGCAAAGGCGCGGCCGGCGCGCGTGGACCGCTTCCATTCCGCCGACAATGCTTCCATGAAAAAGCGATGCGTCTTCACGCCGGTGAGTCCGTCGGTGATCGCCTGTTCCTGCGCCTTTTGGAAAGAAAGCGCGTTGTGCAGCGCGCCGGCGATCAGATCGGCCAGCGTGCGCAGCAGGAGAACTTCTTCCTCGGAGAAGTCCACCGGCACGGACGACTCGATGTACAGAATGCCGTGGAGCTGTTCGGCGTAAAAAACCGGCAATGCGATGGCCGCCACGGAATCCGGCAGCAGCGGCTTCAACGCCCCATCGGCCGGAGGGGCGGCGCGGTAAGCCGCCATGTGGCCGTTGCGGGCCACTTGGCCGATCAGGCCCGCGCCAAGGGGAATGCGCTGCCCCAGGGTCCCGCGGCGTTTTCCCGCTTCGGCTTGGATCACCACTTCGCGCGTCGCGTAGTCCAGCACGCCGATCCCGATGTGATCGTAGGTCAGGCCGGCTTCGAGTTGTTCGGTGATTTTGGCGAGCATCTCGTCGGGATTGAGCGTGGCGATGGCGTTCCGCGAAATCGTGTTGAGCAGCGACAGGTGCCGCGCCTTGGTGCGCTCCTCACTGAACAGCCGGGCGTTTTCAATTGCGATACTCGCTTCGCTCGCGAGGACGCGCAGAAGCTCCAGGTGCCCTTCGTCAAACGCGCGCTCGTGGTCGGAGAACACCGCCATCGCGCCGATGGCGTGATCGTAGGCCACCAGCGGTACGCCGCAGAAGCACCCTGTGGTGCGCAGAGGCTCGACGCCCAGTTTTTTCATCTCCCCCGCGTAATTTTCGCGGATGAGCACCGGCTGCCGCGTTCGAATGATGTACTCGGTGATGTGATTGCCTGCGGGGCGTGCGCGTCTCGGCAGGCGCGCGCCATCCACGATCTCGAGATCGAATTGAATTTCGTCACGCAGCGGATCGAGTTCCGCGATGTAGAAGTTTTCCACGTCGAAGAGCCGCCGCAGCTCCTCCCACACTTTCCTCGTCAGGTCTTCCTTGTTCAGCGTCGAGCTGAGCGCGCGGCCGATTTCGTTCAATACGTGAAGCTCTTCGGACCGCCGCGAAGTCTGCTGAATCAAATAGCTGTTCTCCACTGCCATGCCGATCTGGTGCCCCAGCGCGAGGAGAAGCCGCAGCTCCGCCGGTGTGAAGCGCCGGCTGTCCGGTGTCCCCAGAAGGAGCACGCCAAAGGCTTGCTCTTTGGCCTGAAGACTGATGGCCACCACGCTGCGAAGCCCCTGCGCGAGCGCCAGCTCGCGGAACCGCCGGATCGACTGTTCTTTTTCGAGTGCCGAGAGGGAGTCGTCGCGCAGGTCGCGAAATCCCAGCAGGCCGCCGAGGCGTGCCACGAGGCTGACGAGATAATCGTCCAGATCTTCGTTCTGAGCGGCGCGGCAGAACTCATCACTCAAGCCCACGGCAACGACGGAAGTCGGGCCCTGCGGATCACCGTGGTGCAGAAAGAGCGCTCCGGCCGGCAGCCGCACAACGCCCAGCACGCGATCCAGGGCTTGCGACAGCATGCGCTGTATCTCGCCGCCCACAAAGCTGGAGGTCGCCAGATTGAGATTCGAAAGCGCCAGCATGTTGCGTTCGATGCGGCGCTTTTCCTCTTCGTAGAGCGCCATGACCATAAGCATGGCGACGAACGCGCACGGAGCAGCGGCAACCACGCTCATGCCTGCGCCCTGGAGTTCCGGCGTCGCATTCAGGATATGGAGCGCGAACCCCAGAACTCCCCAGGAAGCGAAGGAAACACCCAGCAGCCGGTCGGCCAGTGTTTCCTGCCGCCGGCTTTCCTGCCAGAACACCACTGCCACCCCTATGTAAAGCAGAGTAGCGGGAATGATCGCGGAAACGGAAATAGTGTTTGTGGCGTTGGCTGCGGCCCAGAGTCCGAAGAGTATGCTCACAACCAGCGCGGGAATTTTCCAGGCCTTCCGCTGGGAGTAAAGCTGTGCTCCCAGAAAAAAGAGCACCCCGGAGAGTGCGAACAGCCAATGATTCAACGCACTCTGCAGCGGGTTCGCCGCTGTACTTGGGGCTAGCGTCGGCCCCAAGTAATGAAGTCCGAATACGGCCCACGCCGCTGTCCATAGCAGCAGATACGTCTGGCGCTTGATGCTGTGGATATAGGCGAAGAAACCCGCCACCAAAGCGGTAGCGATCAGCAGCGCCAGCGAGATAAAACTCTGATGCATCAGGAACACGTTCGATTCTCCGCCCACATCGCGGACGACATTCCGCAAGACACGAAGGCGCAAGAGTCCCTCGTGCTCTGCTGTGTACCCGCAACGCCACTACGCGCACGAGAGGACAGTCGTGCAGCGACGCAGGAAGGTCGCGCCTGTACACAAATCAAAGTACTTGTGATTATGGATGACGGAATTTTCAGGAAGCAAGCGTACCGGCGTACTGGTAGCCAAAGAGACAGCATCGTCGAGGTAACCGATTCAATACAAAGGGGCATAGCGCGCGCCTTCCCTTCGGCTCATAAACCCGCAAATTGGACCTGAAGAGTGGCTTTGGCTACACTGAGAGATTGAATTCAAGTGGAAAGACGCGCTGACAATGAGTGACTCCATTCACAAGACATCTGCCGTGAGAGTGCGCTTTGCCCCGTCCCCCACCGGTTATTTGCACGTGGGAGGAGCACGGACGGCGCTGTTTAACTGGCTTTTCGCACGCCACCAGGGCGGCACGATGATTCTGCGCGTCGAGGACACCGATGCCGAGCGCAACAAGCCCGAGCTGGTGCAGGGAATTCTGGATGGGTTGCAGTGGCTGGGCGTCAATTGGGACGAAGGACCGTTTTATCAATCTCAGAGAACGGAATTGTATCGCGCGGCGGCGAAAAAATGTTTGGAGAACGGGGCCGCATTTCTGTGCTATTGCCCCGCGGAAAAATATGCCGGCGGGGACTACGCCGAACCGGCTCAAGACGAAGAACCAAAGGCTGGCGGGCCCCGGCGCGTCACGCGCTGTTCCTGCCGCGATGGCCGGCCTTCAACGCCGGGTGTGAAGCCGGCCATCCGTTTCAAGGTGCCGCTTGGTGGCACGACCAAATTCGTGGACGCGGTATTCGGAGAACGCGAGTTTTCGAACGATGAAATCGAGGACTTTGTCCTGTTGCGCTCCGGGAAAAACGATGAAGAATTCGGCCAGTCCATGTATCAGTTGGGTGTCGTCGTCGACGACATCGATATGCGCATCACCCACGTGATTCGCGGCGCGGATCACATTTCGAATACTCCGAAACAGGTGCTGTTGTATTGCGCGCTGGGCGCGGAACCGCCCGTGTTTGCCCATGTGCCGCTGATTCTCGGCGCGGACAAATCCCGCCTTTCGAAACGTCACGGCGCAACCGATGTAAACATGTACCGCACCGAGGGTTTCCTGCCGGAGGCGTTCCGCAATTTTCTCTCGCTGCTGGGCTGGTCCGCCGGCGGAGACGAGGAGTTTTTGCGGACGAAAGATTTGCTGGAAAAGTTTTCTCTCGAGGGCGTGAGCCGCACCAACGCCGTGTTCGACCGGCCGAAACTCGAGTGGTTCAATACCCAGTACTTGCAGAAACTTCCAATTGAGGACTTGCTGCCCGAAGTCGAAAATGAATTGAAGCGCAGCGGCTTGTGGAAGCCGGAGTGGGCGGCCGGAGCCGCTCCGGGCCCAGACGGCAGAGATCGCGCTTGGTTCTCAAAGACCGTCGATTTGCTGCGGCCGCGAATCCGTTTGCTGCCGGATTTTTCTTCGTGGTCGCATGCGTTTTTCAGCGACGAAGTCCCGCGTGACGCGGCAGCAAAAGAAAAATTCTGGAAAGATCCGAAGGTGCCGGAGCTCCTCGCGAAGCTCGCCGATGCGCTCGAAGCGCTAGCCGAGTGGAACCACGACGCGTGCGATCACGCATCGCGTGCCGTGGCCGAAGCCGGCGGCGTCAAAGCCGGGCTGCTGATCAATGCGACGCGCGTGGCGATCGTCGGTCAGGCCGTGGCGCCGCCGCTGTTCGACACCATGGTCGTTCTCGGCCAGCAGCGCGTCGTGCGCCGTTTGCGCGATGCGGCGGCCGGTTTCGGTAAAGCCTAGAACGAGCCTCCCTTCAAAATAACCTCGAAGTCTGCCCACTTGTCGAAGATCAATTTTGGAAATTGACATGGCGGGCCTACTGTTTTCCAAAAATTTCCGCGTGCGCGGGCTTGGCGGCGGAGGCTGAGGCGGCGACGTTGAGCGTCGCGTCGAGAGTGAGGCTGACCGGGGGCAGGCAGAGTTCGTTGCTGCAAGCCTGGTAACGGAGCTTCAGCGGAATGTGCTGTTCGCCGAGAGGGGCGCTTTCGAGCGCCGTGACGGGCATGCGAAGAATCACGGTGTCCTGGTAGACGTTCAGCGGAGTTTTGGAAAAGGCAAATTTTTCGAGTCGGCCCTTGGGATAGGAGACTTCGCCGCCGTTGAAGCCGGCGGGAAATGCGGCCTTGAGATCGGTGGCGATGAGATAGTCTTCCGATTTTTCGCGGGCATTGACATGGAAGCCCGGGCGAATTTTCATGACCACGGCGATTTGAAATGAACTGCCGCGGCCGGCGGGATCGAGCGAGACGTAGATTTCGGGTTTGACGACGTCACGGCCGGAGGGGACTTGAGATTGCCCGGCGGGAGAGAGCGCGAGGCAGAGTGCGAACAGGGACACGGCCAAACGGCTGGATGGTTGAAAGTTGAAAGTTGAAAGTTTAAAGAAAGAAAAAAACTTAACAAAGAGAGCACAGAGTTCACGGAGAAGACGGAAACGTGAAACGCAGAGACACAGAGAACACAGAGAGTCCGAGAAGCGCGGAAATCCAAAGAGAGAAGTTGGTTCAGAAATCCTACGGGACGAAACGGAGTTCGGCGTGAGCATCACAGGGTGACCTGGGCGCCGAGTTGCTGGGAGATGACGCGGCTCATGACGGCGAGGAGATCTTCGCCGGTTTTCTCGTGGACGAAGGCGTTGCGCGATTCGTTCCAGCCGAGCTTGAAACTGGTGGAAAGCGCGGAGACCCAGATTTCGCGGACGGGCGTGTTGGGCGAAATCACGAACAGCATGCAATTAGCGTACATGAAGAGAGCGAGTCGTGGGTAGTGGACAGCGGGGAGGAAACGAAGCAAGGAAGTATGGAGGTAATGAGATAAGGAAGCGAGCGGGGAAGTGGCCCCTCGGCTTTGCTCACCGAGATGCTCCGGACTGGGTCGGGACAGGATGGGCAGGCAGGACAGACATGCTTCATCGCGTGTGAAGACGAAGCAGGTGCTTCGTCGCGATGCTGCTCGAGACAGAATCGCTTATCGGAAGTCTGGTTAACCATAACACCCCCAACCCCCACCTTTTTTGGAAGTGTGGAATCTAAAGGACTAGCAATCCTGCAAGTCCTTTGCTTGCCACACTTACAGGAGAGTCCAGAAGTGTGGATTCTAAAGGGTTTATGGACGCGATCCGTTTGCGGGAAAGTAACAGGGGCGAACCTGAAGATTTTGAAGGAGTTAGAAGAACCGCGTGGCGGGCGGACATTGTTCGCAGGGCCGGAAGAATCAAGCCGACTCAATAAAACCAGTATAACATACTGGTACCGTAAGTCAAGGATTACCTGTAAATGGTTTGCTTGCTGCAGAATTGGGGGGGCGTCTGGTTGGATTGGCGCCGGGGAAATACAGAAGATGGCGGCAATTCTGCTACAGAGGCGCTGGAACCACATCGGGGCACAGACCGCGTGCGCACAACCGACGCATCGGATACTTGGCAGTGGCAACAGGCGCTTCCGGAAGATGAATTGGAAAAGCCACGGCAAGGGCCGCCTAACCTGCCTGTCAATTGTGACTTCCGAAGTGACCGGGGAAGAGGTTGGTAGGGCGTGTTGGTTTGGGCGGGGAAAAACCACAGCCCGCCACACCAGCCGCGACTTCGTCGCTTTCCTCGAAGCAGTTTTGTCCTTGTGCCCACCCCGGCAGCAGATTCATATCATCCTCGACAACCTCTCGGCCCACAAAACCCAAGCCGTCCGAGATTTCCTCCAGCGGCATCCGCGAGTTCAGTTTCACTTCACGCCTACTTATTCCTCCTGGCTTAACCAAGTCGAGATCTGGTTCGCCAAAATCGAACGCGAGGTGATCGCCCGAGGCATCTTCACCTCAGTCCCCGACCTGGCTCGCAAACTTCGCCGCTACATTAATGCTTATTCATCCCACGCACGGCCGATCCGCTGGAAATATTCCGACCCCACCCATCGCCTCCGCACTAACGAACTCACCGCGACACGCCACTAGTCCGAGCGCTCGTTGAACATGCCGTGAACGCGGTGTACATGCTTTATGTTGCCGATGCTGCGACGGCGGACAACTTCAATGACTACCAAGACTATCTAGCATTAAGCAGGCTAGGGAAAGATTGAGAATAGGTCTGTCTGCTTTCCATCGTTGCTGCTCGCCGAGAGCGTTAGCTGTGTCGGAGGGATGACGGGAATTCGAACCACTTCCGATGTGCCTGGCTGAGGGTGGAAGAGATTTTTGACGTTAGTTCCGCCAAGTTGCGCATCAAAGCTTGCGGCCTGAAGCCGGTCGCTATAAAACAAAGCCACTGGCAATTCCTTTCGCCCTTCGAGGCGAATAGTACCCGGGGCGAGATTGGCATAGGTGACAGGCGAGTCCAAGCCGTCGCCACTATAGCCGCCGTGAAGCGAGAGCTTGGCCGCTGTTTGAGGATCGTAGTAGAACCAGTACCTGTCCAATTCACCTTTGACCACTGGAAGGCGTGCAAGCGTCTGCTTTTCGAAATGTCCTTGTCTATCGTAAACGAGAACGTCCAATGTGTACTCGCCAGAACCTGTTGCCTTGACAAGTAGCGTGTACCTGCCAGCTACGGGCCCCTCGACGTTGAGAAGCTTCGATGGACTCAATGCTTCGGCGCCGGTTTCGTCGTCAGCAAGACCGCCAGCTTCATAGTGAGAAAGCGGTATCATGGGCCCCCCAGCCGAAAACAGTTTCAAGTCCCCCTGCTGCTGGCCGACTGGGTTTTCAAGAAGCAGTTCCACCGGGCAGTACACCGAGATGTCGATTGCGCTTCGGTCTGCCGCTGGCGCTTCGCGTTTTGAGGATGGCACGCGATTTACGAAATCCAAGGCGACTCCAGCGTGAGCTCTTTGGCTCTGCTGTTGCCTAGGGGCTGCCGATGAAAGGACGAGCATAGCCAGAGCAACTGATGGCCGAGCTCGCTTTGCGAAGGAACCCGTCAGACTCATGTACACCCCCTGCTTCAGTTAGTGAGAACGAAAACGAGAGAATCGCTATCTGTCGCTGGCCCTGACGGCAGGTTTCCAACGATCGAAAGCGTGAGTACATTCTGGCCGGTCTGGAGCGGTACCATAACGGTTTCGTGCGTCCCCGGCTGGGGATGGAACAGCGCAGAAACGTCCTTGCCGTTGAGGGTTGCGCTGAAGGTGCTCGACACGACCGTCGAATCGTAGAAGATCACCGCTGGGGCAGTTGTCCCCGATACTAAGGTCAGTGCCGCGCTAGGGCTCGCGTATGTCAAAAACTTATTCGAGTCGCTGATAGGCAGAAGATTTCCAGTGAATGCTCCGTACACTTGAATCGGGGTCTGCCCCGTAGAGTCATAGTTGATCGCAAACTTCTGGGCTGCACCAGAGCTAATTGGCACATTAACGAATGTGCTCTCGGTTTTCCCTCCATTTCCATCAAAGATCTCGAACTCCGCGGAGTAGCTGCCGTCCGCTGTTCCCGTCGCGCTGAGTGTATACTGATCGCTTGCGGGTTGAGCCACATAGATCATCTTGGTCGGGTCGAGGTCCGGAGTGCCATCATAGTCATCCGTCAATCCGCCCGCATCGTAATAAGCGTAAGGCAGGGCGTTGACGCTCGACGTTGCGGACGCGCCGACGGAACGGCCAGAGGAATCCGAGAGAACGAGCTCCACTGGGGAATGGAAGACGAAGTACATGTGACCGGGTCCCGGAGCCTGATGTTCCGGTCCTTGATAGGCCCGAACGGCGCAGTAGCTGCGCCATCGTGCACTCAAATAGGGTGGATCAGAATGGCCCGGATCATGGATGAGCCAGGTACCCATGTCAGGATCGTAGCCATAGATGGTTACCTAATGGGTTGGGTATCCGTTGGCATTACAATTCACGCCCAGAAGCTGAGGGCCGTCCTGGCATACGAGAGTCGACAGGTCAGATGGAGCTTGGAAATTGTTCGTCACCTGCACGTTGTTGTTTGCGGCGTATTGCTGGACGCCGTCAGGGTTAACGTTACCCGCGCCGGCAAAGCCATTCGGTAGGGCATTAAGGCCAGTGTTGAGAGTTCCGGGATTGGTTGAAATACCGAAATAGCTAAGCACGTTCGCGATACTGGAAAGATAGCATCCTTTTCTTTGAATTGTGAAATAGTTTTCGTTCGGACTCCCGGTGCACCGGTGTGAGTAGTGCGGATCGTCGAAGTAGCAATCCTCATCATAATCGTCTGTGGCCGAAGTTGAGTCAAATTGCTTGTAGTCGGGAACCTTTTTCGGCTTGATATTCTGCTTCAGGACAAAAGTTCCAGAATAGTATTGATTGCCGTTCTTCGAGAACTTCATTGTATATGTTCCGATCGGCGCACACTGGGCAATCTAGTACCAGAGGATCGTGATGTTGTTGCTACCGCAAACCCCATACCCATACTGGTCGATAAAACATTTCTGCATGCCGTTGTAATTCTCGTAGTATGTAATCCGCACTTTCAGGACGGTACCGTCTGGTTCGTCTGTTTCGTCTTCGTAGTAGTCGCCGTCTACAGCATTAGCGTTGATCGTTTGCGCACCGGTTTCCACGTCGCGATAGTAGGAGGTTGGGTTTGACGGCACATTGTCCATGACAAGCCACTGGCGCTCCTCGGCGGGGTAGCGATACCAGTTATCGAAGCTGTCGTTCGGGTCTCCGCTTACGCCCATCGGTGCCATGGACGCAGTATTTGGCGTCGCGCTTGGCAGCAGGGGCAACTCAAACTTGATCGTAGCTGGCGCTATAATTCGCTCAGTCTTCGCGCTCAGCGGTTCATAAAATACATTTTGACCGAAGACTGAAGTCGCGTGGCTCAAACAGAGGAACAGCAGGGCGCAAGCAAGTCGGTGTATGTTCGCACGCGGAATGACGCAGGTCTCATGCATCATGATTTTTCCTCGATCGGGGATGCCCGTAACAAATTGCCCGTCCCTTATAGCTAGTGCGTGTGGTGACGTCAATAGTACTGAATTTCACATACAGAATTTTATACTTAATAAACAGTATGGTTACAATGCGCATGGAGCAAGTGAAATTTCCGTGTGGGCAGCTGCAGCGTGCCGGAAACGTGGGCTAGCGCGAAAAGTTTTCAGCCGAAGGAGCTGTCATTGGCAAGTGAAAATTCCCCAGTTTGCGGCAACTGAAATTTCCCCAGGTGGGGTGCTTCTCTCCCGCTGTGGTCCCTGTGAAGGGCCTCCTTCGGTTTCGGGCGGGGTGCGGGGCCGGGCTGGGGGGAGAGCCCGGCCCCGCGGCCGCGCCTGCGGCGATCTGCCGGCGCATTGTGGTTGGGCAATCGCTCTACGCCTTTGGGGCGTTGCTCTGCCTATTCAATACCTACTGGAGCATCGCGTTTATCGTGCTGGTGCAGCTGAATTACGCGATTGCGCCTAAGATTGGGCGACGCCGAGAGTGAAGGCGGCGAGAAAAAGGACGGTCACACCATCTCGTGCCCAACAAGAGTTGATTACAACTGAGATTCGATGGCTTTGGTAAGTTCTTCGTAGCTGATCAGACCCTGAACTTTTTTCACGATCTTCCCGTCGCGGGAGATGAGGTAGCTGGTGGGATAGCCGAGAAGGCCGCCGAACTTGTCGGCGGCGGCATCGTTGCCGATAACGATGGGATAGTTCATGGGAAGTTTCTGGCCGTTGACGTTAAAGCGTTCCTTGGCGAGGAAGGGAGCGACAGCGGACTTGCCTTCTTCGTCCATGGAGACGCCAAGAACGGTGAAGCCCTTCGCTTCATACTTCTGCTGCATCTCGATGAGCCAGGGAATCTCGATGAAGCAGGGATCGCACCAGGTGGCCCAGAAATTGACGAGAACGACTTTGCCTTTGTATTGGCTCAGCGCGGCGTCCTTGCCGTCCAGATCTTTGAAGGTGACTTCGGGAGCGGGAGTACCGGCGGATTTTCCATCGGCTTGCACGGTGCCGTTGGCGGGGCCTTTTGGTTTGACGCGCGTGGCCTTGTCCGCGAAATAAGTCGCGACGACGAGCACGAGCACGGTGGAGATGATCAAGAGAATTTTTTTCATTGTTGTTTCCCCGAATTTGTCAGGCGCACTCCTCTAGAGTGAAAAGCGATTCAGAAAAGTCAGTTTAGCCGAGAGCCAGGTCAGTTTGTTGACGAAGACTAATCCCCCGACGAACAAAAGCAAAGCGCCACTGAAGAGCTCGACGGCATGGAGATATTTTCGAAAGTTCTTGTAGAAAACCATGAACTGGCTGATGCCGAGCGCCGTGAGCAGGAAGGGAATGGCGAGGCCGGCGGAGTAAACGGCGAGGAGCAGGACGCCGCGGGCGATAGTGTCGCTGGCGGCGGCAAGCGCGAGAACGGTGGCGAGGATCGGGCCAATGCAGGGCGTCCAGCCGAAGGCGAACGCGAAGCCGAGGAGGAAGCCGCTCCAGATGCCGGGTTGGGTGGCGCCGCTGCGGAGGTGAACATCGCGATTGAGCCAGCGAGCCATCGAAGGGCCGAAAAAGCCGATGAGCGAGAGCGAGAAGAAATGAGAAGCGCCCAGGCCGGCAAAGAGAGGGGCGTGGCGGAGATAAGCGGCGACGCCGAGAGCGACGAGAATGACACCGAGAACGATGCCGGCGCGGAGATTGAGTTTGATGAGCGCGCCGACGAGGTGAAGGCCGAAGAGAAGGATCAAGGCGCCGGCGACAGGGGCGAGAAGAGCGCGGTTCTGTCGCAGGAAGGAACCGACGGCGCTGGCGGAGGCGCCGAAAGAAATAAATACGACGGAAAAGCCGGCGACAAAGGCGAGAGCAGAAGAGAACAGGCCGGAGGTTGGGACATCGCCCTTGCGGAGCTGCTCCATGCCAATGCCGGAGAGCATGGAGATGTAGCCCGGAACGAGCGGCAAAACACAGGGCGAAAGAAAAGAAACGAGCCCGGCGAGAAAAGCTCCTGCGAGAGAAACATCGTTCATGCTGATTCAGTCCTCGGTGGCTACCTGGATGCGCGACGAAACGCCGCATCTGACTAGACTTCAAAGAGACCTTCTTATTCTCCCATAAATCTGCCTCGTGCTCGTGCATACGTTGAGTTCCTATCGGCAGGGCCGGAATCTACGATCAGCGTACTCCGGTTTTTGGTGTCCGGTGGACTCCATCGGAGCCCTGACACCGGACCTCATCGCTTCGCTCAAGGATGACATCGCGAAGGACAGGGGTGCGAGCGGCAAACACGAAGTCATTTCATTAGACGCGCAAGACGAGGAAAGGAAACAGGCCGGAGGAGGGAGCGAATAAGCGACAGATGATGGATTTGGCTGGCGCGGGGCGGGAGCGAGCATGCAGAAGCTGTCTGTAAGTGACTGAACAGACGCGCCTTGCAGGAGCAAGATCTGGCATGGAGATTGCCGTTGCCTGAGTGGATGCTGTTTCGCGCCTGGCAGGTGAGTATGCAATGGACGCCGAACAAAGTGACGTTTCTGCGGGTCGTGGTGGGGTTCGCGGCGGTGTGTCTGTTCGGACGTGGGGCTTGGGCGAATCTCACCGCGGTGGGGCTAACCGTGGCGGCGATCGCGCTGGATGCGCTCGACGGGCACATCGCTCGGAAGAAAAAAATGGCCACGCCGGTGGGCGCACAGCTGGACATCCTGGGCGACCGGATGATCGAGAACGTGTACTTCACGTATTTCGCGGTGGTGGGGATGGTGTCGCTGTGGCTGCCGGTTTTGTTTTTTGCGCGCGGAGCGGCGACGGATTTCTTGCGCGGGCTGGCGATGAAGGCGGGACATTCCGGTTGGGGAGCGAACGCGATGCTGCGGACGTGGTGGGGGCAGGCGCTGGTGGCGTCGCGCTGGAGCAGAGGGTTGTATGCGGCGATGAAGTGCTTGTGCTTCTGCTACTTGGGGTTGGAGTTGGCGCTGACGCGCGGGCCGGTGGCGCTGGTGGGTGAGCTGGCGGCGGATGCGCACGCCATGATCCGCGCGGGGGCGCACGTGTTGACGTGGATGACAGCGGCGTTCTGCCTGCTGCGTGGGCTGCCTGTTTTGGTGGAAGGGTGGAAATACATTGCGGGAAGCGTGGGGCAGGAGCGCGGGGCGAAGAGCGCGTCCCGTAATCGCATCCGGGATGCAAAGACCGCAGCGCAGGAGGCGATGTGAAAGGACGAAAGGAGGTTGAGGAGAGAAAGGAAGTAACCGAGGTAAAGGAGCGGGAAGGCAGCATAGCGGCGTTTTTGGATTTGGATGGAACGCTCGTGGCGCTGCCGTCGCTGGAGCGAAGGTTCTTTCGAACGTTGCGATACCGGCGGATGATTCACACTAAGAACTATTTCTTGTGGTTGAGGGAAGCGCTGCGGCTAATGCCGCGCGGGATCAGCGCGATTTTGCAGGCCAACAAAATGTATCTGCGCGGTGTGCAAGCTTTTGACGAGCGTGGCGAGGGAGACGGAGATGTCTCTTCTTGGCACAAGGACGGCCACCAGGCCGAGGGGCAGTCGTCGGCTCCTCCGCGGCGCGATCCACGATTGCTTGTTCCCGCCTTTTTTGCGCAAGCGATCGAGAGAGTGGCATGGCACGCGAAGCAGGGGCACGAGATCGTGATGATAAGCGGGACGCTCGAGCCGTTAGCGCGGGAAGCCGCGCGCGCCATGGAAGCGGAGCTTGCGGCGCGCGGAATCATGGCGGCGATTCGCGTGATTGCAACACGGCTGGAGGAAATGGACGGCAGGTGGACAGGAAGGGTTTTGGGCGAAGCGATGTTCGGGAAAGCGAAGGCGCGCGCGGCGAAGCGATTGGCCGAGGAGATGCGACTCGACCTCGGGCGATGCTACGCCTATGGCGACAGCTTGACTGATCGGTGGTTGATGGAGGCGGTTGGCCGCCCGGTGGCAGTCAATCCGTCGAAGGACTTTGCGGGCATTGCGCGGACGCATGGGTGGCCGGCGATTCAATGGAATGAGGAAAAAGATTTTACACGGAAATCACAGAGCACGCAGAGTTCGCAGAGAAGAACACGCAGATTGGCGCGCGGCGTGGACGGCGAAACAGAAAAACAAGTGAGCCGTGGAGAACGGAAAGAGCAGCTGATAAATCCAGATCCGATCGGGGATCCAGCCTCGCGGAGTCCACGATGAATAACGCGGAAAGACAGAGTCATGGAGGAAACGAAGCAGCGATCGTCTGGCGTGGACAGGTGAATGCTGCCAGGAGCGGAGAGCCTGCGGCAGGCTTCGAAGCGGAGAAGCAACGAATCGCGGGGTGGATCACCCGGGAGGCAGCGGCGGCGTGGGCGGCGTGCGGTGCATTCGAATGGGTGGCGCTGGGATATTTAGCGGCATCGAGCGCGCTGATCGCGGTGTTTGCGGAAAACCTTGCGCACCCCGTGAAGTTGTTCGGCGTGCAGACGCTGGCGGCCGCGGTGATCTTGATTCTGTGTCGAGTGGAAGCACAAGCAGCAGGGCGCGGGGCATGGGACAGGCAAGCACGAAGAGGGACAGACAGGAATGCCTGTCCCACAGCCGCCTCAAAGTTCTGGCACTTCTGGCGGCACTGGTATCCACATCTGTTCTTTCTGTTTTGTTTTGAGGAACTGGGAAAGCTCGTGCATCTGGTGAAGCCCGGCTGGCAGGACGCGAAGCTGGTCGCCGCCGATTACTGGCTGACCGGCGTGCATCCGGCGGTATGGCTGGAACAGTTTGCGACGCCGGCGCGGAACGATTTCATGCAGTTCGCCTATCTCACGTACTTCACGTATCTGTTGGTGTTGGGCGGGGTGTTGTATTACCGGCGAGATTGGCGCGGCTACTGGTCGGTGATGACGTATTCGGCCGCGGGCTACGCGATCGGGTATTGCATTGCGATCTTTTTTCCGATTGAGAGCCCATGGTTTTCGATGGCGGGAACGTGGCACGGATCGCTCCAGGGTGGGCCGTTCACCGCGGCGATCAATTTCATCGAGCACTTTGGGCGCGTGCGAGGCGCGGCGTTTCCTTCCGAGCATGTGGCCGGGGCCGTCGCGGCGTTGTGGGGAGCGTGGCGGCATCGAAAGTGGCTGTTCTGGACAATGTTGCCGTTGGTGGCGTGCATGTGCGTTTCAACAGTCTGGGGACGGTATCACTACGT
>WNFI01067637.1_pt1 | contig 23569 bp, 26 predicted proteins | sample 5400471 | NCBI WGS metagenome assembly WNFI01 (sample SAMN13153348, study PRJNA577476) | soil metagenome | isolation source: 100 cm saprolite on Douglas fir-dominated hillslope | place: USA:California | collected 2013-09-17
CAGCAGTGCCGCGACGATGATTTGCAACGCAGCTATCTGCTCAAAAGCATGCCTTTGGGTTGCGCGTCCCAGGAAGACAATCTGCAAGGCAAATCCCAGAGCGCAGGCGATGGTCAGCAGATCGCCCAGATTGACGTTAGCCAGATCGCCAAGACCTTGCTTGCCGCCGGGGACGGTCATCAGAAAGAGCCCGGCAAAGGCGGCTACGATGCCCACGATCCGCCACACGCGGATTCTGGTCCGCCACAAAGCCACCAGAATCAGCGGGACCATCACGGTGGAACTGCCCGTAAGAAATGCGGATTTGGAAGGCGTTGTCAGCTTGAGTCCGGTGATCTGCAATGCATAACCGAAGAAAAGAAAAATTCCGACTCCAATCCCCGACAGCAGCGCGGGCCTGGTCAATTGGCGCAATTGCTTCCGGTAGAAAATGGCCAGCAGCGCGGCCGCCAGCATCATACGCACCGCGTTGAAGAGCAGCGGAGAGGAGTCCTGCAGCGCGGCTTTGATGAGCACGAAAGTCGTGCCCCAGATCAAAGTGACCAGCACCAGCAGAATATGAGCTTTGAGTGAGCGGGACATTGTGCGTGACGCATTATCTTACGGTATTCTGGCGAGTCCCGATTTGCCTGTGCAACAATTGACAAAGATTTTGCAAGGAGAACGAAATGGCCAAAGTTGCCGCCGAGAAGCCACTGAGTGAGGCGATCAAAGAACGCCGCGCTACCAACAGTTTTGAAGACGTGCCTATCCATGACGCTGACCTCGAGAAAATTATCCGTGCGGGCCTGGCAGCCCCCAGCGGATACAATCTGCAGCCGTGGCGCTTTGTGGTGGTGCGTGATCCCGAGCAGAAAAAGAAACTTCGCGACGCAGCTTTTGGCCAGCCTAAAGTCGAACAAGCCAGCGCCGTGATTGTTGCCTGCGGCGATCCTCAGGGATGGAAAGATGGCGATCTCGAAGAAATGCTGCGCCTGGCCAAAGAACACGGCTGCGGCGGCGATGCGGAACATGAAATGGCGCGCAGGAACATCAACAATTTTCTCGGCGGCGCTCCGGGAAAAGCCGCAGGGATAGAACCGACGTTTGACCTCTGGGCCAACCGCCAAACCATGATCGCCTATACCACCATGATGTGGGCGGCGGAAACTCTGGGCTATGACACTGCTCCCATGGAAGGGTTCCTGGAAGACAAAGTAAAGGCGTTGCTAAAAATTCCTCAGCGCGTTCGTGTGGTTGCGCTGCTGGCCCTAGGCCGCCGCAAAGGTCCGGACAACCCGTATGGCGGACGCTTTGATCCGTCACGCACCGTGTTCGCGGAAGAGTGGGGAAAGAAAATTCAATTCTAGGATGGCTATGCTGAATCACCGGATCTTGTTTGTGTTTTTGTGTCTCGCTGCGTTCTCGCTGGGACAATCTGTTCCAACACCAAGTCAGGACGACACGGCAACGTTCACCACCCAGACCGCAACCGGTCTCCTGAACCAGGTCCGCGAGGGCCTCGAAGGCCACATGCAGAAGCAGATGCTCGATGCCTTTGATCTTTCCCGCATGAGTGGAGGCCAGGCATTCAAGAACCAGGTCATGGCATTCTTCGACCGCAACGATTCCGTGCACCTCCACTTCCACGTGCGTGAGACTTCCGTGCAGGATAGCAGAGGCATCACCGTGGTCGACGTGGAAATGGAATTGGAACAGCACAACAGCACGTCGCCTCCTGTCCGTAGGAAGGCGCAACTCCGCTTCGTCGCGGAAAACGGCGGTCACGGATGGAAGTTTACCGACGTCCAGCCCAGAACATTTTTCAACTGAGCTTCTTTTGGAACCCATCAGCAAGCGCGAATATCCGGACCGTCCGATTGTGGGCGTGGGAGCCGTCATTATCGACAATGGCCGCGTGCTGCTGGTGAAGCGAGCGCGGCCTCCAATGCAGGGTGAATGGTCGCTTCCTGGAGGAGCTGTCGAGTTAGGCGAAACCTTGCGCGCAGCGGCGGAACGGGAAGCGCTGGAAGAGACCGGCTTGATCGTCAAGGCTACTGACGTGATCGAAGTCCTGGACCGTATTACTCCCGGAGAAGATCAAAGCATTGAATACCACTACGTGCTCGTTGATTTTCTTTGCCATCGTATAGGCGGAACGCTTGCAGCAGGCAGCGACGCTGGCGAGGTGTCATGGGTAGGCCCAGACGAACTGGTGAAGTATAAGTTGGAAAAAACTGCGGTTGCGGTGATCAGAAAAGCATTCACTCTGCATCGCTGAGCAAAAGCTCTGGGCCGGGGCATTACTGCTGCAAAATCGATTTGCAGGCCACAGCAGTAGAGCGTCGCCGGAGCGTGAGCGTGTCCACAATGAGCGTTCGTCCTCGCATGGCTTTTTGTATGTTCGATTGCAGTTCGTCCTGCGTCCCAAGGCCGCCTCGCGGCGGTCCGGTGAAATTGAAGTTGCCTTTCATGATAAAAAAGAGAGCGTTGTTGACCAGATTGAACTCGGTCATCTGGCCAAACTTTTTCCGGATCAGGTCAAAGGCCTGCCCCTGCGCTCCACCCTGATAGATGGCCAATATCCAGTGCTCCTCGCCCGGGTGCGACTTGGCGTCTCGAATATAGGCCAGCTTGATTCTGCGCGCGCTCTTGAGAGGAGGTTGCAACCAGTTCGTGCTTCTCATGCAGTACAACGCCTGACTCGCGGTAGTGGCGCTGGATTGTGCGCGCGAAGGGACAGAAAGACAGAGCGCGGTAATGAAACCAACAGCCGGGATTCTCGCACGACGAGGCAACATAAAGAATTTCTCTGGAGGGATATTAACCTTTCCAGCGATAGGCATCTTTCTGCGGCAGCCCGATAAATGCCAGTACACGGCAGGCGAACTGGTGGGCCATCGCGTCAAAGTCTGCCGGGTGGTTGTAGAAAGTCGGTATCAGCGGGTAGATCGTTGCGCCGGCTGCCGATGCCAGGTCCATGTTGCGAATATGCACGCGGTTCAGCGGGGTCTCGCGCACGCATAGCACCAAAGTCCGGCGTTCTTTCAGACAAACATCGGCGGCGCGTTCGATCAGGTTTTGTGCCATGCCGTGGGCGATCCGCGCCAGAGTGCCCATGCTGCACGGCATTACAACCATGGCATCGGTAGGATACGAGCCGCTGGCAATGTTGGCGCCGATGTCGTCGTTATTCTGCTGGTGGATTTTTTGAGACTTCCTCCCCAGTAGTTGCTGAACGAGGTTGTTGCGGCCTTTGATTCCCAGCTCTTCGGCAAATACTCGGAGCGCATTGTCAGAAGCAATGAAATTTACGGTTTGGATGTGATCATCTGATTCTGCCGCTTGCAAGAGTGAGCGCGTAAAAATCCCACCGCTGGCGCCAGTTGCGGCGATGGTCAATAACCAGGAGTTCGGTTGAGGAGATTTCGGCATGAGACGATGCAAGCTCAGAGCATAGGGAGGCAATGCAGCGGAGTCAAGTTTCAGCGCTAGTGCCGGTCTCGTTCTATGATAGGGATTCTTCGGTTTGCACCGAACGCTTAACCATGGACGCCAAACAACTACGTCAGCTACTTCAACAAGTCAAAGACGGCCGCATCAGCCCTGATGATGCTGTGTCCCGCCTGCGGCATATGCCTCTTGAAGACCTGGGTTTCGCCAAAATCGACCACCATCGACGGCTTCGCGTGGGCATGCCGGAAGTGATTTTTTCCCGAGGCAAAACACCGCAACAAGTCGCGAAAATCTTCAAACAGATGGCAGCGCAAGGCGGGAACGTGCTGGCCACCAAGGCCGAGCCGGAGCATTTTCGCGCCGTCAAGAAATTGGTTCGCAAAGCGGAATATCGCGAGTTGGCGCACGCCATTGTTCTGAAGCAGGATCCGACTCAATATGGGAAGGGAACCGTAGTCGTTATTTCCGCCGGAACCAGTGATATTCCCGTGGCGGAAGAAGCGTTGGTGACTGTGGAAATCATGGGCAATGAAGTCGCGCATCTCTACGACGTTGGCGTCGCCGGCATTCACCGGCTCTTGAACAACAAGGAAGTACTGGACAATGCAAGAGTGATTATTGTGTGTGCTGGCATGGAAGGCGCGCTGCCCAGCGTTGTCGGTGGACTGGTAAGCGTGCCGGTGATCGCAGTCCCTACCAGCGTGGGTTACGGCGCGGCGTTTGAAGGCCTTGCGGCGCTGCTGGGGATGCTGAATTCTTGTGCGTCGAACGTTAGCGTGGTGAATATTGATAACGGTTTTGGGGCGGGGTACGTGGCTTCGATGATTAACAGGCTTTAGCTCTCTCCTTTAGTCCCGAGCGTAGCGAGGGATCTCTATCGCCGCGAAGATCTCAAGGGCTCACTCAAACGCTTAATGTTTCACGGCTTTGTTCTTCTTAGTCATAGGGATCCCTCGCTTCGCTCGGGACTTCGGAGGCAGCTTTGCGCGGGACTTCGGAGTGCGCTGCGCTCGGGATGTAGAAAGAAACACACGACCAAAAATCTTATCCACATTCCTGAGCTGACGTTTCAGACTAAAAGCCTGTTCGATCTGCTTGGCGGGCACGCGCGACGTAATTTCCGGATCATTCATCACCAGTTCACGGAAGTTCAAATCTTCTTTCCATGCCCGCATGGCGTGCTTTTGCACCAGACGATACGCGTCTTCGCGGGACATGCCGTTCTCGGCCAGGTCGAGCAATAGCTGACCGCTGAAGACGAGTCCTCCCGTGCTTTCCAGATTCTTCATCATGCGCTCGGGATAGACCAGCAGGGTGTCGATGAGGTTAGCGGTCTTGTGCAGCAGGTAGTCGACCAAAATGGTGGAGTCCGGCAAGATCACCCGCTCCGCCGAGGAATGCGAGATATCGCGTTCGTGCCACAGGGCCACGTTTTCAAACGCTGCTTGCGCATTCGACCGGACTACGCGCGCCAGGCCGCAGATCTGCTCGCTGGTAATCGGATTGCGCTTGTGCGGCATGGCGGACGAGCCTTTTTGTTTTTCGCTGAAAAACTCTTCCGCTTCCCGGACTTCGGTGCGCTGCAAGTGGCGGATTTCCGTGGCGATCTTGTCGAGCGTCGAAGCGATGGTCGCCAGTGTCGCTACGTAGTAGGCGTGGCGGTCGCGCTGGATCACCTGAGATGAAATCGGCGCGGGCTGGAGTCCCAGTCGCCGGCATATTTTTTCTTCGAACTCCGGTTCCAGATGGGCAAACGTGCCGACTGCTCCCGAAAGTTTGCCCACGCGCATGTCTTCCGCGGCACGCTCGAAGCGGCCGATGTTACGTTGGGTTTCCGAATACCAGTTGGCCAGTCTTAGGCCAAACGTTGTGGGTTCGGCGTGGATGCCGTGAGTCCGTCCGATGGCTGGTGTGCGTTTGAACTCTTTTGCGCGCCGGGCCAGCACGTCTCGAAGGCGCGCCAGGCCTTGCAGAATGATGTGCGAAGCTTCTTTGATTTGCAGTGCCTGGGCGGTGTCGACCACGTCGTTCGATGTAAGACCGTAGTGCAGCCAGCGCGACTCTGGGCCGATTTTTTCGGCGACCGCGGTAGTGAAGGCGATTACGTCATGCTTGACCTCGGCCTCGATTTCCTGGATGCGCTGCAAGTCAAAGTCGCCGCGTTCGGCGATGGCCTTGGCGGCCTTTCTGGGAACAATGCCGGCTTGCGCCAGCGTGAGACTGGCGGCCACTTCGACTCGTAGCCAGCAACGAAACTTGTTTTCATCACTCCAGATCCGGCCCATTTCCGGACGGGTGTAGCGAGGGATCAAGGACGCTCCTTAGGCTTCCGATAGTCTGACGGACAAACGATGATAAACGCTGGCAGGCGGCTTGCGCCAATAAACGCTGAAAAACGAGACAAGAGTATCGTACAGCGATAAAATGCAGACGGAGGACACCCGAAGCCGTTGAATCAAGCTGAATACATTGCGCTGGCGGAGTTCCGTTACCAACTCCGGAGGTTCCTGCGCAACATGGAGGAGAAGTCCAGAGACGAGGGACTCAATCCCCAGCAATATCAGCTCTTACTGGCCATCAAAGGACTGCCCCGGCAGCAGTCGCCAACCATCAGCGCGCTGGCGGAAAGGATGCAACTGAACCATAACAGCACGGTCGAGCTGGTTGACCGTTGCGAAGAGCGCGGGTTGGTGAGCAGGCTACCGGCTCGGACAGAGGAAAAGGCCAGGAGCGAAGAAAACAGGCCCATGAGCGTTCTATTCGTTGAGTATTCCAAATAACGCAGCCATTTCTTCGTGCTTGAATCCCTCGCCTGGCACATAAGGCTGGACCCATTTACCGTCGACGACAAACTGTGGAATGGCGCGTTTGCCGGTTTGCCGGACGACTTCTTCCGCGGCGTCAGGCACTTCTTCAATGTTGATTTCCTTGTAAACGATGTTGTGCTTGCCCAGCCAGCGCTTGGCTTCCCGGCAGTCCCCGCACCACGGGGCCGTATAAACTGTGAGTTCCATCCTCTTATCGTAACAGCTTCGCTTCGGAACCAGCCCCCAAGCCGCCCCTTGCGAAAGAGCAGGGTTGCTGTCCAGCGTTTGTGATATATTTCGCTCCATGTCAATGAGAAAAACCATCTTCCGGAAGCTGCTGCCTGGCGTATTGGCCCTGATGGCGCTGTCGGCGTTTGCCGGGCCGGACACACGCGAACCCGCGCCGCACTTTTCCGCCAAAACCATGGACGGCGAAAAGTTCAACAATGCGTCCATCAAAGGCAAAGTCACCCTGCTCGAGTTTTGGACCACGTGGTGCCCGTATTGCAAGCGGGAAGAAAACATGGTGGACGACATCCACAAAGAATTTGCTGATAAAGGCCTGATCGTTCTGGCCGTGGACGTCGCCGAGTCCAAGAAGGTGGTCAAAAAATATCTGGAAACACATCCGCGCGCCGTACGAATCGTGCTCACCGAGGACACCAATCTGGCCGCGATGTATGCGGCAACTTCCTATCCCATTTACGTGGTGATTGACCGGGATGGCAATATTGCCGGAATTCAGCACGGAGCCGGCGGCGAAGGGGCGGTGCGCCACCTGCTCAGCCGTGCCGGGCTGGAAGCTGCGGAATCCGGCGACGAATAAACGACGAATAACGAAGCAGAGCAGCGGTCCAAATCGATGCGCGTCCACTGCGGCGCGAAAGCAAACGTTCATGCAGAAGACTTTTTGGCAGCAATATACCGACCGCATATTGAGCAATATCGAAGGCCAGGAGCCGTTGCGCGTGCAGCAGTCTACGCCAAAGAAGCTGGCTGCGTTGATCAAAGGCAGGAAGAAGGCGCAACTGTCTCGCCGTCCCGCGCCCGGCAAGTGGTCGGTTGCGGAGATCATGGCCCATTTGGCTGACACAGAGATCGTGGTGTCGTGGCGCCTGCGCCAGATTCTCAGCAGCAGTGGAATTCCACTCCAGTCGTACGATCAGGATTTATGGGCCAACGCGTTTGATTACGCCCATCGCGATCCCAGGAGGTCGCTGGAAAGCTTTCGACTGTTGCGGGAAAACAATCTTGCGCTGCTGAAGGCCGCGCCGCGCAAGTTATGGGAGAACTACGGCGTGCATCAGGAACGGGGAAATGAAAGCGTTGCCCACACGGTCCGTATGATTGCCGGACACGATATCAACCATCTCAAGCAGGTGGAAAAAATCCTGAAGGAAAAACGCTGACCGCGTGCCTGGCCCGATGGTTATTGTTTCGGCGCGATTGCGATTAGCTCCACTTCGAAGATCAATGTGCTGTTGGGCTCAATTCCTTCCCGTCCGGGTTCTCCATAGGCCAGATCGGAAGGAACAAAAAGCTGCCATTTTGATCCAACAGGCATAAGTTGGAGCGCCTCGGTCCAGCCGCGGATGACTCCGGTGAGCGAGAACGTAGTTGCCTCGCCGCGCTTGTACGAGCTGTCAAACTCCGTCCCGTTGATGAATGTGCCGCGATAGTTGCAAGTCACGCTGTCTGTGCGCGCGGGCTTGGGGCCCGTCCCCTCCGTGATGATCTTGTATTGAAGACCGCTGGGCAACGTGGCTACGCCGGGCTTGGTTTTGTTCGCCGCCAGGAACGCGTCGCCTTCCTGCTTGTTTGCTTGTTTCCTGGCCGCTACCTGTGTCTGGAGCTGGATTTGGAGTTCGACCATGGTGTTGCGGAGTTGGTCCTCGGTCATCAGAGGCTTGTTGCCGGACCGCGCGTCATTGATTCCCTGGAGGAACACACTCGGATCAACGTCAATCGAATCTTTGCGCAGGCTGCCGCCGATACTCAATCCCAGGGCATAGCTCACTCTTTCTTTGAGCGTCTTGAAAGGAGAGTTATCTGGCGCGGTCTGAGGCTTGGGTGCCGGGCCGTCAGGAAGAGGCGCTGGCGGATTTTGCTGGGCAGCGGCAAAGCCGCAAGATAGGAATAACGCGAAGACAAGGGATTTTCTCATGTAGCTATTCTGACATTGACGCAGCAGTTGCGGCAAATGAGCAAAAGCAAAAGCCGCCATTTCTGGCGGCTTTTGGCTGATTGTTTGAATGCTAATTGCTGGCCAGCACTGCGCCTTCGGTCTTCTCCGCGCCATCGCCCACCTGGCGATAGAACAGTTTGTCGGCTTCGAGATAGACCTCCACGAACGCCGGGCGCGTGGTAATGATTCCCTGGATCAGCGCTTCCGAGAGCGGGTCTTCGATGTAGCGCTGCAAGGCCCTGCGTAACGGCCGTGCACCGTAGCTACGGTCGGGGACGGTCTTTTCAAGCACCCACTTCTTGGCTTCTTCGGTTACCGTGATGGTGATGTGACGTTGCGCCAGATTCACGTTGAGCTGCTGCACCAGCAGTTCGAGAATCTGGATCAAGTCGGCATCGGCCAGCGCGCTGAAGATGATGACTTCGTCCAGCCGATTCAGAAACTCGGGATTGAACGTCTTCTTCACTTCCTGCCGGACCAGTTCTTCAATTTTCTCGGTGACCATTTCTTCCCTGTCGATCTGGAAGCCGAGACCTTTACGCTTCATCAGGTGCCGAGCGCCGATGTTGGACGTCATCACGATGATCACGTTTTTGAAGTCCACGGTATTGCCCAGACCGTCAGTGAGCTGGCCGTCTTCCAGGACTTGCAGCAGGATGTTGAACACATCCGGATGCGCCTTTTCGATTTCGTCCAACAGAACTACGGAGTAGGGCGAACGCTTTACGCGCTCAGTGAGCTGGCCGCCTTCTTCGTAGCCAACGTATCCCGGAGGCGAGCCGATCAGCTTGCTGACCGAATGCTTCTCCATGAATTCCGACATATCGAAGCGGATCAGCGACTTTTCGCTGCCGAAGAGGAATTGCGCCAAAGTGCGCGCAACTTCCGTTTTGCCCACGCCGGTGGGTCCCAGGAAAAGGAACGAGCCAATGGGACGGTTCGGCGACTTCAGCCCCGCCCGCGACCGGCGTATGGAACGCGCCAGCGCGTTGATGGCTTTGTCCTGCGAGATGATGCGCTTGTGCAACTCTTCTTCCACACGCAGCAGCTTGAGCGTTTCTTCTTCTTTGATGGACGTAACGGGAACACCGGTCCACCGGCTCACGACCTCCTCGATGTCCTCACGGTTGACGACACCGGTGGCCGATTCGTCGAGATGATATTTCTCGCGCAAGCCGCGGAGGTTTTCCCGCTCTTTCCGCTCTTCGTCGGAATAGAAACGCGCCTTCTCAAATTCATGGTTGGCAATCGCGTTTTCCACAGTTTCACACGGGCCCCGGCTTCGTCGAGCAGGTCAATCGCTTTGTCCGGCAGAAAGCGGTCCGGAATGTAGCGGTTTGAGTGATACACCGCATACTGGATCGCGTCGTCGGTGTAGCTTACGGCATGGAATTTTTCATAGCGCTCCTTGATGCCGTAAATAATCTTGACTGCTTCCTCTTCACCGGGAGGCGGAACTTTTACCGCCTGGAAGCGGCGCTCCAGGGAGCGGTCTTTTTCAATGGACTTGCGATATTCGCCGGGCGTGGTGGCGCCGATACACTGGATCTCACCGCGCGAAAGCGCTGGTTTAAGAATATTGGCTGCGTCCAGGGAGCCTTCGGCGGAACCGGCCCCGACCAGGGTGTGCAGCTCATCAATAAAGATGATGCAGTTTTGATTCTCCATCAGTTCTTTCATGATGGTCTTGAGACGTTCTTCAAATTGTCCGCGATATTTCGTTCCGGCGACGATCAGCGAAAGATCGAGGCCGAGAATGCGCTTGTCCGCGAGGAAAGTCGGCACTTCGCCATCAGCAATGCGCTGGGCCAGTCCTTCGACGATCGCGGTTTTGCCGACGCCCGGCTCTCCAATGAGCACAGGATTGTTCTTGGTGCGGCGGCACAGGATCTGCACCACGCGCTCGACTTCGCCTTCGCGTCCGACGAGCGGGTCAAGCTGGTTGTCCATGGCGGCCTGGGTCAGGTCGCGGGAAAATTCCGACAGCAGGGAAGACTCGCGTGATTGTCCGCGCTGGGGCTGGGCTTTTTCCTGAGTGCTGCGGGCCAGTTCTTCGCGGATGGCGCTCAAGCGCAAGCCGCGTTCGTGCAGGATCTCCGCGGCAAAGCATTTTTCTTCGCGCAGCAGTCCCAACAGCAAATGTTCGGTGCCAATGTGTTTGTGGCTCAAACGCTCGGCTTCTTCGAGGGCGTAGGCCAGTACTCGCTTGCATTCATTGCTCAAGGGAAGGTCTACCGACGTGGAGACTTTTTCCCGGATCGTGGTGTGTCCTTCGATCTGCTTGCGAATGGATTCGACCGAAGCATGCGAACGCAGGAACCGGTTCGTCAATGCTTTGTCTTCGCGCAGCAAGCCCAGAAGCAGGTGCTCCGTTTCGATGTACGGAGAACCAAACTGGCTGGCCTCGTAACGCGCAAAGAAGATCACGCGCCTGGCTTTCTCTGTATACCGCTCGAACATGTCCCCCTCACCCAGATGCCTCAATCACCTCTGTATGAAGCATCATTCTCTCCCGCCCGGCCGTTACATCTGTGTTGCCGGGAAGGAAGCTTTTCGTCCGGGCCAACCGCCACCGGACAAACTTGAAAAACCCAACTGTCCTTCACCCCATTCGCCCGCTTGCCAGCGATTGAGGCGTCACCTCTTCGGCCTGTCCCTGATGAAGCCGCAACACGCGGTCGCACCGGCGGGCAAAGTCGAGATTATGGGTGACAATAAGGGAGGTGAGCCGATAGTCGCGATGAAGTCTCTGCACCAGTTCAAAAACCAGCTCCGCAGTGCGATTGTCCAGATCGCCGGTTGGCTCGTCCGCCATCAGGACCTTCGGTCCCGTTACCAGCGCTCTGGCCAAGGCCACGCGTTGTTGTTCGCCTCCTGAGAGCTCGCCTGCGCGATGGTGTTTGCGGTCCTCTAATCCGACTTCCCGCAGCCACTCGGCGGCTTTCTCTCCGGCCTGCCGTTGCGATTCGCCGCGCATCAGAAGCGGCATGGCCACGTTCTCTTGCGCGGTGAACTCCGGCAGCAGATAGTGAAATTGCCAGACAAAACCTATCTCGCGATTGCGAAATTCCGCAGCCGCATCGTCCGCCAATTTCCCTACTGGAATCTGGGCGCAGTATACGTCACCTGCGGAAGCCCGATCAAGAGTCCCGAGAATGTGGAGCAAACTGCTTTTTCAAAGAGCACTAAATCCGTATCACCTGAACGGTAGACTTTTCTAAGTCCGTCGACCCGAAGCATCTCAGGTTGCTGCTCTATTGGATGCAAGTTGCCACCTCAACGGTGCGGCTACCTGAAAACCCGCTTCCTGTCTCTACTGTATTAGAACCCGCAAACGCAAACCTTGATTCACTTGCCGTGTTACCAACGTGTAATCGGCTCGCAAAAAAATTTCTGGCTTGAGACAACTCCCATCTTGTATCGACAATCCGTACAATGCAACACAAATCTTTACTCATAGCGTTACTCATAGCGCAAAGCCTCAGCCGGAAGTACACGGGCCGCCGACCACGATGGATAAAGCGTCGCTACGAAAGAGATGAGTAGCGCTACTGCCGCCACCAGCAGGCCATCCAGGAGCCTGGGCGCAAAGGGAACGTAATCAATGGAATACACTTCCGCGGACAGCGAGATGAAGTGATAGTGAGCGCCGGCATATGAAATTCCATATCCCACGACCAAGCCCAGCAGCGTTCCGATTATCCCGATCAACATGCCTTGCAGGATGAAAATCCGGCGGACCTGATTGCGGCGTGTCCCTAGCGAGACCAGCACGGCGATGTCTTTGGTTCACGCGCTCCAGCCGCAGCGCGCGAAACAAGGCTTTGTTTTGTTCCATCCAGTTGGTACTCATGAACCCATGGCCCGCGGCTTGCTCAAGCTCCCGGCTGACCGCCGGGGCCTGATAGATGTCGTCAATCTTGAACTCAATTACAGACACCACGTCACCCAGACTTTCGAGGCGCTGGGCATCACTCAGCCGGGCAAAACCCCATGTGCTGTCGTAGTCATAGAATCCGGAATCAAAGATTCCTTCGACTTTGAAGCGTACAAACTTGGGAACAACGCCAAAAGGAGTAAGCTCACCTTGCGGGCTCGTGACCATCACTACAGAACCGACAGTCGCGCCCAGGTTCGTAGCCAGGTCTTTGCCCAACACGATCGGGGGAGGCGCATTCTGGCAGCTTGTGTCTTGATCGGAACAATTAGGCTGTGCGCTCGGATCGAGGTTTTTGGCCGATCCCCATTTCACATTCTTGAGCAATTCGCTGACCCTGTTTTCATAGCCGGGGATTACGCCTTTCAGGAACATGCCGCTGGCGCGGGCGCCCCGCGAAACCATCAACTGGTCATAGATAGCCGGGGACGCAGCCAGCACGTGCGGCTGCTTTTCCATGCGGGCGAGCAATTCGCGCCAGTTGCTCATGCCATCGTTTTCCACGCGCATCAGGTTTACGTGAGACGTCGAGCTGAGCAAACGGTCTTGCAGGTCCTGCCGGAATCCGTTGTTGATGGCCAGGGCAACCACCAGTGACGCAACGCCCGCGGCGACTCCAATCACGGAAATGGCCGTGATCACACCGATCACCGCCTGCCGGCGCTTGGCGCGCAGGTAACGTGCGGCAACAAAAAGCTCGAACCTCACGCCGATACCTTCTTATAGGTGTGAGATGAAAAAGGGAGCGGCACCAGCGGCACCGCGCATTTGTAGTCGCGATAGCTCTGCCCAAAGCGCTTTTCTAACTCGCGTTCTTCGAGCCAGACCATCAGAGGGAAGGTCAGGAACAGACTGCTGACGAGAAATACGAAAGGCATCAGCAAGCCGCTGCCAATGGCCCATCCGGCGAGGTTACAGAGATGAGCCACGTAGATCGGATGGCGCATACGGGCATGCAGTCCGGTGATTACCAACTTCTGCTCGTGTTCGGCGGGACGGAGTTCGGCTTCGCCGGTCACCTTGCGTCCGAAGCCCGAACGGATTTTCCCGTACGTACGCAACCCTAGCGCGAAAAAAGGCAGCGCCAGCAGCCAGGTCCACCACCGGGAATAAATCTCCACCGAACGCCACTGCCATGTGGCCCACGCCAGCCCGAAAACGATCAGGGTCCCTAAAGGAAGCAGGGCGCGGTACGGTGACTTGTTCATCTTGCGCCAGCGGCCGGCCAGAGGATGAACGGCCAGCCAGAAAAGGGGAATACTGCTGTAGAGGACTCCCATGAACCATGGAACCAACAGCAGATTGCGGACCATGAGCCGATTGTAACAGCGATTACAATAGCAATTTGAATCCACTCAAGCGCGCGCCACTAAAAAAACGGAAGCGATCCATCACTGCGGAGGGCATGCGGCCTCTGATCCGCTGCGTGATCTTTGACCTTGACGATACGCTCTATGACTGCATGGGCCAGCGGGTTCGTCCAGCACACCGTCACGCGGCGCAGGCCATGGTTGATGCCGGACTGAAGGCAGACGTGGACGCCGTCTACCGCGCCCGCATGCGTGCCTTTCACAAGGACCCGATGCTGCTGCATATTGATGCGGAAGTCTGCCGGCAATTTCACGCGGACAACCCCGAGAAAATCACCGCCGCCGCGCGTGACGCCTACTTCCACTGCCCGGTCGGCAAATTAACGCTGTTCTCCGGAGCGCGCTCGCTGTTGCATTTTCTGAAGAAGAACGGGGTGCGGACCTTTATTGTCAGTTTTGGCGAGCCTGCAATTCAACGCGCCAAGATCAAGGCCCTGGGCCTGGACAAAGAACCGGCTGTTGAATCTGTCTTCTATGCCGACCGTGACCGTCTGCTGACTAAAGAGGCAGCGTTTCGCAAAATCCAGAAGAGGACGCGCCTGCCCGCCGATCAAATACTGGTAGTAGGCGATCGCCCGATGAGCGAAATCCGCGCCGGCAAAGAACTGGGTATGCACACGGTAAGAATTCATCGCGGAGAATTCGTGTCTCAACTACCCGCCGGAAAGGAAGAAGAGCCGGATTATGTTGTCCGCAATATTTCAGAGATCAGGAAATTGCCGTTTGAATTTGGCAATCAAAACGCTTACGACTGATTTTCACAGATGACACTGATCTGATTGCTGCGGCTACCGTGCCACGTATTTGGCCGTGGCCATGTTGTCGTAGCGATCGTAAACTCGCACTGCGACAACGTGTTCTGATACAGTTTTCGATTTTGAAGTTTGCGCCTGCTCCGGCAGAGGGGCGCTGAAGTCGTAGTTCTCAGTTTTAGCGTCCGATATCTCGCCCACCGGTCCAACGTATTGCCATTCCCCGGCATCAATGGAATACTCGGCGCGCTTGATCGAAGAAAAATCATCGCTGGCGCGAAACGTGACATGTAATTGCCGGCCTTCAACTTTGGCGGTGAGTCCGTCAATACGCGGAGGCGTATTGTCCACCTCGAAACGCTGGCTCTGTTTCTCATCGGTGAGCGCCTCCTGAGGCGGATGAGAAGGCGCGTCACTTGCCGTGACTTTCAGGACGTAACTGCCATCCGGCAGCAGGCCGGATTCAAAGGAATAAAATTTGTCGGTCAGCCCGGCTTTGAGCAGTCTCCAGTCCTGTTCGTTTTCTCCGCGATAATAGAGCGCGTAGACGAGGTTGTCATCGTTCTCGTCGTGCGCGGTCCAGCGCACGGCGATCGAAGAGCGGTCACGCAGCGCCGGGGGAGGCGGCGGATCGACCTTCGGCGGCGCAGACGCGCTGGGGCCGACGACAATCGTCTCTGGAGTGGGAACATGAGGCTGCACAGGGAAGCGCGCGCCGGTCTGGACGAAGACGTCATCCACCACCGGAGCAACATTCTTAGGCAGGTAGTTGATGCCTACTTCCTCGATTCGTGTTGAAGGGTTGCCCGGCTTCAGCACAGCGCGCCACTGGATAAAGCGGGCGGCAGGAATACCCAGCCTGGCATCTTTGCTGATATCAACTTTTGACCACGGACTCCAATTGCGGTCGGGGTTATCAACGTTGCCGCTGCGGGCAAAGAATTCAAAGTTTCCGCGTGCACGGACCTCGGCGCGGCCCCAGCGGGAAAAGATGCGGACATCCTGAACGTCACTTTCAAATGTACCTTCCGCTTCCGGCGTGCTGGCGAACAGAAAGACTTTCCCCAGATTACTGCTCGAACAGTAAAGACCGCTGTTGATCGCCTTGGCGAAAGCCGTGACTTGACCGGCGCTGGCCTTCATCAGGTCGGTAAAGGCGCCGTCTTTCTCAATGCCATAGATGTGGCCTTTGTTGCCGGTGCCTGCGATCAAGCGTCCGGCGGAGTCAAAGGCCAGTGCGTAGACAATGTCTTCGCGCGAGGACCACAGTTTCTTCGGAGAGCCATCGGGCGTAATCAGGTAGATGTCGGACCCGGCAAGGTTCACATTGCCCAGAATGGGCGCGGTTCCTGGCGGCGGTTGCGGCGCAGGCGGTACGCTCGGAGCAACTACTGGGGCGGGGCGCTTCTCTCCGGCGCCAGATGCGTAAATGTTTCCGGCTTCATCCACGGCGAGCGCCGTAATTTCTTTCTTGGGTGCGCTGTACAGCACAAACCCTTCTCCGGCGGGAGAGTTTGTCCACGCGGTAAATTTCCCCATTGTCGCCAGTCGCTAGGTAGAGACGGCCGTCTGCGTCGAGGGCCATGTCCCAGATGTATTTTGTTTTGGGATCGAAGCAGACGGCAGCGTTGAACTCCGCCACGCCTGCGTTGCGCGTCATTTTGTACACCTTACCATCGGGAGACGTAGCGGCAAATACGGCGCCATCTTTGGCGACGGCAAGGGATTGCACTTCCAACTCTTTAGGCGCGAAGATGGCGGTGGCCTTGCCGTCCGCCGTAATGCGGTACACGCGTGCGGGAGAACCGGTCGCTGCGTACACCGTGCCATCTTTGTCGGCGGCAATCGACCAGATGTATGTCGATGGACTGGTGTAAATCAATCTGAAAGCCGGGGCAAGTTCCAGTCCGCCAGTGCTTCGGATGGCGACACCGTGAGTGGTGCCGCGGCTGAAGTCTTCATAGCCGGATTCCGTCCACAGGCGAGTGCCTTGCGCTGAGGCAAGGCTGGCAATCATCAAGGTGAAAACAAAAATAGGCTTTTTAATCATTATGAAGATATGTTTGCGCGCGGCTGCGGCTCTACTTGATGGTAACGCTGATGACGAGCGATCCGCTCACTACATATCCTACCGCCGCGGATGACTCATTCACCGCTGATTCGCCTAAGACCGTCATTTCCTGCGTGGCGCGCATTCCGTCCATTACATTCATTACCGAGAGTGGGACTGCGGGCATCACCTTGTCTTCCACTGTGGCTTGCGGGTTGGCTTCCAGAAGCGAAACGTATACGTGGTCATTGAGATGCTCTTTGTTGAGCGCGGCGATGGTCGAATTCAGGTCGAGCCGCTGGCTGGCGGCGGGGTTCAGACGGCGCGCGCGGTCCAGGGTTTCGGCGTCGCTCACCAGAATGCGGAGAGTGCCTTTCGGAACAGAAGTTGGGACATGCACCTTCATCTTCTGGACAACGCGTTCGCCGCGGTAAGGACGCAGCACAGCTTCAACCGTGATCTCATCGCCGGGACGCGCTTCCGTAACGTCGGTGCGCGCGCTTTCCAGGACGGCGGAGTGGCGCTCGTGTTCCAGATCAAATTCCAGCGAGACGCCCTGGATCTTCGGCATCTCAAAAGGATTGTCAAAGATCCGGCTAAAGTGTTCGCCCAGCGCCATCGCGACGGTCAGCGCCGTGGGCTGGGTTTCGAGCGGGGAAAACATGTTCGTCATACGGACATCGGGATAACCATTTACCTGTATGCGGCCGTTCATGCGGTAGGTGGTTTCCTCGCCGTACTGGTTCATGCCCTGTAGAGCGTTGTAGGCCGTGGCCATCATCATGAGCGGAGTCAGTTTGGGATTGTTCAGGACTTCGTAGTGATATACACGGTCTGCGCCGGCTCCGTGGATTGTCAGAGTGACCGGAACCATCTGCGGCTGGCGGTCAAAGCGCGCCAGGATTCCGGCATGACGGTCCTGCACCCACGCGCCGATTGGTTCCGTAGTGTTGATGATCTTGAAAGAATTCAGCGGGGAAGCCAGTGTGGTAACCACCGTGGCTTTGGTCATCGGCATTTCGAGTTGGCCGTATTGCAGTAAAGGATGGCCGCACGCCAGCAGGTGATCAGCGTCCATGTAGGTGACGGTGCAGGTTGCGGCCACGTCCATGTCGCCGCGTACCAGGATCGCGCTCACGGCGGAACCGGGGACTACGGGCTCCGGCTGTAGTTCAGTACTGGATGCGCCCACACCCATCACCGGAACAATTCCTGCTGCGGAAAACCTGCCGGCAAACTCTTTCACCGCCGATTCGTTGAATCCGGAAAAAACGAATGGTGCTTCGATAGGCCGCAAGTACTGCGCATAGTTCTGGAGATTACCGGTGTTGTCGACGCCCGGGCCGCTGGTTTTCTCCGCGGGACCGCCCGGAGCGGACGTGACCAATGGCGGCGGAATGCTCTTGTCGAATTCATTGATCTCCAGCATCTCGGCAATGGGCGTGACGCCGGCGATCGGTTCCTTGGAAAAAGAACCGATGCGGTAAGAAATGGCGCCCACCAGCCTCCCATTGATATAAACCGGGCTGCCGCTCATTCCAGCGACTACGCCGGTGTACTCGGCCTTTTCGCCAAGAAGACGTACCAGAATCAGGTTGCTGCGTGGTCCGTTCAGATTCCGTAGAACACCCAGTACTTCGACTCCCATGCTCTCGGGCTTGGTCCCCTGGAAAACGGTGTAGCCCACGCCTTTCATGCCGGGGCGGACTTCGTCGAGCGCCATGAGTTGGGTGGGAGCAACCGGAGCCGCAACTGCACGTTTCACTGCGCTGGTTTGAGCGCAAATTGCAGTTAGACCGGCCACGAGAGTGGCAACTAAAAAGACAGATTTTTTCATCATGGAAACCGCACACTCCAGCCCGAGCGCCTTAAAAATGGTTCCAAAAAGCTAAGTTGGTGCATCTATAATATATTGAGAAAGCCCTAAAAGGCAGACAAAACAAATGTCATTAAAATCATTTTTTTCCTCCCGGACCACAGTTCGGTCCATTTCTATTCTGAGTTTGGCAGTCGCAGTGGCCCTGTTTGTGCCGGTCGCACAAGGGCAGTCGGGAAGTACACCGCCGATCGGACAAAATTCCGGCCAGCAAGACCCGAACAAAGCGAAAGACCAAAATTCCCCACCGGAAGCCGGCGGTCCCCAGGGCGATATTGGTCCCATAGCTGTTCCCAAGAAGAAGGACGAAGCTCTCAAGAAGGACGACACTCCCAAAGGGCCCAAGAAGATTGAAGGGATGCCGGATTTCACGATCCGCGTCAACGCTCCGCTGGTAACGGTGGATGTAGGAGTGCTGAACAAGAACGGCGGATTCATTCCTGGGCTGAAACAGGAAAATTTCCGGATCCTGGAAGACGGCGTCCCCCAGACCATTACCTCGTTCAATCAGACACAGGCGCCGATCACCGCGGTCATGCTGGTGGAATTTGCGAACAACCAGTACTTTTACAATTTTGCCTACGACTCCATCATAGCGTCGGCCACCTTCGCCAATAATCTGCAAAAAGAGGATTGGATCGCGCTGGTCACCTTCGACATTAAAGAGCGCATTTTGCAGGACTTTACCCAGGACAAACGCGCTATTCAGGCATCCATCGGCATGCTGCAGCCGGGGATGTCGATGTCCCGAGAAACCGATCTTTTTGACGCCCTCTATGACACCATCGACCGGCTGGAAACCGTGGAAGGGCGCAAGTACATCATTCTTGTCGCCAGCGGCAAAGATACGTTCAGCAAGAAGAACCTGGACCACGTACTAAAGAAAATCCAAGGTTCCAAAGACATTGTGATTTACGCGATCGGCACCGGCCAGGCGCTCCGTAACTATGCGGAATCGCACGGCTACATGAAATATCTCTGTGAGTTCACCAGCTTTAACTGCAACATCGAGTTCCTCCAGGCGGACAACCAGATGAAAAGTTTTGCTAGGATGACTGGCGGGCAGTTCTACGCGCCCTTGTTCCAGGCGTCCTTTAGAGATGACGTCATGGATATTGCCCAGACCATCCGCAACCAATACACCATCTCGTATCACCCTACCAACCGCGCTGCGGATGGCACTTATCGCAAGATCAAAGTGGAACTCGTCGGCCCGAACGGCGCGCCAATACAGTTCAAAGACCAGAAGGGCAAAGACGTTAAATACCAGATCATGGCGCGCGAGGGTTATAAGGCAAAGCAGGAAGTGGAATAAGACGAGATTGGGTAATTTGGTAATTGCGTAATTGGGTAATTGGAGAGTGCACGGCCCTGCTTTTCAATTACCCAATTACCAACTCACTCAATTACCCAATTTTTTTGGCCGCTTTCATAGTCCTGCGAACAAATGATGCAGCACCAGCAGAATTCCCACGCCCAGAAACACCACCAGCGCCATTTTGATTCCCGGCTCGCGGTTGACCTCGGGCACTAAATCCGAAGCGGCGACATACAGTGTGACTCCGGCGGAAAGCGGTAATCCAACCGTTACGGAGTGCGAAAAGACGGCCATCGTCAGCACTCCTGCCAGCGTTGTCACACCCAGCACGGCCGAGGCGCCCAAGGCGACGCTCTTGCTTCGTCCGCTGGCCAGCATGACTGACGCGACGGTGAATCCTTCCGGTATCTTGTGCAGAAACACCGCCAGAAAAATTGCCCAGCCCAGCCATTTGGAAACCAGAAAGCCGGAAGCGATGGCCACGCCGTCAAAAAACGTGTGAATGATCAGTCCAAAAAGGACGGAATAGCCTTTGTGGGCGTGAACAAATTCCTCCGCATGGACCTCTTCGCCAAAATGGAAGTGGGGGATGACGGTGTGCTCAAACAGATGGATGAGCAGATATCCGGCCAGCAGCAGCACAGGCGCATAATTTCCGGCCTGCTTGAAACTCTCCGGGACCATCTCCAGAAGCGCGGTACCCAGCATGAACCCCGCGCCCAGTGCGATGAAGTAACGCAGGTAGGTGCGGTTCCACTCCCGGTGTACAACCACCAACATGGAGCACGTCGCCGTCTTGCACGATGTAGTCCTTGCCTTCAAGCCGCAGAATCCCCTGCGCGCGCGCGTTGGCTTCTGATCCCGCTTCCAATAACTTGTCCCAGGGAATAGTTTCCGCGCGGATAAAATGTTTTTCCAGATCAGAGTGAATTGCCCCGGCGGCGGCCTGCGCGCGCGAGCCTCGAGGGACGGTCCAGGCGCGGCATTCGTCTTCACCGATAGTGAAGAATGAAATTACCCCCAGCAGTTCATATGTTTTGCGGATCAGCCGCGTGAGTCCGCTGTCGGTCAGCCCGTAGCTGCCGAGAAATTCCTGCGCTTCGGCATCTTCCATGTCCGCGAGTTCGGCTTCGACTTTGCCGCAGATGGCAGTAGCACCCGCGTTCTTGCGTGACGCAATCTCCGCCATGTTGTATTTGGTGACTGCCTGCTCCAGATCAGCGCCGAGATTTGTGGACTCGTTGACGTTGAGCACGTAGAGCATTGGTTTCTGGCTCAGGAACATGAAACCACGAATGCGTTTCTCGTCGTCCGCGGTGATCTCCATTTCCCGCAAAGGCAGCTCGCGCTCCAGATGGGCTTTGGCCCGCTGCAGGAGATCGTATTCGCGCTCCAGTTCCGGGGTTTTCATTTTCTTGAGATCTTTTTCCACACGCTCCATGCGCTTTTCAATCTGTCCCAGATCGCTGACGATCAGGTCGAAATCCACGCTCTTCGCATCGCGCAACGGATCAATCTCGCCGACGTGCGGAATCGACGGATCGTCAAAAGCGCGCAGCACGTGGGCAAGAGCGTCCACAGTACGGAGCGCAGTAAGGAATGCAGTTTCCTTCAATGCTTCCTGACCAATGGCCGCAACGTCGGCATACTCGACAGCGGCATGCGTGAGCTTCTTGGGGTTGTACTGCGCGGCCAAACGGTCCAGACGATCGTCCGGCACTTTGGCGACGCCGAGGTGCGCTTCCCGCGGATTGGAGTATGTCCGGCTGGAAATATCAGCCTTGGTCAGGATTTTGAACAGAGACGTCTTGCCCACCTGGGGCAGGCCGATGATTCCAGTTTTCATGGGGATTCGGTTGTTGGTATTTAGTACTTGGTATTTTGGCTCTTGTTGTCGCCTGTATGAGATTGTATCAAGACAGGAAGCTTCACCTTTTTGAATGCAGCGCCCCGAAGCTAGCTACTCGCTCCGAAACGACGGGCGGTCAAAATGACAACGCCGAGGCCGAGGAAGAGGACGGCGCCTTCCAAACGTTCAGACCATTTGTGGAATTGATTGAACTGGCGGCGCGCTATGAGGTCAGGAACAGATCCCGGAACATAGGGATCGTAGCCGGGCGTTTGTACCATTTCCATCTGGCTCCGCACCTCGCGCATGCGAGGCGTGATGCAAAACTGGGAGACCAGCGTGAACGCCAGCATGACAACAATAAGCATGTGGGAAGCCGAGAGCACGCGGAACCGGTAATTCGAGAGATAATTCAGAGCCAGTGAACTGGTGAGAAAAATACCGGCTGCAAAAATTCCTATCCAATGAAGAGCAGTTAGACTGCGACCAACAACCAATCCGGCCCAATGTGTGCTCGGCAAAACGGTGAACGCTGAAGGTGCTTCGACGAAAGCCAGAAAAGCGACTCCGCCGATCCAGGCAATCAGGGCCAGCAGCATCAGTACGCGCAGCCAGCTCATACCGGCACAGCCACGCTTTGGGCGATGTCGCGCAGAATTGTCTCCGCCTGTTCGGCTTTCTTCAGCGTGGAAGAATACCGGGCATTGACGACCACGCGGTGCGAGAAGACCGGCACTACGAGGGACTTGAAATCCGCGGGTGTAGCGAACATTCTGCCATCAAGAAAAGCCATGGCCTGGGCAGCGCGATAGAGCATGATGGATCCGCGCGGGGAAACGCCCAGAGAGAGCGAATCCGATTCGCGTGTGCGGCGGACGATTTCCAGTGCGTAGTCCACCAGCGAGTCATCCACTTTGACGCGGGTAACTTCCTCCTGCATGGCAATCACATCGGCTGCCGTGGCGACTGGCCTGACTCCATCGAGACGCGCGGCCCCGGCTTCCGAACGCAGAATCTCGCGCTCACTGCCGGCGTGCGGGTATCCCATGCTCACGCGCAACAGAAAGCGGTCCAGTTGCGATTCCGGCAAAGGATACGTCCCGTGGTGCTCCACCGGGTTTTGCGTGGCCACCACCAGAAACGGTTGGGGCAAATGATGCGACTGGCCATCGACCGTGACCTCGCCTTCATTCATGGCCTCGAGCAACGCGGACTGGGTCTTGGGCGTGGTGCGGTTGATCTCGTCGGCCAGCAGCACGTTGGTGAAGACCGGGCCGGCTTTGAATTCAAACTGCTGCTCAACGGCTGAATAAACGGAAATACCCAACACGTCCGAAGGCAGCATGTCGCTGGTGAACTGCAGCCGCTGAAACGCGCAGTCCAGGGCACGGGCCAGGGCGTGGGCCAGCGTGGTCTTGCCGACGCCAGGAACGCCTTCGATCAGGAGATGGCCGCGGGCCAGCACGGCAACCAGCACCAGCCGGACAACTTCATCGTTGCCGCGAATAATCGAGCGCAGAGCGTTCTCGATTGCCGTTGCGTGCGTGCCTATGGGCGACCGTACCTGGGTTGGAACCATTACTTTCGATTCTAATTTATGCACCGGTAGCGGAACCGATGCCGCCGGCTGTTGCCAAACAGAAGACCGAAGAGATGCAAGCCAAGCTTCAAGACTTGGAAGTGGCACATCAACGAGGAGAAGCGTCTGAAGTCCGGGTGAATGCCGACGAAGTCAACGCCAGCTTTCAGCAGAGTGCCGTTGAGCAGGCTGCAGCGCCGGGTACGAATGTTCCAGCACAAACTACGCCAGGTTCAGGGTCCGAGGCGGCGCCAGAAGTCAAAACTGTACAAATCGCCTTTGTAGGTGACCATGCGACCGGCCAGTTCGTCACGAACTTCCACGGCAAAGATGTGTATCTGACGGTTTCCGGCCGCATTGGCGCACAGAACGGATATGCCACGTTTGAATTCACTGAGGCCAAAATTGGAG
>WNFI01235365.1_pt1 | contig 23569 bp, 16 predicted proteins | sample 5400471 | NCBI WGS metagenome assembly WNFI01 (sample SAMN13153348, study PRJNA577476) | soil metagenome | isolation source: 100 cm saprolite on Douglas fir-dominated hillslope | place: USA:California | collected 2013-09-17
TTTCGGTCGCGCCGCGCGCGCCGAGCAGATGCTGGAGATAGTACAGCGGGTAGGAGCGGCCCTGCGACTCGATGACCGCCTTCTCGTAGAGGGTCGCCAGGACGTCTGCCTTCACGCGCAGCACCTGCTCCACCATGGCGGAGGAAATCGCGAGGATGTTGGTTCCGGCGCGCACGATGACGGTCTGCGTCACCGCGAGCGTGAGCGGCAGGTAGACGGTGAAGGTGGTGCCGCCGCCGCGCGTCGTGGCGATGTCGACGCGCCCGCCGATCGAGGCGATCTCGCTGCGGACCACGTCCATGCCGACGCCGCGACCGGAAAGCTGAGTCACCTTGTCGGCAGTCGACAGGCCGGAGACAAAGATCAGCTGCATCAGCTCGGCGTCGCTCGCCTGCAGGTCGCGGGTCAGCACGCCCTTCTCGATGGCCTTCTTGTGCAGCTTGTCGAGATCGAGGCCGGCGCCGTCGTCGCTCACGACGAGCGCGATTTCATTGCTTTCCTGGCGCAGGTTGATGGCGATGCGCCCGGATTCCGGCTTGCCTGCGGCCAGGCGCGCGTGCGGGGATTCCAGCCCGTGGCCCAGAGCGTTGCGCAGCATGTGCTCGAGCGGCGCGCCGATCTTCTCGAGCACGCTGCGGTCGAGCTCGACCTGGCCGCCTTCGATCTCCAGCTCGGCCTTCTTGCCGACCTCGCGCGCCGTCTGCCGCATGATCCGGTACAGGCGCTCGTTAAGGTTGGAAAACGGCACCGCGCGCATGCGCATCAGCTCCTGCTGCACGTCGCGGCTGATGCGCGCCTGCTGCAGCAGGCCGGCGTCGGTTTCGCCGAGGCTCTTCAGCAGGGACTGCTGGATCGACGCGGCGTCGTTCAGGCTCTCCGCCATCATCCGCGTCAGCTCCTGCAGGCGCGTATAACGGTCGAACTCGAGCGGATCGAAGTCGCGGTCGCGCTCTTCAAGCACCGACAGCCGCGACTGCATCTGGCTGTCGGCCTGGACCTCGACTTCGCGCAGCTGATTGCGCAAACGCGTGACGCTGTCTTTCAGATCGCTCAGCGACTGCTTCACCTGCCGCAGCTCCGCCTCGATGCGCGAGCGTGCGATGGCAATCTCACCCGATTCGGTGATCAGGTGATCGAGGGTATCCGCGTTGACCCGCAGCAGCGCCGCGGGACTGGGCAGCGGCGGCCCGGCCCGGGGCGCCTCGACGGCCGCCTCGACCCGCGCCGCGCGCGGCGGCGCGGCGACCGCCGGCGCGGGCGAAACCGCCGCCAGGCGCCCGCCCATGTTCTCCAGGTCGAGGCTCAGGCGGTCCATCTTCGACTCGAGCTCATCGAACAGCTGCGCCGAAAACTCGCCGCGCTCGATTGCCTCCTCGATCTGGCTTTCGATGATGTGCGTGAGCTCGCCGAGCCGGATCGCGCCTGCCATCCGGGCGCTGCCTTTGAGCGTGTGCAGGCCGCGGCGCAGCGAGTCGGAAACGTTCTGGTCGGAGGGGTTCGCCTTCCAGTCGCGCAGGTCGCTGCCGATGCGCGGCACCAGGGTCTCTGCTTCCTCGAGGAAGATCGGCAGCAGCTGCTGGTCGATGTCGTCCTTCATCACGCGCAGCTCCTTGCCGCTCTTGGGGGCAGGGGCGGGAGCTGGCTTGGGCGGCTCGACTTCCATAGGCGGCGGGGGCGGCGCCTGCAGGCGTGCGGTCAGTTCGCGCAGCGCCCGCGCGGCTTCGATGGCCGGTGCCGGTGCCTCGTGCCGCGCAAGGGCAGCGACCATTTCACGCAGCTTGCCGACCGCCTGCTTCACAGGCTCCACGTCTCGCGAGGCCCTGACGTGGCTGGCGACGGGCGTCCAGTGCTCGAGCTCCGCGGCGAGATCGGCTACCGCGCCAAAGCCCGCGGTGCGCGAGCTGCTGGCAAGCGTGTGCGCCGCACGGGCGAACTCATCGGAAGCTTCGGACTGCGATTCCAGCGTCTGGACGTGCTGGAGCGCTTCCTTGGCGTAGATGTCGAAGAAGCTGCGTGCGAGGCGCGTGGTGCCGACCGTGATCTCCTCGGGCTCCGGCTCCACGGCCCTCAGCTTCTGAGCCCGCTCGACAATCGTCTTGCCGTCGAGAGTGAAGCTCTGTCGGCTGCGCAGCTTGCCTATCCAGTCGGTGAAGGCCGCACTCGCCAGGGCGATCAGCTCAAGCAGCTCGGCGGAGGCCGGCTGCTGCCACTCGAGCCAGCGGTTCATGACCTGCTCGATTTCCCAGGCCACCTCGCCGAGATCGGTCAAGCCGACCATGCGGCCGCTCCCCTTCAGGGTATGAAAGCCGCGCCGGATCGTAGTCAGCACGTCGCGGTCGCCGGGCCGCTCGCGGGACTGCGGCAGCGCCGCATCGATATTCCCGAGCACTTCGCTCGCTTCCTCGAGGAAGATGTCGAGCAGGCCTTCGGATTCCGCCGCCTGCTGCGTCTCCTGGGGTTTTTCGTGCGGCTTCTCGGGCGCCGCCGCGGTCGCGGCGCGTTTCTCGTAGCGGCTGAAGAAAAGCTCGATCGCCTTCCCGGACGGATCGCGGCCGTTGACGCACGGCGCCAGGAACAGGCCGAGGCTGCTGAGACCTTCGGCGATCCAGTCCATGTCCTCCAGCGAGGCATCGCGCTCGCGGGCGGCGCAAGCCTTGATCAGCGATTCGCAGATCGCCATGACCTGGGTCGCGCGCTCGAATCGCAGGACGGCCAGCGCGCCATGGATCTGCCGCAGGTGAGTTTCGAGGCCGTGGAGCGCCTCGCGCGCCGCCAGCTCGCGAGAGTAGGCATCGAGCACCTGTTCCACATACTGGAGATTGGCGAGGATCTCCTTCGCCACCTGCGCGCGCAGCTGCAGGGCGCCGATCCGCTGGCTGAGATCGGCTTGCAGCCCGGCGGGCGGCTCGCCGGTCGATTTGCCTTGCGCGGCGTCGAGCAGCCAGCCGCCCATGATGCCGATCTGCTGCTGCAGGTCGGCCGGCGGGCTGGCGAAATTCTCGAGCACGCTCTCCGCGAGCAGGAAGGCCGAGGCCATCTCGATGACCATGAGCTGGCTCTTTGGCGGATACGGGTCGGGGAGCCGCGTCATGACGAGGGCGATGGCGTCCAGCAGCTTGATCAGGTGCCTGTTGCCGAGCTCGCCTGCCTTCGTCTTGAACGAGCTCACCAGTTCGCGGAAGCGCAGCACGCTCTTCGGCTCGCCGGTCACGTACTGCTGCCACACGGCCTTCAGCGCGTCCAGCCGCGAGCGTGCGTCGCTCAGGACCGGCTGCAGCCCATCCATGTCGAGTTCCATCTTCGGACCGGCGGCTTCGGGCGCCGGGATCAGGCTGTCGAGGCGGTAAAGCAGCCTGATGTCCTTGAGGCGCTGCGTAGACGGCCTGGTGCGCGCGACGAGATACAGCATTTCGCGCAGCAGCGGATCGTTGACCGCCTGCGAGCCCGCGGCGAGGTCCCGCATGTGGAAATCGGTCTTGTTGCAGAGCACCTTGGCGCTCGCCTGCCACTCGGGTTCCGGCGCATCGAGCAAACCGTCGATCAGCCCGATCGCGACCCAGGCGAGCGCGCGCGGCTCGGGGAGCTGTGGCGACACCTGGTAGAGCGCGTCGAGCGCCTGGCGCATGTCCTCCAGGCCGGCGGCCTTGCCGCGCAGCCAGGCCAGCAGCCCGCGCTGGAAACGCGCGCGCTGCGTCTGCAGAAACGGCGCAAGCTCGTTCTTTGCCAGCGTCCAGGGGCTGGGGTGCGAAGGCGCCGGCGGGGTCAGATCGGGAAAGAACAGCTCCTTTTCCGAGCTGTCGGCCTTGCCCTGCAGCTTGGCCAGCTCCCGATAGACGGGAAACAGCCGCAGCGGCACGTTCGCCTGGCCGCGCGCCACGTCGTCGACGAATTGCTTCAGGGCGAGCACCGCGCGGTCGATGATGCCGATCGACGCCGAGCTGAGCCGCGAGCCGTTCGCTCCCGGGAAGCTGCCTTCGATCGCTTCGCAGAAGCGCGTCGCGCCGCTCAGCCCCACCATGCGCAGCGCCCCGCTCACCTGGTGCAGGTGCTCCGGGCATATGCTGAGCGAATCCGTATCGTCCGGCGACGCGGAAAACTTCGCGATACTGTCGCGCACGTGCACCAACGCCTGATCCACTTCGGCGGTGATCCAGGACAGGATGGTGGCGTCGGCCATGGTCCCTGTCAGGCGAGCTTGAAGCCCGCCACCGAGTTCTTCAGGCCGTCGGCCAGCGCCGTCAGCCGCGCCGCCGAAGCGGCGGTCTTCTTGGTGCCTTCCGTGGTCAGCTGCGTGATGCCGAGGATGATCTTCATCTTGCCGGCCACCTGCGCCGCGGAAGCCGCCTGCTGCTGCGTGGCGCCGGAGATCGAGCCGATCAGCTCGGCGAGGCGGTTCGAAACCTGCTCGATCTCGCGCAGCGCCTGGTCCGCCTCGTCGGCGGTCTTCGTCCCCTCGACCACGCCGCGCGTGCTGCGCTCCATCGCCTCCACCGCGTCCTGCGTATCGCGCTGAATGCTCTTCACGATCGCGCCGATGTGCTTGGTCGCCTCGGCGGAGCGCTCCGCCAGCCGCTGCACTTCCTCCGCGACCACCGTGAAGCCGCGTCCGGCCTCGCCGGCCGAGGCTGCCTGGATGGCGGCGTTCAGCGCCAGCACGTTGGTCTGCTCCGTGATGTCCGAGATCAGCTGTACGATCTCGCCGATCTCCTGCGAGCTTTCGCCCAGCCGCTTGATGCGCTTGGACGTCTCCTGGATCTGCTCGCGGATGTCGTTCATGCCGCGGATCGCGTTCTGCACCGCCTGCGCGCCCTTGCCGGCGGCATGCAGCGAGGTTTCCGCCACCTTGGCCGAGTCGTTGGCGCTCTTCGAGACTTCGTTCATCGATTGCGCCATCTGCGCCACCGACTGGCCGGTGCCCTGGATCTCGTTCGCCTGCTTCTGCGCCGCCTGCAGCAGCTGGCCGGTCACCGTCTGCGCTTCCTGCGTCGCGGCGGTCACCTGCTGGGCCGCGCCGGTGATGCCCGTCACCAGGCGACGCAGCTCGTCGATGGTGTAGTTGATCGAGTCGGCGATGGCACCGGTGATGTCCTCGGTCACTTTGGCGCGCGCCGTAAGGTCGCCGTTCGCAAGGTTGCCGATCTCATCGAGCAGCCGCAGGATCGCGTCCTGGTTGGTGCGGTTGAGCCGCTCGCTTTCCTCGGCGCGGCGCCGGCTGTCGTCGACGTACACCTTGCCGATCAGCAGCAGCACCAGGAAGGCCAGCACGGACACCACGCCCATGGCGACGTAGTTGAAGCGCCGCGCGCTCAGCTCGTCCTCGTAGCCGCCGCTCAGGCGCTCGGCGGCGCCGAGCAGCGTCTCGCTGTCGTTGTACATGTCGCGGCTGGCGCGTTTGGCGTTCACCAGGCGCTGCATGTTGCCGAGGATCTCGCTCACCGCGCGCTGATAGTCCTTGAACGCCGATTCCAGCTCCCCGAGCTTGCCCCGCATCTCCGCGTCGGAGACCCGGGCGATGCGCAAAGCCTCGCTGCCCTGCAGCAGCCCCTGCAGGGTGTCGCGGTAGGTGTTGGAGTCCTTGCCGAGGAGGAACGAGACTTCCGGGTCAATGATCTCCGCTGCCAGCATGGCATTGGCGTTCTTCGCCATGCGCTGCGTGAGCATCATGAGTTGAGCGGTGATCGCGTTCTGCCGGGCTGAACCGCCGGATTGAACGCTGATGGCGGAGATCTCGTCGGTGAGTTCCTGCAGCGCCGGGTTGCCGGCGTTGATCGATCGCACCGCCTGGCCCAGCGCCACCAGGTTGCGTTCCTCGGCGATCACCAGCGACGCGTTGCGCTCGGTCTTCTTCCATTCCTGGTCCAGGGCGTTGAGCATCGGCCGCACGCGCTCGGAGGTCGGCGGCAGATCGACGCCGCTCGCCACACCCCCCATCTGCAGCGTCCTCACTTGCGAGGCGAACTCGTCGCGGCTGTCGCGCAGCTGCTTGAAAGCCACGCCGTTGCCCTGCGAGGCTTGCTGAGCCGCCTTGGCGAGGCGCTGCGACAGCATGCGGATCTTGCCGACCGTGGCGATGTACAGCGAATTGAAGGTCGCCTGACGCGCATCCACCACCACGATCGCGGCATCGACCAGCAGAAGAAGCACCAGCAGCGCGGTCAACATCTGGAGCTGCCGGCCGCCTGTCAGCCGGGTGATGAGCGGCAGCGGCGCCACCAGGACGCCGCCAGGGGCAGCCCGCGCCGGGCGCTTCAGCGGCGCGCCCTGCTGCGCGGCCTCGCCGCGGGTGAGAAACGGCAGTTTGAGGGCTAATTTGAATGCCATGCGATTCTCCCTGGTTTCCTAGCGCAGGAACTTGCCCTCGCGAGCGATGATGGTGAGGTCGACGAACCTCGACCCGGCGTGGTTCTTCGGCGAATAACTCACGTAGAAGCCGCCGACGTCGACGTCCTGCATCCTCTCGACCGCGTCAACGAAGCTTTCGCGGGTCAGATTCTTGCCGGTGCGCCTGAGCCCCTCGACGAAGACCTTGGCCACGACGAAGCCCTCGATCGCGCTGAAATTGAAATCGGCGTAGCCCGCCTTGGCCGAGAGCCGCTGGTACTCCTTGACGACCGGCACCGCCGCCCCCCATGGGAACGGCATGACCTGGGAGATCGCGACGCCCGCGCCGTCGCTGCCGAGCGCGTCGGCCAACGCCTTGCTGCCGACGAACGAGACGTTGTAGAACGTCGCCGCGCTGCCGCTCTTCTTCATCTGCCGGATAAATTCCGCGCACGAGGTGTACTGGCTGATCATCACCACGGCGTCGGGCTTCGCGGCGTTGATGGTCCTTACTGCATTCTCCACCTTGATCGTGTTGCGCTCGACGGTGCCGAGGGCGGAGATCTTCAAGCCACGCTTGGTCATCGCGATTTCCGTGCCCTTGAGGCCGGCCTGGCCGTAGGCGTCATCCTGGTAGAACACGGCGATGCTCTTGCCGCCGATCGAGAGCACCTGCTCGACGATCTTGTCAGTCTCGTCGTAATAGCTGGCGCGCACGTGGAAGATGTAGCGGTTGAAAGGGGCGCGCAGCGCCTCGGCCTTCGTGTTCGGCACGGTGCGCGAAGGCTCGTAGCCGTCGTCGAGCGTAATCAGCTCGATTTTCCGGCCGTGCACGCCGCCCTGCGCGTTTACGTAGTCCAGGTACGCCCTCACGCCGTTGCGCATCTGGATGCCAAGCTGCGCCGCCGGCCCTGTCAGCGCCACCGACTGGCCGAGCACGATCTTGTCCTTTGTGACGCCGTTTTCAGCCACCGCGTGCTGCGGGAGCAGCACCGCCAGAGCGATCAGAAGCCGGCGAACGGAGTTGTTGTCCATGCGAGCCCCATCAGATTCCCACGTCGAGAAATTCCGGCTGCTGAACCAGGGTCGGCAGGTCCAGCTCTTTCCACCGCCTGCCTTCCGCGTCGGTGTATTCGGCCCTGATCCACGGTGCCTGCACCGCGTCGCTGGCGCGCGGCTGCAGCTGCGAGACGTTGCGCAGCCCGAGCGAGCCGTCCACCAGGAGCGCGCTGCTGATGCGGAACCGCTCGCCGACGAGCAGCAGGCGGGCGTGCTCGCGCACGGCGACTCCCGGCCCGCCGAGGAAGGCGGAGAAATCGACCACGCTGTAGAGATTGCCGCGGATATTGGTCACGCCCTTGAACCACGCGCGCGTCAGGGGCACTGCGCTGATCGGCGTGACGGGAATGACCTCGGCGGCATCCGCGAGGTCGACAAGCCAGCCTTCCTCGCCTACCTGCAGGGCCAGCTTCGAAGCAGTGCTGCCGAGTTCGGCGCTTTGCAGCCTGGCCGACAGCTCGCGCTGGTAATCCCGCAGAGAGGCTCTGGCGGCCATCAGCCGAGGGCCGCGATCTTCGCCAGCAGGTCGGCCTGATTGATCGGCTTCACGATGTAATCGCGGGCGCCCTGGCGCATGCCCCACACCTTGTCGGTCTCCTGCGCCTTGCTGGTGCAGATGATGACCGGAATGTGCTTGGTGCTGTCATCCCTGGTCAGCATGCGGGTCGCCTGAAAGCCGTTCTGGCCCGGCATGACCACGTCCATCAGCACCAGGTCGGGACGATGTTGCTTGACCTTGGCGAGAGCGTCTTCGGCGCTGTCGGCAGTCGAAACCTTGTACCCGTTCTTCACCAGCAGCTCGCTGAGAAACTGGCGGTCGGTGGCGGAATCATCGACGATGAGGATGTTCTTGATTGGCATGACGGATGGCCTTTCAATGGACTAAGTGGGAACCGAAGCCGGCTTGACGTACTCGCTGACCGCCTCGATCAGCCCTTCCTTGGTAAAAGGCTTGGTCAGGTAGCGATCGGATCCGGCGAGCCTGCCGCGCGCGCGATCGAACACGCCGTCCTTGCTGGACAGCATGATCACGGGCGTGGATTTGAGCTGCGGGTTCTGCTTGATGAGCGCGCAGGTCTGATACCCGTCGAGCCGCGGCATCATGATGTCGACGAAGATCACCTGCGGCTGATGATCGGAGATCTTGGAAAGCGCATCGAAGCCGTCTTCAGCGAGGATGACTTCATAGCCGGCCTGGCGCAGAAACAGCTCGGCACTGCGCCGAATAGTGTTGCTGTCATCGATCACGAGCACCTTGATGGCGCCCGGCGACGCTTGACTCACTACTCCCCCTTTTCTTGGACCGTGAGCTGGGTCTTTGTACTTAATAGTCTGACATTTACTGCGATTTTTTCAAGTGAAATAATTGCTATCCACAGCTTGCGGCGGTACCAAGGCCCGCAACGCCCTCCGGCGATGTGAACCAGATCGGCGGAACTCCATCTCTTACAGTAAGTTACGTCGCCGAAGCCAACGTCAAGGTGGACTGAGCGGTGCACCGGGTCCTGCTGACCGATTCCATTTCCCCGGCGGGCGAGGAAGTTCTCGCGCGCCGCGCCGAAATCATCCGCTCGCCCGACGCGGACCCGGCGACCCTCCGGCGCCTCGCCTGCGATGTCGAAGGCATCATCACCCGCAGCAAACTTCCCGAAGACATCATCGCCGCAGCGCCCCGCTTGCGGGCCGTGGTCGTGCACGGCACCGGCACCGATCTGGTGCCGATCGCCGACGCCACCGCGCGGGGCGTGATGGTGGCCAACCTGCCGGGCGGCAAATGACGCTGGGCATCGTCGGCGTAGGCGAAATCGGCGGGCGGCTGGCGAGAATCTGCCGGCAGGGCCTCGGCCTGCGAGTACTAGGCAACCAGCGGCGGCTGAATTGCCTGCCGCCGGAGGCCGAGCCGGCGCGCCTGGACGATCTGCTGCGGGCCAGCGATTTCGTCGTGGTCACCTGCCCCCTTACACCCGAAACGCATCATCTTTTCAATCGAGAAAAGCTGGGATTGATGAAGCGGAGCGCTTGGCTCGTCAACGTCGGCCGGGGCGCAGTCGTGCAGGAAGATGCGCTCGTCGAAGCGCTGCGGGGCAGGCGCATCGCCGGCGCCATGCTGGACGTCTATGAGCACTACCGGCTACCGCCTGGACATCCGCTGTTTGCGCTGGACAACGCAGTGCTCACTCCGCACCTCGCGGGGATGACAATGGAGTCGCGCGGCCGCATCAGCGTCGCCGCCGCCGAGGAAATGCTGCGCATGCTCGACGGCGAGCGGCCGAAGAATCTGGTCAATCCGGATATATTTGAGCCATGAGGAAGGCGCGCAAGCCGATCCGTTCCGATCTCGCCTGGTCGACCGCCGATCGCATCGTGGTGCGCGGCAAGGACCTGCCGGGGGAGATCCTCGGCAAGCTGAACCTTGGCGACATGGCCTTCCTCGAGCTCACCGGGCGCACGCCCGATGCGCGCGAATCCAAACTCTTCAACGCCATGGTGGTCACGCTGGTCGAGCACGGCCTCACGCCAAGCGCGCTCGCCGCACGCCTGACCTATCTCGGCGCGCCCGAAGCCATGCAAGCGGCGGTCGCGGCCGGTCTGTGCGGGCTGGGGAGCGTGTTCGTCGGCTCGACCGAGGGCTGCGCGAAGCTCCTGTCCGAAGCCGTTGCGCGGGGCGATGATGCGAAGAAAATCATCGCTGACAACAAGAGAATCCCCGGCCTCGGCCATCCGCTGCATAAACCCGTCGACCCTCGAAGCGTGCGGCTCTTTGAAATCGCTCGTGAGACCGGCTACTACGGGAAGTTTTGTGAACTGATGGAAGCCGTCGGCAAAGCGAAGGGCCTTCCCGTCAATGCGACCGGCGCGATCGGGGCGCTCGCGTGCGAGCTCGGGTTCGACTGGAAGGTGTGCCGCGGGCTCGGCGTGATGGCGCGGGCAGTCGGCCTGGTCGGCCACCTGCTGGAGGAGTCGCAGCGTCCGATCGCGGAGGAGATCTGGGTGCGCATCGACGAAGAGGCTTCGGCGCACCTCAAGCCGAAAAAATGAATCTCGGCCGCGACAACCATCCGGAGTTGCGCGACGCCGTCCGCGCGCTCTGCAGCCAGTTCGACTCGGCCTACTGGCAGGACATCGACGACAAGCGCGCCTACCCCGAAACCTTCGTCGAGGCTCTCACCAGGGCCGGCTGGATGTCGGCGCTGATTCCCGAGGAGTTCGGCGGCTCGGGCCTCACGCTCACCGAGGCGAGCGTGATCATGGAAGAGGTGACCCGCTCAGGGGGCAATGCCGGCTGCTGCCACGGCCAGATGTACAACATGAACACGCTTCTGCGTCACGGCTCGGAGACGCAGAAAAGGAAATACCTGCCGAAGATCGCCAGCGGCGAGCTGCGCCTGCAGGCGATGGGCGTCACCGAGCCCGGCGCCGGCACCGATACCACCAAGATCAAGACCGTCGCGGTCAAGAAAGGCGACCGCTACGTGGTGAACGGCCAGAAGGTCTGGACCTCGCGGCTGCAGCATTCCGAGCTGATGATCCTCCTGGCAAGAACTTCTCCAATCGATCAAGTTCAAAAAAAATCCGATGGCATGTCGATATTCCTCGTCGACGCCAAGGCCGCCTGGGGCAAGGCGCTCGACGTGCGGCCGATCCGCAACATGGTGAACCACGAGACCAACCAGGTGTTCATCGACAACCTCGAGATCCCGGCGGAGAACCTGATCGGCCAGGAAGGCAGGGGATTTCGCTACATCCTGGACGGGCTCAACGCCGAGCGCATCCTGATCGCGGCCGAATGCATTGGCGACGGCTATTGGTTCATAGAAAAAGCCTCCAAATACGCGAACGAGCGCGTCGTGTTCGACCGCCCGATCGGGCAGAACCAAGGCATCCAGTTCCCGATCGCCGAGAGCTACATGGAGATCGAGGCGGCGAATCTTATGCGCTATAAAGCTGCTGCGCTTTTTGACAGGAAGCTGGACTGTGGTGCAGAGGCGAATATGGCCAAGCACCTCGCCGCCAAGGCGTCCTGGGAGGCGGCCAACGTCTGCCTGCAGACCCATGGCGGCTTCGGCTTCGCCGCCGAGTACGACGTCGAGCGCAAATTCCGCGAGACGCGCCTGTACCTGGTGGCGCCGATCTCGACCAATCTCATCCTTTCGTACCTTGCCGAGCACGTTCTGGGCTTGCCGCGATCGTTTTGACATGCTCAGGACGAATCCCCAGGCCGATCAGCCGGCCCGGGATGCGGCGCAGCCACGGATAGCGCGCGAGCAGGCGCAGGAATAGCGGCGGCGTAAGCCGTTCGCCGGTGCCGAGGACCCGCGCGATCACGCGCTGCTGCACCATGAGCTGCAGCCGCTGCGTGACCCGCACCGGCCATTCGCGGCGTTTCTGCACCTTGCGTAGATCATCCACCGACACTCGATTGTCTTTGAGCGGCGTTGCCAGGATGTTGGCGGCCGCCACGGCATCCTGGATCGCGAGATTGATGCCGACGCCGGCGACCGGCGACATGGCGTGAGCGGCATCGCCGATGCACAGCAGGCCCGGCCGGTACCATTGCCGCAGCCTGTCGACGCGCACCGTGAGCAGCTTTATCTGCTCCCAGTCGGTGAGCTCTTCGCCACGGTCGGCGAGAAAGGGCAGCAGCTTGGCGATACCGGCGCGCAACGCCGGCAGGCCGCTGCGACGCACCTCTTCGGCTGCGCCTTTTGCGATGGCATACCCGCATTGCCAGTAGTCGCCGCGATAAATAAGGATGAGGATGCGGCCGGCGTCGAACAGCGCCATGGTCGCTTCGGGGTCGCCGGCGCGGCGCGGCAGCCTGAACCACAGGACATCCATCGGCGCGCCGAATTCGTCCACCTGGAGACCGGCCCGCGCGCGCACGGTCGAGTGCCTGCCGTCTGCACCGACGACCAGGTCTGCCTCGACCTCGCGGTCTTTCAGTCGAACGCCGGCGATGCGTCCGTCGCGCTCAATGAGGGAAGTCACCTCGGCACTCATGCGCAGCTCGAAGTGCGGCGAGCGCTGAGCTTCCTTGGCGAGAAAGGCGAGGAAGTCCCACTGCGGCATCATCGCGATGAAGCGACAATGAGTCGGCAGATGGCTCAGATCGGCCACCGCGATCTCGCGATCGCCGAACTTCGCCGCGAATTGGGAGACCTCCTGGTGCGGCAGCCGCAGCAGGCCCTCGAGCAAGCCGAGCTCGTACATCACCTCCAGTGTCGACGGGTGAATCGTGTCGCCGCGGAAGTCGCGCAGGAAATCGGCATGCTTCTCCAGCACCAGCGTGCGCACGCCGGCGCGGGCCAGCAGCAGCCCGAGCATCATGCCCGCCGGGCCGCCGCCGGCAATGCAGACCTGGCGATTCAGGCGCGCGCTAGCGCTGCTTTCACTCTCTCCGCGTTGAGCGGGGCCTTGCGCAGACGCACGCACGTACTCGGTCTACCGCTCCTTCTAATGTCCCGCCAAGTGGTTCCACTGCGGCAGCAGCACGATGCTGTTCGGGTTGAGGCCCTTGTCTTTCAGCGTGTCCACCGTGCCGATCACCTTTTCGGCCTTGAGATCGACGACGGTAATCGAGCCATCGCTCATCCCCGGTAGGTTGAGCAGCGCGTTCTGCACGAAGGCGTAGCGCCAATCCTTCGTGAAAGCGACGTGGTGCGCGCCTTCGGCGATCGCCAGCGACTTCAGCAGCCTAGGCTTCACGGGATCTGTACTATCGAAGATGTGCAAATGCCCGGGCTTCGCCGTGGTCACGTAGAGACGATCCGCCTTGGGGCTGAAGTACATCTCCAGCGGCACCCCGGCCTTCTGCGCCGCGAAATCGTGCACCTGCTGCACCTCGAAGTCCCTCTTCGCTGCCGTCCAGGTCGCAGCCCAGAGCGTCCCGCCGTACATGTTGGTCACATAGGCCACCGGCGACTTGGCGCCTGGCACGAACAGCACCTCGACCGGCGCCTCGCCGGCGGGCGAAGGCTTGTTCGACACCTTGTACGTCCCCGTCACCTTGCCGCTGCTCGCCTCCACCGAAGTGATGCTGTCGCCGGCGTCGCCCAGGTCGGACGCCCGCACCGTGCTCGTTAGCAGGATGCGGTCGATGCCGTCATGGATTGCGATGCCATGCGGATAGGGCTTCGGCAGCTTGACGGTCTGCACCGGCTTGTCGGCGTTCGCGTCGCCCATGATCATCGCCTGCGTGCCCATGCAGCTCAGATACCACCTGGCGTTGTCTGCGGAGAACACCACGTCCTCGCCAACGCTGCAGCCCGGCACCGATACGACCTTGATCGCAAGCGGTTTCTTTTTCATGTCGATCACCCGCAGCTCCGGCTTGCCGAGCGCGGTGATGTAAGCCTTCGACTGGTCGCGGTTGTAGAAAATATGATGCGCGACCAGATCCGCCGGCAGCGGCAGGTCCTGGATGATGCTGCCGAAGCTCTTTGACTTCGGGTCGACATCGATCACCGCGATGCCTTCCTTGCGGGCGCCGGGTGCAATCGGCGTCTTCAGCACTTTAAGAGATTCGGCGGACTTGGTCTCGTAATTGACCATCGCGTGAATCTGGCCTGATGCAACCCCCGGCGCCAATGCAAGCGCCGCGGCCCCAGCTGCGAGCAGCGATTGGCTTCGTCTCATGGCACTCCCCTCGTTGACTGTTGTACGCGGCCGGGAAAGGCCTCTCCCGACGCATCTATAATAGGCCCGCCTTGCGACGATTCCTAGGCCCGGGGGGGTCGCTCCTTCTCTTGAGCGCTCAAGCGCAGGGGCACGGCTTCGCGCAACCCTACGAACTGCCGGTACCGCTGTCGCTGTTCCTCGTCGCGTCGGGATTGACGGTCCTCGTCTCGTTCCTCGTCATGCTGCTGTTTCTGCGCTCGGGATCCGCGCTGCGCGACTATCCGCGCGTCGATCTCTCGCAGGGCCGGCTCGCACGCCTTCTCGCCTCGGCGCCTGTCGTCTCGGGGCTGCGCATCGCCGGCGTGCTGTGCTATCTGCTGGTAGTCGCGGCCGGACTGCTTGGCGAGCAGCGCACGTTCAAGAACATCGCTCCGGTCATGGTGTGGGCTATCGCGTGGGTCGGCTTCGCTTACGTCGCCGCAGCGCTCGGAAACTTGTGGTCCCTGGTCAACCCGTTCGACACGCTGTTCGCCTGGATGGAAAGGCTGCACGCGCTGGTGCGTCCCGGCCGCAGTCTGTCGCTGGGCCTTTCGTACCCGGATCGCCTGGGCGTCTGGCCGGCGGTCGTCCTGTTCCTGACCTTCGTCTGGATGGAACTGGTCTGGCAGGGCGCCGATGCGCCGGCCCCGCTGGCGCTGGCGATCATCGGCTATTCGGCGATGACCTGGCTCGGGATGCTGGCTTTTCGCCGGCAGGAGTGGCTGCGTCGCGGGGAAGTATTCAACATCGTTTACGGCTATCTCGCGCGCTTCTCCCCACTCGAGGCACGCACCGCGCACGGACGCGACGAGTGGAACCTGCGGCCGTACGCGGTCGGACTGCTGCCGCGCGATCCCGTCGAGCGATCGGAAATCGTGCTGGTGATGTTGATCCTGGTTGCAGTCAGCTTCGACGGCTTTCTCGAGACGCCGGCCTGGGCGGCCATCGTCGAACGCTTCGGCCACGAGCACGCTTTCCTGAAAACCGCCGGCCTGCTCACTGCCCTCCTCGCGTTCCTGGCCCTGTACCTGTTCACCTGCGGGGCGACCGTGCGCCTTGGCTCGAACGATCCGACGGCGTCGCGTGCCCGCGCCGCCGGCCTGTTCGTCCTTACGCTGGTCCCGATCGCGATTGCCTATCACGTCGCACACTACCTTTCGTTCTTTCTCCTTGCGTCCCAATATCTCGTGCCGCTCGCCTCGGACCCGCTCGGCCGGGGCTGGGACCTGTTCGGCGGCGCGCGCCACTTCGTTCGCGTGGGAGTCGTGAGCGCGCAGGCTGTCTGGTATGTATCGCTGGCAGCGATCATCGCCGGCCACGTTATCGCGGTATATCTGGCGCACGCGGTGGCGCTGCGCGAATTCGGCAGCCGCCGCGCGGCGCTGCGCAGCCAGCTTCCGATGGTGGCGTTGATGGTGGGCTACACGATGATCAGCCTCTGGATCATCGCGCAGCCGATCGTCTCCGAGGCCCGCGGCTGACCGGCGGTTCAGGCGCGCGCTAGCGACGCTTTCACTCTCTCCGCGTTGAGCGGCGCCTTGCGCAGGCGCACGCCCGTAGCGTCGAAAAACGCGTTCGCCACGGCGGCCGGGATCACCCGCATCGTCGGCTCGCCGGCGCCCGATGGTGCGACCTCCGGCCGGTTGATCAGCACCACCTCGATCGCCGCCGGCGCGTCCTGCATCTCCAGGATGGGGTAGCTCGCCCAGTCGACGCTGGTCACCGCGTTGCGGTCAAACAGCACCTGCTCGAACAGGACGCGCGAAAGGCCTTGCACGACGTTGCCTTCGATCGTGTAGCGCAAGCCCTGCGGATTGATGACCAGGCCGCAATCGTGCGCGACCACCACGCGACGCGCCCAGACCCGCCCGGTATTGCGCTCGACCTCGACCTCGGCCACGGCGGCGACCGCAGTGCCGTTACGCTCGGCGAAGGCGATGCCGCGGCCTTTCAGCAGTTCGCCGCCGCGCCCGCGCTGCGGCGAAGCTCGCGCCTCCCACCCCGCCTTCTCCGCCGCCGCCTTGACAACGGCGGCATGGCGCGCGTCGGTGAGGTACCTGAGGCGGAATGCGACCGGATCCTCGCCTACCGCAGCGGCCAGCTCGTCGATGAACTGCTCGGCTCCGAAGTGGATCTCGGGCCCGACCGGATCGCGCATATGCGCGGTGCGCAAGGGCGAGCAGTTGTCCACCAGCGGCGCGATCGTCTCCCAGGCGAGCAGCTTGTTCTCGAAGCCGTAGGACTCCGCCGGCACGCCGAAGATCTGCGTTCCCTTCGCCGGGATGCCGATGGCCTGGCCGACCAGGCTGTCCGCCGGATCGGCTTCATTGGTGGCGATATGCTGGCGCGAGAAGCCCTTGGAGACGAACTCGTACGCGAGCACCTTGCCGGTGGCATCGATCGCCGCGCGCGCGCGATGCACGCACGCAGGGCTTTTCGGGTCCCACGCCGTGCCGTCGGCGCGCATGCCCTGCACCCGCACCGGCTTGCCGGTCGCTTTCGAGAGGAATGCCGCATCGAGCGCAGCGTCGCCGGCATCGTTGCGCCCGTAGGAGCCCGGTCCGGCGACCCAGATCGCTCGCACCTTCTCCGGCGGTATGCCGAGCAGCCTGGCCACGCCGTCGCGCATATAGTGCGGCTTTTGCGATCCCGTCCATACCGTGCAGCGCTCGGCCCTGGCATCGGCAACCGCGCAGCCGGGACCCATGCTGGCATGCGACTGGAACGGCCACTCGTACTGCGCTTCGACGATGCGCACGCCCGGCGCGCTGAACGCCGCGGCCAGGTCGCCCTTCTTCACGGGCTCTTCGCGCTTCACGACCTTGGCGCCTCGGATGTGCTCGTGCAGCTGATCCATCGCCGGGAACGCGCCGTCGAGCGCGTGCCAGTCGATCTTCAGCATCTGCGCCGCGCGCACCGCGTCCCACTCGCGTGGCGCGACCACTGCGACGAAATCCTTCTCGCGCACGACACGCGCGCCGCGGATCGACTTGATCGAAGCCTCGTCCACGCCGCGTACCTTGCACGCGGCGCGCGGCGGCCGGATGACCCGCGCGTGCAGCATGCCTTTGACGCGCACATCGGTGACGAACTCGTCGGTGCCGTAAACCTTCCAGGCGACGTCGCGGCGCGCGAAGGACTTGCCCACCACCCTGTACTCCTGCGGCGTCTTGGGCTTGGCCAGGACCTTGATGTCCATGAAATTGCCGACCTGCTTGTTCCACTCGACCTGGTGATGGAAATACTTGCCGCCGACCAGCTCGCTATAGGCAACTTTCCTTCCGTCCTGGGAAAGAATGGTTCCGTCTTCGACCCGCAACTGGTCCGCTGGCACGCTCAGCCTGCGCGAGGCGGACTCCAGCAGCAGCCGGCGCGCCTCGGCTGCAGCGCTGCGCAGCGGCCGTGCGCCGTGCGAGATGCCCCGGCTGCCCGAGGCGCCACCCTGGTTGCACGAGGTGCCGGTGTCGCCCATCAGCACCTCCACCTTGTCGAAGGCGACATCGAGCTCGTCGGCCACGATTTGCGCGATCGCGACCTCGAGGCTCTGCCCCATGTCCATCCTGCCGAAGAAGGCCTGCACGCGGCCGTCGGGCAGCACCGCGACCCAGGAATCGAGCTCGGTCGGCACCAGCGGCGGCTTATCGGAGCTGACTTGCGCCGGCGCCTCAGTGAGCGGCGGCGCGGCAAACGAAACGACCAGCGCTCCGGAGGTCTTCAGGAATTCACGGCGAGTCAGAGTCGTCATGATGTGCTCCTCACGCCATGCTGGCTTGCGCGCGCTTGATGGCGCGCATGATGGCCACGTGCGTGCCGCAGCGGCACTTCAGCCCCGCCAGCGCATCGCGCAGCTGCGCGTCGCTCGCTTTCGGATTCTTCTTCAGGTAGGCCGCGGCGGTCATCACCCAGCCATTGATGCAGTAGCCGCACTGCGGCACCTGCTCCTCGACATACGCCGCCTGCAGCGGATGCGGCTTCTCCGCCGTACCGAGGCCTTTGAGGGTGGTGACGCTCTTGCCGCTCGCGGCGGAGACCGGCAGCACGCACGAGCGCACCGGCTCGCCATTCAAGTGCACAGTGCAAGCGCCGCATTGCGCGAGGCCGCAGCCGAAGTGGGGATTATCGAGACCGAGATCGTTGCGCAGGGCGTACAGCAGCGGCATCTCCGGCTCGGCGCTGACAGAAACGCGCTTGCCGTCGACGGTGAATCTGAAGCTCGCCATAGCTCCTCCTAATGGCTTATCGCCGGCAGCCACGTGGCAAGCGGCGGAAAGATAATGATCAACCCGATCAACAACAGAACGCAAGCAATGAACGGCATGCCGGCGAGGTAGATGTCGCGCATCGTCGTGCCGGGGGGCGAAACGCCCTTCATCACGAACAGCAGCAGCCCGAACGGCGGCGTGGTGTAGCCGACCTCGAGCGACAGCAGCATGATCAGGCCGAACCACGTCAGGTCGAAGCCGAGGCTCTTGGCAAGAGGGAAGAAAATCGGCGCTGTGAGAAGCATCTTCGACAGCGGGTCCATGAAGCTGCCGAGGAAAATGATCACGCCGATCATGATCAGCAGCATCTGCAGCGGGGTGACATCGAAGCCGATCGCCCAGTTCATGAGCCCGCTCGAGGCACCCGTGAAGGCGAGCACCTGCGCGAAGGTCGCCGAGCCGAGGATCACGAGGAAAGCCATGACGGTGACGCGCAAGGTGCCATCGAGCGACTTGAGGAACGCTTTCCAGGTCATCTCGCCGTAGCACATCGCCAGCACGATCACCGAGACCGCGCCGAGCGCCGCGGCCTCGGTCGGCGTCGACCAGCCGGTGACCATGATGAGGACCGAGAACACGATGATCACGATCATCGGCACGACGTCGACGAAGAATAGGCGCAGCTTTTCGAGCCGGCTGACCGTTGCCGCCGCGTACATCGGCGCTGCGTCGGGATCGACGATGGTCCAGACCCAGATCAGCACGCCATACATCGTGGCAAGCAGCAGCCCCGGAACGACGCCGGCCACGAGCAAGTCGCCGACATCGGTGCGGCCGAGCGTGGCGAGCAACACCGTGAGCGCCGAGGGCGGAATGATCACCGCCAGGCCGCCGACGCCCATGATCGGGCCGAGCGAGAGATACTTGCTGTAGCCGCGCTTCATCATCTCGGGAACCATCAGCCTGCCGAGCAGCGCGCAAGCGCCCATCGACGAGCCCGCCGGGCCCGCGTAGGCCGTGCCGCCGATCAGCGTCACGTAGGCGAGCCGCCCCCGGATGTTGCCGAGCAGCTTGTCCGCCGCATTGAAGCATCGCGTGGCAAGTCCCGTGTGGTAGAAGAGCTCGCCCATGAAGAGAAACATGGGGATCGGCACCAGCGCGAAGTTGGTCATCGCGCCGAAGCCGTTGTTGATGATCTGCTGGATGCCGGCTCCGCCGCCCATGAAGAGCACGGCGGCGATGACGTTGGTGATGAAGAATCCCACGGCCACGGGAATGCCGAGCATCATCAGCCCGAGCGCAGAGCCGAACAGGATCACCGCCACCCAATACCAGGCCATGGCCCGTCTAGCTGCCGCCCAGCTCGGAGAGCGGCGCGAGGAAATCCTCGCCGCGCCACAGGAAACGGCCGAACTCGATCGCCATCATGAGGAAGGAAAGCGGGATCCAGCCGACCACCAGCCAGCGCGGCATGTCGAAGGAGCGCACGTCGCGCTCCGCCCGCAAGAAGTCGGTCAGCGTCACCTCGAATCCGTACCAGGCGATGACCAGGCAGATGCCGATGCAGGCGAGGCCAATACCCGTCGTCAGCCAGCGGCGCGGGCGCGGCTGCAGGTGCATCAGCAGGATCTCGACGTAGATGTGCCCCTTTTCGCGCACCAGCCAGGGTGCGCCCAGGCACGGAACGACGAGCAACGCGTACTCAGTGAAGGTAAAAAAGTGCGCCCAGCTCTGGAAACCCAGATTGCGGAGCACCACGTCGACGGTGATCACTACCATCATCGCCGCGATGAGGAAGCCGGCGCACCATGCCATGCCGTACAGCACGGCCTCGTACGCCTTGACTGCGAGTCTGATCAATCCGGGGTAAAGAGCTGCACTACGCGGTCGTAGTTGTCCATGCCGCCCGACTTCTCCATGCGCTCCTTCATGCGCGCGAGGCTCGCCGCGCGCGCGCCCGCGACGAAGCGCTTCGACGCCTCGGGCGACTGCGACAGGGTCTTTATGCCGCGCTTCGCGAGCTCGGCCTGCTCCTTCTTCCACAGCTCATGCAGCGCCTGCAGGCTGGCAGTCTCGTGCTCGATCGCCACGCGCTGCAGGATCTCGCGCGTCTTCGGCGAGAGCGAGCTCCACTTCTTCTGGTTGGCGATGATCATCAGATCGGTCTCGAAGAAGTCCGGCAGGATGCGGTACTTGATGTAGCGGTCCCAGTTCAAGTCCATCAGCCCGATCTGGGTCCAGGCCGTGATGTCGACCGTGCCGCGCTCGAGCGCCGTGTACAGGTCGGAGGAATTGAGGTTGATGACCTGGGCCCCGAGGTAGTTCGTGAGAAAGGCGTTGTAGATCGGGTTGCCGCGCACTTTGAAACCCTTGATGTCGATCTGGCCGGAGGCGTCGAAGCGCGGCTCCTTGGTGGACCAGAGGCAGAAGCGGATGCCGCTGTCCACCCATCCGAGCAGAACCACGCCCATGCGTTTTTGATGAATCTGGTTAAGGAGGTCGATGCCGCCGTTCTTGCGCGCCGTCGGCCCGTCGACGGTGCTGGCGCTTACCGCGTCGCACTCGGGCACGACCGCGGCGTAGAACGCGCACGGCGAGTAGACCATGTCGACGACGCCGCTGCGCACCGCGCCGGGCTGCTCCATCATGCCGATCGCTTCCGGCCCGCCGCGCACCTGGATCGTGAACTCGCCCTTGCCCGCGTCGTTGGCCTTCTTCACGAACTCGAGGAAGCTGCGCGAGTAGATGAGCGAAGCCGGAAACACATGGGTCGCCGAAATGCTGTCCGCCGCCAGCACGGGCGCGCCGAGCGCGAGCCCCAGCGCAAAGGCAAAAATCCCCTTCAACATGGCCTCCTCCCGTTGTCCGAACGACGCGAGGCATCTTACCATCCGCAGAGTGACGACGGTCTTTTCGGCGTTCGAGCAAACCGCCGGCGCGCACGGCGCCAAGCCATTCCTGCACGTCTTGCCTGAAAGACTGCAGTTGAGCTACGCCGCGGCGCTCGACAAGGTGACGGACATCGCCGCACGCTACCGCGCGCGCGGCTACGGCGCCGGGCACCGCGTCGCGTTGCGGCTCGAAACCCGCCCGGAGTTCCTGCTGCACTTTCTCGCCCTCAACTCGATCGGCGCCAGCGTGGTGCCGATCAATCCCGACTACCGCGCAGCGGAGCTGGAATACATCCTGGGCCATTGCGAAGCAAGCCTGGTCGTCGCCGGGGAAATGCTTGACGGGAATATTCCCCGTGCCCCCAAACCGGGCAGCGCAAGCGAGTGCGCCCTGCTCTATACCTCGGGCACCACCGGCAAGCCGAAGGGCTGCCTGCTGAGCAACTTCTACTTTCTCAACCTGGGGCAGCGCTATGTCGCCGAGGGCGGACTGTGCGCGTTGCGCGAGGGCGAGGAGCGGCTCATCACGCCGCTGCCGCTGTTTCACATGAACGCGCTCGCGGTGTCGACGACCGCGATGATCCTGACCGCCGGTTGCGTCGTTCAGCTCGACCGCTTTCATCCGAAAACCTGGTGGCGCGACGTTGCCGAGTCCGGCGCCACGATCGTGCATTACCTCGGCGTCATGCCCGCCGTGCTGTTGAATTTACCTGAAACATCTTTTGATAAAGCGCATTGCGTGCGCTTCGGCTACGGCGCGAATGCCAATCCCGGGGACCACGCCGCGTTCGAGGAGCGTTTCGGCTTTCCTCTGATCGAGGCCTGGGCAATGACCGAGACCGGGGGCGGCGCGCTGATCGCGGCGAGCCGCGAGCCCCGGCATGTCGGCACGCGCTGCATCGGCCGCCCGCCGCCAGGATTGGAAATTTTGATCGCGGAAGAAACTTCAGAGCTCCTGGTGCGGCAGGCCGGGCGGGATCCGCGCCGCGGCTTCTTCTCCGGCTACCTCAAGGATCCCGAGGCCACGGCCGCAGCCTGGCGCGACGGCTGGTTCCACACCGGCGACGTAGTGCGCCAAGGGCCGGACGGCGCGCTGCATTTCATCGATCGCCGCAAGAACATCATCCGCCGCGCCGGCGAGAACATCGCGGCGCTCGAGGTCGAGGCGGCGCTCGCCGGCCATCCCGCAGTGGGCCAGGTGGCCGTGGTTGCAGCGCCCGACCCGGTGCGCGACGAGGAAGTCATGGCCTGCGTGGTCCTCAACAGGAACAATGCGGTGAGCCGGGAGACAGCGATCTCGATCCAGAATTGGTGCCTGGAGCGGCTCGCCTACTTCAAGGCGCCGGGCTATGTCGCCTTCCTCGACTCGCTTCCCGTCACCTCGACCAACAAAGTCCAAAAAGCCAAGTTGACTGACTTCGCTCTCAATCCAACCGACTGCTTCGACGTCCGCGAGCGGAAGCGGCGTCCATGACTCGCAAGGGCTACGAAGGCGTCGCTGTCGCCGTGCCGGTCACCGTGCCGTACGTGCGCTACTCGATCCGCGCCGCCCATTGGTGGTTAGCAAGATGCATTTCCGAAATCCTCAAGTCTGCGGGGTTGAAGAAGGACGCGATCGACGGACTAAGCGTCTCGAGCTTCACGCTGGCGCCCGACACGGCGATCGGCCTCACCCAGCACCTCGGCCTCTCGCCGCGCTGGCTCGACCACCTGCCGCTCGGCGGCGCGAGCGGCGTGGTTGCCTTGCGCCGCGCGGCGCGTGGGGCGGTCCGAATGCGAGCTTCGCTTTTCTCACCGCGTACTACATGCGCGTCTACGGCGCGACGCGCGAGGATTTCGGCAAGCTGTGCGTGGCGCAGCGCGCCAACGCGCTGAAGTATTCGCACGCGCTTTTCAAGAAGCCGCTGACGCTGGAAGAGTACCTGTCGGCGCGGCCGATCGCCGAGCCGCTGCATCTGTTCGACTGCGTCATGCCTTGCGCGGGTGCCGAAGGGTTTCTGGTATTGAGTGAAGACCGCGCAAAAGCGCTCGGCGTTCCGTTCGTATCTCTCATGGGGACCATCGAAAGGCATAACGCCTTTGCCGCGGATCCGGTGCAGATGCGCGCCGGCTGGGCGCTCGATCGCGAAGAGCTCTACGCGCAGGCGGGAGCCGGACCGGGAGAGATGGACTTCGTGGAGACCTACGACGACTACCCGGTAATTTCGCTCATGCAGCTCGAGGACCTCGGCTTCTGCGCCAAAGGCGAAGCGCCGGACTTCGTGCGCAAGCACAGCTTCACGCACGACGGCAGTTTTCCACTCAATACGAGCGGCGGGCAGCTCTCGGTCGGACAGGCCGGAGCGGCGGGCGGCTTCCTCGGCATGGTAGAAGCTTTGCGGCAGTTGACCGGCCAGGCTCGGGCACGGCAGGTCAAGGATGCGAAACTCGGCCTCGTCA
>WNFI01647823.1_pt1 | contig 23563 bp, 18 predicted proteins | sample 5400471 | NCBI WGS metagenome assembly WNFI01 (sample SAMN13153348, study PRJNA577476) | soil metagenome | isolation source: 100 cm saprolite on Douglas fir-dominated hillslope | place: USA:California | collected 2013-09-17
CGGCGGCCCGGTCATCTGGTCGTTCTCCCAGGGGCCGGCGTAGACGTCGCCGCTCGGCCAGCGGTACACGCCGAAGCCGTGGCGCCGGTCGGCGCGGTAGCCGCCCTCGTAGCGCTCGCCCGCCCAGCGCCCGGCGCCCCAGCTGTAGGCGCCGGCGCCTTCCATGCGGTCCTCGGCGTACTCGCCTTCGTAGCGGTCGCCGTTCGGCCAGCTCTTCACGCCCTTGCCATGCTTGCGCCCGGCTTTGAACCCGCCGCGGTACTGCGCCGCGCCGCTAGCGCTGCCGGCGCCTTCCGCAAGGCCGTTCACACAGGGGCCTTCGTAGCTGCCCTGCAGGTCCGGATCGAGCACGCGGCAGGCCTGCGCGCAGGCGAGCGCCGGCGCCGCGAGCAGAAGCAATAGCGCGAGGCGGGTGGGCAGTCTCATTCCAGCGTCCAGGAGAGCGCCACCGAGCGCGGCCCCACCGCGATCGCCGGCGCGTTCTTGCCGCGGCGCGAGTCGCGCCGCGCCTGCCATGTGATGTAGCCCGTGGTCACGCCGAGCAGGGCGCCGCCGACCGTGTCGGAGAGCCAGTGCTCGCGGCTGCCGACGCGTGCGGCGCTCGTCACGGCAGCGAGGCCGTAGAGCGCGGGCATGCCGAATTCTTCCGCGTACGGGGTCACGACTGCCCACATTACCGCGGAATGCCGCGACGGGAAGGAGTGGAAGCGGTCCTCGTTCGATCCGGGCTTGAACTCGCCGCTGCCTTCGCCCGCGCCCGGGCGCGCGCGGCCGACGCCGTACTTGAGTCCTTCGCTCGCGAGATAAGCGATCCCCCCGGCCTCGAGCGCGGCGACTCCCGCGTCGGAGAGCACCGGGCGCGTCTCGTCGAAGGCAAAGATCGCCGAGACGCCGAGCGCGCCGAGTGGCAGCGCGTTGCCGATGCGCACGCCTTCCTTCGACCACTTCGAGTCCTTGTGCCGCTCGGCGAAGCGGTTGGCGCCATGGTCGAGCGCCGCCGAGCCGAGCAGCACCGCGCCGCCGAGCAGCGCCGCCTGCGTCCAGTCAACGCGGCCGGCGGCGCGGCTCGCGCCGAAGAGATCCTCGCGCGCGAAGTCCGGCCAGATCCGGTCGCGCCCGGTGCCGAGCGAGGGCAGGTCGTAGTTGTCGTCGCGGTCGCCGAAGCGCACCAGGCCGTCGCGCTCGTGCATCTGGATCATCGGCCGCGGTGGTGATGTCGTTGCCGTTGGTCACGGTGTACCAGGCGCCCATCTCGACGCCGGAATTGAAGCGGCGCTTGAGCTCCGCGCGCACGCCTTCGTCCTTGGCGAGGAAGCGCCCGGCGCGCAGCGTGCCGGTGACGCCCTGCGCCATGCGGTAGTTGAGCGAGGCGAGCGCGGTGACCGTGGAGTAGTGCTGGTGGCGGAACCAGCCGTTGAAGTCGCGCTGGCGCAGCCAGTTGGCGTCGAAGTCGGCGCCCCAGGTGCCGTCGCCGGGCAGGTAGAGCACCTGGCCGCCCGCGCCGCTGAACATCTCCTCGTAGATCCCCGCCGACAGCCGGCTGTAGACGCGCTCCGCGGGCTGGTCGAACTCGTTGACGAGCAGCCGCGTCAGCTTGAACTTCGAGGCGCGCTTGTACTCCGCCACGTCGGTGCGCACGTGCGGCAGCGTGCTGTTGGAGGGCTGGGTCACGTCGCTCACGTTCTCCCAGAGCGTGAGCTTGGTCTCCGCGCTCATGAACAGCCGCTCGGCGAGCGGCCGGTCGTAGCCCGCGAGGGCGGAAATGTCCCACTTCAGCGCGCCGCTCGGGTCGTTGAAATAAGTCGAAACTCCCGGACGCACGCGCAGGCGGCCGCCGAACACGTTCTCGCCGCGTAGCGCCACCACGTCCGGGCCGTCGCGCGTCACCACCAGTCCCTCGGGCAGCGCCTCCTCGAACGCGGCGAGCGTCTCGGCGCGGTCCGCCTCCTCGCGCCGGTCCTGCGGCCGCGAGTACTCGATCGCCACGTAGGGCGCGAGCTGCTCGCGCGAGGCCATGCCGTTGAAGTAGCGCTGCAGCAGCGGCACGTTGATGAACGTGTAGGTGGCGAGGGGCAGGGTGCCCTGCAGGTAGGTGACGCGGATCTCGCGCACCTCGAGCGGCGCGAACGACAGCAGCGTGCGCGCGGCGCGGCCCACGGCGCGCGGCATCGACGAGATGCGCGCGTTGGTGAGCGTCGCCTCGAGGCGGCCGTTCTTGTAGCCGAGCCTGATCTCGCGGAAATCCTGCTCGATGAGGGCGCGCGCCAGCCGTGCGCGGTGCGCGCGGTCGGCGCGCCACTGCGCTTCGGTCGGGCGCGGGTTGATGCGGGTGTATGGCGGCGGCTCCTCGAACTTGGGCACGAACTCGCGCTCCTGGAGCGGCACGCTGAGGTAGGCGTTGAAGCCGAGGTGGCCGTGCGAGGAGAAGAGTTTCACGCCGTACCATTCCTGGCGAAACTCGACACCCAGGGCTGGTTCCTTCCTGTAGCTCGCCGACCCGGAAAGCGAGGAGCCGAAGTCTCGCGAGTAGTTGTAGGCGTCGTACTCGGCCACCACGCTCCAGGCCGGCGCCGAGGTCGGCGTCCAGCGCACGCCGCCGAAGGCGCCGTCGATACGCCGGGTGCCGTACCCTACTGTCAGGTCGAGCTCGCCCATCTGCTTCGAGGCGGCGCCGTAGAGCGCGCGGAACACCCCCGTGCCGCCGCCGATGTCCTGCCCGCCCAGCGCAACCGCCGGGAACCAGCCGCGCTCGGGAAGGAGCCGCACTTTGGTATCGAACGACTTGTCCTTGTAGTCGCCGTAGCCTGTGCCGTAGTTCGGGTTCTGCGGGTCCTGGGAGAAACCCGGAACGTGGAACACCCGCGTGTAGCGCAGCGAGTTCTCCATCCACGGAAACGTCGTGATGCTCGACCAGAGCGTCTCGTAAGGCCGCAGGTAGCTCAGGCCGGTGCGCCAGGTCCCTTCCGGCGCGAAGCGCGCGTCGGGCATGCTGATGAGCCCGCCCTGGCCGGTGACGCCCGGCTCGGCGCCGAGCGCCGGCGCGAGCACGGTGCAGGCGGCGAGGAGCGCGAGAGCTTTCTTGCGGCGATGGAGCACGCGCAATTTTCCCTGCGTTCCCCAAAAAAGAAAGGCCCCGCTGGGGGCCTTTCGGAAGCTTGCTGACCGTGTTTAGGGGGCGTGGTGCGTCGTCGCGGTAGTGCCAGTCTGGCTGGTAGAAGTGATCGCCGCCGCAGTCGCGCCGCCCACGACCGCCGCCGCTCCTACGCCGGGGGCCACGGTCCCCGCGACCCCTCCCGCGCCGGTGCCGGTAGCGCCCGCCGCGCCCGTCGCGCCCGCGCCAGTCGCCCCGACCACCGCGCCGCCCATCGAGCCGAACGCGGAAGAGGCAGCGGCCGGAAGCTGGGCCGCGGATATCGAAGTCGCCAGCGTGCCCGCCGTGCCCACCGTGCCGAAGGTCCCGGCGCCGAAAGCCACGGTGCCGGCGGCGTTGCTCGACGCGATCGAGCCCACGGTCACGCTGAGATACAGAGGATTGACGATCACCGCCATGAAGTCGGTGCCCCGGATGCCGATCGTCGCCTGCGGCGCGCGCACCTGGAAGGAGTTCCGGCTGCGCTGGCCCAGCAGGCCGCTCACGAAGCGGGCGCCGCCTTTCAGCAGATCGAATACTGAGCGGTCGGCCTGGGGTTTCCCCTCGTCATAGCGGTAATCGACGATCCTGAAGTCGGTGTTCTCGTTCAGCACGATGCGCTGGCCGTCGGCGAAGCGCAGGACGACCTGGGCGCCCGGGCCGGTCTGGATCGTCCGTCCCGGCGCGATCTCCTGGCCCTCATTCACCTGCTGGTTACCGACGCGAACGTTGCCCTTGACGCTCTGGACGGTGCCCGTCGCCAGTGCGTTCGCCGCAAAAAGTACCAACGCCGCGCCCAATGCAAGTGCGAAGGAGCGCAAGCTCCCGGTGCTGTTCGAAATCATTTCATCTCCCTGATTGCCAACGACCTGCGGCCCTGGTCCCCTAACGCTGCGCAAGGTTCATTATTCCGTCAGTGTGCTGTAAGTGTCTAGAGATTTCGGGGCAGCCGTCGCGCCCCTGAAACGTGAGATTTTCCACAAAAACAAAGGCTGAATCCTTGGGCGCAATCTTATCCACTTGCCGCCCTTCTTGGAAATACGCACGACGCATTCTTCATTCCGTTCAATACGATACGGGCGGCGATCGCTTCGCAGGTCTTCTGCGCCGATTCGGGCGGCCCAACCAGCGCCATCTTGATCCCCTCCGCGGTAACCGTATGGACATCCAGAACCTCACCGTTTGCCAGAGCGAGTTCCACGCCGACGAGATCCGATACGCATTCGGCCGACTCCAGCGTGCACCTCGCGCAGTCTCGTCTTATCGGCTCGATGAACTGCTCCATAGACTCTCTGCACGCCGTCCGCCTGGATGTGCGTTCCTGTACGGACGTAATGAAAAATCCGTCTGAAGTCCGCAGCCTCACGACGGGATAGTAGATCTGTGTCCCGAGATCGGATTGGGTGAGCGCCGCGCCAGCCGCGAGCATGAAAAGCGCAAGGACGAGATATTTCATTTCGCGGGCTCCTGCGAGGTGTTTTTCCGGGACAGCACCGCGAAAAAGGTCAGAAACAGAATTTTCACATCGAACCAGAGCGACCAGTCTTCGACATACGCAAGATCGTGCTCCACGCGCTTGCGCATTTTCTCCAGCGTATCGTCTCCATGCCAGCCGTTAACCTGCGCCCAGCCCGTGATCCCTGGCTTCACTTTGTGGCGCAGCATGTATCCGTGAATGAGCCTGCGATACTGCTCATTGACCACGATCGCATGAGGACGTGGCCCTACCAAGGACATTTCTCCGTTTAGCACGTTGAACAGCTGCGGCAACTCGTCCAGCGAAGTAGAACGCAGAAAACTGCCGAATTTTGTGATCCGGGGATCCCGGCGTGTCGCTTGAGAAACTTCAGGACCGTCCTCCGATACCTTCATGGTGCGAAACTTCCATACGCGTACCACCCGGCCGTTGAGCCCGTAGCGCTTTTGCAGAAAAAATATGCTTTCGCGCGAAGTAAGCTTTAAACCGATGGCAATCCCGATCATCGGAAGGGCGGCGAGGGCGGCAAATACGATTCCCAGGCACAGATCTTCGGCGCGCTTGAGCCACCCGCTCACGCCATCAAATGGCGACTCGTAAATACTGACGGCGGGCAGGCCGCCAAGCATCGTCCATCGCGCCCGCATCAAATCGAATACGAACAAGTCGGGTACGACGTAGACCGACGCGGTGGTGTCAGCGAGCTGGTTGGCAAGCTCGATGATTCGCTTTTCAGCGCGCATCGGAAGGGCAATGAAAACGTAATCCACATCTCCTCGCCGCGACTTCTCGACAAGGTCGCGAATATTTCCGGCCCGGCGCGAAGCATTGCCGCCTTCCTTCCCGATCCTGTCGGCAGACCGATCGTCGAACACGCCGGACAGCCGAACGCCGAAAGTCGCCGAATCCTCCAATTGCTGGAGCAGCGCCTCGGACAGCGTGGTCGCACCTACCACCGCAACCGCGCGCATGTTTTTTCCGGCCGCGCGAAGTCGGCGCAAGGTCAGGCGTACTACTAGGCGCGAGAGCAGAAGAAAGGACGGAGTAATCAGGAACCAAGCAGTGATCGTCAGGCGGGAATAGTTGCTGGACACCTTGGAAAGGAACGCTGCCACGACAAGTGCGCAGCAAGTTATGCCCCAGATCGCAAATACCGCTCCGAATTCGTCGTCGATCGATGCCAGGCGCCACGAGCCATACAACCGTCGCGCCTCGCCCCCGATCAAAAAGACGGCGATGCCAATCAAGGCCGCGAGCGTGAGCAACTCGTTCCACTCATGGTCGAGTAGCGAGTTCGATACGTACAGCGCGAGCACGATCAGGCTCGCGTCGAGGATTCTCTGAAGTACCGATATCGCGCCTGCGAATGGCTTCAACACGCTCGGGCGCCAGCCTTGGTTCATCCTGCAATCCCCCCCGGGACCGGTCTGCCAATATATTAAGCCCGCCGCCCTGGCCGAGGGAGCCCTTTTTGCAATTGTGGGTTCAAGGATTGTTCGGGAGTTAGATCGCTGCCTTGCGGCTCTCTTGAAAACGCTCCCACTCACGACACACGAATTCGAGGAATTCCTTTCGAAACCGCCGAGAGCTAAACCGCTCTGCGTTTTTTCGGGAGTTGACGGGAGAAATTCGATGCCCAAGGCGCTCGAATTCATCCACCGCCTCGACTACCGACTCCGGCGACTGCCGCTCAAACAGCACCCCAGTAGGAGTCTCGTGACTCAGGCCCCTAACTATTTCGGCTGCGCCCCCTCGACTAAAGGCAATCACGGGGGTACCGCAGGCCTGGGCCTCCGCTAGAACGATGCCAAAGTCCTCTTCGGCGGCGTAGACGAACGCTTTTGCCCGCTTCATATAGTCGACTAGATCCACCTGCTTCTGATAGCCAAGCAGCTCGATATTTTTCGATCCGGCAGCCCTTCTCTTTACCGCGTTCATCTCTGGACCGTCCCCGATCACAACCAGCTTGCGCTGCGGCATGCGCAAAAACGCGTCGACAATTAGGTCGACGCGTTTATATGGAACCATCCGCGAAACACAGAGGTAGTAGGGATCCTTGATTTCGGTGTACGGGAACTGATCGATCGCGACGGGAGGATAAATTACAGCGGCTTGCCTGCCGTACGCCTTGAGAATCCGTCTCGCGATGTAATGCGAAATTGCTACGAAGGTATCAACGCCGTTGGCAGTCTGCACATCCCAACGCCGCAGTCGGTGCAACATATAGCGAGCTAAGAAGCCCGTCATTCCACCGCCCAACCCTGCGGCGCTGAGGTAACGATCCTGCATATCCCACGCATATCGCATCGGCGTATACACGTAGCTGATGTGAAGCTGATCCGGGCCTGTGATTACACCTTTTGCTACAGCATGATTACTCGAAATGACAATGTCGAAACCAGACAGGTTGAATTGTTCCACCGCGAGCGGCATGAGCCATAGCAGCTTGCGAAAATGCGTCTTCGCAAAAGGGACGCTTTGAATAAACGAAGTATGTGCTGCCGGAAGTGATAGATTTGCTCTCACGGACTTCGACATGAAATCTACAATCGTGAAGAGATCGCTTGCACCAGTTGCCGCTAGGATCTGCTCAACGGCCTTCTCACTACCGGCATAGATATCCAACCATTCGTGAATAACCGCGATACGTGCATCTACCGTAGATAGTGCCGCTTGGTCAGGTATAGACAAAACGGAATGATCTTGGTGCACTGAAGCGGGTATTAAATGAGACAAGTGGTTGCGAATGTTAGAACCCGAACGGGACCATTAACCGGAGTTCAGCGATACGTTTTCGAAATTTGCTCGAGACTTAACGGCGTATCCACTATTGCACCACGCCGCCCTCTTCACGGCCCGAAGGGTCACATTTGGGAGCAAGTGGTATTACCCGGGCTTCTCGATGGAGCATTCCTGTTCAGCCCTGCTAATACTGGTCCGCTTGCAGTTAATGATCAAGTCGTCACCATTCACGATATGTCGGCCCTGGATCATCCAGAATGGTTCAGCTGGAAGTTCTCAGCATGGTACCGCTTTCTCTTGCCTCGGCTCGCCACAAAAGTCAGAAAGGTCGTTGCTGATTCCGAATTTACGAAGCAGCGAATATGTGAGTGCACAGGGATATCACCAGATCTCGTCGTTGTTATCCCGCTTGGAGTTGATAAGAGACCAAACACAGGTCTGGTTAGCGGGGTTGAAGCGCAAAAGATGGCTGGCCTTCCCAGCGCTACGTACTTATTGACGGTGAGCTCCCTTGTGCCAAGAAAGAATTTGGACGGGCTTATCGAAGCCTGGAAAAACATCGAGCACCGACTGCCTTCTGACGTATGGCTCGTAGTTGCGGGGGCCGTAGGCGTCAGAAGGGTGTTTAGTTCGGTTAAGAGTTTTGCACAATGCAAGCGAGTGGTTCTTGTTGGAGCGGTGAACGACGAGACGCTCGAAGTCTTATATCGAGGAGCAGTCGGATTCGTTTACGTATCGCATTACGAGGGATTTGGGCTTCCTCTGCTTGAAGCAATGTCCTACGGGGCACCGGTCATCTCCAGTAGTGCTACGGCAATGCCCGAAGTGGTGGGCGATGCTGCTCTCCTGGTGGATCCTACGGATATGGAAGCGATTGGTTACACGATTCAGAAAATCGTCTCCGATACAGAGCTTCGCAGACGGCTACGCGATGCAGGATTTCGAAGAGCAGCCCTCTTTTCATGGGATGAAACAGCGCGAAAGACCCTCGACTTACTGCGAAGGGAAGCTACTACAAACCGTTAGAAGCGTTGTTCGAGATTGTCGTCATGGATACTGCGAATTACTTTAGCCGGCACTCCGCCAACAAGGGTGTTAGGCGGTACGTCTCTCGTGACTACTGCGCCAGCCGCCACAACAGCTCCGTCGCCTATAGTTACGCCATTAAGGATTGTGGCGCCAGCACCGATCCATACTCTATCGCCGACTATGATTGGCTTATGAAAAGTTTGCCTTCCCTTGCCCGGAATGAAGACGAGACTGTGGCTAGCCGTGTCAAAACACACGCGCGCGCCTATCGCTACCCATGATCCGATTGTTACCCTCTCCTTGGGCACACCGAATCGGACCTCTGTGTTGAAGAAGCATCGCTCTCCGATCTCGACATTCTTGCTGCCGCCTACAGGGTGAACGATGAGAGGGGCGCATATCGTGCAGCGACCCCTTATGCGCATCCCTGCGAGGCGGAGAAACAGAAATCGTATCCGATCGCTTATCGGCACTCGTGGCAAGTGATTGGCGATGGTGAAGAAGATCAGCTCTCGCATTGTGCAATGGATGATAAGTCGTCGTAGACGTCGCGGTGCTTCAAGGTCGACGCTGAGGCCTCGGTCCTATATTGAATACACTTGCTGCTTTGAGACTCTCCGTCGAAATCCGACAAAATAAATGATTGTGAGGAGAGCGACTGGAATGACGGAACGGGAATTACCCAAATACATGACGCGCAAAAGGTCGATGAGTCCTACATACACAAGCGGATAGAAAAGCAAACCGCCAATGCTTTGCAAAGCGAAAAGCCGCCAGCAGTAGCCTGTGAGGAGGGCGTAGGCCGCGAGTACCAAGGGCCCGACTATGAGGCCGAAGTCGACTATCGGAAAATAGAGACCGGAGAAGTTATTAAATTCATCATCAAGATAATTGGATAAAAATGCAGAGAAGGTATCCGGTCTGAGGGCGAACTCGGTGACTAAAGCCTCGCTTATACCTGGAATAGCGTATATCCCAGAAAGCACGTATCGACCATCCCACCGGGGCCAATCGCCATTCTCGACTAGATAGCCGACCGCGTTGTTTACGGCGGTAACGTAGTAATTGGATATTCTCTGGAGGATGAAGTTTGGAAAACTTTCCTCTGATTCAGCGTAAAAGTCTAGCCAAGAGCGAAAGTATTCCATGACCCCAAAAAATACGATGAGAGCTGCGATTCCAAAGAGCGGCGCCGCAATCAAGCCACCACGCAACGATCTCGATCGCGATCTCCAAGTGGGTATCGAAAGAAGCAACACCGGAATCACTATCTCGAGCAGCGCTAGTCGCTCCGCCCAAATAAAGGTACGAACCATCGCAAGCGCAAGCAGGATGGCGATGTAAATATGAAATCGGAAACCCAATTTTTGGCCGCAATAACGAGTCGCCACGAAGTAACAGATGAAAAACGGAATGCCAGCTTGGGTGAAGCTTGTAATTCCAGGGATATTTGAAACCTGACCCCGTACCTCGAATGCCCCGAACTGCGCGGCTTGCAACAGCAACGCAGGGTTAAGCAAGATTTCAAGAAACCACGTTACATATGCGGCAAATGTCATCAAGAAAAGCAGATCGAGAAGCAATACACGCAGATGCAAGCTGCTGGCCGGTCTCCTTCGGAAACGATCAATTCCACAAGCCCCGAGCCATGAACCTATGCCGAACAGCACGAGTAAGCCGATCCCAAGCAGGTACATTTCTGTGCCGAAATACGTTTTGACGTCTTTGGGGGGGGGCGGTAGTAAGGGGAGCAACAAGAACAACGGCAGCAGAATAAACAGCACAAACGTGTGAGGCCGAATCCACCATAGATCGGCGTTCCCGGTATCAAGCTGCCGGGTTTGCATCTCCATCGGCACAGCTGGACTTGAGGCTGCGCTCAAGTGCGCCATTTGGCTGAAGGCAGGATTTTTGATTGATCGCACCGCGCCGCGTACCGCTTAGCCACATTGCTGATCTCCTCCAACAATCCCTTCTCTAGTGTCGTCGGCTTTAGGCCGAGCTCCAGAAAGCGACGATTCGCCACCTTGAGATCGTTCTCTTCGGCTTCGATGCGTGGGTTGTCTATCTTTTGCACGGCCGTGCCGGTCAGGTCCGAAACCAATCGCGCGAGATCACGAACCCGATGGGTTTCGGTGGTTTGGTTGAAGATATGCACCGGCTCTCCCTTTTTTGGGGGATTGTTCAAAGCGATTTCGATGCAGCGGACCGTATCGTTGATGTGAATGAATGCGCGTGTTTGACCGCCGGTACCATAGACGGTGAGCGGAAATCCCACGGCTGCTTGAACGAGAAATCTGTTTAAGACAGTACCGAAATCACCGTCGTAGTCGAAGCGATTGACCAGATCCTCGTGCAGCAAAGTCTCTTTGATATTCGTTCCCCAGACGACGCCTTGGTGAAGGTCGGTGATGCGAACGCCGTCGTTCTTGTTATAGAACTGGAAAAATAGCGCGTCCTGGGTCTTGGTCATGTGGTAGATGCTGCCCGGATTGGCGGGGTACAGAATGCGCGACTTAACCGCCTGGCCTCCCTGAGGTATCGAGATGTCCAGATAACCTTCAGGGATCTCCAAGCCCGAAGTGCTGTACCCGTATACCCCCATCGTTCCGAGATGCACAAAATGCGCATCCAGCTTGGCTTCGACGATGGCACAGAGCAGATTGTTGGTTGCGTTGAGGTTGTTGTTTACCGTGTAACGCTTGTGCTGCGGCGAACGCATGGAGTATGGAGCTGAGCGTTGCTCGGCAAAATGAATTACTGCGTCAGGGCGCTCGTCCGCCAGCAGCTTCAGCAAGCGGCCGTAATCGTTTGCTACGTCCAGGTCGACGGCACGAACCTGCCGCCCGGCAACTCTCTGCCAGGTCTCCAGGCGTTTGCCGAGCGGTCTTATGGGTGTAAGAGACTCGCACTCGAGTTCGACATCTATCTTTCTGCGGGCGAAATTATCGGCAATAAGGACTTCACAGCCCTTGGCGGATAAATATAAGGAGGTCGGCCAGCCGCAAAATCCGTCACCGCCGAACACGATCAATTTCATGCGAGGGTGGTCCTTCTAGCCCGTTTGGCAGCCAGAGCCCGTGCGTGCGAAATCAGCGCTGCAGTTTTCAACCATTCAGGCCTGCGCTGCGGATCAATGGCCCAAATTATCAGGCGTTCTGCGAGTGGCATCGGCAGGAAACCTACAGCGATAAACCAAACGGTATACAGAATGCGCGCCAGGAGGGTGAAGTCTGGCCAATGCCAGGCGCCGCGTACACCGTTTCGAACAATAGTAATCATCGGGCCGGATGCTGCCGGCGATGCAGCCTTATCCACGCGGCGGGAGATCATCCTCATCCTGGCGGTGGTTGGGGGCTCAAGCTCAAAGGATTCCGTCGATCGAAGTCCGCGCTTGTAGAGCTCGGCACCGATAAGAAGTCGCGATTTTTCGAGACGACGAAGAGCTTCTGCTGGTGTTGAAGGATTGTTGTTCATTACGAAACGCGACTTGGCTTCCTTCCGGTGGATTCTGTACGCGCCGCCGACCTCTGGAAGGCTGACTACCTCGCCAAAGAACGCAGCAAGAATGATTGGATAGGTGTCGGCCGCGATACGCCAATCCAACTCCGGTATCGGCATGATTTTTTCCAACGCCGCCCGCGCATAGGCGTTGCCGCTCGACGGCGGCGCGGAGTAGGCCCCGAATCGATTGACGATGGCCGTTACGTTGCCTTCGTGCGCTGTGGTGGGGACCTGATTCATTAGGTCACCCCCGGATTCATCCACAAGCCGCAATGGAAATTGCGCCTTTGAGACGCCGGGCCGCCAGATATCGACCAGGCGCTCTACCGTGTCCGCGTAAAGCAGGTCGTCGGCATCAAGAAATAAAACAACGTCTCCCCTTGTCATCGTGAATCCAGCGTTTATTGCAGATGCCTGGCCGCCGTTTGCTTTAAAGAGAGGACGAATTCGATCGCCGTAACCTTCAATTACGGCACGCGATCCGTCGGTTGAACCGTCGTCGACTATCACCACCTCTACGAGGCGATACGTTTGAGCGAGCGCGCTTTCAATGCATTGTCGTAAGTAGGCTGCGTAGTTGAAGTTATTTATCGCAACGCTTACATGTAGCTGTGGCCCGGTCGACTTAAAAGGCATGCCGGCCAAGCCGTTCGTTCCACCCGTCTCGTATCGCGCGGGCTACTAAAAGAAGCCTCCTGTAGACCATCACCGGAGAGCGCTCCCGAAGAAGATTCACGAACACTCCAAGGCTCAAATAAACTGCCATGTTGACCAGGTACAGTCCTTTGATTGTGACTCCGTAGCGCTTCTCGACGAACGTGGAGTTTCTAATAAGGTAATACACACGAAATTCTTGCGCGTTACGGGAAAGATGCGGGCAAAAGGAACCAAGCTGATCATGCCAATGGCCTTCGGCGTCTTCAACAATTGATGTCGCACAAAGGAAGATCCGAATGTTCAGCTTTCGAAGTCGAAGAGTAAATTCTAGATCGTCGCCATATAGAAAGAGTCTCTCGTCGGGAAAGCCGGCGCGACCCAGGACCGAGCGATGGAGAAAAAGGCCGCCGTACGGCGCGAATCCGCATTCGATAAGTGGGGGAATTTCAGTCCGCTTCGCGCTGAGCCTTATTGCAATTCTTCTGGGGACATCTGCGATATGAAAGCCCGCGAAGGCATTATTCCGAACTCTTCGAACAAAATCGCCGCCCAGCGTTGATAATTTCCACCTATTTCGCATGGCCGGTCGCAATGACAGTAGCGCGATATCGGTGTCGTTACCCAGCGATGCGTGGGCAAGAAGCAATCTGTTTAGGCTGTCAGGCGAAGGAATATTGTCGTCGTCCAAGAGCCAAATAAATTCGGAATCTGTCCGCTCCATCGCGGCTTTAAGGCCGGTCTTAAAGCCATTCGCAGAGCCCGTGTTTTCGCCGTGAGACACCAGGATCAATCGCTCAGACGCGAACAGCGACAGCTTTTGAGGAATGTCGTCCTGCGACCCGTTGTCAACTACTACTAGGGCGGCAACGTTGGGTTGTTCACTTAGGCAAGCCTCAATGACGCGTCGTAGAAGATGCCAGCGGCGCCCATATGTCACGGTTACTACTGTCACCCTGGCAGTGGTCATCTTCTAGCGGCCCGCCAAAGAGCCAACTCGCGCGACGATCCACTCCGGAACAAGGAGTTTAGCGTCCCGCAACCACTGCCCCTCACTCGAGCGCATGATTTCTCTTATCCGCGCGCCCACGGGAAGCAGTCGGGCATTTCCCCGTCTTATTTCGCCAGGAGTAAGTGATCTCCCGGACGCGGCAGCAAGGCTCGCGACCAGCAAATCGACCTCCGCTTCTGCTGTTGCGGGTTCTGGTGCCCCGATTCTGTCCAATTGTTCAGCTGAGTCGTAAACCTTCTCCAAAGCCTGGGACCAGCTCTCAATCGCTCTCGATTCGCCGATCCTGCGAGCCGTTCGCTCGCCTAACTCGACTCGTTGATCGTGCTGTCTTGAGAGGTGAAGAATCACATCCGAATACGCTTCAGGCGAACATGGCGCCACAATTTCGCCGCCCAGCGCCGGGTCGTCCGTTCGAAATATTTTGCCGAGGGGGGTCCGCGGATACATCAGAGTCAGCACGGGATTTCCGTAACTACCGCCTTGCAGTGCGGCGGTGGTCGAGCCAAAGGGATATGACTCGAGGATGAGGTCCGCCGCTTCGAAGAGCTCCCTCAGATCTGCCCGGGTGCCGAGCATGCGTACTCTTCCATCAACCGCGTCCCCTACGACTTGCTGTCGCTGATGTGGAGAGGGACCAGCTGCGAGCAGGTACAGCTTTGGGTCGCGGCGCATCAACGTACGATGCAGATCAAAGAAATCCAGTCCTGCGAAACACGAGTATTTGTATGCTGCGCCGATTGTGAGAAGTACTACGGAGTCCTCCGGTACGCCAAGCCTGAGCTTCGCATCCCGCCGGGACAATCTGCGGCGCGGCATTTCCAAGGGAAGCGGCAGCATGCTCAGATGGTTGGCCGCGATCCCGCGACGTTGCGCGGCCAGATCCGCGCTCGATTGGCGCAAATTGCAGAACGTGTTTGCAGCAGTAACGCCTATGCCAAACAAGTGCTCTGCGTGATTGGCGAGAATGATCCTGGATCGGCATGCCCCGGACGCGAACGCCAGCGCTGGGCATGGATCGCTCGGATGGGTGTAGAGGACGACGTAGTCGAAGTCTCGGGCCATCGCGCGGAGTCGCCGCGCCCGTTCCAGCACGGCGCCAGGCCATACGTCCAGGCGAATGATGCGTCCCGCCCGACTGTGTACGGCTTTCGCCAAGTACTGCGGTAATGGTTCTCTGAGCTGCCGAAGCAGGACGACAGAATGAAAAGATGCCGGATCGTTGAGGATCCAATTTGCCGCCCAGCGCGCGTGACCTCCAAGTGTGTATGCCGTCGTAATTACATGTAGCACGCGCCGCTTGTGCTTGACGGCTCTTTTGGAATGCGAATGGCTTGTCATCGCACGACTGCCGTCGCCAAGCGCTTCTGAGCTCCTCACGAACAAGTGTTCAAGCCCGGAATCAACAAAGACCCCTGGATGGTTGTGCACTGCATATTCGGCCGCCACAATGGCGCTGAATACCGCGCTCCCGATATTTCCTTTTCGCCCATCCTCGACAGCTTGCTCACAGAGAAGACGAAAGACTTCCCGATTGCATCGGAGAAGCTGGGTTGCCGCTACGATCCAGGCGTTCTCATCGCGCAATTGAATCAGCGCATCCTTCGCCGTCATCTTATTTGCTGCCCAGCGCTCGACGCCCGTTGCGGCGAAAGGCGACGCCAAAACAGCGCGGCCAACGTCCCAAGATAGGTCACATACATACCGAGGTACGCCCAAGCGGCGCCTTCAATCCCAAGTCGAGGAACGAGAACGGCGGCTAGCACGACGAAGAGAAACGAGAAGGCGATCTCGAGAATCACGAAGTACGCTGTCATCGTCTTCGCGATAAGAATGAACGCAAGTATCCAGCTGGCTATTTTTGCAACGTCGCCTGCTGCTTGGATGGCGAGTGCGTTACGAAGCGCAAGAAATTCGTTGGTGAAGAGGATCGGGATGATGGTGTCGCGAATGACGATGATTAGACCGGCGGAGGCGACAACGGCGGGAACGATATAACGGAACGCTTTTGATACCTCCAGACGCAGCGATGCGGCATCGGAGCATTCGGCATAACGAGGCAGGAAATAGAAGGTCAGCACGGACACGAATACTGACGCATGCATCTCTGAAAGGCGCCACATCGCTTGCCAAAGTCCGGCGCCAGTGATCGAGATCTCGCTCGCAACAATCATTCGCACGAGGTACTGGCTGGCTGGCACGCAGAGCGCGCTCGTCGCAGCCATAAGGGCAAATGCACCCAATCGCCAGGCGTATGTCGCCTGGAACCTGCCGCCGCGGATGGCGGCAGAAACCCACCTGCCGCTCCGCAATACTGTGAGGGCGACGATCGGCAGCATGAGCGCGCCGGCGGCGGTGGTGACTGTTGCGGCGCCGACAACGCCAAAGCGCGACGCGAGAAAAAATAGAAGCAGCAGTATCAGAGGCGTCACGGCCACGCCTGCAACAACGATCGCACCTATTTCGCGGCGCCCGTTTTGCACGGACTGTATTGTGCTGGCGAGTCCTGATAGCGGCAGCGCCACCGACAATGCGGTACACACCACGACCAAATCGATGTCGCCTAGAAGAGCGATCGCCAGAGGCTCCCGAAAGACGAACACCATCAGGGCAACCGCGAGCGATAGCGCAGCCGTGATGACAAGCGCGGTGAAAACGACAGAGTCGCGCTCGGCCTCGTCCTTGACTTCCGCAACCAGCTTCACGATGCCGCCTTGAACGAGACCGCCGGCGGCGGACGAAGATATCGCGACCAAGTTGCCGACGTTTCCGATGGTCGCGAAACCGCCCGGCCCGATATAGATCGCGAAGATTTTGTTGGAAATGAAGCCGGAAAGAAGCCTTACGCCGGTGAGTATCGCGGAAAGAACGGCGGTGCGGCCCAGTTCCATCGTGTTGCGGGCTAGGGCGCTCTCGTTGCGGAATCGAGTGACTCGAGAGCCCCGAGGACTTCGCGGAGCGCGCCAATTACCCGGTCCTGGTGATTCTCCTTAAGGTGCGGCCCCAAAGGGAGACTGAGTTGCTCGCGGTGAATCTGTTCGGCTATGGGGAGCGCGCCTTCGGGCAGCTCGAGGTCCCCATAAGCAGCCTGCCTGTGCGGCGGCTTGGGGTAATGGATCAACGTCTGGATGCCGCGCTTGCGAAGCTCGTCTTGCAGCCGGTCTCTGGATTGGACGCGCACCGCGAATATGTGCCACGCTGGGTCTGACCAGCTCGGAACGTGCGGCAACTCGATCGGCAGGTCGGCAAGCTTCTCCAGATACCGATGTGCGGCCTTTCGCCGGCGGTCATTCCATGCGTTCAGATATTTGAGTTTCACGCGTAGCAGTGCCGCTTGAAGTTCATCCAGGCGCGAATTCATGCCTCGCAGCTCATTTTCGTGCTTGCGCCGCGAGCCGTAATTGCGCAACACGCGAACCCGATCCGCCAGTCCATCATCGTTGGTCGTGACGGCGCCGCCATCGCCCAGCGCGCCCAGATTCTTTGTCGGATAGAAGCTGAATCCGGCCGCGTCGCCGAGCGCGCCGGCAGCGCGTCCCTTGTATCGTGCACCGTGCGACTGGGCGGCATCTTCGAACACCGCTAGGGCGCGTGCTTTCGCAAACTCCGTGATTCGGTCCATGTCGGCCGGCTGCCCGTAGAGGTGTACCGCCAAGACGGCGCGGGTCCGGGGCGTCAGCTTTTCCGCGAGCCGGTCCGGGTCCAGATTGTAGGTTTGCAAATCGGGCTCGACGGGAACCGGCGTCGCGCCGACATTGGATACCGCAAGCCAAGTCGCGATATAGGTATTGGAGGGAACCATGACCTCGTCCCCCGGGCCGATGCCCTGCGCGCGCAAGATCAGCTCGAGCGCTTCCAGGCCGTTGGCCACCCCGATGCAATGCCTGACTCCGCAGTACTCGGCGAACTCGTGCTCGAACGCCTCGACCTCTTTGCCGAGAATGTAGGATCCGGATTCCATCACGCGCCTGCTCGCGGCATTCAGCTCATGAGCGAGCTCGCGATAGGCGTCGTGAAGATCAAGAAACGGAACGGACATCTCGGTTCCTGAATTCGAGAAACTCCCGATAGTCCCGAATGTAGTCGGCCTCATTGTAGGGGGTTGACGCCAATACGGTGCACACCGCGCCCGAGGAAAAGTCCTCGAGCTCCCGCCAAAGCGTCGTAGGGACGTACAGGCCGAAATAGGAGCGGTTGAGCGGGAATTTCCTCTTGGAACGCCCGTCGTCGATGACCACCGTGAAGCTTCCGGACATTGCAATGATGAATTCCTGCAGCTCGCGGTGGCCATGGCCGCCGCGGAAAGCGCCCCCGGGAACGTCGTACAGGTAATAGACCCTCTTGATCTCGAACGGAATGTGGCGTTTTCCCTCTATGAAAGTGAGATTGCCGCGGTTGTCTTGCACCTTTGGCAATTCCACCAGCCGGCAGTCGTCGACCGTTATCGCCATGCATTCACCACGTCATGCGGCCGCTTTTTTGAAACAAAACTGCAGATAGCGGCCGATTCGCCGATAAGGCTCGATGTTGCTTAGCGCGATCTCCAATTCATTGACTTGCCGTTCCCGCGCATCGTCGTACTCCGCGTCGGGAATGTAGTCTGCGAGAACCCGGATGGCGCGAAACTCCTGCAGCACCCAGCCGGCTTGCGCGGCCCATTGCGCGACCTGTTCGTGCGAATAGAGCTTCGCCTTGCCGAACCACTTGGCGTCATAGTCGAGACTCCGCAGCTTCGAAAGTGCGAGCGCCCCATCGTGGCGGAAGACCATGGCTCGAATGACCTCGCTGACGGGATTCAACGTTACAAGCGATAATTCTCCCCCGGCTGTCGCAACGCGCTGCAGCACGTGTAACGTTTCCTTCGGGTCATCGAGGTATTCGATGATGTGATGGCACACGATTAGATCGAAGCGATTCGAGCCGACAGCCCGGTCGGCGTCTTCGATCCGGCTTTGCAAGAACCTGCATCGCGACTGAAAACCGGAATTCGAGATGCGAGCCCGCCCTTGATCCAGCATCTCGGAATCCTGATCGAGCAGCGTAACCGCGTGTCCTGACCTCAGCAGCCACGCGGTGTTCAGGCCGTTGCCGCCCGCGGCATCGAGAACGCTGCGCGGTCGCGTCAGATCGTGCATCTCGGAAAGATTTTTTTGCGCGAGCGTATACCGCATGCGGCCGGTCGGCAGCATCTGGTAATCGGCGAAAATTGATGCGGTCGTGCTGGAGCGTTTTCCCATGGTGTTTTGCCGACCTGCCGTGCCGGGTTCCTATCCCGCTAGGAAGGAGGACTTGTTGAAGAAATTCAGGTGCGTTTGAAGAATGCAGACAACAGAAGTTTGGCGCGATCCGAGGCGCCGCCCAGGCGATTCAGTATTAGCGCTGTTATGACGGCGATTGCGGTGGCGACAACTACGCTGATTATCACGATCAACGAGCGGAAGGGCTTCGATTTGCGCTCTGGCGGAACCGCCGCGTCGAGCACTTGAATGAGGGTCGCATCTTTCGCCTCGTCAATCCTGGCGATCTCATATTGTCTTGCCAGGACCTCGAACAAGGTCTCGTGGTACTTCACTTCGCGGAATCTGCGTGCGTGCTCGAGAGCGACCTCGGGGACCTTGCCGAAGGGGACGAGTACGTCGCCCTTTCCAGCATCTGCATTTTTCTCCATCTTGGAAAGCTCCGCCCGCAGACCCGACAGTTCCTGGAGGGTGCGCTGCAAATCCGGATTGTTCTCCGTCGCGAAGGAGCGCATTGCCGTAAGTTGAATCTCTTTCGCCGTAATCTGAGCGCGAAGTGCAGCGGCAGCGCCGACGCTGAGGCTCACCTGCCCCTGTGGATTCATCAAACCGGCGTCTTGAGTAAATTTCTTGAGCTCGAGTTCCGCGCTTATCAGATCATTTTTTGCTTTTTTGAGCTGCCCTTCGAAGAAGAGCCTGCGTTGGCCTGCTTCGCTAACGGCGAGCCCTAATGTGCGAATTCGCAGCTCTTCTACGTATGCGTTTGCGATCTCGGCTGCCCGCTTGGGATCTTTATCTTCCACGTCTATCGTGATTACGCCTTCACGACCAGCTGTGATGACAGAATTCCTGGCCAGTTTTCTTCGCGCCTCGACCAGATATTCTTCGTCGTAAACCTTTTTTAGATCGAAGTGCTGGATAAGCGCGTCGGCTACTGTGCGGCTCTTGAGCATCGCAACATAGATATCGCTCGGATTTCTCACATTAAGAGCTTGAGAGGCCGCACCGCCTGCGATAGCGCCAAGCTGGCCAAGGATGGCAACTGCATTCGACTGGCTTTGCTGCGGCGGCATGATCTTCGTTGTTGCCGTGTACCAGTTTGGCAACAAAAGAGACACGATAATTGCCACGACGCCCGTAGCTAACGGAAGGCCCAACACAAGCCTTTTGTGCTTCGCCATGACGAGCAAGAAATCGAAGACCGGCGATTCATCCCGCTGTTCGATATCCGAATTCGATTTGGCTTCTTGATCCGTCATGCGGATCTATCTATTTTTAATTATGGTCAGCGCGGCGGCACCGAGACCGAACTGGTAGAAGATTTGTGTCCAGTCTTTCAGATCCTTGGTCAACGTAGTCCTTGTCAGGTCCTCGGGAACTATGATCGCGTCGCCCGGCATCGGGCGCACTCCTGAAAGCGAGCCGACCAGGAATCCGCCGGTGCGGCTGCTGATCACCGAGCCATCGGCCCTGAGCAGATAAATGCTTCCTTTATCCGCTTCCTTGCGCGGCCCGCCTGCCTGGGCCAGATAGTCGGAGACGCTTTTGTCTGGGCGATACAGGAAGGAGGATTCGTTGAATACGGTACCGAAAACGGTGACCATGCCAGGGCGCTGCGGTATCAACAAGCGGTCGCCATCCTCGAGTGGGATATCCGGGAGATTGGCGAGGGTAGGATCCTCTGGCAGTTCCAGCACGATGCGGCCCGAGGGCTTTAGTGTCCGCAGGCGAGCAACGGTCGATTGCTGGGCTTCCGCTTCGGCTTTGAGCGATGCGGCATCCTCCGCGCTTGTCACGTTACGCGCGCGGCTCGCGGCGGCACGCTGAAGGTCGCGCTCGAAGTCGAGGATAGCCTGCTTGAGACGCTCCTCCTGGTTTTTGCGCGTGGAGTCGCGGGTGAACTCAGAGCCGAAGATGTAGGCCTGGGGGGTGAGGCCGCCGACGCGGGCGACGAGCTGGCGGAGCGTTTCGCCGGGTTTCGCCTGGTAGACGCCGGCGTAGCTGAACTCGCCTTCCAGGCTGACGACCACGGCGCGGCGCTGGGCCGGGGCGGCGACGTCCAACTTGGAGAACACCGTCACCACATCGCCCGGCATGAGAGGAATGTTGTGCTCGGGGTCGCCGTCCAGCACGGCCTTGCCGAGGTTGAACGGGATCAGCGAAGTGGTGAGGTCGGCCTGGTTCAGGCGCTCGACTACGGCGTAGTCCCAATTGATCTCATCGCTTAGCGTGCGCACATCCGTGGAGAGCTGACCTTGGGTGAGCAATTCCACGCGCACTGCGAGGTTCTTGCGACGGTAATACTCGGGCGTGATCAGCGCTTCCTTCTCCGGGATGAGGTCCAGCACCCGCAGGCCGGCGCGGAAGGGGTGGCGGAGCGGCGTCGCGACGTTGCCGCGCAGGGTCACGGCGTTCTCGAAGCGCGGCAGGATCGCGAGCACCGAGACGAGGTCGCCGTCCTTCACCGGCCGCTTGGCGGCGTCGGCGTCGAGGTCGAACTGGTCCACCGCACGCGTCTTGCGGTCCTCGATGCGCTCGATGGTGACGCGCCGCGACTGCGCAGTCGTGGCAAGGCCGCCCGCGTACTGCATCAAGGCGCCGACCGTGGTGTCGCCTTTCAGCTCGAAGATCGCCGGGTTGTTGACGCTGCCGGTGACCGCGGCGAGCGGCCCGACCGGCGGGATGTAGATCACGTCGCCGGGCAGCACCGGCGCGTCTTTCGATTTGTCGCCGGAAAGAAGCAGGTCGTAGAGATCGAGCTCGGTGATGACTTGGGTGCCGCGCTTCAGCTGGATCGCGCGCAGCGAGCCGCGCGTCGAGGGCCCGCCCGCGGCGAAGACGGCGTTGACCAGCGTCGAGAGCGAGCTCACGGTATACGCGCCCGGGCGCCGCGCCTGGCCGACCACGAAGATCTGGATCGCGCGCAGCTGCCCCATGGTCACCATCAGCTCGAAGTTGCGGAAATTGCGCGAGATCGAGATCCGCAGGAAGTTGTTCAGGTCCTGGTAGCGCACGCCCGCGACCTGCACCGTGCCGACGCGCGGGATGTTGATCATGCCGTTGCGGTCCACCATGGCGCGGTAGTCGATCTCGATCTGCCCCCAGGCGCGGATCAGCAACTCGTCGCCCGGGCCGATGACGTATTCCGGCGTCACCGGGACGTTGTCCACCGGCGCGAAGGTGGTCGGCGCCTCGAACAGGTTGTAGCCGTAGAGCGGCAGCACGTGCCCGGTGGAGGCCCAGATGAACTCCTGGAATTCGTTGCGCTCGATCGAGAGATCGCGCGTGACGCCCGGCGCGGTGAATGTGCCGCGCCCGCGCTGCTCGCTGCCCGGCTGGAGCGGCTGCTGGGTTTGGCCGCCTTGTTGTTGCCTCAGCTGCCCGCCTTGCTGCTGCGGAAACTGCCCTTGCGGAAACTGCTGACCTGGAAACTGGCCTTGCGGAAACTGCCCCGGGTACTGCTGATACGGATAGTAGGGGCTGGGAACGAAGATCGGCTGCCTGGGATAATCCGGATTGTTCGTGATCGTCGGCGACTGCACCGGCGTGGTCTGCAGCGGCGAGACCTGCTGCACCGGGCCACTCGTGGTCGACGGGCTCTGCTGGCCCGATTGCGGCGTGGACATGATGCCGAGGTCGTCCTGCCGCTGCTGCTGGTTGTATTGGCCGGAAACGGACGTCGCGGATGCGGCCAGGACGAACCCGGCAAGAAGAAAACGGTGCACCGACATAAGCCCCTCGACCCCTCCCTGGGAAGACGGCAATTTTAGCGCGGAGTGGGGCCTGAAAGCGTCAACAATCTAAGGGGTTGCGGTTACATCCTCAGCGCCGCCGGCAGCCAGAGGGCGAGCGCGGGAAAGGCGACGAGCAGGGCGACCAGCACGAAATCGGCGACCAGGTAGGGCAGGGTGCCCAGGTAAATTTTCGCCGCCGGGATATCGGGGTTCTGCGCCTGGATCACAAACACGGTGAGGCCCACCGGCGGGCTGATGAGGCCGATGGTCGCCATCACGGTTACGAAGATGCCGAACCAGATGCCGTCGTAGCCGATGCTCGTCATCAGCGGCAGGATCACCGGGACGGTGATCAGGATGGTGCTCACTTCCTCGAGCGCGGTGCCGAGCACGACGTAGAGCACGATCACCGCCAGCACGATCGAGAGCGGCGCGAGCTGCATCTGCTGCACCCAGGCCGCGAGCTCGTTCGGCAGCCGTGTCAGCAGGATGAAGCGCGAGAAGATAAAGGCGCCGACGATGATGAAGAACAGCATCGCGGTCGCGAACACGGTCTCGAGCAGCGCCTCGGCGAGCCCGCGCAGGCCGAGGGTGCGGGTGGCGAAGCCGATCAGCACCGCGGCGAAGGCGCTGATGGCGGCGCCTTCGGTGGGCGAGAACCAGCCGAGGTAGATGCCGACCACGGCGAAGAAGAACAGCAGTCCGAGCTTCCACATGCCGCGCCCGGCGCGCAGCCGCGCGCGCCACGGCATCGAAGGCACGAGGGGCGTCCATTCGGGGCGGAAGCGCGCCTGGATCACGACCGCGATCACGTAGAGCGCGGCGAGCAGCAGGCCCGGGAACAGGGCGGCGGCGAACAGCTTGGAGAGCGACTGCTCCGCCGCGAGCGAGTAGATGGCGAGGATCACCGAGGGCGGGATCAGGATGCCGAGCGTGCCGGCGGCGGCCACCGCGCCGGCGGCGACCGTGTCGCTGTAGCCGTGGCGGCGCATCTCCGGGATCGCGACCTTGGAGAAGGTCGCGGCGGTCGCGATCGAGGAGCCGCAG
>WNFI01125831.1_pt2 | contig 23562 bp, 39 predicted proteins | sample 5400471 | NCBI WGS metagenome assembly WNFI01 (sample SAMN13153348, study PRJNA577476) | soil metagenome | isolation source: 100 cm saprolite on Douglas fir-dominated hillslope | place: USA:California | collected 2013-09-17
GATCTCGAGGTCACGGCGTGGGCCGAGGACGGCGAGATCATGGGCGTGCGCCACCGCCGCTGGCCGGTGGAGGGCGTGCAGTTCCACCCGGAATCCATCCTCACCGTCGAGGGGAAGCGGCTGCTCGGCAACTTCCTGGGCAGGACCGCCGTCGCCCCGTGAGCGGTGACAGACCGGCCGAGGACGACCTCGTCCGGTTGATCCGCGGGCTCGTCCGCCGGCGCGCGCCCGGCCTCCTGACCGGCGTCGGCGACGACTGCGCCGTCGTCGAGACGCGCGGCGGCGCGGCGCTCCTGGCCACCACCGACCTCCTCGTGGAGGACGTGCACTTCCGCCGCCGCTGGGCGGAGCCCGCCGATATCGGCGCCAAGGCGATGGCCGTCAACGTCTCCGACATCGCGGCCATGGGCGGCACGCCGCGCTGGGCGCTCGTCGGCCTCGGCTGCCCGGAGGGCACGGCGGCCGACGAGATCGAGGCATTCTACGAGGGCGCGCTGGCGGTGGCCGACGCTCACGGCGTCGCCATCGTCGGCGGCGATACCTCGGTGTCGCCTTCGGGATGGCTGGTGAGCGTCACGCTGCTCGGCGAGGCGGCCCGCCCGGTGCTGCGCTCGACGGCGCGGCCGGGGGACGTCGTGGCAGTCACGGGCACGCTCGGCCGCGCCGCGGCAGGTCTGGCGGTCCTCGAGCGCGAGACGGCGCCGCGCGGCGTCGACGCCGCGCTGCTCGACGACGTCACCGGCGCCCACCTGCGCCCGCGTCCGCGCGTGGACGAGGGGCGCTGGCTGGCGGGCGCCGGCGGCGTGACGGCGATGATGGATCTCTCCGACGGTCTCGCGACCGACCTCGGACGGCTCGTGGCCGAGAGCGGCGCCGGCGCCCGCGTGGACGTGGAGCGCCTGCCGATCGCCGCCGCCACACGGGCCGTGGCCGAGGCGCTCGACGCCGATCCCGTCGACTGGGCCACCGGGGGCGGCGAAGACTACGAGCTGCTCGTTGTCTGCGATCCGACCGCCTTCGCGCGTCTGCGCGACGGTCTGCCCGAAGCCACCGGCACGATGCTCACCGCCGTCGGCGAGATCGTGGCCGGGTCCGGCACGCGCTGGCTCGACGGCCGTGGCCAAGCGGTGGCGGTGGCGCCGGGATTCGAGCACTTCCGTGGGTGACGGCCTCGTGCTGCAGCTGCTGCTGCTCGTGGCGCTGATCATCGGCTCCGGGCTGCTCTCGGGCGCCGAGGCCGCCTACTTCTCCCTCGGCCGCGCGCGCCTGCGCCGCATCGCGGCCGAACGGCCGGAGGGCGCGACGGCGCCGGTCGTCTCGAGGCCGCACGATCTGCTCGTCACGCTGCTCGTCGGCATCACGGTCATCAACATCGGCGCCTCCGCGCTCGCCACACACGTGGCGCACTTCGTGTTCGGTCCGCGCTGGGGGCTGCTCGTCGAGCTGATCGCGATGGTCGTCCTGCTCACCACCTTCGGCGAGGTCCTGCCCATGACGCTCGCCGTGAAGTACCCGGAGCGCTTTCTCGCGATCGTCGAGCGGCCCGTGCGCTGGCTCGAGGTGCTGCTGGCGCCGATCCGCGGCATGCTGGCCGGCCTCACCATGCTGACGGTGCGGTTGCTGGGTCGCGGCGGCGAGGTGCAGGCGGCGCTCAGCGAGGAGGAGCTGCGGACGCTGGTCGACGTGGGCGCGCGTGAGGGCGTGGTCGAGCGCGAAGAGCGCGAGATGATCCACAAGGTGTTCGAGCTCGAGGACACGCTCGTTCGCTCGGTGATGGTGCCGCGGACGGACATGTTCTGCCTCGACGTGGAGACCCCGGGCGCGGAGCTCCTGCCCGCGCTGCGCGAGCAGCTGCACTCCCGCGTGCCGGTGTTCGAGGGCTCGATCGACGTGATCGTCGGCGTGCTCTACACCAAGGACCTGCTGCCCTACGTGAAGGGCCTGCCGCCCGACTTCGACCTCCGGTCGCGACTGCACCCGCCGTACTTCGTGCCGGAGTCCAAGCGCGCCGACGCGCTGCTGCAGGAGTTCCAGGCCAAGAAGCTGCACGTCGCCATCGTCGTGGACGAGTACGGCGGCACGGCGGGGCTGGTGACGCTGGAGGACCTGCTCGAGGAGCTGGTCGGCGAGATCTCCGACGAGTATGACGAGCCGGGACGCCGGAGCTGTCGGTCACCGTCGAGAAGGTCGAGCGCACACGCGTGATCGAGGTGGTGATCTCGCTGCGCACGCCGCAGTCCACGGAGGCGGCGGCGTGAGCCTCGTCTGGATTCCCGTCCTCTGCCTGCTGACCACGATGTTCTTCTCGGCCGCCGAGATGGCCTTCATCGCCGCCGACCGCCTGCGGCTGCGGCACCTCGCCGAGGAGGGCAGCCGGACGGCCGCCCGCTATCTGGAGGCCTTCCGCCACCCCGAGCGGATCCTGTCCACGGCCATGGTGGGCGTGACGATTTCGCACATCGTCGCCTCGTCGATCGCCACCGTCGTCTTGATCCCGGCGTACGGCGGCTGGGCGTGGCTGGTCGCCACGGCGGTGATCACCCCGGTCATGCTCGTGTTCGGCGAGATCATTCCCAAGGCCGTGGCGCGCGAGTGGGCCACGAGCCTCATCCTGCGCCTCTACCGGCCGTTGACGTGGGCCTCGAAGCTATTGCTGCCGTTCGTCTTCATCGCCAACGCGATCGTCGCGGTGATGCTGCGTCTCGTCGGCGGGCCGGTCCCCGACACGCGGCACTTCGTCTCCCGCGAGGAGCTCAAGGCGCTCCTCGCCATGGAGCCGGGCGAGGCCGAGGTCACCACGCAGGAAGCCGAGATGATCGACAAGATCTTCGACCTCGGCGACACCACCGTGCGCGAGATCATGGTGCCGCTGGTCGAGGTGGCGATGCTCCCCGACACGTCGACGCCCGACGACGCCATCGCGCTCATCCAGCGGCGGGGCTTCTCGCGCATCCCGATCTACTCGCAGCGCGAGACGAACATCGTCGGCGTGGTGGGCGCCAAGGACATACTCGCCCGCGGCGGCGAGGCCCCCACGCTGGCCCAGCTCATGCGCCCGCCCGTGTACGTCCCGGAGACCAAGCGGATCGACGACCTCCTGCACGAGATGCAGCGCTCGCGCAATCACATGGCCGTGGTGGTGGACGAGTACGGAGGCTCGACAGGCGTGGTGACGCTCGAGGACATCCTCGAGGAGATCGTCGGCGAGATCCAGGACGAACACGACCGCGCGCCGGCCTCCGTGGAGCGACTGCCCGACGGCAGCTATCTGGTGGCCGCGCGCACCAACCTCGAGGAGCTCAACGAGGCGCTCGACTGGACCCTCCCCAAGCGCGACTACGAGACGGTGGCCGGCCTCGTGCTGGCGACGCTGCACCGCATCCCCCGCCGTGGCGAGGTCTTCCAGGTCGACGGGTATACCATCACCGTGCTCGAGGCCGACGAGCGCCACGTGACGGCGGTGAAGATCACGCCGCACGTGACGTCGGCCTCTCGGCTCACCTCGTAACCAAAGGAGATCGGCATGGCAGGAACGATGGTGCAGTTCCCGTCGAATGGCGGCACGGCGTCCGGCTATCTCGCGACCCCGCCGTCGGGCAAAGGGCCGGGGGTGCTCGTGATCCAGGAGTGGTGGGGCCTGGTCGGCCACATCAAGAAGGTCTGCGACCGCTTCGCCGCCGAGGGCTTCTCGGCGCTGGCGCCCGACCTGTACCACGGCAAGACGGCGGACGAGCCGGACACCGCGGGCAAGCTCTTCATGGCGCTCAACGTGGGCCAGGCGGAGAAGGACCTGCGCGGCGCCGACAAGCTCCTCGCCGGGCACTCGTCGACGGCGAAGCTCGGAGCCGTCGGTTTCTGCATGGGCGGCCAGCTCGCGCTGTTCGCGGCGACGCTCAACTCGAACGTCGGGGCCACCGTGAACTTCTACGGCATCCATCCGAACGTCAACCCGGATTACTCGAAACTCTCCGGCCCGGTGCTCGGGCTCTTCGCCGAGAAGGACGGATTCGTCACGCCACAGGTGGCGAAGGAAACGGACGCGGCGATCAAGAAGGCGGGCAAGCCGTCGGAGATCCACGTCTACCCCGGCGTGGATCACGGGTTCTTCAACGACGAGCGGCCCGACGTGTACAACAAGGCGGCCGCCGACGACGCCTGGCGGCGCACGCTCGCGCTCTTCCGGCAGCATCTCAAGTAGTCTCGGCCCCTCGTCTCGCCCCGGCCGGGGTCACGCAGGCCGTGATCCCGGCCGACGGCACACGCGTTGCGCGACGCAGCAGCGGGCATGCGTAGGATAGGCCCGTACCACGACGCGACGACGCTCGACGTCCTGGATCGCGTCCTCGACAAAGGCGTCGTCTTCGAGCGGCGGCCGGACGCCGGACACGCAGGCCGGCGTGTCGATCGTCGGCCTCCGGGTGTTCGGCGTGGACGCGCGCGTCATGGTCAGCGACCTCGACGACGACGCGCGCGCCCGTGCCCGGCCGATCCGCTGAACGCTACGCCGTCGCCCGGTGCACGAACCCGTAGCGGCGGTTGCTGCGCAGACCGCCGGCCGCCACGTACTCCGCTTTGATCGCGGCGACCTTGTCGCCCGTGATCTCGCCCAGCGCCGCGCGCTGGTTGATGCGGTACAGGCGTGCGGCGTTGCCGCTGAAGATCGCCGTCTTGACGGCTCCGTCGGCCGGTCCCAGCGCGGCGAAGTTGTGCTTGCGACGCATCTCGTCGGGAATCTCGAGCCGCCGCATCGCCTCGATCTGCCACTGCGGCGAGCCATACCAGACGGAATCGGTGCCCCACAGCACGTGATCGGCACCGAGGCCGCGCACGAGCGTGCCCACCAGGGCCGCCGCCATCCGCGGATTCGCGACGGCGCAGGTGGCGAACGAGGTGCCGATCTCGCCGTAGACGTTGCTGACGCCGAACTTCCCGGGGATCTCGGCGAGGTCGGTGGCCCACTTGATGCGGCCCGTCTGGTCGAACTCGGCCAGCGCCGCGTCCGGCGGCTCGAGGAACGCGCGGAGCGCGGAGTGGTAGATCACGAAGTTGATCTGCGGCCAGTCCTTGGCGGCCTTGCCGAGATCGTCCACCGTCGCGTACTGCCAGACGTTGGGCCACGACTTCTCGTAGTCGAGCGGCAGCAGGCCCTTGTGGATGCACACGGTGTTGATCCCGGACTTCGCGATCTTCTCGTAGAACGGATACATCAGTTTCGTATCGTCGAGCCGCCAGTACGAGCCCGCCTTCGACGGGAAGAGCGGGTCCCCGATCGTGTAGCCCTTCCAGCTGTCGGGCTTCAGCTCGGCGATCGCGCGGTCCACCTCGCCCATCCAGCCGCTCTTCTTGGGCGTGAAGACGGCGTGGGCGAGCATCCGCCGCGAGTCGGCGATGCGATTGATGGCGGCACGCCCGGCCGCGATCTGGTCGTTGGTCAGCAGGTCCCAGGTCTGGTCGTCGAACGGCGCGCCCGAGAGGAGCGCCACTTTCGTGTCGCTGTCCACGAAGATCTCGCGCACGTAGTTCTCGAACTTGTAGCGCGCGAGGTCGTTCTCGCCGGCGAGCGCGGGGTTCCAGTTCTTCTTGGCGTACTTCGCGAGGTCGAGCAGCCCCACCTGCTTGAAGTCGTCGCGGACGAAGTGCGTCTGCACGTCGACGATGAACTGGCCGGCCAGCGCGCCGGCGCGCTGCGCCGCCACACCGGGTTGCTGGGCCTCGGCCCGGGAGACCTCGAAGACGGGACCGAAGACGTCGTTCATGGCGAGGAAGGCCGCGGCCATGCCGGCACTGCTGGCCAGGAACGCCCGGCGGCTCAGGCCGTGGCGCGGACCGAGGTCGTCCGCCAGCTCCTTGATGCGCGCCTCGACGCGTTGCTGCTCGCGCGTCTGCGGCAGGGGGTTGTACTCACCGTTCGAGACGACCTGGGTGGGAACCGGAAGCTCGAACGAGTCGAGCTCCGCGGGGGCCGTCTGTCCGAGCTCATGCGCGCTGAGATAGTGAGGCATCGTCGCCCCTCCGTTCGGACTGTGGGTCGTGAGCTGCTAAGCGGGGTAGCGCCGCGCCAGTCCCTCCGCATAGGCGACGAGGAGGTCGTGCATCTCCCGCATCGCGGCCTCGGCGGCGCGGCGGTCCTCGGCCGTCTTGATGTGGCCGAGGATCGTTTTCTTCGTCTCGCCAGACTCTTCCTGCTCGATCGCCTCGTGCACCGTGTAGTTGGCGGCGCCCCAGTCCGGTCGTACGCCGTAATGCTGCACAAGCGCCTTGCCCACGGTGCGAGCGATCTCCACCACCTCCTCCTCGAGGAGCGCGGTCGCGCACAGCGACGCGCTCCAGGGTATCTCGTGCGCGAGTCGTCTGAAGAAGGCGACGATGGCCGCCATTTCCGGGGCGGGCACGATGCGCGCGTACTCGTCGCGCGCGTAGCCGAGATCGTCGCCGATCCGACGGAACAGCTCGTCGTGATCGGGCGTGCCGCCTACCCGCCCGTCGAAGTACCCGAGGTCCTCGACGAGCAGATGTCGCGCGCAGTCCTTGCGGACCTCGAGGTCCTCGCAGCGCGTGTGGATGCCGCTGAAGATCCGTGGGAAGCACGCGATCAGCAGGTAGTGCTGGGCGATGTGGCCCCAGACCTGGTCTCTCGTGAGCGTGCCGGAGGCGAACCGCTTGAAGTAGTCGGAGCGCCGGAAGGGGCTCTCGGCGAGCAGGGTCGCCGTCACGCCCTCGTACCACTCCTCGGTGGTCATGGTCGGCAAGTATAGCGCGGCCTAGCGGCCCAGCCCGGGCTGCCAGCAGCCCCCCGGAGGCTGCCTCGCGTGGCGCCGACGCGGACGTAGGTCGTCAGCTCACCGGGCCGCGGACCGATGGCCGCCGAGCCCGGGCTGAAGAACAGGGTGCCCCAGTAGACGTATCTGCCACCCGGCTCGCCGCGGAAGAGCAGCCACTGGCCCCCGGCGTTGCCCCAGGTCGAGCTCTCGGAGAGCGCGAGGTCGGCGACGCCGTCGCCGTCGAGGTCGTCGCGGATGCGCAGGAGCACGGTGCGCTCCGGCGTGTTGGCGAAGAAGTCGTTCTGCGAGGGATCGTAGCCGTCGACGAACTCGCGGGTCGGATCGGCAACGCGCTCGGCGGCCGGCGCCCCCGCGGCGGCGAAGGCGAGCAGCACGCTGGCGAGCACCCCGCCTCGAAGCATCGGGAGCCTACGGCAGCGCGACGGGCGGGCGGGGCGGCTGCGAGAAGTCGAACGCCTCGAGAAACGCGCCGGCGGCGCGGTCGCGCGCGGTGAGCGGCTCGAGGTTGAAGCGCCACTCGATGAGCTTGAGAATCGAGGCGTGCTCGTACTGGCCGTGCGCCACCAGGCCGCGGCGCGCGTACGGCGAGACGACCAGCGCCGGCACGCGCGTGCCCAGGCCGAAGCGGTCCACCACCGGCGGCCGCACGTGATCGAACCAGCCGCCGCCCTCGTCGTACGTGATCACGACGGCGACGCGTGGCCAGTAGCGGCTGGCCATGATCTCGCGCACGGTCTCGCCGATCCAGCGGTCGCCGGCGCCGACGGTCGAATACGCGGGATGGGCGTTGCGCGGCGCGTGGGGCTTGACGAAGGCCACCGAGGGCAGCGTGCCGTCGCGCAGCGCGCCGGGAAACTCGGCGGCGTCGCGGATCCGCGCGCGGCCGTCCGGCGAGTCCATGACGCGCCGCACGTACTGGAAGGGATTGTGGTGCGGCATGAGCCCGGCCGCGACGGCGTCCTTGCCGGCGCTCCAGCCGCCCGCGTACCAGCGCCACGACACGCCCTTCGGTGGTCGGGATCGTCTCCGACGTGGGCGATCCCCGCCGTGATCAGAAAATAGTGGTTGGCGAATGAGCCGCCGTGGACGGACTGGAAGTAGCGATCGAGCAGCACGAACTCGTCGGCCAGCCGCCACTGCACAGGACTGGCCGCGCCGTCGTAGAAGCCCATCGTGATCCCGCCGCTCGTGCCCTCGGCCACCCATTTGCCCATGGGCACTCCGTCGGCACCGGCGCCGTACTGTCGCTGCATGTGATAGAAGCGGTGAACCGGATTGTTCGTCAGGTCGAAGGACTGTACGAAGCGCAGCATCGGGAACGGCGCATTCGGCAGGTCAGCGGGGAATCGCGGGTCCGGCCTGCCGTCGCGGCCGAGCGGCGGCGGCAGCGTCGCGTACGTCACACCGCTCTTGTCGACCTGGCGTCCCGTGTAGTTCGCGAGCCCGTCCGCGCCCGGGTACGTACCGAAGAGGTGGTCGAAGGCGCGGTTCTCCAGGAAGAGAACGACGACGTGGTCGATGGGGGCGCGGTCGCCGCGCCGGTCGCCGCGCGGCTCGCCGCCGACGCCCGCGCACGCGGCGAGGAGGACCGCCAGCGCCGCCGCGCACGTGAGCCGGCGCATTCTCAGGCGGAGGCGGCCGCGGCCTTGTCCTTCTTCTTCTTGCCCTTCGCGGTCGCGCCGCCCTCGGCTTTCGGCGTCTTTTCCTTCTTCTCGTCGCCGTCCTTGCGCTCCTTGCCACCCTCGACCCGGTCCACCAGCTCGAGAATGACCATCGGCGCGTTGTCGCCCGGGCGGCGCCCCGTCTTGATGATGCGCGTGTAACCGCCGTTGCGGTCGGAGAAGCGGGCGGCGATCGTGTCGAAGAGCGTGCCCACCACCTCGGTATCGGGCACCATCGTCATCACCTGGCGCCGGGCGTGGAGGCTCTCGCGCTTGGCCAGGGTGATCATGTGCTCGGCGGCGCCGCGTACCGCCTTGGCCTTGGCCTCGGTCGTCGTGATCCGCTCGTGCCGGAAGAGCGCGACCAGGAGGTTGCGGAACAGCGCCCAGCGGTGCGCGGTGAGCCGACCGAGCTTGTAGTTGTCCTTGCCGTGCCTCATCGGATGCCTCCGGCCGTCCCGCGTCCGAGCGCGCCGAGGACAGTCGGGTCGATGCGCATGCCGAGCGAGAGCCCCAGCGCCGCCAGCGCCGTCTTGATCTCGTCGATGGACTTTTCGCCCAGGTTCTTGACGTCCACGAGGTCGGTCTCGCTCTTCTGCACGAGGTCGGCCACCAGGTGCATGTCGGCGCCCTTGAGCGCGTTGATCGCGCGCGCGGGCAGGGCCAGCTCCTCCAGCGTCTTGCCGAGCGCCTCGCGGAGGTAGGCCTCGCCGGAGGCGACCTCGGCCTCCTCGTCCTCCTCCGGCGCCCCCGTCGTGAGCGGCGCGAAGTGGTCGCGCAGGAAGGTCGAGGCGCGGGTGAGGGCGTCGTCCGGGCCGACCGAGCCGTCGGTCCAGACCTCGACCACGAGCTTCTCGTAGTCCGTGATCTTGCCGAGGCGCGACATCTCGACGTTGTAGGCGACGCGCGTGATCGGCGAGAAGGCCGCGTCCACCACGAGGGCGCCGGCCGGCGCCTCTCGCTTGTGATCCGCCGCCTCGTAGCCACGGCCGACGCCGATGCCGAGCTCCATGCTGACGCGCGCGCCGGACTCGACGGTGAACAGCATCACCTCGGGGTTCATGATCTCGACGTCGGTCTCGGGCACGTCCTCGCCCTTGACCGTCTTGGGACCGGTCACCTCGAGCCGCACGACGCGCGGCTCCTGCGACGGCACCTGCACCGAGAGCTTCTTGAGGTTCAGCAGCACGTCCACGGTGCTCTCGGTGACGCCGGGGATCTTCGTATCGGCGCTGCGAACGCCGTCGATCTTCACCCACGACACCGCCGCCCCCGGCACGATCGACAGCAGCGTGCGCCGGAGCGAGTTGCCGACGGTGAGGGCGTAGCCCTTCTCGAAGGGCTCGGCCACGAGACGGCCGTAGCGGTCGCTCAGGATCTCCCACTCGATCTTCTTGGGCTTCTGGAACGGGATACGCGGCATCGGTGGTCGGCTCCTACTTGCTGTACAGCTCGACGATGAGCTGTTCGCTGACGGGAATCTGGATGTCTTCGCGGAGCGGGAGGCTCCGCACCACGCCCTTGCGCTCGTTCGGCTCCACCTCCAGCCACTGCGGCAGCTGGCCGCGGCCGGCGTTGACGTTGTCGTCGACGCGGGCGGCCATCTTCGAGGTCGAGCGCAGCTGCACGAGGTCGCCGACCTTCAGCAGCATGGACGGCACCGAGGCCTTGCGGCCGTTGACCGCGAAGTGGCCGTGGGCCACCATCTGGCGGGATTCGCGCCGCGAGGCGGCGAAGCCCAGCCGATGGACGACGTTGTCCAGCCGCAGCTCGAGCAGCCGCAGGAGGTTCTCGCCGGTCACGCCCTTCTCGCGCTCCGCCCACTGGAAGTACTTGCGGAACTGCGACTCCAGCACGCCGTAGATCCGCTTGGCCTTCTGCTTCTCGCGGAGCTGGATGCCGTACGGCGTGAGCTTGCCGCGGTTCAGGCCGTGCTGGCCCGGCGGGTAGTTGCGCCGCTCGATCGCGCACTTGTCGGTGAAGCAGCGCGCGCCCTTGAGAAACAGCTTCTGACCCTCACGCCGGCACAGTCGGCACTTCGCGTCACGGTATCGCGCCATCGTCGCCCCCTACACCCGGCGCCGCTTCGGCGGCCGGCAGCCGTCGTGCGGGATCGGCGTCACGTCGCGGATCGCGGTGATCTCCAGCCCCACCGCCTGCAGCGAGCGGATGGCCGCCTCGCGGCCGGCGCCCGGCCCGCGGACGAAGACCTCGATCTGCTTGAGCCCGTGCTCCATGGCCTTGCGCGCGGCCAGCTCGGCCGCCGTCTGCGCCGCGAACGGCGTCGACTTGCGCGAGCCCTTGAAGCCCGCGCTCCCCGCGCTCGACCACGACACCACGTTGCCCGTCTTGTCGGTGAGCGTGACGATCGTGTTGTTGAACGTCGCCTGGATGTGGGCGACGCCCGTGCGCACCTCGCGCCGCTCTTTCCGCTTGCCGCCCTTCTTGCGCGGCGCCGGCTTGCCCTGCGTCTGCTCCGCCATGATTTACGCTCCCGCCTTCGGCGCGGCCGCCGCCGGGGCGGCCGGCGCGGCCGCCGCGACCGGCTTCTTCTTGACCATCACGCCGCGGGTTTTGCCCTTGCGCGTGCGGGCGTTGGTGTGCGTGCGCTGGCCGCGCACCGGCAGACCGCGGCGGTGGCGGATGCCGCGGTAGGACCCGATGTCCATGAGGCGCTTGACGTTCATCGAGATCTCGCGCCGCAGGTCGCCCTCGACCTTCAGCTCGCGCTCGATGATCTCGCGTACCCGCGCCGTCTCCTCGTCCGTCCACGCCTTGACGCGCTTGTTGCCGTCGACGTTGGCCTTCTTGAGGATGTTGATCGCGGTGGGCTTGCCGATCCCGTAGATATACGTGATCGCAATCTCGCCCCGCTTGTCTCTCGGCAGATCCACGCCCGCCACTCGTGCCATACTCTGTCCTCTCGTCTCGTTTATAGGCTCGCCTCGAACGGCGGGGCCCCAGCCCCGCGACGTTCTGCGGCTCGCACTACCGCTAGCCTTGTCGCTGCTTGTGCCGCGGATTCTTGCAGATGATCCGCACGACGCCGCGCCGCTTGACGATCTTGCAGTGTTCGCAGCGCACCTTGATCGATGGTCGGACTTTCACAGACTCGCCTCGCTTCTCACAGCGTCGCCTCGCCTTCGGCTACGGCTCCTGAAACGGGCTGCGGCTTGCACTCCCACCATTTCTCTCCTACTTGAACCGGTACGTGATCCGGCCGCGCGTGAGGTCGTACGGCGACAGCTCGACCTTCACGCGGTCCCCGGGCAGGATACGGATGAAGTTCATGCGCATCTTGCCGCTGACGTGCGCCAGCACGCGGTGGCCGCTCTCCAGCTCGACGCGGAACATCGCGTTCGGCAACGGCTCCACCACGGTGCCCTCGACCTCGATCGCGTCTTCTTTCGGCATCGCTCTCTACGCCACCTGGACGGTGCGTCCCGTCCGGCTCGTCAGGACCTCCGGGTCGGTATCGGTCACGGCGATCGTGTGCTCGAAGTGGGCGGCCAGGCTGCCATCCCGCGTCACCGCCGTCCAGCCGTCGTCGAGGACCTTCACTTCCCAGCTGCCCATCGTCACCATCGGCTCGATCGCCAGCACCATGCCCGGCCGCAGCTGCGGCCCGCGCCCCGGGTCGCCGAAGTTGGGCACCTGGGGATCCTCGTGCAGCGCGCGCCCGATGCCGTGGCCGACGAACGCCCGCACGACCGAGAAGCCGTGCCGCTCCACGTGCACCTGGACGGCATGCGAGACGTCGGAGAGGCGCCGGCCCGGCCGGCACTCCTGGATGGCCTGATCGAGGCTCTCACGGGTGACGTCGAGCAGCTGCTGCACCTTCGGAGGCACGTCGCCGATGGCGAGGGTGAACGCGCAGTCCGCGTAGTACCCGTCCACGATACACCCGAGGTCCAGGCCGACGATATCGCCCTCCTGGATGCGGCGGTGTGCCGAGGGAATCCCGTGCACGACCTCCTCGTTGATCGAGATGCAGACGGTGGCCGGGAAGCCGCGGTAGCCCTTGAAGGCCGGCCTGGCGCCGCGCGCCGCGATGAAGCCCTCCACGTCCTCGTCGATCTCGAGCGTCGACAGGCCCGGCTTCACGAAGCCGCGCAGGTGCTCGACGACGTCGGAGAGGACATGGCCGGCCGTGCGCATCAGACCGATCTCGCGGGCAGACTTCAGCTCGATCACGCCCGTGCCCCCGCCGCCGCGCCTCGGATGGCGCCGCGGATGGTCTCGATGGGGCCCTCGCCCGGAACCGAGACGAGCAGGCCCCGGCCACGGTACCAGTCCAGCAGCGGCGCCGTCTGCCGCGCGTACACGCCGAGGCGGTGGCGCACGGTGGCCTCGCTGTCGTCCTCGCGCTGGTAGAGCTGGCCGCCGCAGCGGTCGCAGACGCCGGCCTTCGTCGGCGGCGCCGACACCAGGTGGAACGCGGTCTGGCAGGCGCGGCAGACGCGGCGGCCGGTCAGGCGGCGCAGCAGCTCCGGCTCCGACACGTCGAAGTACACGACGCGCTCGAGCGGCTGGCCGAGATCCTTCAGCAGGTGTTCGAGCCCCTCCGCCTGGGCGATCGTCCGCGGGAAGCCGTCGAGCAGGAAGCCCCGGCCCGCGTCGGGGCGGCGCAGGCGCTCGGCGATCATCCGGATGATGACGTCGTCCGGCACCAGCGCGCCCGTGTCCATGTAGCCCTTGGCCTCGCGGCCGAGGGGTGTGCCGGCGGCCGCGGCGTCGCGCAGCATGTCGCCGGTGGCCACGTGCGGCACGCCCCACTCGCGGGCGAGCTCGCGGGCCTGGGTCCCCTTGCCGGCACCGGGCGGTCCGAGGAAGGCGACGCGCACGCTCAGCTCCTCGAGAACGCGCCCGACCGCGTTCGGGACTTCTTGAGGAAGCCTTCGTAGTTGCGCATGAGCAGATGCGACTCCATCTGCCGCACGGTGTCGAGCGCCACGCCGACGACGATCAGCAGGCTCGTGCCGCCGAAGTAGAACGGCACGTTGAACCAGCGGATCAGCATGTCCGGCAGCACCGAGATCAGGGCCAGGAAGAGGGCGCCGGGCAGCGTGATGCGCGTGAGCGTGCGGTCGATGTACTCCGCGGTCTTCTTGCCCGGCCGCACGCCGGGGATGAAGCCGCCGTACTTCTTCATGTTGTCGGCCAGGTCGATCGGGTTGAAGACGATGGCCGTGTAGAAGTACGTGAAGAACACGATGAGGCCCATGTAGAGCAGCGTGTAGGTCAGCCGTCCCGGCGACAGCGCGTCGGAGATCGTCTGCATCCACGGATGCGGCACGAAGCGCGTCAGCGTGGCCGGGAACAGGATCAGCGACGACGCGAAGATCACGGGGATGACGCCGGCCGTGTTGATGCGCAGGGGGATGTGCGTGGACTGCCCGCCGTAGACACGGCGCCCCACCACGCGTTTGGCGTATTGCACGGGGATCTTGCGCTGCCCCTCCTGCATCAGCACCACGGCCGCGGTGACGAGCACCATAGCCCCCACAATGATGACGAAGGTGAACAGGCTCAGCTCGCGGTTGACGATCAGCGTGTAGGAGGCGGCGATGGCCGAGGGCAGGCGCACGGCAATGCCCGCGAAGATGATCAGCGAGATGCCGTTGCCGACGCCCTTCTCCGAGATCTGCTCGCCGATCCACATGATCAGCGCGGTGCCGGCGGTGAGCGTGATCATGGTGAGCAGCCGGAAGCCCCAGCCGGGGTTCGGCACGATGGCCACGCCGTCCGGCTTCATGGACTCCAGCCCGTAGGCGATGCCGAGCGACTGCACGATCGAGAGCACGATCGTCCCATAGCGCGTGTACTGCGTGATCTTCTTGCGCCCGGCCTCGCCCTCCTTGGCCAGCCGCTCGAGGGCGGGGATCACCACGGTCAGCAACTGCAGGATGATCGACGCCGAGATGTACGGCATGATCCCCAGCGCGAAGATCGACAGCCGGCGCAGGTTGCCACCGGAGAAGAGGTCGACCATCCCGAGCAGCGTGTTCTGTGCCTGGTCGAACACGCGCGCCAGCGCGTGGCCGTCGATGCCCGGCGTCGGCACGTGGGCGCCGATCCGGTAGGCGATGAGCAGACCGGCCGTGATGAGGACGCGGCGCTTCAGCTCGGGGATCTTGAAGACGTTCTGGAAGCTGGCGAGGCCTTCGATCACGAGGCCGACACCCTCTTGGCGTCCAGGACTTCCACGCGCCCGCCCTTGGCCTCGATCTTGGCCTTCGCCGACTCACTCACGGCGTGCACCCGCACCGTCAGCGCGTGCTCGACCTCACCGCCGCCGAGCACCTTGACCCGTCCGCGCGCGCCGTTCTTGATCAGGCCCGCCTTCACCAGGCCTTCGGGATCGACCACGGCGTTGGCGGCGAACGCGCCCAGCGACTTGAGGTTCACGATCGCGTAGTCCTCACGGCCGCCGTATGGCAGGAAGCCGCGCTTGGGCAGCCGGCGGTAGAGGGGCATCTGCCCGCCCTCGAAGCCACCGTGCTTGCCGCCGCCGGAGCGCGCGTTGTGACCCTTGTTGCCCTTGGTTGACGTCTTGCCGTGACCGGATCCCGGCCCGCGTCCCACGCGCTTGCGGGCCTTCACGGCCCCCGGCGCCGGCCGGAGGTCACTGAGCTTCATGGCTCACCTCCAGCACGTGCGGAACGGCCGCGATCATGCCGCGGATGGTCGGCGTGTCGTCGTGCACGACGGCCTGGTGCATGCGGCGCAGGCCGAGGGCCTTCACCGTCGCCTCCTGCGTGGGCGAGAGACCGATGATGGACCGCGTCAGCGTGACCTTAAGCTTCTTGCCGGGCACCGGCCGTCTCCTCCACGCCGCCGTCGGCGTTGCTCTTGCGCCGCGCGGCGTGCAAGTCTTGCAGTCGCTTGATGCGGCGGAGCGCGTCGATGGTCGCCTTCAGCACGTTGTGCGGATTGTTCGTCCCCAGCGTCTTGGTGAGGATGTCCTGCACGCCGACGGCCTCGAGCACCGGACGCACGGCGCCGCCGGCGATGACGCCGGTCCCCGGCACGGCGGGCTTGAGGAACACCCGCCCGGCGCCGAAGTGGCCGGTGATCTCGATCGGAATCGTGGTGTCGCGCAGGGGCACGAAGATCAGATCCTTCTTCGCGTGCTCGACCGCCTTGCGGATGGCCTCCGGCACCTCGTGGGCCTTGCCCAGCCCCACGCCCACGTGACCGCGCCCGTCGCCCACGACGACGAGCGCCGTGAACGAGAAACGCCGGCCGCCCTTGACGACCTTGGCCACGCGGTTGATGGAGACCACACGGTCGTTGAGCTCCAGCACGCTCGGATCGATCTTCGCTTCGGCCACTCGGTTCTCCCCTGCTCCGTTAAAAGGTGAGGCCGCCGGCGCGCGCGGCATCCGCCAGCGCCTTCACCCGGCCGTGATACTTGTAGCCACCGCGATCGAACACGACGCTCTGGATGCCGGCCGCCTTGGCGCGGTCGGCCAGCAGCGCGCCGACCGCCTTGGCGGCGGCCACGTTGCCGCCGGTCTTGTGCTGCTCGAGGAACGTCTTGCTGCGGCTGTCCGCCGCCAGCACCGTGCGCCCGGCGTCGTCGTCGACGAGCTGCGCGTAGATGTGGCCGAGGCTCCGGAACACCGCCAGCCGCGGTCGCGCCGACGAGCCGCGCAGGTAGCGCCGCAGGCGATAGTGCCGCTTGTCGCGCGGGCTGCGCCGGTCCCGGGTGATCATTTCGCGCCCGCCTTCTTGCCGACCTTGCGGCGCACGTACTCGTCGGAGTAGCGGATGCCCTTCCCCTTGTAGGGATCGGGCTTGCGCAGCGCGCGCAGCTTGGCGGCCGTCTCGCCGAGCAGGGCCTTGTCGGCGCCGCGCAGCGTGATGGCCGTCTGCTTGTCGATCTCCGCCGTGATGCCCTCGGGCAGCGGGAAGATCACCGGGTGCGAGTACCCGAGCGCCAGCTGGATCGCCTTGCCCTGCATCTGGGCCCGGTAGCCGATGCCCACGATGTCGAGCTTCCGCTCGAAGCCGTCCTTCACGCCCGAGACCATGTTGGCCATGAGCGCGCGTGTGAGGCCGTGCAGCGCCCGGATCTTGCGCTCGTCGTCCGGCCGTCCGATGACGAGCACGCCGTTGTCCAGCTTCACCGACAGCGGCGACGGAATGGGCTGGCTCAGCTTGCCCTTCGGCCCCTCGGCGCGCACGATGCCGTCGCCCACCTGCACCTTCACGCCCTGGGGAATCGGAATGGGTTTCCTGCCGATGCGAGACATGTCGTGCCCCCTACCACACGTAGGCGAGGACTTCGCCGCCGACCTTCTGCTTGCGGGCCTCGCGGTCGGTCACCACGCCCTTGGAGGTCGAGACGAGCGCGACACCCATGCCGGCGAGGATCGACGGGATCTTATCGCGGGTGACGTAGACGCGCCGCCCCGGCGTGGACACACGCACGAGGCCGGAGATCATCTTCTCGTTGCCGACGCCGTACTTGAGGTAGACACGGAGCATGTTCTGCTTCTTGTCCTCGAGCACGCGGAAGTTCTTGATGAAGCCCTCTTCCTTCAGCAGCTCCGCGATGCGGACCTTGAGCTTGCTGGAGGGGATGTCGCACTTCTCGTGCTCGGCCCGGCTGGCGTTCCTGATGCGCGTGAGGAGATCGGCGATCGTATCGCTGTACATGGCTACCAGCTCGCCTTCGTGATGCCCGGCACCTCGCCCTTGAGGGCGAGCTCACGGAAGCACAGCCGGCACATCCGGAACTTACGGATGTACGCCCGCGGGCGCCCGCACAGCTTGCAGCGGTGGTAGCCGCGCGTCTTGAACTTCGGCGTCCTCTGCGACTTCATGATGAGGGCGGTCTTCGCCATAACCTTATTGCTCCCTGAACGGCATGCCGAGCTGCGCGAGGAGCGCCTTGGCGTCCTCGTCGGTCCGGGCCGTGGTCACGAAGATGATGTCCATGCCGCGGACCTTGTCGATCTTGTCGTACACGATCTCGGGGAAGATGAGCTGCTCGCGCAGCCCGAGCGCGTAATTGCCGCGGCCGTCGAACCCCTTGGGCGGCACGCCCTTGAAGTCGCGCACACGGGGCAGGGCCACGTTCACCAGCCGGTCGAAGAACTCGTACATCCGCGCCGCCCGCAGCGTCACCTTGGCGCCGATGGGCACGCCCTCGCGCAGCTTGAAGTTCGCGATCGACTTCTTGGCGCGCGTCACGATGGGCTTCTGGCCGGTGATGGCCTGGAGGTCTGCCGTCGCGAAATCCATGATCTTCGCGTTGTCGCGTCCCTCGCCCACGCCCATGTTGATCACGATCTTGTTCAGCCGCGGCACCGCCCACACGTTGGCGTAGCCGCGCTCCTTCATGAGCGCCGGCACGATCGTCTTCGCGAAGTTGTCCTTGAGGCGTGCTGGGACCTGGCCCGTGCCCTTCGGCCGTCCCTTCGCGATGGCCGGCTGGGTCTCCGGCGCCTTCTCCTTGCGCGGCTGCGCCTTGGCCTGCGGCGCCTTGCCGGCCTGCTGCGCCGGCTTGGGGGCGGCGGGCTTCGTCGCGTCTGCTTTCGCCATGGCTCTAGCCCCTGTCGATCGACTCGCCGCAGCGGCGGCAGGTGCGGACCTTGCGGCCGTCGGTGAGGATCTTGATGCCGGTACGCGAGGGCTTGTCGCACCGCGGGCAGACGACGAGCACGTTGGAGAGGGCCAGCGGCCCCTCCCGCTCGATGATGCCGCCCTGCCGCAGCTTCTGCGTGGGACGCTGGTGCTTCTTGATCATGTTGACGTGCTCCACGAGCACACGTCCTTTTTCGGGAACGACGCGCAGCACCTTGCCGCGCTTGCCCCGTTCCTTGCCGGCGATGACGCCGACCGTGTCGCCGCGACGAACGTGAACGCTCTGCATCAGATGACCTCGGGGGCGAGAGAGATGATCTTGGTGAACTGCCGTTCGCGCAGCTCGCGCGCCACCGGGCCGAAGATGCGCGTGCCGACCGGGTTCTCGTCCGCCTTGATCAGCACGACGGCGTTGCGGTCGAAGCGGATGTAGGAGCCGTCCTTGCGGCGGACCTCCTTCACCGTGCGCACCACCACCGCCCGCGCCACCTCGCCCTTCTTGACGGTGCCGTCCGGCGTCGCCTCCTTGATGGCGACGATCACGGTGTCCCCCAGCGAGGCGTAGCGCTTGTTGGAGCCGCCCATGACCCGGATGCACTGCACCTTCCGGGCGCCGGAGTTGTCGGCCACGTCGAGCATGGAGCGGGGCTGGATCATTGCGCTGCCTTCACCAGAATGGAGCGGATACGCCAGCGCTTCTCCTTGGAGAGCGGGCGCGTCTCCTCGATCACCACGCGGTCGCCCACGTGGCTCTCGTTCGCCTCGTCGTGCGCCTTGAGCTTCTTGGACACGCGGACGACCCGCTGGTAGCGCGGATGACGGAAGACCCGCTCGATCCGCACCACCCGCGTCTTCTGCATGGCATCGCTCACCACGACGCCCTCACGACTCTTGCGCTCGCCCACGGCTTACCCTTTCGCTGTCTTCTTCTTCGCCGCGGCCTTGGGAGCCTTGGCGGCCTTCGTCGACGTCTTCGCGGCCCTGGCCGGCTTGCCGGCCTTCGCCTTCTTGGCCGATGGGGACGGCACGGGCCTGGACGCGGCCGGCGCCGCCGCCGGCACCGACACCGCGAGGGGCACGCCGCCGCGCTCGCGCTGGATCGTGTAGGCGCGCGCGAGGTCGCGCCGCGCCTGGCCGATCCGCGACGGGTTCTTGGCCACCCCCATCGAGAGCTGGAAACGGAGGTTGAAGAGCTCCTCCGACAGCTCGCGCGCCTTCTGCGTCAGCTCGTCCTCGGACAGGTCACGCCACTTCGCCGCTTTCATCGCTGCTCTTCTCCGCTCCTACAGGCTGCGCGTGCGCGTCACGAACTTCGTCGCGATGCCCATCTTGTTGGCGGCCGTGCGGAACGCCTCGCGCGCCGCGTCCTCCGGCACGCCCTCCATCTCGTAGAGGATGCGCCCCGGCTTGACCACGGCCACCCACTCCTCGGGGTTGCCCTTGCCCTTGCCCATCCGTGTCTCCGCGGGCTTCTTCGTCACCGGCTTGTCGGGGAACACGCGGATCCAGACCTTGCCGCCGCGCTTCAGGCTCCGGGTGAGGGCCACGCGCGCCGCCTCGATCTGGCGGTTGGTCACCCAGCCCGGCTCGAGCGCCTTGAGCCCGTACTCGCCGAACGACAGCGTGGAGCCGCGCTGCGCCTTGCCGCGCATGTTCCCGCGCTGCGCCTTGCGGTACTTGACCCGCTTGGGCATCAGCATGGCCGGCTCCTAGGCCTCGGTGGCCGAGGCGGGTCGCAGGACCTCGCCCTTGAAGATCCAGACCTTCACGCCGATGGTGCCCGCCGTCGTGTGCGCGGTGGCGAGGCCGTAGTCGATGTCGGCGCGGATGGTGTGCAGCGGCACGCGCCCGTCGCGGTACCACTCGCGGCGCGCGATTTCGCTGCCGCCCAGCCGGCCCGCGCAGGCGATCCGGATGCCGTCGGCGCCGAGGCGCAGGGCGGAGGTGACCGCCTTCTTCATCGCGCGCCGGAACGCCACGCGCTTCTGGAGCTGCAGGGCGACGTTCTCGGAGACGAGCTGCGCATCCAGCTCGGGGTGGATGACCTCCTCGATATTGAGGTAGATCTCCTTGCCCGTGCGCGCCTGCAGCTCGTTCTTCAGCTTCTCCACCTCGGCGCCCTTGCGCCCGATGATGATGCCGGGCCGCGCGGTGAAGATGGTGATCCGGGCGCGATTCGCCGACCGCTCGATGTCGATCTTCGCGATGCCGGCGTGGTACAGCTGGTCCTTGATGAAGCGCCGGATCTTGACGTCCTCGTGCAGCAGGTCGGCGTAGTTCTTCGTCGCGAACCACCGCGACGACCACGTCCGGGTGCTGCCGAGGCGGAAGCCGATCGGATGCGTCTTCTGACCCATCGCCTATTTCTTCTCCTTGGGCTTGCGTCCGCCCCGTGCCGGTGCCTTGTCGGGCGCCTTCGGTGCCCGCGCCCTCGCGGCCGGCGCCTTGGGGGCGGCCACGCGCGCGGCGCCCGGAGCCGTCGGCGCCGCGGCCGCGAGGGCGCGGCCCGGGCGCGCGGCCGGCGCGCGCATCGCGCGGCCCGCCTCGTCGCTGACGCCGATGGTGAGGTGGCTGGTACGGTGACGGATGAAGAAGGCGCGTCCCATCGCGCGCGGCTGCACCCGCTTCAGCGAGGGACCGCCGTCGGCGATGGCCTGCACCACGCGGAGGTCGTCGAGGTTGCGGACCTGGTGGTTGTGCTCCGCGTTCGCGACCGCCGAGCGCAGCACCTTCTCGATGAGACGCGCGGCCGCACGCGGGGTGTACTCCAGGGTGGCCAGGGCGTCGCCCACCGACTTGCCGCGGATCTGGTCGAGGACGAGCCGCGCCTTCCGCGCGGAGACGCGTACGAACCGGGCGCGGGCAACAGTGTTCATCGGCTCGCCTCGCCTCTCACAGCGTCGCCTCGCCTCTCACAGCGTCGCCTCGCCTTCGGCTGCAGCTCCTGAAGCGGGCTGCGGCTCCTGAAACGGGCTTCGGCTCGCAGTGCCACGATCACGGGACTAGGTCTTCCCCGTCGGGGAGGCGGCGGCCTTCTCGGCCTGGCCGTGCGCCTTGAACGTGCGCGTGAGCGCGAACTCGCCGAGCCGGTGGCCGACCATGTTCTCGGTCACGTAGACGGGAATGAACTTCTTGCCGTTGTGCACGGCCAGCGTGTGGCCCACGAACTCCGGCGAGATCGTCGACCGCCGCGACCACGTCTTGAGGACCTTCTTCTGGCGGGAGCGGTTGAGCTCCTCGATCCGCCCGTACAGCTTCTCGTCGATGAAGGGTCCCTTCTTGAGCGAACGTCCCATGCCCCGCTCCTATTTCTTTCGCCGCGTCACGATCATGGAATCCGACGGACGGGCGCCCCGGCGCGTCTTGTAACCCTTCGTCGGCTTGCCCCATGGGGTCATCGGGTGGTTGCCCTTACCCTTGCCCTCGCCCCCGCCCATCGGGTGGTCGACGGGGTTCATCACGGTGCCGCGCACCGTCGGACGAAACCCCTTCCAGCGCACGCGCCCGGCCTTGCCGACTGACACGTTCTCGTGGTCGAGGTTGCCGACCTGGCCGATGGTCGCCATGCACTCGAGCGCGACGTAGCGCACCTCGCCCGAGGGCAGCTTGAGGGTGGCCCGGTCGCCCTCCTTGGCGAGCAGCTGCGCCTGCGCGCCCGCGCTCCGGCACAGCTGCGCGCCCCGGCCCTTCTGCAGCTCGACGTTGTGCACGAGGGTGCCGACGGGGATGTTGCGGATGGGCAGCGCGTTGCCCGGCAGGATGTCCGCCTGCGGGCCGCGCCGGGATGCCGAACTTTTCGCGCCGGAAATCCACGTCGCGCAGCATCCGCTTGGCTCCGCCGCCGCGATGCCGGACGGTGATGCGGCCGTAGACGTTGCGCCCGTTCGTGCGCCGCTTGGGCGAGAGCAGGCTCTTCTCCGGCTCCTTCTTCGTGATCTCTTCGTACGTGACGTACGTGAGATAGCGGCGCGCCGGCGACGTCGGCTTGACGGTTCGGATGCCCATGGTTGGCTCTACGCTCCCTCGATGAGCTCGATCTTGTGGCCGGGCTGGAGCGTGACGATGGCCTTCTTCCAGTCGGGGCGGCGCCCGGCGAAGCGGCCCATCCGCTTGAGCTTGCCCTCGTAGGACGCCGTGCGGACGGCGGCCACCTTCACGTTGAACACCGCCTCGACGGCGGCGCGGATCTCGACCTTGTTGGCGTCGGGACGCACGCGGAAGGCCACGGTGTTCCGTTCCTCCTTCTCGCGCATCGTCTTCTCGGTCATGACCGGCCGGATGAGCACCTCGCGCGGATCCCTCATGGCTTCAGCGCCTCCTCCAGCGCGGTCAGCGCGGCGCGCTCGAAGACGACGTGGCGGGCGCGCAGGAGCTGATAGATGGAGACGTGGGCCGGCGGCTCCACGGTGAGCCATGGCACGTTGCGCGCGGCGCGCACGAGCGGCTCCGCCATCGCGGCCGTCACCAGCAGCGTCGGCTCGCCGGCCACCCCGAGCGCGCTCAGCGTCGCCACCAGCGCCTTGGTCTTGCCGTCCGACGTCACGCTGTCGACCACGCGCAGCGCGCCGTCGGCGACGCGCGCGGCCACCGCGGCCCGCAGCGCCTCGCGCCGCATCTCCCGGGGCATGGCCTTCTCGTAGGAGCGCGGCGTGGGACCGAACGGCTTGCCACCGCCCTTCCACTGCGTGGCGCGGATCGATCCCTGGCGCGCGCGGCCGGTGCCCTTCTGCTTCCACCCCCGTGTCCTTGCCCTTCGCGTCGACGACCTTCACGCTCGGCATCACTTCTTCTCCGCGACCTTCTGCTGCTGCGCCTTGGTGGTCTTGATGCTCTTGCGCACCATCACCAGCGAGCCATTGGCGCCGGGCACGGCGCCGCGGATCAGGATCAGATTCTGCTCGGGCAGCACGCGCGCGACGGTGACGTTGAGCGTGGTGCGCTGCACGCCGCCCATGCGGCCCGGCAGCTTGTGGCCCGGCCAGACGCGCGAGGGATCCGAGGACGCCCCGATGGAGCCGGGCGCGCGGTGGAACATCGAGCCGTGAGTCGCCTCGCCGCCGCGCCAGCCGTGGCGCTTGACGCCGCCCTGGAAGCCCTTGCCCTTGGTCACGCCGACGACGTCGACGATCTCGCCGGCGGCGAACAGCTCGACGGTCAGCGCCTGGCCGACCTCGTACGGCTTCTCGACCTTGTCCAGCCGCACCTCGCGCAGGATGCGCGTCGGCGCCACGTTGGCCTTCTTGAAGTGGCCGGCGCTCGGCTTGGACACGTTCTTCTTCGCGGGCTCGAAGCCGAGCTGCAGCGCGTCGTAGCCGTGAGTCGCCTTGCTCCTGATCTCGACGATCGTGCAAGGCCCCGCCTGCACCACCGTCACCGGGACGTGATTTCCGTCGTCACCGAAGATCTGGGTCATCCCGACCTTGCGCCCGATCAGCGCCTCTTTGCGTGCCATGTCCTCGGCTTCCTTCGTGCGTTCTCGGGTCGGCCCGCTCAGAGTTTGATTTCGACGTCGACGCCGGCCGGCA
>WNFI01254683.1_pt1 | contig 23561 bp, 21 predicted proteins | sample 5400471 | NCBI WGS metagenome assembly WNFI01 (sample SAMN13153348, study PRJNA577476) | soil metagenome | isolation source: 100 cm saprolite on Douglas fir-dominated hillslope | place: USA:California | collected 2013-09-17
AAGCGATTACGCACACGTACCACGTTCTTTGCGATGTTAGTCGTAATCGTCACGGTAGCTGTCATGCTGGAAAGAAGCGGCTTACCCGCTGGATCGAGCACGACACGAGCCGGATAGGTTACGACGTTACCGCTCTTGGCACCTGTATCCGCGATACGGGTTACTTTTCCATCGACGATCACGCCGGGCAACGCATCAAACGTCAGAGAAGCGGGTTGGTTGACCGCCAGCTTACTCACATCGGTTTGGTCGACGGAGACATCGACATAGAAACTTGACGTGTCAAGCATCACGGCTGCTGCTCCAGCAGGTGCCTGCTCGCCGAGATGTAGATTGACCTGTGCCACAATGCCATCGAACGGTGAAACGAGCGTCGCCTTTGTAAGATTCGTTTTGGCAAGGTCGAGTCCTGCCTGTGCCGCTTTCAGGTTTGCCTGTGCCTGCTTCACATCATTGACATTGCCACCATCGAGCAGGTCATTCAGCGCGCCTTGAGCCTGAGTCAGTGCCTGTTGCGCTGAAGCAATACTGCCGACGTTGCCTGTTTGGGTTTGGGCCGCCTGAAGATTCGCCTCGGCGATTTGGACGTTGTAGTCCTTTTGCGTGATTGCCGAGTTTTCCTGTACATCCGAAGGAAATTGATCTTTTTGCACCTGTAACTTGGCGTCCGTTTTCTGCTTCTGATCAGAGTCGCGGGTGAGTTCTTGCTGCCACAGGGCATTCTTTGCATTCTCTAGAGAGAGTTGATTTAGCTTGACGGTTATGGGGTCAACACCGGAGTGCTTGGCTTGATAAAGCTGCGCGTTAGCCGCATTCAGTTGGGCTTTGGCGACATTGACATCGACATTGCGCGGCTTATCGGTCAGCGTATTCAGAGCATTCTGCGCCGAATTAACTTTAGCCTGTGCCGTGAGAACCGCGTCATTCAGATCAACGGTATCAAGCGCTGCAATCGTTTGACTCTTGCGCACGTGATCGCCTTCTGTGACGTTGACGGAGGCGACTTTGCCAGTTGTGGTGAAGGATAACGACACCTTCTGACTTGCCTGCAATGGCCCGGTTGCGGCGACGGTGAGCGCGACATCGCCCTGGTCAACGACCAAAGTTTCCTGAACATTGCTGGGAGCCGCACCTGCGGGCCGTTGATTAGATCGGCTGCGGATGAATAGCGCAACTCCGATGATGACAATCGCAAGGAGGATTAGATTTCGTAATCGTGTGTACATAGTTAACCTCGTCATCCGCCTGCCGGCGTAGGAGCTGCTAGGCTTAGGGCAACGGTTTCGCCTTCGGACAAGCCCTGAACGATTTCCGTATAATCCGAACTTTGGAGACCTACCTTGACGGGCACTTCAGTCAGGGAATTATCAGGATTAACGACCTGAACCGTGGTCTGCTTGGTCGTGGGATTGGTGCGAACAAATTGATTCGGCACCCGTAGAACATTGTCTACCTCACGGATCAGGAATACCGCGTTAGCCGTCATTTCGGCTTTGATAGCCGCATCTGTTGGATCAAGCTTGATGTGTACGGTATAGGTGATCACTGAGGCGGTTTCATCGGCAAGTTGTTTAATACGTTGGATTGTGCCGGTCAACGCTGTGCCAGGAAGGGCGTCCACAGTCAAGTTAACATGCTGACCGACGAGAATCTGCCCAATGTCGGCCTCGTCTACGTTAATATCAACCGCCAGTTCGCTCAAGTCGGTGAGGACCATCGCCGTTCCACTGGACATTTCGTTTTGCTTAATGCCAACCGAAGTAACAATGCCAGCATACGGTGCCGTGAGCTTAGTTTTATCCAGCGCATGTTGCGCTTGATCGCTGGCGACCTGGGCGCTAGCAACAGATGCCTGGGCGCTGTTGATCTGTTCTTGTGTTGGACCTGCTTCAACCTGGGCCAGCTTGGCCTGGGCGACAGCAACGTTCGCCATAGCTTGATTCAACATTTGACCGCGTTGGGATTGTTGTAGCTTGAGACGTGCAGTTTCTGACGTAAATGAAGCCGCACCAACCTGCGCAAGTGCCTGCTGATACTTTGGATCATCTACCCCAAAGCGACCAGCGGCCATGCGATTCTGTTCCGCTGCTTGTGCGGCAGCATCGGCCTGTTGCACCGTCAACTGGTTAGCCTTTATGACCGCAGCATTGGTGCCGCTGGCTGCGGCACTATAAGCACCTTCCGCTGACTTTACCACCGCCTGGGCATTGGCAAGGTTAGTTTGTGATACTGGCTCTAATAGCTTATCTAGAGCCGCTTGCGCCGCGCCAACCGAAGCAGTTGCCTGTTGCAGATTGGCCTGCGCGGTAGCGTCATCTACAGTCGCCAAAACCTGGCCTGCATCGACCTTCTGACCTTCCACGACCATTATCTGCGTTACTCGACCAGGCGTGGTAAAGCTGAGATTCGACTGCTGTTTGGCAACAATGCTACCAGTTGCACTGACGGTCAATTGGATGTTGCCCTTGTCAACGGTTGCCCTCTGTACAGAACTACGGCTGCCAGTTGTACCGCCCGTCGTCTGGGCAGCGGCAGTATTGGGCCTGGCTCCAGAGAGTGCAATGACTACCGGGATCGCAACCAGGGCAAGTACGATAACAACCGCGACAATGATGATAAACCTTCGCATACATTCCCTCACATTCCAGATGACTGGCGCAATCTCACGTTGAGTTCAATGTTGGTTGCCCAGTACAAGATGCCTGCATGTATGTAATTACTTGCATGAAACTTTAATGGCGCTTCCCTTTTCTGTCAAGGGTGGAAGTCCCATGTCTAAACTAAATTACAAAAATTAAGGAGAATTTCATCTTTGCTTCGTAGCGTCGGAGCAAACCCAAGAGAAGTTGTTAAGTAATCTACCGTTCCTAATTGTACAGAAAAATGTAGAAAATCTATGGAGAATACGCAACAAACCTATTCGAGTTGCAAATCAACAAGAATGAACCTGGAAACGAAGTTCGTAAACTTCGCACATCGGCAGCCAACAGCCGCAAAAACATCTGTCAAATCCAACCTTTCAGGATATAAAACTAATCAGTTGGTTTTATAACCAATTAGTTAGATTGTAAAGAATAATGATACAATTGTCAAGAGGCTGGCAAATCTCCAATAGACTTGATATACCCCGTCCTGTATAATATTCGGTGAACATTTACCCTGAACTATTCCCTGTCAAATGAACAAGAACCAGGGCAATAGGTCAGTGTTAGCACGAGGAACAATACAAAATGGAAGCTCTAATTAGCCAACTCAACGATATGCGCGACACCATAGAAAATCTTACGGTGCGTCTTTGACTTAGCCGGAAAAGAACGACAAGCCTCTGACCTCGAAAGCCAGTCTTCCGCGTCAGGTTTCTGGGATGATCCCCGCGCTGCCCAACAAACAATGCAACGTCTGAGCCGCCTCAACGAAGAGATTGCTCGTTGGCGCGAGGTGCAGGGCCGCATTAATGATGCGATTGAACTTGCCGAAATGGATGACGAGAGTATGACCGACGATCTGAACGTCGAGGTCGAGAGTCTACGCGAGATCGTGGACAAGATGACGTTCGAGGCGTTGATGAGCGGTAAATATGACGACGAAGACGCGATCTTCTCGATCCATGCTGGCGCAGGTGGCACCGAAGCCCAGGATTGGGTCGCCATGTTGCTGCGGATGTATTTGAGATGGGCTGAACAGCACGGCCTGAAGACAGACATTCTGGACCAGACCGAAGGCGAAGAAGCGGGTATCAAAAGTGTCACAATTGCCATTCGGGGTGATCACGCTTACGGATATTTGCAATCGGAGCGTGGCGTTCATCGTCTGGTACGCATCAGCCCGTTCGATGCCTCCAAACGCCGCCACACCTCATTTGCTCTGGTCGAGGTGGTACCGGACGTACAGGACGATATCGATATTGTCATTGACGAAAAAGACCTGGAAATCGACACCTACCGCTCAAGTGGCGCGGGTGGGCAAAACGTACAAAAGAACGAAACGGCGGTCCGTATCGTCCACAAGCCGAGCGGGCTGGTCGTGACGTGCCAGAATGAACGCAGCCAGACCCAGAACCGGGAAAGTGCTATGCGAGTCCTGCGCGCGCGTCTTTTTGACATGGAACGTCGCAAAAAAGAAGAAGAAATGGCACAGTTGAAGGGCGATCACGTGGATGTGAACTTCGGGAGCCAGATTCGCTCCTACGTGCTGCATCCCTATCAAATGGTCAAAGATCACCGTACAGACTATGAGACAGGCAACACGGGCGCGGTGCTCGATGGTCGCCTGGACGAATTCATGGAAGCCTATCTACGGTCACGCGTCGGGCAAAGCGCGGCGTAGATTAACCTCACCCCTGACCCCCTCTCCGCAAACAGAGAGGGGAACTGGTTAACAACGAAGTTGGTTTCCACTACTGTTGTTTCAGGCGTTCTGTCGTCTTCTCGTGAACATAATCTGCTAAGCGGCGTACTATATCCATCGGCGTTTCTGGCAGAATTCCGTGTCCCAGATTGAAGATGTGCAATCCACGCTGACAACGTTGCTGCCCAAAGCGGTAACCTGATCCAGTATTCCAATTGTCCCTGTGCTGAAATAAATCACAGGCACACCCGATTTCTGCGTGTTCTCAATCACCTGTTTGGTATAAGGCGCGACATATTTGGCATAGTCACGCGGCCCAAGCGCCCCGGCCCACGAGTCGAAGATTTGCAGAGCCGATGCGCCCGCATTAGTTTGCTCGATCAAGTAATCGCTGATCACTACGACTAGCTTGGTCATCAATTGATCCCAGGACAGCGGATCAGACCACATCAGGCCTTTGGTGCGCTCGTAATTTTTGGAACCGCCACCCTCAATCGCATAACTCGCCATTGTGAACGGTGCGCCTGCAAAACCAATGAGCGGAATGTTGCGCGGTGTGAGTTCTGCAACGAGTTTTTGCACGGCTTCCGCAGCAAATGGCATCGCTTCGGCGGCAGGTGGCGTTCTCAGTTGCTCGACGTCCTGTACCGATCTAATTGGATTGTTTATGCACGGCCCCTCGCCTTTTACGAAGTCCAGGTCGATGCCCATGCCGATCAACGGCGTCAAAATGTCAGCAAAGAGAATCGCCGCGTCCAAGTTGAAGGCGTTTATCGGCTGCATCGTTATCTCACATGCGATGTCCGGCGTGCGGATCGCGTCCAACATGCTGACCTTTTCCCGGATCGCCCGGTATTCAGGCATATAGCGTCCCGCCTGCCGCATAAACCATACAGGCGTCACGCCTGTATATGTCAGATAGCAGGCTTTAATGAACCGGGAATTCATCAGCATATACGGCTCCTGGAAATCACCATGAGGAAAGGGGAAAGTCGGGCCAACCGGTTCCCCTCTCCTGTTTGCGGAGAGGGGGTCAGGGGGTGAGGTTTGTCCCCCTATCCCCAACCCTTTCCCCCGTAAAGAGGGAAGGGGAGCCAATTCAAAGAAAAGATAGACGCACTATCTCCCCTGCTTAAGAGGAAGCGATTACTAATCCGCGCCCTCAGCCATCGCAACCTCGGATGGCTCTGCTACATAAATGTAGCCATCCTCGCCCACACGTACAGCAAAGGTGTGTACTGGCGTGCGGATTGGCCCTTGCAACGTCTCGCCTGTATGCAGGTCAAACGTGGCCTCGTGCCAGGGACAAGTTACCGTTGGATGCCCTTCATTTGGCGAAACACTTCCATCGCATAGCGGGCCACGCGCATGTGGACAGCGATTGTTGATCGCATATAACTCACCGCCAACATTGAATAGGGCTAATTGCTGGCTACCCAGATAAACTTTGGTGCTGCATCCCGGTGGCAGGTCTGCCAATGCCACGGTTTGCAGCCAACCGTTTCGAGTCTCCACATCTGGGCCAGCCAGGTCCGCCACCTGCGCCCCGCCGATGCTGTCCAGCGTTTCGGCAAGACTCATACTGATGCACGAGAAAGTCGGCGTATCGCGCAGCGTATAGGCGCTGACCGGGATGTCACGCAGTTCCATGACCAGATCGAGGAAGGCGGCGCTGCTATCACCCTCGAAAGCAACGACGAATTCCTGATCATCTAACCCAAAACTGTAGATCGTATTAATCTTGAACTGCGGATATTTGCGTCCCACGCGGATATGCTCGGTCATCATCTCCTGGCGTTTATCCACTGGAAGCGCGTACCACGCCCGCGTTTTGACGAACGGATAGACAAACAGATAGCGACCATCGCCGGGCTGAATGATGATCCGTTCGGCTTCTTCAGCATCATCATTGATGCCAATATCGTACATGCTACGGCGCGTCATGCCGAGCAGCGAATGCGGCATTTGCAGATAACCCGCCATCCCTGTGCTGAAGATCGCCGAGGCCAGTGCGTTGAAATCGTCGATCTCTTCAGCGACCTGCCACAGCATAAAATCCACGTCACCACGGATACCGAAAAGCGAATAGGTCCGCAGCAGCATCCGGCGATTGAATTGTCGAATGGTCTTGATCAGTTCCAATTTGAGATCAGCTTGCTTTTCCTGCGGCAACCGCCGGAACGCCTGATCAACCTTGAAAAACGAGTATTTCACGCATTGGCGTGCGGAGAGTTCTTCTGGCTTGTGAGTCATAACAATACTATCCTTCCATCAACCATTGTGCAGCATCTTTCGCGTGATAGGTCAGAATCAAGTCCGCGCCCGCACGCTTGATCCCGGTTAGCGTTTCGAGCACGATTTTGCGTTCATCGATCCAGCCTTTTGCCGCTGCCGCCTTGACCATGCTGTATTCGCCGCTGACATTATACGCTGCTAACGGCAATTCAAACGTGTCGCGCACTCTGCGGACAATATCGAGGTAAGCCAGGGCAGGCTTGACCATGAGCATATCCGCGCCCTCGTCCACATCGAGCCGGGCTTCGCGTAAGGCTTCGCGGGCGTTTGCCGGGTCCATCTGGTAGCTATGTCGATCCCCAAACTGCGGCGGACTTTGAGCAGCGTCGCGGAACGGACCGTAGAAGCTGCTGGCGTATTTGACTGCGTAGGACAGGATGCTGATGTTCTCGAAATTGCTCTCGTCCAGCGCCGTGCGGATCGCTTTGACCATACCATCCATCATGCCGCTCGGACCCACAACATCTGCCCCTGCTTCAGCGTGAGAAGTTACTACTTGCTGCAAGATATCGAGCGTTTCATCGTTGACGATTTGACCATCTCGCACGATACCACAGTGTCCATGATCGGTGTATTCGCACATGCACACATCGGTCATTACGACCATTTCCGGCTGTGCGTCCTTGATTGCCTTGATCGCCTGCTGGACGATGCCGTCGCCGGCAAAGTTCTCGCTGCCAACTGGGTCTTTATGCGCGGGCAGACCAAAAAGGATCACGGCGGGAATGCCCAGTTTGGCGATGCTGTCCGCCTCTTGTTTCAGCGAGTCGATGGACAGGTGAAACACACCGGGCATCGACGGGATTTCCTCGCGCACGTCGCGCCCGTGTACGACAAACAGCGGATAAATAAAATCAGTGGGCGAAAGCTGCGTCTCGCGCACCATTCTACGTAGGGTCGATGTTGTCCGCAGCCGCCGTAATCTTGTTGCCGGGAAAGTCATGATTCCTAAACTCCCACCAGGGCACTGATTAACCCTGTTACTGTATATTCATCTGCCACTATATCCACGTTCAATCCCAGGCTGCGTGCCGTTTGCGCCGTGATGGGTCCGATACACGCGATTACCGCTTTGCCAGCAACCTTTTGAGCCTCAACACCAAGCAGTTCAAAAAAGAAACGAACCGTGGATGAACTAGTAAAGGTAATTATATCGACACCTGACCGCAGTTGGGCATAAGCTGCCAGATCGGGTTCGCCGCGTACAGTTCGATAGACCGGTATTTCATCCACCATTGCGCCATTTGCTACCAACTGTTCGCGGAGGGTAGTGCGGGCAATGTCAGCCCGCAGCAGCAGAAAGCGTTTCCCCGCGATAGATCCCTGTTCCAACAATACTTCGAAAATTGACTCAGCAATATATTCTTCCGGCTGCAACGCTACTCGCAAGCCGTAGCTGGACAAGGTAGCGGCGGTGGCAGGGCCAATAACCGCAATCTGGCATTTGCTGAGCAACGATACAGGTTGCCCTAGCATTTGCAATCGGTCACAGGCAACGCGAACACCGTTGGCACTGGTAAAGATGATCCAGTCATAGTTTGCCAGCCGCATGAGGGCCAAATCTAACCGTTTGTTATCCATGAGCGGCGCGATCTGGATGGTGGGGAAGATGATTGGAAATGCGCCAGCCTGACGCAGAAAATCAACAAATTCTTGTGCTTGCGCTTCGGGCCGCGTAATGACGATGCGCTTTCCTTCCAGTCTCATCCTGGCAATCCCCTGCGAATCGCGTCCAACAGGTCGGCTGCACCCTGAGCAAGTGCCCGCTCTGCTAATTGTTGCCCCAGTCCAACGCACTGCGCCCAATTTTCGACAGCCGCATCACCTTGTACAGTAATCACTTTAGTACCATCAAGACTGATCACGCGCCCGGTGAGATACAGCGCGGTCCCATCCAGCGTGGCGAGCGCCGCTACGGGAAGCCGACAACCTGCATCAAGCGCATTCAGGAACGCCCGCTCCGCTTCGACAGCAAATCGTGTAGCAGTGTGATCGAGCGGCGCAAGCAGCACTTGTATCTCAGTATCGTTGGCGCGAGATTGGACCGCTAGCGCACCCTGTGCTGGCGCAGGTAACATGATCTCCGGGGAAATTACCTCTTTGATTTCACCAGCCAAGCCCAAGCGATCTAATCCGGCCTCTGCCAAAATAATCGCATCATACGAGCCATCGGCAGACCGGGCCTTTTTGACGCGGGTAGGCACATTTCCCCTGAGCGATTCGGTCCGAAGATCGGGACGGTATGCTTTAATCTGCGCAATCCTGCGCAAGCTGCTTGTACCCACCGTCGCACCTGCCGGAAGCTCTCCCAACTTGTGACCATCCCGGCTGATCAGTACATCATACGGCGAGGCACGCTGCGGAATCGCGCTGATAGCGAATTCAGCATTCAAATCGGTGGGCAAGTCCTTCAGACTGTGAACGGCGAGATCGATTTCATTGCTTAGCAGCGCGTTTTCGAGTTCAGCCGTAAATACGCCCTTCCCGCCGATTTCTGGCAGCGGCGTATCGAGTGTGCGGTCCCCATGCGTCACGAAAAATTGCAGCACAACTTGAGTTTGAGGGTAAAGCGCGCGCAGGTGATTGGCGACGAATTCTGCCTGCCAGGTTGCCAGTTCACTCTGGCGTGAGCCAATGACAATCTTGTCTTTCACTTGTCTATGAGCGCCAAATTGAATAGATCATCGACAACGCTGCTATACAGGTCGCCTGATCCCTCGGCGGACTTCGCCTTGAGCTTGAGGGTTGGCTCGTGCAGCAATTTGTTGATCAAACGGTGACTGAAATCATCCAGCAGGTTTTGTTCGCGCTCCGTGAGTTCGGGCCAACGCTTGACAAGGTGCTCCATCTCGGCCTGCCGTATAGCCTCGGCTTTGGCCCGCAAATTCTGGATAACCGGCACGGCTGCGCGGCTGGCTTGCCAACTGGTAAAGATTTGCATTTCTTCTTCAACGATTGCCTGAGCTTGCGGCACAGCATTGATTCGCACGTTATAGTGAGCGTCAGTCACGGCTTGCAAATCATCAAGGTTGAACAGATGCACGCCGGGCAGCGTCGACACCTGCGGTTCGACATTCCGTGGAAGTGCGATGTCAAAAATGATCAACTTTCGCCCATTCCGCTGCGGCAAAATAGCTTCGAGGTCAGCCACATGCAAAACAACATGCGGCGCAGCAGTAGCAGTAATCACGAGATCGGCCTTGACCAGCGCTTCGCCCATCTGCGTAAACGGCACAACCTGTCCACCCCATTGATCAGCGATTTCCAGGGCGTGTTCGTGGGTATGGTTGGCAATGAAAAGCTGATCCACGCCGCGCCGTACAAATGCAGCGGCAGCAGTGCGTGCCATTTCGCCAGCGCCAACAATCAAGACATTGGCTCGTTCAAGCGATCCGATGATCTGCTGGGAGTGCGTTGCGGCAATCGAGCTGATCGAAAGTGCGCCCTGGCTAAGTTCAGTCTCGCTGCGAACGCGTTTGCCAACCTGTATAGCGTGTTGCATGAGCATCGAAAGCACTGGTCCGGTGGCATTGTGGCCCCTGGCTTGTTCATAGGCTTCGGTAACTTGCCCCAGAATTTGCGGCTCACCGATTACTTGAGAATCAAGCCCGGCAGTTACCTGGAAGAGATGATGCATACACTGCTCATCCACCAATTTGAACGCAGAAGAATCAATCTCGTTTTCCGAAATACGGCACTGTTCACTCCATACCTTCAGCAAGATGGGAATGGCAATTTTTGAATCGCCAACCGCATACAACTCGGTGCGATTGCAGGTCGAGACAATGACTAATTCATCTAGCCCTGGGATTTGTCCGGCTGCAACACGGAGTAGAAGTTGTGATTGCTGAGATGAGGAAATGGCCCCACGTTCACGGGTTTCGACAGATGCTGTCTGATAATTCAACCCAACACAAATTAACTGCGCCAACGCCCTACCCTTCCCTTGCAAGCCGTTCCCATTAGTGTTCACCGCAACCTATCTATTTTATACTTGACTGAGTGAGGAGTCTATGAATAGTTTGTGAGATTTTCCACTTTTGATGTCTTTTCAATCAGCTAGTTTTCAGACTAGCATTCTATCGTTTAGAAAATCGTTAATTGCAATCTCGAATCATGGGTGAGCAGGTTACCAGCCATGTGGCCCAACATATAGCCGCGCATTCTCGAATGCCTGGACTGCTTGCTGGCCGCGTGGCGACACAGGATACATCATTGTAAATTCGTCGCGCGGATGTGGATTGGATTTTTCGCCTACCAGAATTTCGACGTTAGAAACAGCAATCCAGCCATTCCGGTTATAAAAAGCCTCCCGGTCAGGGGAAGTAAACAGCATCCCAAAATCAACACCGCTCTTGGCAATATGATTGGTTGCAGCGGATATAACCTGGGCACCGTAGCCGCCCTTGCGGAAGTTCGGATAGGTCATCACGCCGCCAATGCCTGCAACTCGATAGACCTTGCCGGCATGTTCGATGGTGAAGGTCGTAACCTGTGCATGGCTGATCAGCAATTCGCCATCGACAACAACAAAGTTAATGGGATCACGGGACGGGTCACCAAGTGGAATTGCGGGATCATCAACATGAGATTCCGACCAGACAATGCGCACGAAATCTCGCACCTGCCATTCGAGAACTTGCGGAAATTCGGCGGCACGATAGACGCGGAGTTCGATCATGGGTTTCTCCTGATGAAACGAGCCGCATCTATTGTGCTGGCAATTGCCGATAATGGGAAGCGTTATTTTTGCAGATTTAGGCACGGGTAGGAAGTACCGCTAAACACGCTGTGCTCTTTGATGCTCTTTCTCTAACAGCGTGTAGGCTTTCTCTAATGAAGAAGCAAATCTCGCGCTTTTTGCCGCTGTGGGATTAAGTTTGACCAGGATTGCGATCAGAGCCTTGACGAATGGGTTGTACTCTACCATAACGACAAAATCCACGTTCGATGGCTGCGTTTGCGCGGCACGCTGGAGATGCTTTAGTGGCAACCCCTTCGGTAGTGACGTACCTTGCGCGAGAGTACCAATGATATCTACGGTATGATCAACAGTTTTGACCGTTGCCCACAGGCTATCAATAGCATCATCGTAGTCACCCCAGCTAAAAGGTTCTTTGAATTCAATCCGACAAATACTTCTTTCTTCGTTATCCCAGACGATACTGATGCCCATAGCACATGTGCCATTTTTAACTATATGACCAATAATCTTAAATTATAAGTATTTCGGGAAGTAATCGCTATCGGAACAAGGAGGTCATATGGAGGCGCTATACCAGACACCTCCACGATTGTAGCTACGGATAATGCCTCTACCAAAAGCGCCAACGCAACCATCGCCGTTCGCGTCGAATTGCCCGCCCTAATGCGACTCGTCTACGAAAACGCCAACCCCACATGGTGTAATCCTCCGTAAAATGCGAAAGCAAACTATCCACAATGTTAGGCCTGGCGCGTAATCAATATATGATCAATTTGTAAACTAAGTGCAACACTACTCCTGACCAGGCAACGTGCGCAATACTGCCCGCACTGGACTGCCACACGCGCCAGCGATCTTGAGCGGAAGGGCAATCAACTCGTAAAGGCCATCCGGGACATCGCGCAGCAGCAGGGTTTCGAGATTCACAATCTTGTGCTCGTACAACCGATGATGGCAGGGGAGTTCAGCATCATCAAAGCGATCTACAGAAGGCACGTCCACACCCAGAAGCACAACTCCCTGTTCGGCAAGCCAGTCCGCAAGTTCCAGCGTGGGGTAAGGAAAATCGTCGGGCCATTGCGTGTCTGGTAGATCGCTTACCCAGGTATGGATAAGTAGCCGTTCTACCCCAACCAAATTGCGCCCTGCGAAATCCGCCGGGACGATGCCACCGTGCCGCCGTGCGATGCTTGCCACATGGGCTGGACCAATATATTTGTTGAGAGGCACGGCGTCGATGAACTCACCATTATTATCGTAGTGGTACGGTGCATCAGCATGGGAACCTGTGTGGGCGCTCATTGTCAACGTGGTTAGATTAACGTTGTCGCCAGCATCCAGCCGCAGCACATGTTTCAGAGAAAACCTTGTGTCGCCGGGCCAGACGGCTAGTTCCGGCCCAATTGTCCGCGAAATATCGTAAAGTCTACCCATTACTTAATTCCCCTGATTGCTGGGTAATCCTCCAAGGACTGAGAGATCGGCAATCGCCACATCATACTGGTGGCCCGACGAATAGATGGTGATCGAGTTTAATGCTACGGGAATCTGGTTGCTCGGTAGCTGTTTGAGCAGATCACCGGAATCGTAGAGATACCAGGAATCTTTATTGATCTGCTCATGATCGCGCGGGCAGTTATCGCAGCGCTGGATATTGCTGTCTGACGATGGACGATCCGCATAGAAGCCTTGATACCAGACTTGCGGTTGTGGCTGTTTCTGCGCATCCAGAAAATAGTAGTCGAGTCGCACCATGACCGGGCACTCCGAGCCTCGAATGCCGCAGGTCGTGACATCCTGAAAATGTATCTTCATTTTAATCTGCACAGAGAGCGAAGTGTACTTAGTCAAATCCATCTCTACAGGATCAATTGGATTGGAAAAATAGAATTTGCAGCTTGTCTCTGCGTGACCAAGCGGTTTGTTGTTCTGACCGACTCCCATTCGGAACAGACGGAGTGCTGGCTGCCCGTCCATTTGCGCGACCTGCCAATTACCATTTGGCTCTGAAGGGTTGTCAGGCGGTGGGTTAGTACAACCAAGCAATAAGGGCAAACTACTGTCGCTCTGGCCCATTGCGCTGTTTGTCAGGATTTTCTGAACGGCTCCAGGCTGCGGCAAATTGAGCATGGCAAAAGGATAAGGTGTGACGTCCACATTTTCATCGCCAGACTTGACCACTCCTTGAGACGCTGCACCAATCATCGCGGCATGTTGTGGCACTGCGTAGATTAATCCCATACCCGACTGCGTATAGAGCGCCATCGACTGGTCAAAAGCCCCGATATTGTACGAACCGCTTTCCGTCAATTGAACCGTACCCAGCGAGGAACGGCTAATAAGTAGTTTTACATGGTTAGGATTTGCCAGCATATCGACGGAAAAACGGCCTGTCGCATTTTCCAGAATGACCGTGTAATTCTGATGACTCCAATCAAAGCGAGGTCGCAGTGCTTCGGTAAACGTCAGGCTGCTGTTGGCTCTGAGAAAAACATTGGCAATTATTTGACCACCGGATGCGGCACTATCCACAAAGCTCAGATAGCCTTGCGAACTGCTGTCCGTTTGCAAAACCGTGGTTGGCTGGATGGCGTTGTTGTTGCAGGCAACCTGGGGATTGTCATCAGGATTGCTGGAGATGCTGCTGGTCGTGCCGTCAGAATAAATGACATGAACTGACCCGCGACTGACGGTTAAACACGTGGTCATTGCGGCAGGGGAATCGAAAAGAAACCAGTATGTGCCGAATGTGCCAGCGATGCACAGGACGCAAAAGAGAATAAAGCTACTGATGACGACGAGCCAGGCCACTGTTTGGGGGTCGCGGATTAATTTAATTCTGGACTTATTATTCTGATCCATATCGTATCTCGAATGCCACGAAAGCTTCATTGGTATCTGCCCATGTCATATCAACCTTCGTGACATGCGCACCTGGCGGACCGTGCTTCAGCCAGGCTGCAAATGCGTTCAGATTTTCATCTGTGCCAGCCGCAACTGTCTCAACCGTTCCATCCGGCAGATTCCTGACCCAGCCCACGAGTGCAAGGCGCTGTGCCTCATGCTGTGCGTTGTAACGAAAACTGACTCCCTGCACTCGCCCATGAATAACCGCGTGGAGTTGGCGCAAGTTCGACGCTCCTGACCGATTTGCCGTGAGCGGAGGGCATTATACCACCAGTATCCACGGATGCACTTTGCCGTCAGCATCCCGTACATCGCGAATTCATGCCGGATTATGTTGATTTTGCAGTATTGATATAAAATGAAGGCGTTGATCTCAAATAGTCCTCATCAGGATTGAGCATGGCAAACGAACAAGCGAAACAACTCCTGCAACAAGGTATTGCTGCCGCACGTGCCGGACAGCAGGCGCAGGCCAGAAAACTTCTGCAAGAGGCCGTCAAGCGCGATCCACGTAGCGAATCGGCCTGGCTGTGGCTGAGCAGTGTTGCCAAAGATGATCAGGAACGCGCTTTTTGCCTGAAGCAGCTTCTTTCGATTAACCCCAACAATGAACATGCGCTGAAGGGCCTCAAGCAGTTAGGGGTAGGCGTTCAGCAGGCAGGAACACCGCCTGCTCAGGCTTCGGCAGGTGTTCCGTTAGTCGATGAACAGAAACTCTCAGCTTCAATGCAGCAGCTTGACCCAATTCTGCAACAGTACAAGCCTGTTCCAACTAAGGACTTACCTTTCGAATGGACCAAGAAACGACGAGGGCGCGTTGGTGATTCCAGCGCGGCTGCCCTGCGGGCGACGCTCATCGGCGCGGCAATTGTGATAGTGCTGGCTATCGTCGGCGGAGGGATTTTTGTCGTCAGCCGTCTTGGCGGCACCGAGGTCGCGGCTATCTTTTCCACGCCGACTCCGCGCCCGACTGCGACGGCCACGCCTACAGCGACACCGGGTGTAACGGATACCCCTTCCCCATCGCCACGGGCAACGCTTGAGCCTTCCAATACGCCTGCGAACGTTACGCCGGGTGATCCGATCAATGCCCACCCGACGGAGATATATCCGAAGGTGATCGGCGTCGTTGTACCAGCGGGGCTGGCAGCGGCGGCTCAGGGAAATTACAAAGATGCGATTGACAAGCTGGAAAGTGAACGTAATGCACAGGCCAATGTCAAGGGTCCGGACTATGACACAATCATTTACTTCCTGGCCCTGACCTACGTGGATGCTGGCAATCCGGATCGCGCATTGGTGGTTTTGGATGAAGGCAAATCTGACTCGCCGCTGTACCATGCAGCGCTTGGCTATGCGGAGTATGCCAAAGGCGACTATGATAAGGCGCTGGCTGATTCATCACAGGCGTTCAAGAGCGATACCAGTCTGGTTCCGGCGGCGCTCACGATTGCCAAAATACAATTACTGAAAAAGAATCCAGCCGCCGCTCGGCAAGCGTTGAACCAGGCGTTGGATGCGCAAGGACAGGCCGGAAATACACTGCTTCTCATAGAACGTGGCTACACATATCTTGCCGAAAGCGCTTTTGATAAAGCTGAAAGCGACGCGTTGTTGGCTCTCTACGCCGATCCGCTGAACAAAACTGCTTTTATCTTGCGTTGCCAGGTGCTCCTTGCGGCAGCCGCAGCGGTCAAAGACACCCAGGCCCGCATCCAGGCATATGGCAAGGCTGTTCTGGCTGCCAAAGATTTCTTGCTGTATTACTACGATGACACAAGCGCATGGCTGATGCTGGCTGAAGGTCGGCAAGGCGAAGAGAATTACGATGCCGCCCTCACCGCCTATAGTCAGGCAGTTGTCGTTGATAAGAGTTCACCCGACGCACAACGTGTGTTTATGGAGCGCGGCAAACTGTATTTGAGCGAACTGCGGTATCAGGATGCCTATGATGACTTCGATAGGGCCATTCAGATTTCTGACAACACCGAAGCACGGAAGGGCCATCTGAGAAGCCAGGGAATATCACTGCCGCCAACGCGCTGCTCACCGATCAATTTGTCAACTCGCTTGGGAAAGACATTAAGCCCAGAGCGCAGCTATATCAAGGAATCCTATTATTCCAGGCCGCTACTTCGAATACGGGAGCTACGCCGAGTGCCCAAAACCCGGCCTTGAATACCGCCTTCGATGACGTGACCGCCGCCCTCACTGCTAGCGATTCCGGGCTGGGACATTACTATCGCGGGCAGATATTGGAGGCGCTCAAGCAACCTCAACTGGCAGTCGCCGATTATGAGTGGATTCAATATTGGAATAAGGTCTACGCATATGATTTTGCGTCTGATGCGGCCAATCGAATAACCGCGATCCAGAATGCGCTGCCAACACCAACACCTTCTATAACGCTCCGGCCTAGCGCAACCGTGCCGCCGACCAAAACGGGTACGCCAACGAAAACATTCACACCGAGCAAGACGCCCACCAACACACCCACCTTGAAGTATTCGCTGACACCTACATCAACTGATACACCGACGATGACTGAAACATCAACAGACACTTCGACGCCGACGGAAGCTGCTACCGCTGCAGCCACTGAGACGGCAACACCGACACCCTAGCCTGCGATTTGCCCGATGCTTCGGCATCGGGCACCAGGCAACGTTTTCCCAACGCTCACCTGACAAAATTCGATGAGATTCGACACATCGAAGCATTGACGGTATGCTGGTGTGTCGATTTTTCAAGACTCACGCCTTAGATCGTGATAAATGTGGAGGATGGATTGAAATTCCCGAAAATTCTGCTGGCGACCAGCCTAATTTTAGGCTTGCTAGTCATTCTGGCCCCGGCATGGAACATTGCTGCACAGAATGCAACGGCAACGCCCGAAGTTCTCATCATTACCGCAACCCCGTCCGGTTCAACCGATGCCAGTGTTACGGTTGGGACGGAACCACCGCCCGCCGATACTGGCAGTAGTGCAGTTGGGACGCCTGAAGCAGGCGGTACGCCCGTTCCGCGCGAAGTACAGGCCCGACGGTTAGCATTCGCTGCGTTAGGTAAAAAGCTTGGCAAGCGGGTTGCCTACGTCAAAAACTGGAGTTGGGAACTTAAATTGTTTGCCGATAGTGCCCTGGGATGTCCTGTCGACGGACAGACTGCGACGAAGGGTGATAACGCGGGATATTTGATCACAGTGACAGATTTCGATGGCAAACAATATGAACTCCATGTCACCTACGATCTCAGCAAGACATATTATTGCAGTTCCGTGGGCACAACTCAGGCGGCATCGTTACCGGCTGCTGTAGCTGGCAAGGCTGTCGGCGGTGCCTTTGAAGCGGGCGCGCAGATCTATGATTTCGGTAACAGCACCGTTGCCCGGCTGCGCACCGCCAAGATGAAGTGGATCAAGGTTCAAGTCTCGCCCAGTGACAACAGCGCTCAGGGTCGCATTAGTGCAGCTCACTCGCAAGGTTTCAAAATCCTCCTCTCGGTCAAAGGCAGTAGTTCAGAGGTGTTAAATCCTGGATTCTTTGATCAGTTTGCCGCCTATGTCGGCAGCGTTGCGGCACAGGGTGCGGACGCTATCGAAGTCTGGAATGAAGAGAACATTGACCGCGAGTGGCCGACTGGACATATCGATCCGGCATCATACACCCAGTTGCTTGCCAAGTCGTATAACGCGATCAAGGCCGGTAATGGCAATACGATTGTCATCAGCGGTGCGCTGTCCCCCACGGGATACTGGGGCGGCAGCGGTGGCAAATCGGACAACGGCTGGGACGATGACGTTTACTATCAGGGCATGGCAGCGGCTGGTGCTGGACAGTATATGGACTGCGTGGGTCTCCATTACAACGAAGGGATTGTATCGCCCGACCAGGGTAGTGGTGATCCTCGTGACAACTATCCGACACGTTACTTCGATAGTATGCTGGCACGGGCGATTGGACCATTTGGTGGAAAGCAAGGTTGCTTCACCGAAATTGGCTATCTTACACCTCAGGGCTATGGTGCTCTTCCCGGAGGCTTTGCCTGGGGTCAGAATACTACAGTTGCGGAACAGGCGCAGTGGCTGGCACTGGCTGCCGTAAAGTCAGCACAAAGCGGCAACGTCCGGCTGATGATCGTCTTCAATATGGACTTTGTACGCTACGACTCTGACCCACAGGCAGGTTACGCGATGATCCGGCCTGATGGAAGCTGTCCTGCGTGTGATGCTTTAGGCGGCGTTCTCCAGTAGGCAGGCCGTGTAATCATATATAATGAGCAGTGGCGTATCGCTGATACGCCACTGCTATATAGTGGGCCAGTTCTATTCTTGCTTATCTCGAACTCGAATTAGATTAATCGTTGAGCCGTTCCAGAACAACCACCGGAATTTGCCGCGTTGTCTTGGTTTGATATTCCGCGAAGGCTGGTTCCGTCGCTGTAGCTTTTTGCCATAAGCGTTCCCTTTCTTCGCCTGTGACGACGCGTGCCCGTGCCTTGTACGTGTCTTTGCCTACTTCAGCGGTCACAGCGGGATGTGCGATCAAGTTTCGGTACCAATCAGGGTGAGATGGTGCGCCCCCTTTGGACGCAATCACAAAAGTTTTATCTCCGTCGTAAAACGCCCTTACCGGAGTGGTGTGGAGCTTGCCACTCTTAGCACCCGTAGTCGTCAGTAAGACGAGCGGTCTGCCTTCCAGCGGAATCTCGCCCTTGTCGCGACTCGCACGGAAATCATCAATCACCTTTTGGTTATAGTTTGAACGGTCAGTCATGGATCAGTCAGTACCTCATTATGCAGGCTTAGAATTTGACACATATCAGAATGGAGTTTCATGAAATTTGAAGCCGGTGGCAACAAATCCACTACTTAACAGATTACGTAACAACGAAGATTATTACCAACGCGGTCATATATAACGAAGAATTAGGACGAAGCCGCGTGATATTGAACAAAAACCCGCCATTCGATCAGGCGGGTTTTGTATTTAGACGGCTAACTGACGTGGTCAGGTAGTGGCCGGAACTGGATCGGCCATCAGCGCCTCGAATTGCTCTCGATCCACTGTTTCATTTTCTAACAGTGATTCAGCCAGTGCAACGAGTTTAGCTTTGTGTGATTTGAGAATCTCCTGCGCGCGTTTATATGATTGATCAAGGATCTTGGTCACTTCCACGTCAATAGCGGCAGCAGCTTCCTCGCTATAATCGCGTCGCTCGACCAGTTCACGACCCAGGAAGATTTCGCCCGACGGATCGCCAAAGGTACGCAATCCTAGGTCGCCACTCATGCCAAAGCGCGTGATCATCATTCGGGCGATCTGCGTGGCGCGTTGCAGGTCATTGGATGCCCCGTTGGTCACGCTGGTGAAATTCATTTCCTCGGAAGCACGCCCACCCATCAATCCCACAATCTGATCTTCGAATTTGGCTTTGGTCGCAAGCGATTCGTCCTCTTCAGGCAGTGACATGGCATAGCCGAGTGCTTGTCCACGCGCGACAATCGTGATCTTGTGAACCGGGTCGGCGTTGGCGAGATTGTGCATAACCACCGCGTGACCAGCCTCATGATAGGCAATCACTTTGCGTTCTGTCGCGTTGATTACCCGCGACTTGCGCTCCGGTCCGGCAACGACGCGCTCCATGCTTTCCTGCATCTCACGCATCGAGATCGCCTTCTTGCCCCGACGCGCTGCCAAAATCGCGGCTTCGTTGACCATATTTTCGAGGTCCGCGCCGACAAAGCCTGGGGTGAGCTTTGCCATCGTGTCGAGGTCCACGTCCGAAGCCAGTGGCTTACCACGAACATGCACGTCCAGAATAGCGCGGCGTCCAGCGCGATCCGGGCGATCCAGCACCACTTTGCGGTCAAAACGGCCTGCCCGCAGCAGCGCCGGATCAAGGACGTCAGGGCGGTTGGTCGCCGCCACCACAATCACATTTGTGTTGTTATCGAAACCATCCATCTCAACCAGGATTTGATTGAGCGTCTGTTCGCGTTCATCGTGACCCCCACCCAGGCCAGCGCCACGATGACGACCAACCGCATCGATCTCATCCACGAAAACAATGGAGGGCGATTCGGCTTTGGCCCGCTCGAACAGATCGCGCACGCGGCTTGCGCCTACGCCGACAAACATTTCCACGAACTCGGAGCCGGAAATGCTGAAAAATGGCGCACCAGCCTCCCCGGCGACAGCGCGGGCCAGCAGCGTTTTACCTGTTCCGGGTGGTCCGATCATCAACACGCCTTTAGGAATACGAGCGCCAAGCTGGATAAACTTGTCCGGCTCTTTGAGGAACTCGACAATCTCTTTGAGATCGTGCTTCGCTTCCTCCACACCCGCGACATCGCTGAATGTCACGAGTGGCCGCTCCACATCGCGGGTCACGCGAGCGCGGCTGCGTCCAAAACTGAGCGCCTGATCCTGTCCGGCACGCATCGAGCGAAGCATCCGCCACAGGAACCAGCCGATGATAATCATCGGGCCAATGGTGATGAGTAGATTGAGAAACAGCGCACCATTGTTGCCATTCTCTACGCGGTATTCGAATGATTGCTGTTTATCTTTCGACACACCGATCTGATCAAATAGCTGGATAAGATTGACAGATGCCTCTTTCGTTGAATGATAGAATCTGTTGTCCTTCGTCGCTATCTGCAAATCTGTATCATCATGCACGATGATAGACTTTACACTTCCTTGCTTTACCAGATCAGCCAATTGGTTAATCGAGATCGTATCCTGGTTTGCTGTAAAAGTGGGGAATACATAGAAAAGCAGTATTACCGCCACGAGCGTTAGCACGACCAGTGCCCCGATCTTGAAGCTTTGATTGCTGGCTGGGGTTGGAGTCGGCTTATTCAAATTACATCCCTTCCCAGAGTCACTATTGCAAAAACGTCGATGGTTAGATCATAACCAAAAGTTCGTAAGAATAAAATAGGAGTAATTAGTGTGAGGTGAGCATTGTTCGGATAGCTTGTATAATTAGCCAACTTGGCGTCGAAGTTAGCGGCGCAATTCACACAGATAGATAAGGTAGTTCTATGGCGGAGCGCTCGAACGCTCAGTGGGTTCATGATTTGACTAGCGATCCTGCGGCACGGGATGCCGCTATCCAGGATTTACGAGTACGTTTGCAACGCGGAATTTACTATTATCTAAGCCGCGAACGTAGCGATCTGGCGGGGTTGGCTCCTGAGGAAATTGTACAGATGGCTGAGGATTTCGCGCAGGATGCGACGTTGCGGGTCCTATCCAATCTCGATTCTTTTCGCGGTGACAGCCGCTTCACAACATGGGCCACAAAAGTTGCCGTGCGAGTCGCCATTAGCGAGATGCGCCGCGCCCGCTATAAAGACTTCAGCCTTGACGCGCTGACGGATAACGGCGATCTGAAGCCGGAAACGACCACTGCTATCACCAGTACCCCCATCGAGCGCCCAGAATCAGCTATGGAAAAACAAGACGTGTTGCAGCGAATTGACAAAGCCTTTGAAGAGGCGTTAACTGATAGGCAGCGGGTGGCGCTGGAAGCCGTCGTCCTCGAAGGTATTCCGATGGATGTTGTCGCTGACCGGATGGGGACCAATCGCAATGCACTCTACAAGCTGGTACACGATGCCCGTCGTAAGCTGCGCACCTATCTGGAAAACCAGGGACTTTCGCCCGATTACATTATGGACCTTTTTGAAAGATAAAAACGTCTGGATTGCCTGAACCAACCGGATAAATACAATTGGAACTGTGCAAATGTAACTTGGTAAGAAACACACGTATGCAGATGTCAGATAGATAGGAAATTTTGAAAATGAGCGACATGAAACCAAGTCAGGCAGATCAACCACGGATCGTTCGCTTATTACAGCAGATTTTGACCTTGCATGAGGCCGAAGTTGACTGCGATACATGTGGCGCACAAATTGACTGCCTTGCTGAACTTGTCACTGTAGGACACGATCCTAAAAAGCTATTGCCTGCTGTTCAAGCACATCTGGACTGCTGCGATGATTGTCGTGAAGAATTTGAGGCGTTACTCTGTATTCTCCGCGCTGAGCAGTCAGGCGAATTGGAATCATCGAGAGGGGACTCCTGAATTATGCAAAAAGAGAAAGTTGTCATCATCGGCTCCGGGCCAGCGGGATTAACCGCCGCACTGTATATGGCCCGCGCCAATTTGTCACCTGTTGTCATTGCTGGACCTCAGTTCGGCGGGCAGGTTGCGCTGACTCACGAGATCGAAAACTATCCGGGCTTTGCAGGTGGTACTGGTCCTGACCTGATCGCGGTGATGCAAGAACAAGCCGAAAGATTCGGCGCGCGCATTGACATGGATGTGGTGCTGAGCGTAGACCTGACGCATGGATCGCCCTTTAAAGTAAAAACAGGCAACGGTGAGTATCTCGCGGAAGCGTTAATCGTCACCACCGGTGCATCGCCACGGCTGTTACAGATTCCGGGCGAAACCGAATATACCGGGCGCGGTGTGAGCTATTGCGGCACCTGTGATGGCTTCTTCTTCAGGAATAAGCACATTGTCGTCATCGGTGGCGGTGATAGCGCGGTCAAAGAATCGATATTCCTGACCAAATTTGCGACGCAGGTGGATATAATTCACCGTCGCGATTCGCTGCGTGCTGAGTCGGCCTTGCAGGAGCGTGCCCGCGCCAATGACCGCATCCACTTCATCTGGAACACCGTAGCCGAAGAGATCAAAGGCGAAGACGGCAAGGTCAAGAGCGTTCGGTTGCGCGATGTTGTGACGGGCAAAACTCAGGATTACAAGACGGACGGTGTGTTTGTTTTCGTTGGACACGATCCAAACAACGGCCTGTTTACGGACCAATTGAAAATGGACGAGCACGGCTACGTGATTACCGACCATATGATGCGTACCAGCGTCGAAGGCGTGTTCGCGGCAGGCGAAATCCAGGACCCGATCTGGAAGCAGGTTGCAACTTCCGTCGGGCAAGGCTGCTCCGCTGCAATGGCTGCTGAGCAATGGTTGTCAAGTCGTGAAAGCGGTATCCCGGAAGTTCCCGAAGTCAAACAAGCGCTTGAATCGGAACCCTCCCCAGCACATCGGTAAAGCAGGTCCTATTGGCGGAACGCCCTACAACTTCAAACAAATGGCAACTGACCCTTCATACTTCAGTTGCCATTTTCTTTTCTGTCCTGGCATTTTCGGTGCTCAAAGGCCCTTATTGTAGCTGCTTTAGTCAAACTGGACTTGGCAATATAGGATATACGGGCGACAATAAGCTCAGCTCGGCTGAAGAGTTTGCTTTTTATTCACCTTGTTT
>WNFI01167113.1_pt1 | contig 23556 bp, 24 predicted proteins | sample 5400471 | NCBI WGS metagenome assembly WNFI01 (sample SAMN13153348, study PRJNA577476) | soil metagenome | isolation source: 100 cm saprolite on Douglas fir-dominated hillslope | place: USA:California | collected 2013-09-17
GGGAGTCATATGCCTGACCGCGCCCACGGCGGTGGTATAGGGAATCTTGTTGTCCAGGATAATCTGCGCCTGTTCCTCAGCGCTCTCAGCCTTCGCAAGTCGCTTGAGGGCGGCCAGTGGGCTATCATACCAATCCGCATTCCGTGATAGAATAAAGGAGGTGAGAATTTCCAGCGAGTAGGAGGAACGATATGGCAAGAGTGACGCGAGCAGTCGCCCATCTCTCGGTTGAAGAAGTCAAGCATCGGCTCAAGACAGACCCACGCTCCTGGTGCCGACAACGATGGCTCATCATCTACAATGCCCAGATCGAGCCCAGGAAAGCCGAGGAGATTGCCAAGCATTGTGGAGTCTCCAAAGCGATGGTGCATCAGGTCATCTCCAGCTACAATCGGCTGGGAGTCCAGGCGGTCGAGACGCCGGGCAAGGGTGGGCGTCGTCATGAGTATCTGACACTGGAGGAAGAGCAGCAATTCCTGTCACCCTTCTTCGCACGTGCCGAGAGGGGCGAGATGGCCACCTCAGCAGAGATCCAGCAAGCATTTGAAGCTCGGATAGGACACGAGGTCGATGCCAGCACGATTTACCGCCTCCTCAATCGGCATGGCTGGCGCAAGCTCATGCCCCGTCCCAAGCATCCAAAGGCCAGCAAAGAAGCCCAGGAGCAGTTTAAAAAAACTTTGCGACACAGGTTCAAGCGGCAATCGCAACGCGCCCGGCAGAAGACCAACGACCAGTCCTCAGAATGGCGCAAGATGAGGGTCGTTTTGGCCGCATCTCACGTCCGAAACGGTGTTGGGCTCCGCCCGGCATCCGGCCTTGTGTACCTTCACAGGTAGTGCGCGAGTCGATGTATGTGTTTGCAGCCGTGGCTCCTTCCCTTGGCAGGCTTACGGCCTTGGTTTTGCCTCTTGCCAATACCGCCATGATGAATCTCTTTCTCTCTCATGTGAGCCAGACCTTCGCAGAGTATTTCATTGTGATGCAAGTCGATCAAGCAGGCTGGCATCGCTCCAAAGAGTTGGTTATTCCGGCGAACATTCGTTTGATCGAGCAGCCTGCCTATAGTCCTGAGGTCAATCCAGTTGAGCATTTGTGGGAAGAACTGCGGGAGAAGTATCTTCATAACCGGGTCTTTCCATCTCTTGATCCCTTCATTGAAGTGCTCTGCCAAGGACTCAATGAACTGGCTGATGACAAAGAACGTGTTTCTTCCATGATGGGATTTCCTCATCTCAATGTGAGTATTTAGAATGCGGATTGGTATCAGCCGTAAGCGCCAATGGTATCTCTGGCACGATCCCGCTCCAGATGGAGGCCCTCCCAACAATTGGGAGAGCTACTTCGGCGGTTCAGCCTGGACGTTTGATCAGCACACGGGGCAGTATTACTTGCATCAGTTCGATGCCAGGATGCCTGAGTTGAATTGGCGCCATCCCGAAGTGCGGGCCGCGATGTACGACGTAATGCGCTTCTGGCTCGACCGGGGGGTAGATGGCTTGCGCGTCGATGTGCTCTGGATGCTCATCAAGGACGAGCAGTGGCGTGACAACCCAATGAATCCGGACTGGAAAGCAGGAGACTTGCCCTGGGCTCGCCAAGTCCGGCTCTACAGCGAGGATCGAGAGGAGGTCCACGAGGTGGTGCGCGACATGCGGGCAGTGATAGACAGCTATGCCGAACGCGTGCTGATTGGAGAAATCTATCTGCCGCTCCCCCGCCTACTGCGCTATTATGGTGAGCGCTTGCAGGGCGTGCACTTTCCTTTCAACTTCCACCTCGTCCTGCTCCCGGAGTGGAATGCGCGGGCGATCCAGCAGGCGGTGGAAACCTACGAAGCGGCCTTGCCGGTAGGTGCTTGGCCCAACTGGGTGCTGGGCAACCACGATAAACCACGCCTTGCCAGCCGGATTGGGCGGCTCGCTGCCCGTGTCGCGACGATGCTCCTGTTGACCCTACGGGGAACGCCCACCTGGTATTATGGCGATGAGCTAGGCATGCAGGACGTTCCGATCCCAGCTCACCTGGCCCAGGACCCGCAAGGCAAGCGCCAATCGGGCTTTGGACGCGACCCCGCGCGGACACCGATGCCGTGGGATGATGGACCAAACGCTGGCTTTTGCCCGGTCAACGTGGCTCCATGGCTGCCTCTGGCTGCTGATTACCAGCAGATCAACATGGCCGTGGAGCGTGAAGATGCCCGCTCACAGCTTGCGCTCACACGTGCGCTGCTCAGCCTGCGCCGCACGAAACCAGCGCTCCATAGCGGCAGCTATCAGACCCTCGCCAGCCAATCCGAGCACTGTTTTGCCTATCTGCGAGAACAGGGAGAGCAGCGCATGTTGATTGCCCTGAACTTCTCAGCGGAGGCACAAGTGGTGAGGATACCTGAGGTGGGCCAGGGCTGCCTCCTCCTTTCGACCTCTCTCGATCGAGAGGAACAGGTGAACCTGGCTGCTCTTGCGCTGCGGAGCTATGAAGGATGCATCATTGAACTCAAGGAGGCTCACACATCATGAACTATGGGTGTATTCTTACAGGCCCTCCCTCCGACATCGTCGAGCTTTCCCAGGAAGCGGAGCATGCTGGCTGGGACGGCGTCTTCCTCCCCGATGACTGGATGACCGCCTGGATTACACTGACGGCGATTGCCATGCGAACCCATCGGATCCATCTGGGAACCATGCTCACACCGCTGCCTGAACAACTTCCCTGGTATGTCGCCGCGCAAACCGCGACGCTCGATCAGCTCTCCCAGGGCCGTGTGATCCTCACGGCTGGCCTGGGCGTCTTGGACCTGGATAAGTTCGGGATGCAGGAGAACAGGGTGCGGGCCGAGCGGCTTGACGAGGCGCTCGAGATTCTCGATAGCTGGTGGCGTGGCGAAGCCCTGCGCTCGTTCATCTACGAAGGGCGCCATTACCGCTTGCAGGAGATGCGCGCCAGCGTGGACTGGCGCACGCATGCGCCTCGACAAGCGCCGCGTATCCCCCTGTGGGTCATTGGTGGTCCCAGGCAGAGCCAGTTGCACCGTGCGGCCCGGTGGGATGGCGCCGTCGTCGGTGGCAGCCCTGAAGAAGTGGGCGAGCGCAGAGCTGCGCTCGCGGCTCTGCGCACCAGTTCCCTGCCGCTCGACATCATCACCGAGGGTCAGACACCCTCCGACGACCACGTGCGCGCCACCGCGATCGTCCGTCCGTATGCCGAGGCTGGAGCGACCTGGTGGTTGGAGAGCAGGTGGGAAGGCGTCACGGGCACCTCTGATATGCGCACCCGCATTCGCTCAGGTCCGCCGCGCCTCTCGTAGGACTGTCAGGCTGCCATCATGGCGCTCCAGCCATTAGCGGGTTTTTACACGACTCGCGCCTACTGTGCCACAGAACAAAGGGGGGGATGTATACGCGTCTGGGAAGAGGGACAATGGCACTTGGCCATCACCTTGGAGACCGACTGGGTCGACCAGTTGAAAGGGTGAGGGTCGCGGTCCCACTCCACCACAAAGGTAAGCAAGCGCTCTTTGAGGGTCGCGGTGTCGGCGAAATCAGAGAAGCGCAGGCGCTTGCGCTGCAAGATACTGAAGAACTGCTCGACCTGGTTCATCCATGAGCAGTGAGTCGGCAGAAAATGCAGCACAAAGCGCGGATGCGAGGCCATCCAGGCTTGGACTTGTTTCCCTTTGTGGATGCTGCTGTTATCTAGGACCAGGTGTATAGCTGCTGTTATCTAGGACCAGGTGTATAGGACCCAGAGCCGAGATACGTGTAAAAATAGGACATAGGGGAAACGGGCAAAAGTTGGATAAGCAGCTATAATAGGGGTCACCATATTTTTTCGGGCAGGGCATACGTTAAGCTCTCTCACACGCCTCTTGATGCATGCTTCTCACAACTTGAAGTGCAAAAGATGCAGACAAGCTCTGCTCTTGAGTGCTCATCTCCCGTAAGTAGAAGTTGACAGAACAGCCTGAGAAGCCATTTCACCTCTTAGCGTAGGATTCGCCCGAAAAATATGGTGACCCCTAAAAAGGAGGAGTAGCTCTTCCTTTCACAGGAGTTCATGAATCCTCAGCTATGAAATTGAATCAATAACTTTGCCACTTCTCATTTTTTGAGGCAAAGTGGCAAGGTTATTTGGCAAAGTACAAGTCCTCCAGGATGCGTCTCACCACAAGCCTTGACGCATCCCTGGCTCTCTTTACAGAGCTAACTTTGTCAGGCATCTGGTTTGCGATCAGCCTTCCCTCTCCGATTTGCTATGATTATGCTTTCCGGCCCATCCCATTTACGTACTGGTACATCCTTTATAGGCCTATCGGTGTGATTCTGACGAAAAGATCAGTCGTACCATATACACACGAAATTTGACGAATATGTCAATTATCCAACAGCAAAAAACAGCAGGCGTTTTTGGGGTCGAAACATCGGTGTCATTCTGGGACACCATGAGCAAGAAACCGCTTCCAGCGAGCACATCGACATTAACGCAGATGAGTCATATGATACACGTCTAGCTTACGGGTATTTCGTGTATTTGCGTCTCAGTTTTCATAAGCATTAACTACTAAATTTGTGCTCATCGAGCCTGCTTTCTCTCCTTTCGCGCTCTCCTGTTCGAGCGTCAGACGGCTTTTTCTCGTCTCATGAGCCGGAGTGCAAAGAGGGCGATCCAACTCCAACCGGTAATGATGCTCAGACGTTGAAAGAGACCGACCGGTGTCCCTGGAAACGTTCCATTCAGATCGATGATCGTTGCCACAACAGCAGCAGAGATAAAGACGATGACCAGAACGCCAGCAGCAATGGTGGAGAATGTCCAGCCACGCCACGCGGGATCACGAGCAAAGCGCCGTGCCAGCACAAAACAGGCAGCAGGGAGAGAAATGTAGAAGACGACCACACTCGCACCATTGTGGATCGCATTGTGGAGGGTCCCCTCGCTCGCTGCTCCTGGGGGATAGCCAAGAATCGGGTCTGTCACGAAAAGACCAGCGGTGATGAGGGCGAGTCCGAATATGCCGAGCAGAATGGGTCCCCAGGTGGAGCCCTTGCCCTCTCGAAACACGCGCCTGAGCCCAATGGCGAAGCAGAGCATGAGCACCCCACAGACGAGGAAGTTGATGATTTGCATCCACCCCTGCTCGCCCTGGCTGAGCGAGCTGACAAAGTGATGCCACGGGCTATAGTTGGGACGTGTGGCCCCTTCGAGAAGAAACACGACGACGAAAAGCAACGGGCCGATCATCCCGCAGGCGAGGAGCAGCCTAGTCGTCAATGGCTGGCCTCGCATGCTCTTTGCTGATGTTGTCATCCGGTCATCTTTCCTTTCTCCAGAAAACAGGAAGATCCATAATTTTGTCAAAATGAGACACTTCTGATCCACAGGTCACGACCGTGTATCGTCGGCGAGGATGGAGGCTGAGGAAGCAGAGAAGCCCCCATCCGCCTCCGCTGCCTGTGATCATCAGGAGCAGGGGACCAGTGCCACGGCGCTCATCACAGATGCGCATCTCCCGCGCGTCGGGTCCTTTCTCTGTTGGGCCTCGTGCATATTCGCTTCCTCCAGTCGTGCGCAACAAGCTAACGGAAGTCTGCGGCGTGGTCGGTCGCCCACTCACGGAACGTGCGCGCCGGTACTCCTGTGACCTCTTCCACCATCGGCGAGATCAGCTCCGGTTCCGTCACAAACTTCGCCCAGGCGTCGAGCGCGCCATCCACCATCCGACGAGGGCGAGCGTTCGTCAGCAGGAGGAGGAGACGCGCAACGAATGAGGGGACACCCCAGGCGGTGAGCAGAAGCTTTCGCGCGGCCGCGGGTTCGATCTCGTCGTAGCGCAGCGGGCGGCCGATCACCTCACCGATGGTGTGCATCTGCTCAACCTGGGTCAAGGCTTCTGGTCCCGTCAGGACATACTTCGCTCCGGCATGCCCCTCCTCAGTGAGTGCGCGGATCGCCACGGCTGCGATGTCCCGCTCGTGAATCAGCGACCTGGCCGCCGCTCCATAGGGCCAGCGCACGACCCCATCGGCGCGGATCTGCGGCGCCCACAGAAGGGTGTTGGTGGCAAACCCGCTTGGCCGCAGCATCGTCCACTCTAGCCCGGACTGCTCGATCACGTGCTCGATGTCGGCATGAAACGCGCTAATCGGATCGCTCTGCCGTTCGAGGTCATCGCGGACGCTCACCGAGGAGAGGTACACGATCCGGCGCGCGTGTTTCTTGACCGCATCCAGGACTGCTGGCGCTGCCGTGGCTGTGGGGAACGGCCACATCAGGAACACGGCCTCGACCCCGACCAGGCACGCATTGAGGGTGTCCGGGTCGGACAGGTCGCCGCGTACGACCTCGACCGGGCTCGGCAGGTTGGCGGAGCTGGGGTTGCGGACCAACGCGCGGACAGCGGCGGACGTGTGCAGCAGTTGGGACACAACGTGTCGACCAACGTGTCCGGTCGCCCCGGTCACCAGAATCACGCTTTGCATGCTTGTCCCCCCTGGTTGTTCCAACTGGTGCTTGTCTCTTTTCCTGTGATCATCCGATACTCTCCTTTCTCTCTACGGCTCATTCATACGCTTCCAACAGGTATGACAGGAAAATGACGCTCATCTTCCTGCTAGCTGCCGGCAAGATCTTTTTCACCTGTGCGCAGAGCGGGAGGGCAGAAGTTGCACCAGGCTCTCGCGCGTGTCGCTCTCACCTTCCTGCTTTCCAGTATAGGGAGCAACAAGGTGAATGAACATTCCCCAACCGGGTAATTGAGCGGGTGATTGGAGGGGGTGAGTGTCAGATGAGTTGCTCGCGTCGAGCCACTTCGCCTGCTTCCATACGATTGGTCACGCCGAGCTTGCGATAGAGGTGTTTGACATGGGCTTTAACGGTATTGACGGAGACGATGAGGGTTTCGGCAATCTCCGGGTTGCTGTGCCCAGCGACCAACAGCGTGAGCACCCGCTGTTCCTGTACAGAGAGCGGTTCGAGCAGCAAGCCCTCGGTTCTGTTCAGACCTTTGGTATGGGGAGGAGGGGGGCAGGCCAATGCGGAGAGAAGGCTTTGGGCATAGGAGCGCAGGGGGATCTCCGTGAGGGTAGGCACAACTTGGCGCAGAAGGGTGGACATCGGCTCACCTTCATCCAGGAAGAAGCGCACAAAGCCCTCGTGGCGTGCTTGCGAGAGGACCAGCATGAGCTGATGGCGAGCCTCCTGCCTCTGGTTATCGACGGCATATGCCAGAGCGGTGAGCAGCTGGATTTCTAAGACGCGGATGAGGTGCTTGCGCGCCACAGCGTCTGAAAGGAGTCGCAAGAACGCGGGGAGGGCGGCTTTTGTCTCACCCCGCGCAAGCAGGATACGTGCATGCAGCAGGCGTATAGTCTCTCGTTGGAGCAGAGACAGCTCTTTTTCTGAGCGAGCAAGCGTCCCAAGTGTGCGCTCAGCGGCAGCAAGATCGCCGTCCCTGATTTGCCAACGCGCTTGCCAGGCTCTGACTTCGCAGATGAGAGAGAACGTATTGGGGAGGGACCCAAGGCGCACCAGGAGAGCGGAAAGCGCAGCTTGTACCTCGGCCACCGAACCTTTCGCACGGAGCACCAGGAGCCTTGCAAGTTCGAGCTTCATGTGCGTTTCTTCTTCCCAGGAGGAGACGTGGTCTCTGAATCGGTAGAGAGACGCCTCGTGCGCCAGATCTTCTGCCTGATCGACCTTGTTCCACTCATAGGAAAGTCGGATCAGCCCCCAGACAGAGTTCGCGTGCAGAAGAGCTTCTGCGCCCTCATCTTGAGCTTTTGGCTGCGCGAGCGTTTGCTGGAAGTAGGAGGCGGCCTGATGCAGTTCGCCCAATTCGATGCAGACCTCACCAAGCAACCCCTTGATGAGAGAGAGGAGCATGCGATCACTACTGTTCAGGCTGAGGGGGTAGGCTTCCAGAAGGAACCGGTATGCCTGGTCGAAGGAGCCCGAAAGCCGGGCTTCCATGCCGAGCGTCATCAGGCAGTAGCAGCGCCAATCGGCCCACTCCGTTTGATGTCTTTGTCCATGACCTCCTGGTGCGGTGTCTTTGAGCAGTGGGAATTGGAGCGCCAGGCGGGCGTATGCGGCGCCTTGAGCAACGTTGCCGACAAGCAGAGCCAGGTAAGCACGAAAGGCAGAGAGGATGCCGATCTTCTCCCACTCCCCCTGTTGGCTCCACCCCTCCTCCGCCATCTGAAGCAGCTCTTCTATCCGCCCTCTTCCATTCTTCGAGGCACTGTCGTCTTCGAGAAAAAGCTGGGCTTGAGCAGAGCAGAAACACAGCGTCGGGTGGACTCGCAATAAAGGGTCTGGCAGTTGTTTCAGCCAACCCAACATGGTATGGTGCTCGGAGAAAGAGGCTGCCTCATTGAGTCGTTCGATGAGATGCACTGCACGCTCGAACTCCTGGGCGGCGAGGGCAGCGTCTATGGCCTCCACCGGCAGAAAGTGCTCTTCATACCAGCGGGAAGCCAAAGCCTGCAGGCTGCGCAACGCCTCTTCTCCCAGGCGACGGGTTGCCTCAGTTCTCATAGTTGAGGCGAAGATCGAGTGATAGCGATACCATGTGCTATCCAACGCTTCCAGAAAGAACCCGGAGCGTTCCACCAAGATCAGCCACTCCGCGCTATCCTGCCTTCCCGTCACGGCATCACAGAGGGAGCCGGTCAGACGGCTGAGGATGCTGGTCTGGAGCAAGAAGCGTTGGAGCGACTCCGGCTGGGCAGCGAGGATCTCACTCACAAAATACTCCTGAATGGATCGATGGGCGTGGGAGGCGGTGCCTCTGGGCAGATGAGTGAGAGCGCCCTCGATGGTCTGCTCTGTCATATGGCTCTCTACACTCAGCACAAGTAGGCGTAGCCCGGCAGCCCAGCCTTCCAGATGGGTGGAAAGCCTGTGCAGAGCTTCGGGCACCTGAGCCTGTGGCATGACTTGCTGGAGAAATGTGGCGGTTTCCGAAGCATCAAAGCGCAGGCGGGAATTCTGCACTTCCAGCAGGTCACCTCTGGCTCGCCAGCGCACCAGAGGCAGCGGTGGGGTACTGCGTGTCAGGAGCACCACCTGCAAGCAGGAGGGCAGATGCTCGATGAAAAAGGTCATGGTCTCGTGGATACGTGGGTGTTCGATGAGGTGATAGTCCTCCAGAATCACCACCCCAGGCGAGCCTGAGCGTTCCAGGTCATTGAGCAGGAAGGTCAGAGCCGTTTCCAGAGACGAGGAAGAGAAAGACGGGCGAGAGATCTGGGAGAGATGCGCCAGCGCCCTCTGCCCGAGGTGCGCATCCAAGATCTGGCAGGCGGTCATCAGGGAGGACCAGAAACGGATCGGGTCATTATCGCCACGATCAAGGGAGAGCCAGACGGGGGGTGAGGGATGGCGCCCAGCGGAGACGAAGCTTGCAGCCTGGCTCTCTCGATGGGCGACCCATTGGGTGACGAGCGTGGTTTTGCCAAAGCCTGCTGGTGCCTGCACCAGGATGAGCTTCTGCCCTCCGTCAAGCAGCGTCAGCAGGCGTTCTCGTGTGACCAGCAGAGCCGGGAGCCGGGGGGGGTGCAGTTTGGTGGAGAGCAGCGGTGTCACGGTGGTGTTGGAGTGATTCTGATGAGGAGGCCGAGGCCCCGCAACGGTCTCCTCCTGCGGCATCGCCGCCTGCCCTTGCATGCGTGTCGCGAGCGTTCGAGCAATCTCACCCAGTCGCTCCACGGTTAGATCTTCCGGCTTGCCCAGATACGCACGATAGAGCGTTCCCCCAGACTTGCGATAGGCTTTCCAGTACCACCCTCCTCGACGATTGCCAACACGTTCTTTCCGTGCCGTATAGGAACCTTGGAGAGAGTGAAAAGAAAAGGTCGTGGACGTTTCCTTTCCTACCCAAGAGAACCACTGCACTGATCCTACTACGATGGAGATGGCTTGTTCTTCTTCGTACAAAAGAAGCGTATTATCATGTATAGTGGGTGTTGATCGTGTCATACGTCAGATCCTTCTTTTCCCCAATCTCGTGAGTGTCTTTGGGAACGTCTTTTCATCAAAGTTCTCCAACAGTCTATCACACGTTGGAGAACTTCACTCACCCCTCTCTGGGATATGGCAAGGATTCCTTCCCAGGACAGCCATTTCGACCGCCCAAGTCGTAAATACTTGTAATCTACAATAGTGTGTAACTATACCTGCTAGAAAAGTTCTTATGAGAACATCCTCGGCAGAACCGGTGATCCACGAGGGACCTATCCTTTCATCTTTTTGAGTTTCTCTTTGACCTGATCCATACTTGGCTGCGTGTAGCGCGCGGTCGTGTAAACGCTATTATCATAGAAGACCACCCGCTACCAGGAAAAGTGAGCCACTTTCCCGAGAAATCCGCTATGCTTGAAAGAAAAGTTAAGCAGAGCGGAGGGAAAGAAAGGTGTATCCAGTGTCACTTCGAGATGAAATTCGCGCCTGGGTGTTGATCCAGGGCAAAAGCCAGCGAGCAGCGGCCCGCCACTTTGATGTCTCACGGAATACGGTTGCCAAGCTTCTGCAAGAGGAGAAAGCCTCGCAGGACCGCCGGTATCAGCGGGAGACGCCAGCCACGCCCAAAACGCCGGTACGCGACCTCGCCCTGCCGCATATCCAGGGCTGGCTCAAAGAGAATGAATGGCTCTCGCGCTGGGCGCCAAAACAATGTTGGACGGCGCATCGGATGTGGGTGGAACTGCGCAAACTGGGCATTCCCCTCGGGGAATCCACCGTGCGCCTCTTCGTGCGGGAACTGCACAAGCCGACCAGGCCGACCTACGTCCCGCTCGATTTCACACCAGGGGAGCGGGCCGAGTTTGACTTTGGCGAGGCGACCGTCAAAGTCGGGGGCCAGTTGGTGAAAGTCCCGTTCCTGGCTGGGCGGCTGCGCTTTTCGGGAGCCATGTTTGTCGAGTGCTTCCCCACCCAGCGGCAAGAAGCCTTTCTGCTGGGACAGCGCCATGCCTTTGAGTTCTGGGGAGGCGTGCCACGCATGGCAGTTTATGACAACCTTAAACCCGCCGTGCTCCAGGTCCTGCAAGGGCATAGCCGGCGCGAGCAGGAGGTGTTTCTGCACTTCCACAGCGTGTATCGGTTTGAGGCGCTCTTTGCCAATGTCCGTGCTGGCTGGGAGAAGGGCAGTGTCGAAAATTTGATCGGGTATGCACGCCGTAATTACCTCGTGCCGCTTCCCGAGGGGCCTGACCTGGAAACCATTAACGCCGAACTGCGCGCTAACTGTCTTGTGGACCAGCAACGGGTGATGGCCGGGCGGACCGATCCCATCGCCACCCGAATGGCTCTGGAGCGTACGTATCTGGGACCGATGCCACATAAGCCACCAGAACTGAGTCCCATGGTGGAAGTCCTGGCCCATTCGACCGGACGGGTGCGCTTCCAGACCAACGACTATTCGGTCCCCATCCAGTATGCTTATCAGCGTCTGACCCTCAAGGCCGATCCTTTCCGGGTGCGCATCTTTGCGAGGGAGGAACTAGTGGCTGATCATCCACGTAGCTATGAGAAGCACCAGGTGATCGAGGACTGGCGCCATTACATCCCGCTGTTGCTCACAAAGTCGTTTGCCGTGCCCTGGGCCTCGGCCTTGCGTCATGGGGATTTGCCAGCCAGCTTTGAGACCGCCCGTCTGGAGCTGGTGGCTCACTGCTCCAATGGCAACCGGGAGTTTGCGCGACTCCTGGAACTCTGTCTCACCCATGAAGTGTCCGCAGTCGAGGCCGCGCTGCTCCAGGCACGCGCACAGGGGAGCTGGAGTGTCGATGCAGTGCGTCAGTTGCTCAACTTCGCGAGTGCTCCACAGATCCCAGCTCCGCCGCTTGACCCCTCCCAGTATCCGGCCTATCAGGGAATGACCACCCCGGCAGATCTCTCGGCCTACAATCGGTTATTGGAGGTGCAGTCATGACCGAAGAGCTGTGTCAGGAGGTGGTGACAACATACCTCAAGCAACTGCGCCTCTCGCGGATGGCGCGCGATTGTGAAGCGGTGGCCCGTGAGGCAGAACAGCGCGGGTTAGGGTATCTGGGCTTCTTGCAGGCCCTGCTGGAAGGAGAATTGGCTCAGCGCCATGAACAGCAGATGCGCCAACGGCTCAAAGCCGCAGCCTTTCCCTACCAGAAGCGCCTGGAGGATTTTGACTTCTCGTTGGTGCCTTGCCTCTCCAAGGTCCGACTCTTGGAACTGGCGCAAGGGGCTTTTCTGGCGGCTCACGACAATGTGCTGTTCATTGGCCCCAGCGGCATTGGGAAAACCCATTTAGTGATGGGATTGGGCAGAGCGCTGTGCCTGACTGGCTATCGCGTGCTCTTTCGCTCAGCAGTCACGCTCGCCACCGAACTGGGGGTCGCTCACAAGGAGTTGCGGCTGCCACGGCTACTCACCCAGTATCGCCGCTTTGATCTCGTCTTAGTAGATGAGCTCGGCTACCTCCCCTTTGCGAAACAAACGGCTGAATTACTTTTCCAGTTCTTTAGCGATCGCTATGAACGAGCCAGTGTTGCCATCACGTCCAACCTGGCCTTTGCCCAATGGACCCAGGTTTTTGGTACTGAACAAATGACCGTCGCGCTCTTAGATCGCTTAGTGCATCGTAGTCACGTGCTGCTCATGGAAGGGGAGAGTTTTCGCTTTCGGCAGAGCTTACAGAAGCAGGACCCTCAGTCCTGACGAGTTGATTGGCAAGGAGGTGGCTCAGTTTTGCCAATAGCGCATGGCTCACTATGCTCTTGACGTTTACACGTACATTCCCTGGCGCGAGGGTAAGCACGTGCCTCTCGCTCTTCTCGCCCGTCGGTGGTATTTCATCCTGCATAGGTGGTCCTCCTTTGACCAACATGATCCATCATCCAAGCGCCCTCACACGATCATTGTTTGCTGGCTCTCGAAGCAGGGAGTCAAGGAGCTTGCACTCTGTGTAGAAACAGCACAAACGAAGAGACTCCACATGCTAGCTATCGGGAAGCTGGCTCAACAGAGGGGAAAAGACCTTTGCTTTGCGCAACCCTGAGAGATCAGCAGGTGCAGACACGGGGCATGTTCCGGGTCAAACGCCAAGGAGCTACTGATAGCCGCGCTGGAGCAGAAACTTCGCGCCCGCCTCAAAGCCTTTGTGTCCGGGCACGACGAACCCAAAAGCATCGGCCAGCCGGTCGGTCGTGTTAAAGGCACAGCAGACGGCGAGTGCATCTTCGATCTGCTCACGCGAGACCCCGGCAGAGAGCACCGCACGCATGTCGTCCGCGTTGACGGCATGCTCGCGTGTGAGCTTGCCCAGCAGGCGCAAGGTGGCCCGAAGTGGCTCCTCAATGGGCGCGGTCTCCAGATCGGAAAGCACTGCCTGAACTTTCGCTTCATCCTGATACGCCATCGCTGCGGTTGCCGTGTGCGCTCCAATGCAAAATGCGCACGCGTTCGTCTTCGAGACAAATGCCGCCATCAACTCACGGTCGCCAACCGACCACGCGGAAGGTCCGCGCATCGCGAGATGGGTGAACGCCCCCATCGGCGCACCATAGAAATCGGGGCGGTAAAAGACCAGCTTGGCGGCGTCAGGCAGCGGCTGGCGCGAGACTAGATGAAGAAAGGCAAACAGCACTTTCGTGCCCAATGTGTAGCCATTATTGAGGATGTTCAGACGCATGCTCACTCCTTTTTTTGCCAATCAGAGCCTCCTCCAGGGCGTGGAGTGCTAACTCATATTGCCGCGTGGCGGCACCGATGGCGGCACAGACCACCAGCTCGAAGATCTGATCTTCACCTTCGCCCGACGCAAGAACGGCGGCGATGTCCTCGTCGCTGACCCGCGTTGGTTGCCTGGCGACCTTGTCGATCAGGATGCACAGCGGCTCGCCGAGCCCAGCGTTCTCGAATGCAGCACGCCTGGCAGCGCGCGACGCTCTACCGTCTCCTTCGAGGACCCGACTGACCACTGTTCTGTGTGCCGTGCGCTTTTTGTCTTCAATGACCATGGTATCCAGCTTTCCTCCTGCTCGTTCTGTGATGACTCGGCTGTAAGTATAATCCAAAAGAGGAAGCGATGTCTTGTAAAAAAGGGAACTAGGGTTTGGCAGAGAAGGCTCGGCCAAATTCATTGATGATGGTGGTGTATTGCTGTGGCGTGAACCCGGTAAAGCGCTTAAACTCTTTAATAAAATGAGACTGGTCATAATAGTACGCAGGCCACTGGTCTCGAAAGAAGGGAGAGGACTGGTGCTGCATCCATCCCTGGTACACTTCCTGAAACCGTAGGATGCTCGCGAGCGACTTTGGAGACACACCGACGTGTTCCTGAAAGAGCCTATCCAGATAGCGCTTGGTGTAGCCAAGGTGGACTGCGAGCTCTTGGACCCGCATCATTCCATGGGTCTGGGCGAGCAGATCAAGGGTGTGATCAAGGAGCGCATACTCCTTCTCGTTCTGTTGAAGCAGGTGCGTCAAAGCCGTCTGAAGAAGCACTATTTTCGCCTTGGGGTCTTCCGCATCCCCTACCCTCCTTTGGAGTCTCGCTCCCGGCAGGCCGAATAACTCTTCGAAGCTCACCATCCGATTGGTGATTTCATGCATGCTCAGCTTGAACAAATGGTACAGTCCCTTTGGGGTCAATTCTATGCCTATTGTGCCGGTCTCTGTTGCGGTTGAGGCAATGGTCGTTGGCTGAGTCTGAATCCCCACCAGGAAGATGTGGTGTTCTTGCGCGTTGAGGAGTCGAGTATTGACAGCGGCGCATAACGAATTTTTGTAGGGGACAATGATTTTGGCTCTGCCATCAGGCACGATGAGCCTGCTGTCGGCAAGTGGCACTCCAAAGCGACTTTCAAAGACCCAGATGAGAGCCACATAGGGTGAGAGTTGTTGTTCTGGCCGGATGAATGAGACGTTCATGGCTTTCCCTTTCCTCACTCTTCCCACGGAGGAGAGCGCTTGCATCTTGAGAACAGTAGACCAGCGTTAGAAGGGAAGAGGAAATCCCGAACGCGCATCACTCTCAGGCTCGTCTCCACCTGGAAGACGGCCATTGGAGACGGGAACGCTTCGCTTCCCTTGTGCTCGGCCTACCCTCCTTTCCCACCTTTTGCGGTAGTGTTGCAAAAATTTTTAAACTCATCAAAAACAAGCGTAGAATTGCAGTATAAGGCGTGTCTTTTAAGAAAAGGAGCGCATCTTCTGCACGTTTTACTCACATAAGATTTTCGAATGCGCATCAATTTGATGGGCTTAAAAATTTTTGCAACACTACCCTCCAGACTCTGCTCGTCGGCATGGATCGCCAAGGTCACCTTCTGTCCAGCGAGCTTGTTGGAGAGGTAATACGGGTATAAATCGACTTTCACAAATCCCTGGCGATTGACTTTCCGCACCAGATGCTGCTCTTTCACGTCGCTTAACCAGGCATCGGGATTGACCAGATCAGGCACACGAGGTAGTGAGGGCAAATCGGGAAAAGCGACCCGCGGAGGCTGATTGCCGCAAGCGATGCCTTGATGCGGCCGCTGCCAGTTGTAATGGGTCGCAAACGCGTCCGTCACCTGGCGAACCTCCTCCAAGGTCTTGGGGCGAGACGGCATCAGGCATTCCTGATTGAGCGTGCGATGATATCGCTCGCCAAAGCCATTTTGCTGAGGGTGATGCGGATCGCAGAGAAACACCGCCACGCCGAGGGACTGACAAAAACGGACAAGGGCGGCAGGGAAGTCACTGCCTTGAGGCGCTCCGACCCAGCGGGTATCGCGGTCCAGGGTGATGGAAGTTGGTAAACCCTGTTCGCGAAAGGTCTGGGCAACAGCCGCCAGAGCCGTTTCCGCCGTAAAGTCGGAGCGGACATGGTGAGCCACCAGGATCGAGGTGCCCTGATCAATGATATTGAGATATCCCAGGTCCGCAAAATCTGAGCGTAAATAGAAGCATGATTGCACGATATATTCATCCACCGAGGACTTTTCAACAGGCTGCGGCCGATTTTAAGACGGAGAGGCGAGACATTCCAGTAGATCCTGCATATCCTGTCTCTCTGTCTTCTCTTGCTGGACTTTCTTTATCATTTGCCCTTCAGTTGCATAACGACAGGAGCAAATGTCTCCATATCCGTATCCGCGACAACATAATACGAGAAGCCATAGCGCTCACGCCGTGCATACATCTCTTCCATAATCTGCTCTATTGAGCCAATGAAGACCGAGGGCATCTGCAGGATTTGTTCAATCGATACACCGCTCCAACCGTGCTGGCGCGCAAAGTCTTCAGCTCCTTGCTTGCGGTCGGGCGTGATTATCAGTTGAATCACCATGTTCAGCTCTATCTCGTGGAAGCGTTCTCCCGCTGCCTGGCGCACCCACTCCAACTGCTGCACAACTGTCGTCGCTGAACGCGCGTTGGGATCGTCTGCAGCGACGCCATTGACGATTGATGCTGTCTGGAAGCCAATGATATCTGCCTCCCGCGCCGCAATTGTGAGCATGCGTTTTCCTGCTGCGGAGACCAGGATAGGAGGGTGGGGGCGCTGCGTCGGCCTGGGAAATCCCTTGAGATGAGTCACAGTATAATGGCTGCCTGTGAAGTTCAAGGGATCTTCGGCAAAAAGCCCTTTGAGTATGCAGAGTGCTTCTTCCAGGCGGCTGACGCGCTTGCCTGGCGGGTCAAACGGCATTCCAGCCTGCTGATATTCCGCTTTCAGCCATCCAGCGCTGATTCCTAGTTCAAATCTTCCATCCGAGAGCAGATCGAGTGTCGCTGCTTCTTTTGCAAGCATCACTGGATGACGAAAATCGTTCGCCAAGACGAGGCTGCCTACGCGCAGAGTAGTCGTGGCACTGGCTGCGGCCATGAGAGCAATCAGCGGAGCGAACTGATCCCCCCCAAAGGTTTCAGGGATAAAATGATCACGTAGTAATAAGGTGGCATATCCAGCCTCCTGGGCCGCACGCGCTTGGAGCATCCAGGCCTGAGATGATGACATTCGTTCGACAATCACCCCAAAACGAAACGGTCGTTGTTTATCCATAGTCCTTCTCCTCTATCTCCCTTTGTTCAATGAACATGAACACTTCCTTCGTTGTTTGCTCAACGCCTCTGCGCAGGAGCATCCCAGGAAGGTCCATAGACCTCAGCCAGCCTCGAAGAACGCAGCTTTTTTCCACTGAGGCCGAAGAACTCGCAGAAGTTCATGATGAGTGGATTCCATTTCTCGACATCAAAATAGTTCTCCTTACCAGGAAGTAGGACATGTTCCTCCGCATGGACACGCACAATCTGCACTTCGATGGCTTCCACTCCGAGGTCTTGATCTCCAAATGGGTGTATTCTTTCGACCAAAGCCTCTAATTGCACCGGACACTCCGCAACTCGCGGCGGTCGTACCAGGTCAGAGGGAACGGCAGTCAGCTGAGCTGTGGCAAATTTTTCGGCTTCGTAACGATACCCTCTTCTCACTTTGTGTTCAGGTACCACCTGACTGCCGGTCAGAAGTGCCAGTCGATCCACAGCCTCAACGAGCTTCGACGACGGGAGATTGAGAACACATTGGCCGTCGCGCCTGAGATTCTCTGTGGTTTTCGAGGTGGTATCCAATCCGAGCATACAGGACTGTCCGAGCCACCATGCCGAAGACATCGGGGCGAGATTGGACGACCCATCCTCATTCCGAGTGCTTTCTTGAGGCGCTCATAAAGCCAAAGTAAGGCTTTTCTTCACGGAAAGGATGCATTCGCTTTCGCTCACTCAATTGTACAGATTCCGCCCATGGAATTAAGTGATTTACATCACGATCCTCCTTGTGCATCTCCTGCCATCGAGTGCCGTGGACCGTCACCCGATGGTGCGCCCGAGCCGATACAGATTTCAGGCCTGGTGCTCATGTCTGCAAGACCTGCGAGGAGGGAAAGCCACGAGCACAGCCTCGGCCCATAGCCTGGACACGAGGCTCGCGGCAGCAGGCCGGGAGGCTGTGCCTGCTCGTCAGTCGGAAAGCACCGAAAGATGCAATTGGCGAAGAACTGCGGGATCAGCCATCACATGGATCTGGGCGATCTTGCCACCGGTGATCGTGAACTGGGCAACATAGCGCAACCGTCCAAAAGGCGCCACGACGACTCCGACAGCGCCGTTCACCAGCGCCGGTTGTGCGAACCGGGCAAGCCGCAAGAAGGTTCTTGCCTGCCTGACCACAGCCGTCGCTCCACGAACGACCTGGGACCTGCCCCTCACGTCGGCCCGGTACACAATGTCCGGGTCGAGCAGGGCGAGCAGCGCGTCGAAGTTGCCGGCCCGCGAGGCAGCCAGGAAAGCATCAACCATTTCCCGGCTGGCGGTCAGATCAGCGGAGGCTTCCTTTGCCCCCCCTCGTATCCGGCGGCGAGCACGGCTCGCGAGCTGTCTGGTGGCGCCGACTTCCCGCTCCACGACTGGCGCAATTTCCTCGAAGGGAACCGCAAAGATATCGTGCAGCACGAAGGCAAGACGCTCGGCAGGCGTGAGCGTCTCCAGGACCACGAGCAGCGCAAGACCAACCGAGTCGGCCAAGAGCGCCTCCTGCTCAGGATCGACTATGCCAGGCTCTCTCGCGCCTGGCTCAAGCCTGGAAGCCTCCAGGGACTCCTCGCGCCGCACGTTGCGTGAACGCAGCATGTTGAGGCTGATGCGCGCCACCACGGTCGTCAGCCATCCGTCCAGGTTCGAGACCTCGCTCATGTCGGAGCGGCTGAGGCGAAGCCAGGCTTCCTGGACGGCGTCCTCTGCCTCCGGGAGGGAGCCGAGCAAGCGGTAGGCTACCGCTTGCAGATGGGGCCGTCTTTCCTCGAAGGCTTCCGTCAGCCATTCCTGGTTCTTCATGGGTTTTCTTCCTCCACAATGGTGTGTCAAAGAAGTGACACGCCAGATGTGCCTCATGTGACACTATCTGGGACGTTCGATCCGATCTGGTGGATGCAGAATGACACTGGTAGTGGCTCTTCGGTCACATTCTCTCATGGTGAGGTGTCAGAGACGTGACAAGGGAAATGTGATCGATGAGTCATGAGACGGATAGACAAAGAGGGCGATCCATGCTGTCAACATGCGAGACGAGAAGGCGCGGATCCCCTCATGACCATCAAGCAACACAAGCCAGTTCTCTGCTGGCTTTTCAAGAAAGGGAAAAGAACCATGAAACATGCGTTGAGCCATCAACAGACGAGCGGAAAGGGTAGCTCCGTGTTGTGGGAAAAGCCAGCCATGATCTCCACCCTCCGGGTTATGCAGGTAGTGCTTGCCGTCTTCTTTCTGTACGGCGGCCTCGTCAAACTGGTCCCGCCGGACTCTTTGCCGGGGGCAGCACTGCTAGCATGGCTCCTCTCCCCACTGCCAAAGCCGTTGGTATACTTCACCGGCATCACCGAGATGCTCGGGGGACTTGGCCTGATCTTGCCTCTGTCCCTGCGCATCCTCCCCATTCTGACACCACTGGCCGCCATCGGACTGATCATTGAAATGATCGGCGCGACGATCTTCATACCATTCTTCTATGGCTTTGCGCTGGTGGCGAGCCCGGTGGTGACGGGGCTTCTCCTGGCTTTCATCGGCTATGGAGGCTTTTGGCGGCAGAGGCACGGTTTCATCCGATGACCTCTGAAATTTTCGGCAGTCTCGCGCATCTGACACATCATCCCGCCCATCCAGGGCGAGGATCTCAGCGCTTTGTACCACCTGGCGCAGCGCTGGTTTGAAAAGGAGAGCTATTGATGTTCATCGTTATCTACACCCCTGGCCCAGCCTGGCTTCAAGGGAAGTCGATTCCTGAGCAGCCTTTTTATCGGGAACATGGCAGGTATATGAAACAGGTTTTTGCTCACAGGCAGCTCATCATGGGCGGTCCTTTTCTGGACAATCAGGGTGGCCTGGGCATTCTCGATGTCGCGAACGTCGCGCAGGCAGACGAGATAGTCGCGCACGATCCCGCAGTGCTGGCGAAGGTCTTTCAACCCCATGTGCATCCCTGGCATGCCTTCTTCAATCAGTACGGAGCCCAGAACGCTCAATCAGGGGCCTGATGCGGGCGTGATCGACGAGGCGAGGCCACGAAGGTGAGCGACGAAACCAGACTCCAGCAGATAGCCAACGCCTATGCGGTGCAGGGATGGCACCCCACAGTGTGCAATAGCGTCTTCTACGCCGATTACGGAGCGCCAGGCGCGGGTCCGCCTCCATACGAAGTCTACGAAGTCGTTCCTGTGACTGTCTTCGGCCTGGGCACGGACGAGCCCTACGGCGCGACCCGCTGGCGTTTTTAGCCTGCAGCGAACGATTTCGTCTTCCGTCAAGAGTGCGATTCCAGGTGGAGACATGCTACCCATGACGATCTGGAGAGATGAGAGGTCGTGCAGAAAGCGGATGGCACGTCTCGACTTTCTGGGGTTCTCCAGGATCAATCAGCACTCTCTGGAGTACTCAACATGATGAGTCATTTGAACTTGACGATGCTCTCACTCGAATGGAAAAACCAGAAAAAGCGAGCTAAACGATCAGATTATTGTTGTTTGACTCAAGAAACGGCTCTTCCAATCTGCAAATGGCCGTTTGATCGTCGCCATCGGCTCGCCAGGAAAGGAACAAGACGTATGCAGTTTGCCATTGATTTGCCTCACTTTGGTCCGTTCAGTGATCCGCACCTGGTCGCCCAATTGGCCGAGATCGCCGAGGAAGCGGGCTGGCATGGCTTCTTTCTCTGGGATCACATGAACTACCGGCTCGATGGGTCACCAGAACCGGTGGCGATCGCCGACCCCTGGATCATGCTGGCCGCGATTGCGCTGCGAACCACATCCATCAAACTCGGTCCTATGGTGACGCCGCTGCCGCGCCGTCGCCCCTGGAAGGTGGCACGCGAAGCCGTCACGCTCGACCGACTCTCAGGAGGGCGCCTGGTTCTGGGAGTTGGCCTGGGAAGTGACTATGATGGAGAATATCACGACTTCGGCGAGACCACAGAGACAAAAGTGCATGCAGAGAAGCTCGATGAGGGGCTTGCCATCCTGACGCGCCTGTGGAGTGGCGAACAGGTCAGCTACCAGGGGCGGCAGTATCAGCTTTCGCCGATGCAGTTTTTGCCCATCCCCTTGCAGCAGCCTCGCATCCCGATCTGGGTCGCGGGCATCTGGCCTCACACAAAGCCTTTTCGCCGGGCGGCTCAGTTCGATGGGGTTTACCCGCAGCAGCGCGGTCGCCCCCTCACGCCAGAGGACTTCCAGCAGATCCTGGCCTTTATCCAGACCCAGCGGACGCGAAGCACGCCGTTCGAGGCACTTGCCTTTGGACTGACTAGCGGGACCAACAAAGCGAGTGATGCGGCGCACGTGGCTGCCTTTGCCCAGGCCGGGGCCACCTGGTGGCTGGAGCACTTTGCTCCCCAGCACACGGTTGAGCAGGTCCGTTGCCGGATCAAGCTTGGACCACCACGCCTCTGACATCCACTCATAACTCGCTCTGCCAGAGCTTATCATTCCAAAGGATGGTGCGTGGTGCAGCGTTGACGGACGCAGCTCATCAACGCTGCACCACGCACCAAATGGTCGCCGTAGGCGGCATACAGGCCTGGACAGGAATCTGATTGATAGACAATCAATGCATTTTTGGCATACAGTAATCGATTTAAGAGTAAAGAACTGTGAAGAAGGAGTATTTCGGATGGAAACGCAATTCACACAAACGGATGTCGTCGTGGTTGGTGGTGGTATGGCCGGACTGACCGCAGCCTGTTATCTAGCGCGTGCGGGCGTCGCTGTGACGCTCTTTGAGAAGGCCGCGAACCTGGGAGGGCGCGCGTCCACCCAGAACCATGAGGGCTACCTGTTTAACCGGGGCATCCATGCGATCTATACAGGAGGGGCCACCTCGGAAGTGTTACAGGAATTGGAGATCACCTACAGCTATGGCAGCCCGAAAGAGACCTTTCTCCTGCAACAAGGCCAGCTCTTCCCCTTTCCAGCCAGCGTGTCCGCGCTTTTAAAGAGTCGTCTACTCACGTTTGGCGATAAAATGGAACTCATGAGCCTCTTCAGTACGCTGCCTCGGCTCAAAGCGCGGAGCCTAGCCCATCTAAGTGTACAGGAGTGGTTGGAGCGCACGATCCGGCGTCCCCTGGTCCGCCAGATAATGGCTTCGACGGCCTATGTCTTTACCTATAGCGCAGCTCTTGATCTGGTCAGTGCGGAAGTGTTCATCACCAAACTGCAACGCTCGCTCAAACATCCGATCCACTATGTCGATGGTGGCTGGCAGATCTTGATAGAGGGGCTGCGCCAAGCGGCTGAGCAGGCGGGAGTACGCATTATGAACAGCAGTCGCATCGCTGCTGTCGAATACCTAAATGGTCAAGTTCAGGGGGTGCAGCTACGTGACGGGAGTGTGCTGGCTGCCTCCAACGTTATCCTGGCCACTGGCCCTCAAGATGCGATGAAACTCGTAGATGATGGGGCCTATGCGCCCTTACGCGAGGTCGTCGATCCTCTCATTCCAGCGCGAGTTGCTTGCCTGGATGTGGCCCTGAGCCGCTTGCCTGAGCCGCGCTACCCGGTTGTCCAGGATCTGGAGAACCCATGTTTCCTGTCGGCGCAATCGTTCTACTCGCGCGTCACGCCGGAAGGAGGTGCGCTGGTCAGCACCTTCAAGCAGCTTGATCCTCTGCATCCGACTGATCCTCACCAGGACGAGCGCGAGTTGGAAGAACTTCTCGACACGGTGCAGCCAGGCTGGCGCGAGGTGTTGGTGAAACGCGTCTTCTTGCCGCACATCGAAGCCATCGGCATGCTTCCCACGGCCAGTGGTGGCGGGTATGCTGGCCGACCGGGACCCAAAGTACCAGGCATTGCCAACCTCTACCTGGTGGGCGACTGGATTGGCGAGGGCTTCCTCTCGGACCCCAGTATGGGTAGTGCGCGTCAGGTCGCGCAGTTGATCCTCCAGGAGCGTGCGCGCCCCCAAGCAAAAGAGAGCGTTGCTCGCTCATGACCATAGCCTGATGGCAAGGCTTTGTTGATCTCTTCCTGCTGACCATTCACAACCGCTTGCTGGCGAGTCAGCAAGCGGTTTTCTCAGTCTAAGCAAAAGCTTCACAGAGATCGGGCTATATGCTTCCAAGTTGATCCTGAGGCATGGGTAAGTGGTGGTGAATGACCCGAAGACTGAGCAGCGTGGTTTTTGACTTGCATGCACGTTCGATCCTGCGGCCTCTTTCCAGCCGAGATGTGGTGGAAATTTCCCGCCCAGTGTGTAAATTTTGGAATTAAATGGGCGGATTCTGAAGAAATTTGACAATTAAATGGGTGGTTAGCGGGAAGCTAGAAAGGGCCAGCAGAGCGGAAAGAGCTGTCTTATGGTAACAGACAAAAACTTTTCTGACTTTATTACTCGTTGTACCGCCCATTTAATTATCGAGATTCCGCCCATGGAATAAAATGATTTACACAAAAGGAGATCAAAGGGTTCGCGCCATTGCTCATCCAGGACCTTGCCCAGAAATTCATCAAGATAGGGAGCCTGCCATCCGCCGTAGGTAAATCCGCC
>WNFI01271450.1_pt1 | contig 23548 bp, 18 predicted proteins | sample 5400471 | NCBI WGS metagenome assembly WNFI01 (sample SAMN13153348, study PRJNA577476) | soil metagenome | isolation source: 100 cm saprolite on Douglas fir-dominated hillslope | place: USA:California | collected 2013-09-17
CGGAGCTTTCATCGAAGCAAAAGACCTGCGGAAGACCTATCACGTAGGCAAAATCGAAGTCCAGGCGTTACGCGGAATCTCCTTCAGCGTTCAGAAGGGAGAGTTCGTTAGCGTCGTGGGCCCTTCGGGCAGCGGCAAATCCACTCTTTTCTATCTTCTCGGCGGACTGACGCGCGCCGATGGCGGCAACGTTGTCCTCGATGGCGACGACTTCGCCACTCTCTCCGACGCCGAGCGCACCCGCATGCGCAAACGCAAGATCGGCTTCGTCTTCCAGAAATTTAACTTGCTGCCCACCCTGAGCGCGCGGTCAAACATTACGATCGCTCAGGAAATTTCCGGCAACGGAGATCGCGATCCAGCGCATTTTGATCGCATCACCGGCCTCCTAGGCCTCACCAAACGGCTCGATCATCGTCCCTCCGAGCTTTCCGGCGGCGAGCAACAGCGCGTGGCCCTGGCGCGCGCCCTCATCAACAAGCCTGTGATTGTCCTCGCCGACGAACCTACCGGCAATCTCGACTCGAAGAACTCCGACATCGTTCTGCGTATGCTGCGCCAGTCGAATCAGGAGTTAGGCCAAACCGTCCTCATGATCACGCACAATCCCGAAGCCGCAAGATACGGCGACCGCATCATCCACATGCGCGACGGCGAAATCGTGAGGCCGGAAGACGACCCACAATGGGTAGCACACTAGGAGCCGCCGCCTCGTCGCGTGATGGCCTGCAAAACGTTGGAATGTTATTCTCATAAGGTAAAGTAACAATCCTGCGATGAGGCTGTAATCCTTTTCATGCCGAACCCAGTCATGCCCAACTCAACAACTCCAGAAACCCAGCCCGCTCCCGAAACCACCGAATCCTTCGGCGACATTCTCTCGCAGTATCAAAAGAGCAGCTCGCGCAAAACCGAAGGCAGCAAACAGATTCAAGCCACCGTAATAACCGTGTCCGCCGACTCCGTTTTCCTCGACATCGGATACAAGTCAGAAGGAATTCTCCCGTTGACCGCTCTGCAAAGCGTCGGAGAGACGGTCAAGCCCGGCGACAAAATGCTGGTCACCGTCAAAGGCCGCGACCTCGACGGATACTACGAACTCACGCTCTTTAAGATTGAGCGCCCGATGGATTGGACGGCGCTGGAAAAAGCGTTCGCCGACAAATCCACGGTGATGGGCACGGTTAGCGCAGTCGTCAAAGGCGGCTTTAGCGTCGATGTCGGTGTTCGCGCTTTCATGCCCGCCTCGCGTAGCGGAGCTCGCGACGCCGCGGAAATGGAAAATCTAGTCGGGCAGGAAATCCGTTGCCGCATCATCAAGCTCGACACCGCCGACGAGGACGTGGTCGTCGACCGCCGCGCCGTCGCCGAAGAAGAAGAGCGCTCCACAAAAGACCGGCGCTACTCGGAGATTAAAGAAGGCGACACCGTGAGCGGTACAGTACGCAGCCTCACCGACTACGGCGCCTTCGTCGACCTCGGTGGCGTCGATGCCCTGCTTCATGTCGGCGAAATCGCCTGGGGACGCGTCAACAAGCCCTCCGATGTGCTCTCAGTAGGCCAGGAAATCGAAGTTCGCGTGCTCAAAGTCACTGCCGATTCCGATAAACGCCGGATCGCCGTCGGCATGAAGCAGCTTCAGCCTCATCCCTGGGACGCGGTCGCGCAAAAATACAACGCCGGAGACCGCGTGCGTGGCACAGTCACTCGCCTCATGGACTTCGGTGCCTTCGTCGAACTTGAGCCTGGCATCGAGGGCCTGATTCACATCTCCGAAATGTCGTGGGCCAAAGGAAAAATCCGCAAGGCCAGCGATGTAGTGAAGGAAGGCGAAACCGTGGAGGCCGTCATCCTCGGCGTGAGCGCCGCCGAGCGTCGCATTTCCTTGGGCCTGAAGCAGGCACGTGGCGATCCCTGGGCGGACGTGGCCGAGAAGTTCTCAGTCGGATCCCCGATCGAAGGTCCTGTCACTAACCTCACCAAGTTCGGTGCCTTCGTCCAACTCTCCGAAGGGATCGAGGGCATGGTGCACGTCAGCGATATCACGGCGGAGAAGCGCATCAACTCGCCTCATGACATGCTGCGGGTCGGCCAGATTGTCAAGGCGCAGGTGCTGGCGATCGACAAGGACAAGCGTCAGATCCGCTTGGGCATGAAGCAACTTGTCCCCACAGGTCTGGACGAATATATCGCGGAACACAAAGAAGGCGACGTGGTCACCGGCCGAATGATGGACGGTTCCGGGGCAAAGGCCCGCGCAGAACTCGGCGAGGGCATCCACGCGGCCTGCCGCATCGTGGCAGCGACTCCCGCAAAGCAGAAAGAAGAGCCGCGAGACCAAAACAAAGCCGATCTGTCGTCGTTAAGTTCCATGCTGCAAGCGCGCTGGAAGAGTGGCCCAGCCCCCGCAGCGAAAGCAGAACCAGCCCGCACCGGAGAAATCCGCTCCTTCCGAATCACGAAACTGGATGCGGCCACAAAGAAGATTGAAGTGGAGTTGTTGTAGGCAGCAGCCTATTGCTATAGAACTCCTCTGTGTCCTCTGTGTTGAACGTTTTCGTCAGTCGTACAACAGAATCCGCAAGAGATTCCGGGCCCAAATGCGGTACAATATGAAGCGTCGAGCGGGAGTAGCTCAGTGGTAGAGCGCGACCTTGCCAAGGTCGATGTCGCGGGTTCGACCCCCGTCTCCCGCTCCAGATTTCCTCACAGTCCAACATCCCCTTGAGATGGACTTTTTCCGCCCGGAACGCTAACGTATTGAAGCAGGGGCGCGGTACCCAAGTGGTAAGGGAGAGGTCTGCAAAACCTTTATGCGTCGGTTCGATTCCGACCCGCGCCTCCAAAATTCTTGACACGGTAAATCAGGCCCTCGTTGAGGGCCTTCGTCGTTTGTTGCTGGAAGCGAGTCAAGACAAGCACTTTGGACGGAGACCTCGAAGGATGCGCTGATGATGCCAGCACTGATGGCCCTTGAGTGGGCCACGAAGGTTGTGCGGGAGCATACCCTAGCCGCCCGGCGGTAGCGAAGGACGTCTGCTGGAGCGGTTGTCCCGGTTAGAAGATCCGCGGCGTCAGGATTCTTTGGCGAGGCTTGTACTTTTGAAACTAACCACCTTCTTCTTGTCAACCACCGTCTTGGATACGTACTTCGTTCCGCTAAGACTTTCATAGCGGCATTCCAGTTCCATACGGAACTGAAGGCCCGCCATTTTGACGTGGGTTACCGACCAGCTTGGAAAAGAATCCCCGACCGCAACATAAGGCGTAAACCCTTGCGTCGTGCGATCTGCTCCTCCAAAGGACTCCCCTGTCGTAATGGACCAGGTGACTTGCAAAGCGGGCCCCGATCCGATGTTCACTATCCTCATCGGAGACGCCGCGGCCGACAGCATCTCCGTACCCTTCACGGCATGATCCATCAGCTCTGGAATTTCGGGAGTGGCGGCCTCATCTCTCAGAAAGGTAAGCACAGGCTTTTGCGCGGACTCGGCTTGTAAGCGTGAGGCTCTCGCAATTTGATTGGTCAGGTGAACGTAGCGGAGCGTTGCGCCAACCAAAACAATCGTGAGAACTGCGATTAGAATTGCGGCAATTGCCTGTACTGCGCCGCCGTTGGTATTAAGAAAGTCCCACACTTATCCTCTATTCTAGCGCGTGATAACTAAGACTGAAACCCGCAGCTATCGCGTGGGTTATTATGTCCCGGATGACACTTGACCGATGGTTAACGATAGCTGGAGTCCTAGCTAGCGGTCTGATTAGCTGGATAGTTTCACGCTACTTCTACCGGCGGGCAGACCGACGAAGGACGCCAACTTTTGTCGTCAAACCGGACAGAAGGTTGTTGTGTGGGCAGGACCTCATCAGGGTTTCGGGGTTATCCCTCCTTCACCGCGGCAACAAAACCGGAATGCAGGGAATTACGGAAGCATATATTTTTTTCTGGAATAGTGGGAGTCTACCGATATTGCACAACGAGGTCTTGGAGCCTTTTACCATAACTCTCCCCGTGACCATTCTTGAATATGATCTGATGAAGTCCAGTCGCGCGGCTGCTGGCATCGAGTTAATTGGAGACGAGGTAATCCGACCGAAAGCCCTGACTCTTCAGTTTGCGGTACTGGAGCCCGGAGATGGCGGAACAATTCGTATTATCTACGATGGACCCGTCAACACGCCGATTGAGTTTCGAGGAGCGTGTCTGGATGCACCTAAGCCGATTGTCTTGCCTTCAACGAATATGTATTTCACGACTCGCTCAGAACGTCGCGTCGTGTTTCTGAAGCCTTTACTGTTCCTACCCGCGTGGGCGCTCTTAATGGGCAGCCTAGCACTGATAGCGTTCGTCGGAGAGTGGCTCCTAAAGCGCTTTCTCGGAACACATCGAGCGGAGATCGTGGAAACCTACTTGAAAATGAGCGGTCTCGGTATTTTGGGACTTCTCTTGCTCCTGGTGATGTTTTTTGGAACTTGGGAGGGTTATAAGAGACTCCGAGACAAGTACGTTCCTCCAGAGATCAAGCCCTGACGCAATTTTTGGTGCTAATTTGTGCTACCGATCTGCCTATCGTGTCAATCTCGCCTATTTAAGAATCAATAACTTACGCGTTTTCAATACCTGCCTTTGGTTCGATTCCGACCCGCGCCTCCAATCCTTGCTGGTAGTCGCTTGCCTGATGCGCTTTTTAGCAGCGCCGCTTACGGGTGCACGCCAGCTTCTTCGCTCGCGAGTCTTGTAAGCGACTCCCCGTACGGAGCGCGGGCAATACCTTTTTCGGTGATGATCGCGGCCACATACTTCGCCGGCGTGACGTCGAACGCAGGATTCTCCACGCCCACGCCATCGGGGACCATCTGCCTGCCCGCAATATGCGTCACTTCTTTCGCGTTCCGCTGCTCGATCGGAATCTGGCTTCCATCAGGACAGGCCAAATCCACGGTTGAGATCGGCGCCGCAACGTAAAAGGGAATGCCGTGCTCCTTCGCCAGGATCGCAACCGTGTAAGTGCCAATCTTATTGGCCACGTCGCCGTTCGCCGCAATGCGATCCGCGCCCACCACAATGGCTCCAATCTTGCCCTGCTTCATCATGGCCCCAGCCATGTTGTCGGAGATCACGGTCGTGGGAATGCCATCTTTCATCAGTTCCCAAGCCGTAAGCCGCGAACCTTGCAAAAACGGGCGGGTCTCGTCGGCATAGACGTGAATCTTCTTGCCTTGCTCAACCGCGGCGCGGATCACCCCCAGCGCGGTGCCATAACCAGCCGTTGCGAGCGCGCCAGCGTTGCAGTGCGTCAGCACTCCACCTTCGCTGGGCATGAGCGTGGCGCCGTGCCGCCCCATAGCCTGGTTCGCGGCAATGTCTTCCGCGTGCATCCGTTGCGCCTCTTCGATGAGGGCGGCCTTGATCTGGGGAATCGGACGAATGCGTATGCGTTCGAATTTTTCCTGCATGCGCCGGATCGCCCAAAACAAATTCACCGCGGTCGGTCGAGTCTTGCCGATGACGTCGCAGATCTGATCGAAGTCGCGTTTCAAATCACCGGTCGACTCCGCTCTGGAGTTGCTCACGCCCAACGCAATTCCCATGGCAGCGGCCACGCCAATCGCCGGCGCTCCGCGTACCACCATGTTGCGGATGACGTCGGCGACCTGCTCATGCGTCTTGCAGGTCACATACGTTTCTTCCATGGGCAGCTTCGTCTGATCGATGAAGCGCACGCCCTTATCGGTCCATTCAAGAGTTTGGATCATGAAATCTCAGCTCTATTCTCGGATTAATTAAATCTCGGTTTCGTCATTCTGGAGAATGTGTTCCGCGCGCACGTCATTGGCCGTGAAGATCGACACAAAAGGCGCCGGCGCGGCAGCCTTTTCCACACTTGTACGCCCCTTCGCCTCTTCGCGCTCCACCAGACACATGGCAGCCACCACATTGAACCCAAACTCGCGAGCAGCTTCAATAGCCTGGACCGTCGACGCTCCCGTAGTACAGACGTCGTCCACAATCACCACGTGCGCGCCCTTCTCGCGAAAGCCCTCGATGCGCTGCCCGGTGCCATGCTGTTTTTCGGCCTTGCGCACCAGAAATCCATGAAATTCGCCGCTGCACACCGCCGCCGCCACCACGATAGGATCGGCTCCCATCGTCAGTCCGCCCACTGCTGCCGGTTTCCATCCGCGCTCGCGGATCTCTTCGACGAAAACTTCTCCCGTCAGACGAGAACCCTGCGCGTCCAGGGTCGTGATGCGGCAGTCGATGTAGTAATCGCTGGTCCCGCCCGAGGACAGCTTGAACTGGCCGAGCTTGAACGATTTTTGCGCGAGAATGCGGAGCAGACTTTGACGGGCAGAATGCATAAAAAACTACGATATCACGCCAGGTCTGTGGCCGCCCTGGTCGCCTCAAGCCTACTAATCCTCTATGTCCCCGGTGGTGAGGGCTCTTGAGAACTATCCCATGCGCCGCGGCCCACTGACTGAGCACGCCCGTGGTAACCTGAAGATTCTCCGCACCATGACGCTTCGAGGTTCTACATTGCCGAGTCTGCGAAAGTTTTCCGCCTTTATTTTTACTGGCCTTCTCCTCAGCGCAATCGGACTTTGGTCTCCCACTGCCTTGGCTGACGGAACCCGCACCTGGGAGCAATCCAAATTCGACGAGCTCACCAAGGGAACGGCCGCGGGTGTCGCGATTCGCAGCGCGGGTGGCCTCGAGTTAGCACCCGCTTTCAAACTTCTCTACGCCACACCCTCAACTTATATTTGGGCGCTGACCGCCGACGATGCAGGCAACGTTTACGCCGCCGCGGGAGCGCCTGCCAGAATTTACAGGATCACTCCTCAAGGCCAAGCCACCATCATTTTCGAGCCGCAGGAATTGCAGGTTCAGACTCTCGAGGCCGGGCCCGGCGGAGTAATTTACGCCGCCACCGCTCCCGACGGCAAAGTCTACAAAGTCGAGCATAAGCCAGCGGAGAAAGCTCCGGCCGCCAAGACCGGAAACGCGAGCGACAAAGATGCGGCCAAAGACCCAGCAAAGCCGACCCTCGACCCTTCCTGGAGTTCGTCAGTATATTTCGCTCCCGGCACCAAATACATATGGGACCTAGCGCTGGATAAGGCAGGCAATCTCTACGTCGCCACCGGCGATCACGGCGAAATCTACAAAGTTACCAGCAAGGGTGAGCCTGGCACGGACGGCAGCGGACTGATCTACCGCATCACTCCGAGCGGAGAGGGATTCGTCTTGTACAGCGCCCCGAAGAAAGAAATCACAGCCCTGGCACTTGACCGCGACGGCAACATCTACGCTGCTGGTGTCGGGGAAAAGCGCACCAGTACAAGCTCCGCTCCAGTCAGCGGAACCTCCGCCATGATTATGGCGGCCGCGAATGCAGCGACCGGACCGCAAGCCCCCGGCTTGACCATTACGACCACCCCTAGCACCCTGCAAGTAGGCCCCTTTCCTTTCCCTGCCGGAGGAACCAGCGGTGGCTCCGATGTCTTTCGCATTGCGGCTGACGGTTCGCCCACACGCGTCTGGAGCTCGCACGACGACATCGTCTACGGCCTCGCCTTCGATTCGCACGGCCAGTTATTGGCGGGAACGGGAAATCGCGGACACGTTTTTGCCGTCACAGGTACCGATGAATTTTCCGATTTGCTAAAGGTACCGGCCTCGCAGGTAACGGCTTTCGCTCCCGCACTTGGCGGCGGTCTCTACGCGGCGAGCAGCAATCTGGGAAAGATTTATGTTTTGGGGCCACAGCCGGAGACTGAAGGAAGCTACGAAAGCGACGTCTTCGACGCCAGGATATTTTCGCGTTGGGGACGTGCCGAACTCCGTGGCGCCGGAAATGTCGATCTTCTGGTCCGCAGCGGCAACGTCGATAATCCCGACCGCAACTGGAGCGCCTGGCGAAAAGTCGATCTGGCCAAAGATTCCGAGATGTCTGTTCCCGCCGCGCGCTACGCCCAATGGAAAACGGTGCTGCATACCGCAACTGCGAAACCCGCAGTCGACAGTGTGATCCTGAATTATCTCCCCAAGAACGTTCCGCCGGAAATCGACGATGTCACGGTGCAGGTCGGAACTCGCTATCAGCCAGTATCCAAGCCCTCAGGCCTGAGTCTCGGCGCAGACTTGAGCGGATCTTCGGGCGGTCATTTTGAATCTCCGGTTCCCAGCACACGCGACCGCGATGCCGTTGGCGTCAAGTGGTCTACACACGATGAGAACGACGACCAGCTTGTCTACTCTCTTTACTATCGTGGCGATAGCGAAACCCGTTGGCTTCTGCTGAAAGACAATCTCACCGACAAGGCCTATTCCTTCGACGCCAGTCTCTTGCCCGATGGAGGTTATACAGTGAAGGTCGTCGCCTCCGACGCTCCATCGCACTCTCCCGGCGAAGCGCTGACCGCGACCAAAGAAAGCCGGCGCTTCGAGGTCGATACCACCCCGCCTCGAGTCGAAAATCTGACTGCCGCTATCGAGGGCGGCCAGATTCACGTCCACTTTCAGGCGCAGGATGGATTTTCCTCGATCAAACGCGCCGAATACTCCGTCGACGCCGCAGATTGGAAATACGTAGAGCCGGTGGGGCAAATTTCTGATTCAAAAAGAGAGGACTATGACTTCAAAGTGTCCTTGGACCCTGCGAAGGACGCCACCTCGACATCAGAACACGTAGTCGTCGTGCGGGTTTATGACCGGTACGAAAACATGGGTGCATCGAAGACGGTCATTCGCGGAAAATAGAGCGCAAGGCCAAGCCCGTAGTGTCCTAATATTGCGTTGCTTGACTACATCTATTCCAAGAAGAACTACAAGTCATTAGCGCGGTACCACAGCCGCTATTTCCTCTTCCCGCCACAAGGCTTCTCTCACGGGCGGATGCTTACCGGCAGGAAGCGAAACAACGAAGGCTAATCCCTTTGGGGGATTGCCATTTCCGTGTGGCTGTCGAATCTCTGAGTAATTAACGATGCGTACTATACGGCCTTCATCGTTTGACCCGCTCTGCCGGATTACATCTCCTACCTTAAACACCTTTTTAGGCATAACAGGCTATTACCGGGCCACTGCTCGCCAAAGGCAATCGGTAATACTCCTTAGGAGAAACCCCTTATGTCGAGGCCGATTTTCCTCAGCAACGCACTGTTAAGCCAACTTACCCGGCCTGTGGAAGTTTCCACAAAGACAGGTCGCGTCCGAGCATCTTTTCCAGCTCATCAACTTCCGGCCGAAGCTGATCGTAAAGACGCGCCGATATTTCTATTGGTGGTTGCACAAACGGCCTTCCTCCACCCAGCACGAACTTCCTGAGCGCCGAGCGTTTGAAAGCCGTAACCACTCGATCCAGCCTCCGCGACTTGAACCATTCCGAGACGATCCGCGCGCTGCGTGTGCGGTAATAGCTGCGGGGTTGAGTCATCCGGTCGGAGTCGTGCACTAACCCACACTGCGATTCAGCCAGCCGGAAACGCGACACTCCAATAAAATCGACTACTGAATCCACAAATCCCTGAGGATTCTCCCGCAGATCGTCGTAGATGCTCGCCAGCACATTTCCCTTGCCGAATGACTGCTGCCACAGTTTGAGATGGGAAACATACCTGCCCGATTCCATCAGTTCCGGATCGCGGACCAGCGCCTCTTCAAAACTCCATGGAATCCAGCCGTAAGCCCGTTTCAACCGGTAGAGCGACACAATTCGTTCCACTGGATTGCGGAACACACAAATAATCTTGGCATTGGGCACAGTTTGCATCATGCGCTCGCGTGCCGCGGGAGAAGCGAAGTAGGTAGGAGCAACTTCGCCGATAGGTCCGTTCCTTTGCGAAGCCTCATAATGGGTCAAATACCACTTCAACCCTCGATGGAAATGAGTATCGAAGAATCTCGTTTCCTTCCATGGCGTGGGCAGCATGGTGTGCGCGCTAAGAATTTCGTGCAGCCAGCTGCTCCCGGTTCGCGGTGGCCCGACAACAAAAAACGAGGGGAGCGATCGCTCGTCCACCTCAACCCACCGGCCAACCGCAGGCATACCGTCCATCCGGGGGATAACGCTTTCCTCCCCCATATTCCCCGCTTTTGCGAGTCGGGAAAGCTCTACTGGCAGCTGGGATTCGTCCATCGCTCCGTTCAACCTCATCAATCGCTGAGACTTAATCTATCTACACAACGATCTCTAGTGCTCTTCGGGAGGGCGGTTGAGGCCTCTACAGAGATTCCCGCATTCCTAAGGCTTTCGAACAATTGTGATCCAGTCGGATGAGGATTCGCGGCGGGCAGTTGTCGGGATTTTGCAACTAAACAATAAAAGATGGGTTTTAAGCCCAAACTAACCCGAATTGGCTGCAGAATCACTCGCTTTGAGACACGTTCGAATTCTTGGATTTTTAGGCCAGAGTGGTAGGTAAGCGTTAAGCGATCTCTACACTCGTTCCAGGTCTTCTTCTTCCGCGGCCTCCGGGCCCGCGGTCAACTCTCCCGCCTTCCGAAGCTCAGGGAAAATCACTGCCCACAACGCAATCACTACCAGTGTTCCGATTCCACCCAGTACTACGGCGGGCACTGTGCCGAACCACTGCGCTGTTACGCCTGATTCAAACTGCCCGAACTCGTTCGACGTTCCTATAAAGATCATGTCAACTGCGGTAACCCGTCCCCGCATTTCGTCGGGAGTGCGAAGCTGCGTGAGTGTCGCGCGGATAATCACGCTGATCATGTCGCTCGCGCCCAGCAGAAACAGTGCCACCAGCGAGAGCCATAAATAGGACGATAGCCCGAAGATGATCGTGCAAATTCCGAAACCGGCTACCGACCACATCAGCACGATTCCGGAGCGACCGCGAATGGGCCGATGTGCCAGCAGCACCGCCATTGCCGCCGCTCCCACTCCGGGAGCTGCGCGCAGCAATCCGAGTCCCCACGGTCCGGTGTGCAGAATCTCGCGTGCGTACACCGGCAGCAAAGCTACTGCGCCGCCAAGCAACACTGCAAAGAGATCGAGCGAGATCGCACCCAGGATCAGCTTTTGCCGCCAGATGTAATGCAGTCCGGCAAATGCCGTCTTGAACGTCATGGGCTCGCGCCGCCGCGCCTTCGTCATCGGCTTGATCCGAAACGTAGAGATAAGCCCAGCGATCGCAACCACCGTCGCCGCGAGGTAAACCGCCGAGGGTCCGCGAAACAGCGCATACAGAATGCCGCCAAACGATGGCCCCAGAATTGTCGCCGCCTGAAATGTAGTCGCGTTCCACGCCACCGCGTTGGGGAAATGTTCCTCGGGAACAAGTTGCGGCAGAATCGACCGGCTGGCTGTGGCATTGAACGACCGCACTACTCCCAGCACCACCAGCACAATGTAGATCGGCATTACCGTGTGTACTGTCCGCTGCGCCAACACCAGCAACAGGGCAAAGCAGACGGCATATCCCACATAGCATATGGAAAGCACATGGCGGCGCTCGAAGCGATCCGAAGCGTGCCCCGAGACCGGGAAAAGTAGAACTGCCGGCAGGAATTGCGCCAACCCTACCAGTCCCAGATCGAGTGGACGCTTGGTGATCTCATACACTTGCCATCCCACCGCGACTGCCTGCATCTCGGTAGCGGCGACCATCATGAAGCGCGCCACCTGAAACAGCACGAATGCGGGATGAGTAAACGCGGCGCGTCCAGCTCTGGCATCGATCACAGGCATGAGCTTCTAATGTGCCATAGAAATCGCGGATGTGCAGCGCCACCGTGGAAGAGCGGCGCTTCCAGCGCCGCGTAGGTGTTAGGAAGGTCTCTGAAGCCCGCGTTCTGTTCGGGCTCGTTTTGAAAGGATGCCTGTTCGGGTTCGTTTTTGAAAGGGCGCGGCTTTAAGCCGCGCCGTAAATCGAGCGAAATGAATGAAGGCTTTACAGTTTGCTGAAAAACTCGCTTTTGGGTGGCGCAGCGCTTTCAGCGCTGCGATAAAGCTTTTCTTTTCAGTCAGGGCTTTAGCCTCTGAGGGTTCTGAACCGAGTTTTTCAGCAAACTGTTTAGCCGCGAAGCGGCGTAAGAATGCAGCCCACGGCGCAAGCCGTGGGTTTAGGAATGGGGAATTTAACAAGCCCCAGCGGGGCGAAAGAGTAGGTCTCATGCAGTCTCTTCATCCCGAGCAGCGCCGTTCTTCAGGCGAAGCTAGAACCTACCCTGAGCGCAATCGAAGGGGATCTCGCGCGCATCGCAGACGGCGCAAGCCTAGTCTTTGTCGGATTTCTTCGGCTTCCTTAGAGAGGCGGACTTCGTAGTCTGCCTCTGTTTCTTTTTCGCGGGAGCCTGTAGAATCGCGGTCGCCAGCCGCTTAAAGTTCTCCAGTGCTTCCGGACCTTCTTTGTATTCGCGTTGCTTCACGGAGTAGTTATGCGCCCATTCCTTTTCATTGCCACAATTGTTTTAGTTGCGGGCTTACAAAATGCCGTCCCACAGAAGCACACCGAAGCCACCCATCCCCAAACACAGAGCCACAATGGTGCCGCAAATAACATGCCACAAACCCAAGTCATAAACGTAGGCAGTGGCCGACAACTTGGAAACCTAGACGAAGCAGCCAAAACATCCACAAGCCAGCAACGCGCCCCAAAGTGGTGGGATAGGCCCACGATAACGGATTGGATTTTGGCAACTACCACTCTCGTCTATGTAATTGTAAACATCTTCATGCTGATAGCGATCAAGCGGCAATCTAGCGCAACGATGGATGCTGATTGCGCCCTGATTCTTATTCAATGGCACAACATGGTGCATCTTGATCCAGAAGTTGAAAATGGCGTGTTGCATCATTGCTTCCAATGGAGTTTCAGGAATGCCGGAAAAACACCTGCTTTCATTCAAAAAGTTCATTCTCGATTCATCGTTATTGACAAACTCTCTGATCTTCCGCCCATTCCCGTTTATACGAAACCCAAGGAACTTTCCTATGAGTCCGAGCCTTTGCTGCCAGATAAAGTATTTGAGCCCGCTATATATTCTCCAATCGAAAGCCAGCTCGCCTACGCTGAGCTGGATGCTGCCCATCGAGCAAAGAAGTGCTTCTTGTATGCTTACGGATTCGTCACCTACAAGGACGTTTACGGGCGACAGCAAGAGACTAGGTTTGGGATCGTGTACGACTCTCATATCACGCCAAGCCTTGTTAAGGACAGATTCAGAATCGTTGGACCGCCGGCCTACAACAGATACAAAAATAGTCAGCCATAACACTGTCACGGCAACTAGCGCCGCCTGTCACGGAATCTCATTTGCGCTCCTGGCAACATGCGCGTGTCCCAGGATATTGCCCTTCAGAACTGTCGGATTGGAGGGCTCGAATTGGAAAGCAGTGTTGACGAACCATGCATTAGCAAAATCTGAACAGCGTGAACCATTTGTCGGTTATTGGACGGGTGGCCCAGGCTCTTTCTCCCTTGCATCACAAACACAAGAGGGTGCCCCATCCTTGCGTTTTGGGCAAGGGTGGGTAGTGATGCGGCCGTACGCTAATTGGTTTGTGCTGTAGGCGACATTATCAACAAAACTTGCGCAAGCATTCCCGATTCCCGCCCTTCGCACAGAACGCGAAAGGACAGGCATCCACCGTGTTTGTGATGCCCGCAAGATCAAAGCCTGGGCCATCCGCCAAACTAGTGACGCGCCCTTTGTGTTCGCATTCTTCTAATCATACCCGCGCGCACCATTGACGAGCATGACGAGTCCCCAGACAAATAAACCGCCCTCGAGGAGAAGCAGATCAATGGAATCTAGGTGATCGATCGGATCGGACGCGAACTGTGTCACGAGGAACGAGCCAGTGCCAGCAGCGACACATAATCCTATCCCGGCTAAGAAAGCAGACTGAAACATGGTCAAGTTCTTACCACCGAGCAGGAGAACCCGGTTGACCGAGCCTGCCGGTACGAGCTTCGGCGTATCCTCAATGCCGCGTTGCCGCTCTTTTCGCTCTTTCATGTCTCATCCCAACAAGAGAACTTCGGCTGCAGGCGGATTCGTTCCTCGCCTACTAGACTAGTAGCAAGTCTAAGGAAGAACAACCGATCCATCCCTCGGATCGGGACGCACAGGTCACTGTAGTATGTCTTCCAACCCATGGTTGAGTTCCTTCAGTTCCTACTCTTTGTTAACGAACCGTGTACTAGAAAAGTCCGGGCAGCTTGAACCGATTTGTCGGTTATTGCGACTTCTCCCCGCTTCCAGGAAGGTTCAAAAGTCAAGTCCGGCGCAGAGACGCAGCAGTCAAGCTCCACTTAAGTCCCTTGTTTTCAAGATTTTGACCTCTAACCGATTTAGAATCAAGATTTTGCACGCTAGCCTCCCAGCAACCCTATTCCCCTCAACAAGATACGAACCGTAGGGGGGAGGGGGTGCCCGGTACTAACTGGTAACCTCGTCCCGTTTCAGGAATTTCTTCTTCGCAGGCACGCTCCAATCCCGCCCGGAATCTTCCCCATGGCAATTCTCATCCAATGGTTATCAAGTCGTTAACATCGGAGATAACCATGATTAAGATTCGTGCGAGCCAGGAACGCGGTGGCGGAAATCACGGATGGCTCAAAACCCAACATACTTTCAGCTTCAGCGACTACTGGGATCCGAAATGGATGGGATTCCGCTCGCTGCGCGTCATCAACGAAGATTGGGTCGCGCCCAACAACGGATTTCCCACGCATCCGCATCGCGACATGGAAATCATCACCTACGTTCTCGCCGGCAAGCTCGAGCACAAAGACAGTCTCGGAACCGGATCGGTGATTCTTCCCGGCGATGGCCAGAAGATGACCGCAGGCAGTGGCATTCGCCACAGCGAATTCAATCCGTCCACGACCGAACCTGTGCACTTGCTCCAGATCTGGATCACGCCGGAAAAAGATGGCTTGAAGCCAAGCTACGAGCAGAAGAGTTTCCCGGAAGAAGAAAAACGCCGTCAGTTGCGCGTCATCGCGTCGCGTGACGCCAGCAATGGATCGGTGAAGATCAATCAGGACGCGCAACTCTACGTCTCGCTGCTCAAAGCCGGCGAAGAAGTTTCGCACGATCTAAGCGCTGGACGTCACGGATGGCTTCAAATCGCGCGCGGCGCAGTCGAATTGAATGGAAAGAAGCTGACGCAAGGCGATGGCGCAGCCATTAGCGACGAGAAGAAGCTGAGCATCAAAGGCACGGAAGACGCCGAAGTATTGCTGTTCGACTTGGCATAAATAATTTGCCACGGATCTACACAGATTCACACGGATATTTCAAAGCATTGCTCTATCCGTGTGAATCCGTAAAATCCGTGGCCAATTTCTTGCCTACTTCAATTCCCGAATCCAGATATTGCGGTAGCGAACCAGGGTTCCGTGATCTTGCAGCGTCAGCGGAAGCTTGTCAGGCCCCGGTTTATAAGGCGGACGTTCGCCATGCGCAGTAGGTCCAGTAGGTTCCACGTTGTCCTGCACCAGCACACCATTGTGCAGCACGGTTGCGCGCGCGGGATGAAGCAACTTGCCATCCGCAAAACGCGGAGCATGAAAGATGATGTCGTAAGTCTGCCACTGTCCCGGAGGTCGCGCCGCATTCACCAGCGGCGGATATTGCCCATAAACTGCGGACGCTTGGCCATCGGCATAAGTTTTGTTCTGGTAAGAATCCAGCACTTGAATTTCGTACAAGCCCATCAGGAAGACACCGCTGTTGCCGCGCTCTTGGCTCTCTCCGACCGCAGGCAGCGGTTCGGCGAACTCAACGTGCAGCTGACAATCTCCGAAGGCTTCTTTCGTGGAGATTGCACCAGTGTTCGGCTTCACTTCCATATAGCCGTTGCTTACATTCCACTCCGCGGGCTTCCCTTTTTCGCCGGTCCATTTGGAAAGGTCTGTGCCATCGAAAAGTACAACCGCATCCGACGGAGGATGACCGGGCATTTCCGGCGTGCTCGCCGTTCCCGGATCGATGACAGGTGGAACAGGACGATTGAGATCGTGAATCTTCCACTTCATGGGAGACTGCGCCAGGGAAAGTTGTGCTGAGAAAAGCAGAGTGAGAGCGATCAGTAACGGACGAAAGTTTATCTTCATGGAGGCTCCTTGCGCCGGAGAACATCATACTCAATGTTCTCCGGCGCGCAAGAGTCATCGCTTCGCTTTTGCTGGCTCTTTCTCGCTTACGCGCGCGCTGACTTCGAACTTCATCTTGCCAGCTTTCTGGTCGGCATCGACGATGACGTGGTCGCCGTGAAGAATCGCGCCGTCCAGAATTCTCAGTGCGAGCGGATCCTGAATCAACTTCTGGATCGAGCGCTTTAGCGGACGCGCGCCGAAGTTTGCATCATAGCCTTGCGTAAACAGGAACTCTTTCGCCGCATCGGTGAGCTCCAGGGAAATCTTGCGCCCCTCAAGGAGCCTGCGAACGTCTTCCAGGCGCAGATCGACAATCTTCACCAACTGCTCTTTGCCGAGTGGACGGAAGACGATGATGTCGTCGACACGATTCAGGAACTCTGGCCGGAACTGGCTGTGCAGCGCGTCCATGACCTGCTCGCTTGCCTTCGCGAAATCTTCAGGCGTGCGCAGATGATCGGCTTGTAGATAACTCGATCCGAGGTTCGATGTCATGATGATGATCGTGTTCTTGAAATCGACGACGCGCCCTTTGCCGTCGGTGAGACGTCCATCATCCATGATCTGTAGCAAAATGTTGAAGACATCAGGATGCGCCTTCTCAATCTCGTCGAAGAGCACAACCGCATAAGGACGCCGACGAACCTGCTCGGTGAGCTGGCCTCCTTCTTCGTAGCCGACATAGCCTGGAGGCGCGCCAATCAAGCGCGCGACCGAATGCTTTTCCATATATTCCGACATGTCGATGCGTAGGAGGGCGTGCTCGTCGTCGAAAAGAAATTCGGCGAGCGCACGAGCAAGTTCAGTCTTGCCGACTCCAGTTGGGCCGAGGAAAATAAACGAGCCAATCGGACGCTTGGGATCACTGAGACCGGCGCGAGAACGGCGAATAGCGTTGGCCACGCGTTCAAGAGCTTCGTCCTGGCCGATGACTCGCTGGCGCAAGCGCTCTTCCATCGTGACCAGCTTCTTGACTTCGCCTTCCAGCATCTTCGAAAGCGGAATGCCAGTCCACTTGGAGACGATTCGCGCAACATCTTCGTCGTCGACTTCTTCTTTCAGCATCCGCGACTTGCCTTGACTGTCGATCTGTTTGCTGAGGGCGGCGAGTTCTTCTTCGGCCTGACGAATCAAGCTGTAGCGAATTTCAGCGACGCGTTGCAGGTTGCCCTTGCGTTCCTCCGACTGCTCTTCAAGCTTGAGTTTCTCGATCTGCTCTTTGAGTGCGCGAATGCGCGCGATCAGGTCCTTCTCTTTTTTCCAGTTTGCTTTGAGCGTGTTGGATTTCTCGCGAATATCTGCGAGATCTTTCTCGATCACAGCGAGACGCTCGCGGGAATTTGGATCATCCTCTTTTTTCAACGCCTGCTTCTCGATCTCGATGTGCGTAGCTCGGCGTTCGAGCTGATCGATCTCCGTAGGCAGCGAGTCGATCTGAATTCGAAGAGACGCGGCCGCTTCGTCGATCAAGTCGATTGCCTTGTCGGGGAGAAAGCGATCGGAGATGTAACGGTGCGAGAGCGTGGCCGCGGCGACGATGGCCGAGTCTTTAATACGCACGCCGTGATGCACTTCGTATTTTTCTTTCAGGCCACGAAGAATGGCAATAGTGTCTTCGACGTTGGGCTCGCCGACGAAGACGATCTGAAATCGGCGTTCGAGTGCGGCATCTTTCTCGATGTACTTGCGATACTCGTTGAGCGTGGTCGCGCCGACAGCGCGAAGTTCTCCGCGAGCCAGAGCAGGCTTCAACATGTTGGAGGCGTCGATGGCGCCTTCGGAGGCTCCGGCGCCGACCAATGTGTGTAGCTCGTCGATAAAGAGAATGATCTGGCCTTGCGAGTCTTCGATTTCTTTGAGCACTGCTTTGAGGCGGTCTTCGAATTCGCCGCGATATTTTGCGCCGGCCAACATGCCTCCGAGGTCGAGCGAGACGACGCGCTTGTTCTTCAGCGCTTCTGGTACGTCGCCGGAAATGATGCGCTGGGCGAGGCCTTCGACGATGGCAGTCTTGCCGACGCCGGGTTCGCCGATAAGCACCGGATTATTTTTCGTGCGGCGGGAAAGAACCTGGATGACACGACGGATTTCTTCGTCGCGTCCAATGACAGGATCGAGCTTGCCGCGACGCGCCTGCTCAGTCAGATCGCGAGCGTATTTCTCGAGCGCCTGGAACTTCGCCTCCGGATTTTGATCGGTAACTTTCTGCGAGCCACGGACCGAAGTCAGCGCTTTGAGAATCGTATCGTGCGTGGCGCCATGTTTCGCCAGGATCGCCTGAGCGGAATCGTTTTTGAGCTGCGTGACAGCCAGCAGGATGTGTTCGGTGGAGACGTATTCGTCCTTGAAGTTGGCCGCTTCTTTGAATGCCTGCTCCAGCAGCTTGTTGACTTGGTTCGAAAGCGTGGCTTGCGCGGCGTCGCCGGAAACCTTGGGCAGCTTTTCCAGCTCGCTATAAAGCTCGTTCAGCACGGCTTGCGGGCCGATGCCGATCTTTTCCAGCACCGGCGGGACGATGCCTTCTTTGTCCTCGATCAGAGCGGCGAGCAGATGGATCGGCAGCAACTCGGGATTGCCGTGCTCGGAGGCAAGGGTATTGGCGCGCTGGACGGCTTCCTGCGCTTTGACGGTGAATTTGTCCCAACGTATGGGCATGGGTTAGCACTCCAACATTGTCACGTAGAAATTGTAAACGGGAGGCGGTCATCTCTGCCGCCTCCCGCTGACCTCAGTGGCTAAAAGCCCACATGTTTATTGCATCTTACGCGGCGCTGAAGCGCCGCTCTTCCACGGTCTGTGCACGCCGGTTGCTACACATACAGCCAACTTACGCGGCTTGGCTCGTGCTCTTGGGGGCCTTGGCTTCGAACGTCTTGTCAGTCTTTTCGCTGCCTACGCTGACTTTGATCTGCTTGGGCTTGGCTTCGGCCTTTTTGGGCAGAGCGATCTTCAACACGCCTTTGTCGTAGGTCGCCGAGACGCTCTCGGAGTCCACGGTGGTGGGCAGGGTGAAGTTGCGGGTAAAGCTGCCGTACTGGCGCTCGACTCGCCGGTAGTTCTCTTCTTTCTCTTCGGTCTCGATCTTGCGCTCGCCGTGGACGGTCAAGGAGTTGTTCTCCAGGCGAATGTCGATGTCCTTTTCGTCGATTCCGGGCACGTCGATCTTCAAAGTGACCTTGTGCTCGTCTTCGTAGACGTCGACGGCGGGAGCGAAGCTGGATGCGGTCAGAGCGTCATCCTGGCCTTCTCCACGGTAGGAGTCGCGGAACAGACGGTTGACGCGGTCCTGTAGGGTGGAAAACTCACGGAACGGCTCGAAACGGGTAAGAACGGTCATGGTAAAGCCTCCTTCAGAATTTTGTGCTCGAGAATCTAGATATTTGCGGAGCCGAGCTTCTGCTTCTTTAGCGGCTCTTCACTTACATCAGATGAGTTATAAGCACAAAAGAATCATAAAATATGAGTGTATTATTGTCAATATAAGTATTGGGCTTATTTTCATCATCTTACGTAGGCTATGACGCATTTAAGGTAGGCCGTTTCGGGGATATTGAGCAGCACTGGGTGATCTTTGGCCTGTCCTCGTACTTCGACTAGGCGGAGCTCGCAGTGCGCATCGAGGCCAGCGGAGGCGAGCATTCCGAGAAAATCCGACTGGCTGACATGGTAGGAGCAGGAGCAGGTCACCAAGATGCCGCCGGGGCGAAGCATCTTGAGGGCGCGAAGGTTGAGCTCCTTGTAGCCGCGCAGGGCGGCGTCAAGGTCGCGCTTGCTTTTTGCGAAGGCGGGCGGGTCGAGGACGATGGTGTCGTAGCGGCGGTTGGAGGTGGCGTAGTCCTTGAGCAGATCGAAGGCGTTGGCCTCGATCCATTCGATTTCTGGAAACTCGCCGGGCCGCTCAGGATTTGAGCGGTTGAGGGCGGCGTTTTGGTCGGCGACTTCGAGCGCGGGACGGGAGCTGTCGACGCCGGTGACCTGGGAGCAGCGAGGCGCCAGGTGGAGAGTGAATCCGCCTTGATAGCAGAAGACGTCGAGGGTTTCACCGTGGGCATATTCGGTCGCCGCGGCGTAGTTTTCGCGCTGGTCGAGGAAGGATCCGGTCTTCTGTCCGGCGAGAGCGTCGTAGTGAAACTGGATGCCGTTCATGGCGAAAGTTGTCGCGGTTTTGTTTCCTTGAAGTGCGCCCGATTCGCGCGGTGAAAGGCTTTCCAGGTCGCGGACGCGAGGGTCGACGCGCTCGATAATGGAAGTCGGGTGAATTCGGTCGGTCAGCTCAGAGAGCAGAGCTTCGCGCACGGGATCGGCATCCATAGCCTGGGTGAGAATTTGTACGGAGAGAATGTCACCGTAGCGATCGACGATCAGGCCGGGAAGGAAGTCCGCTTCGCTGAAGATGAGGCGGTAGGCTTCGGTGTTGTGGACGAGACCCGCGCGATAGGCGATGGCTTCGGCGATCCGCTGACGCAGCAATGCCGGGAAGTCGGTGACCGGATCGGGCGAGATGAGGCGGATGGCGATCTGCGAAGAGCTCGAGTACAGAGCGGTGCCTAGGGGCTTACCACGATGGTCGGTGACTGCGACGAGAGAGCCGGGAGGAACGCCCTCGGCGGAGACGATGTCGGAGCGGTAGACCCAGACGTGGCCATCTTTCAAACGGGCGGAGCCGCGGGGGGAAACTTTGATTGTTGGAAGACTCGAGGGGGCAGTGGCTGGGGGCATGTTGGCATCTTAAACGCATGGGGTCACTGATGCTGTCGGCGCAGTCGAGGGCGGCTGTCCCCACACAAAGACACCAGGAGCCTAAAGCTAGGCTTTGCCTAAGAGGAAGATCATCTGCTCGGCGGCGTTGTCGAGGGGAGTCTTAGCCCAGGAGCCGTATTCTGCGACAGGCTCGAGGCCAGCAAGCTTGAATAGCGCTCGCAAATGCGGATACGTGTAATAGCCCAGCTTGAAGACTTCCGTTTCTTCAAGGATTAACGCGCCGGATTGATAGGTGCGGAAGATGAAAGTGAAACTGAAAATCTGATTGATCTTGTCGATCGAATCTTTTCTGAAAAAGCGACGCACGATTTTCGTTGGATCGGAAGCCGAGATCCACTCCATCTCTGGCACTTCTTCTCCAAGCTTTGTCCAAATCATTTCGAACTTCGGGTAGAAAACGTCAAAGGCGAGAATTCCGGTGTCCGTCAGGTGCGCGGCAGCGGTCTTCAGCGCGGCGACCTGATCCTCTACCGAGAACATGTGCTGCATGGGGCGGAAGGGAATGAGCACCAGCGGATATTTCCGGTTCAACCGAAAGTTCCGCATGTCGCCTTCCTGCACGGTGACTCGTTGGCGGACCTCCTGCGGTTCGTTAGTGAGATTCTCCTTCAGGATGTGCAGCATCGGCAGCGAGTTGTCGACTCCGCAAATCTCAATTCCTTTACGCGCGACGGGGAGTAACACACGACCGGTGCCACAGGCAATCTCCAGAACCGGACCTCCGGATTGCACGGCTAGTTCAACGTAGAAGGGAAGGTCGACAAGGTCCTGCTTCGCGCCATAGGCGCTGTCGTAGTACTTGGCGATAACATGGTACGTATCTACAAGCATTGGCCCTCCTGGAATCGGAACGCTGGGTTCGCAAAGCTGAGCCAGCCTAGCTGGCGGCTTGTTCGGTGGAGACGGCGGCAGTCGCGGTCTTAGCGTGCGATCCGGCGGCCATTTCAAGGCGGGCGGCTTCGAGGTCGGCTTGCAGTGCATCGAGGACGACCATGGGGAGTTCAGTTCCCCAGGATTCGAGTTCGGACTCGGTCCAGCCTCCATTAAGACGAATCGCCCCAGTGATGTCTTCGGGGAATGCCTGGCGGTAGTCGCCTTCGCGGGTCAGGATGTTGCCGACGAGACGTCCGGTGTGCATTTCGTAGACGCGGCGTGTGGCCTGGCCTCGGCTGGTGGTCAAGCAGAGGTAGACTTCGCCGACGTCATCGTATTCAGCGCGGAAGTACCAGGCTTGCGGAGCGTCGATTTTGGGATGATGGCGGCGCGGGCGAACCTGCTTTTCGTTGGCCAGTTCTTTCGCGGGATCGAAATAGAGAATGCGCTGGCAGGAGTCACAGACTACGGTGTGCTGGCCGGAGCGGACCTCGTTGTAGGTCTGAGGACGCAGCATAACTTGGCAGGCCATGCATTGGTGGTCGCGGACTTCGGAAAGGCCGCTACCACGGAACTTCGACACACGCTCGTAATGGCGGAGCAGGTCGGCGTCGACGGCAGAGCGCATGGTGTCGCGCTTGGGGCGCAGGTCTACCAGAAGCTTCTCGTCCTCGGCGGTGCGCTGGCGGGCCTGCTCTTTCTCTTTTTCGATATCGGCAGTTTCAGCTTTGAGCTCGGCTTGCGCGGCTTTGACTTCTTTGTCGCGGGCGTCGGCATTGACCATCAGCTCGAGAATCTTATCTTCGTTGGCGGCAATCTCTTTTTCCGCAAACTGTATCTCGTGCAGCAGGGCTTTGTACTGGTCGTTGGTTTTTACATCAAGAGACTGGTCGCGGTACTTGGAAATCTTGCCGCGGAGGTCGCTGATAGAAGTTTCGTACTTGCGGCGGGAGGCTTCATCGGCCTTGACGCTGGTCTGGGCCTTTTCAAGTTGAGCTTTGGTGCCAGCAAGCTTCTGCTCGATGACCGCAACTCGTTTGGGGAATTCGGCGATTTCGTCCAGCAGGCGCCGGATTTCCTTGTCCGCAACTTGCAGTTTCAGCAGGTTTTCGATGTCAGGAAGCATCAGGGATTGTCTGGCTTGATTTTAGCATGGGGTTAGGCGGCGGGCGCGGGGTTCGTGGTGGCGCCCGACGAAACCCGTTCACCCACGGAGGACACGGGGGACACAGAGGAAATCACGAAAACTGGAAAGCGCATGACCGTGCAATCCAAGGCTGCGGCGGTGTACACTCTGCATCGCGTGTTCATGTGCCTTTGTCATCAATTTCTGCCCAATGAGGTTCTTCGTGAAGAGAAATATTGCCGTTGCTGCTTGCTGTGCTGTGCTTGTTTGTTTGCTTGCTCTGCTTCTTCCTGCTACCGCGGGAGCGCAGTCGACTCCCGTTAAGCCGCTGACTCTGGAAAGCATTTTCACCCCAGGAGAGATGACGGGGCGCGGTCCAGAGGCGATCGAGTGGAGTCCGGATGGGACGAGGCTCTCTTACGTGCAGCGCGACGAAAAAGGAGAACAAGGCGAGCTCTGGTACATGGATGCGGTCACGGGCGAGAAGAAAGTGCTGGTTAGTGCAGCGAAGCTGGCGTCGCTGGCGCCAGATGTGAACAAGGTGAAGAACGAGCGTGAGAAGGAGCGGTTGACGCGCTATCACGTGGCGGCGTACTTGTGGGCTCCGGATTCGAAGCACCTGATTTTCGATTCGCAGGGACAGCTTTGGCT